>Ga0214473_10000230_pt1 | contig 79551 bp, 73 predicted proteins | sample RVTome_7_FD_203509 | JGI IMG/M metagenome (GOLD analysis project Ga0214473, IMG submission 203509) | Soil microbial communities from uranium-contaminated site in the Upper Colorado River Basin, Wyoming, United States - RVT98D197 | ecosystem: Environmental > Terrestrial > Soil > Contaminated >...
TGATGGTCAACCCGAAGAACAGCTGGGTGACCTCCATGACGGTAGCACAACTTAAGCGGATTTGGGAACCGGCGGCAGAGGGAAAAGTGACGAAATGGAGCTACGTAAACTCTGCCTGGCCCGATGTAGCTCTCAAGCTCTACGGTCCAGGGGTTGACTCGGGGACCTTCGACTATTTTACCGAGGCCATCGTCGGAAAGTCCAGGGCAAGCAGAGGCGATTTTACCGCCAGCGAAGACGACAATGTACTGGTACAGGGGGTCGCCTCAGACAAGGGTGGCCTGGGGTTTTTCGGCTATGCCTACTATGCAGAAAACTCCGATAAGCTGAAATTAGTAGCGATTGACGGCGGGAAGGGCCCCGTTCTACCTTCGGAGAAGACAGTGATGGATGGGACTTACTATCCTCTCTCCAGGCCGATCTTTATCTATGTCAATAAGAAATCCGCCCAGAGGCCTGAGGTAAAAGAGTTCGTAGACTTTTATCTAAAAAATGCACCGACCTTGGTGAAACAGGTAAAGTACATTCCCCTTCCGGATATGGCCTATAAACTTGCTGCGGAAAGATTCTCAAAAAGGGTAACGGGTACCGTCTTCGGGGGTGAAGCCAAGGTGGGAGTGAAGATCGAGGATCTCCTTAAATTAGAGAAAAAGAAATAAGGCACCCGTGAAACGTAAGATATCCACCAAGATTAAAGAGAGGGGCATTGAGGGGCTGCTGCTCCTCAGTGCCCTTTCTTCTATTATGATCACCCTGAGCATCGTCTTTATCCTTTTCTATGAGGCCCTGGGATTTTTTAAAGACGTATCCGTATGGGAGTTTCTTACCGGAAGACGGTGGACCCCCCTCTTTGCCAACCCCAAATTTGGCATACTGCCCCTGGTGACTGGTACTCTCTTGGTCACCGGGATTGCGGTAGCAGTGGCCTTGCCAGTGGGGCTCATTGTTGCCGTCTATCTCAGTGAATACGCCCCCTTCAAAATCAAGGAGGTGGTCAAGCCTATCCTGGAGCTCCTGGCCGCTGTCCCCACCGTCGTCTACGGTTATTTTGCCCTGCTCTTCCTCACACCCATCTTACAGCAGTTGATCACGACGCTCTCCGGATTCAATGCCTTAAGCCCTGGGATCATCATGGGCATCATGATCATTCCGTATGTCAGTTCGGTGAGTGAGGATGCCATGAAGGCAGTTCCCATGCATATCAGAGAAGGGTCTTATGCAATGGGGGCCACAAAGTTTCAGACTGCTTTCAAAGTGGTCATCCCTGCTGCCTTTTCCGGGATTGCCGCCGCCTTTATTGTAGGCATATCAAGGGCCATTGGAGAAACGATGGTTGTGGCCATTGCCGCGGGCATGATGCCCAATTTCACGTTTAATCCCATTGAACCTATCCAGACCTTGACTGCGTATATCGTCGGCGTCAGTTTAGGAGACGTTCCCCATGGCACCATCGAATATAAGACCATCTTTGCTGCGGGGATTACGCTATTTCTGATGACCCTCGTGCTGAATATTCTTGGGTTCTGGTTCAGGAAAAGGATTAGGGAGGTCTATTAGATATGCAAGCAACTGAGCAGCCTGAAATCCTCGAAATGAGGAAGAAGATCTCCTCGAACAAGCTTCGGGACCACATCTTTTGGATCGTCGGATTATTCTCAACCCTCATCGGCTTCGCCCTCCTTTTTACGCTCATCATCGATCTCTTCATTGATGGTTTCCCGAGGCTGAGCTGGCACTTTTTTACCTCCTACCCATCCCGATTTCCGGAACAGGCAGGGATTCTTTCCGCCTGGGTTGGAACGATACTGGTGATGATGGTGACTGCAGCCGCAGCCGTTCCTTTAGGGATTGCCGCCGGGATATACTTGGAGGAATATGGAAAGAAGAATTGGCTAACCCACCTCATTGAGATCAATATGAATAATCTTGCGGGGGTCCCTTCCATCATCTATGGCCTCTTGGCCCTCTGGTTGTTCGTCTATTTCTTAAAATTTGGAGAGAGTATTCTGACCGGTGGGTTAACGCTGGGTCTCTTGATCCTCCCCATGGTAGTGATTGCCACACGGGAATCCATCCGAGCGATCCCCAATTCTATTCGCGAGGCATCCTATGCCCTGGGTGCTTCGAAATGGCAGACCATCAAGGATCACATCATCCCTTATTCCGTTGGCGGAATCCTGACAGGCATGATCATTGGGCTGTCCAGGGCCATTGGAGAGACAGCCCCCATTATTACGGTAGGCGCCCTAACCTTCATCGCCTTTCTTCCTTCATCACCTGTCACTTCAGGGTTCCCTTTTCTTTCTTTCAAGTGGCTCCTTGACCCCTTTACCGTCATGCCCATCCAGATGTTCAATTGGATATCCAGGCCACAGACCGCATTCCACCTGAATGCGGCAGCTGCCGGGATCGTCCTCCTGGTGATGACCCTCGTGATGAACGGATTTGCTATCTATGTCAGATACCGGTTCAGAAAGAGAATAAAGTGGTAACATGGCAGGATTGGTGCCGGGTATGATCCCTGAAAAACTTAAAGCTGAAGTCAAAGGCCTCAATTTTTATTACAACGATCTTAAAGCCCTTAAGGACATCCATCTGCCGATAGCCAATAAACTGATTACCGCCTTGATCGGGCCTTCCGGCTGCGGCAAAACAACCTATCTTCGCTGTTTTAATCGCATGCACGACCTTTATCCGAACAATCGTTACGAGGGTGAGATCATCTTATACCCTGAGCGAGTTAATATCGTCGACCCGCGGATAGATCCTATCGAGGTGCGGATGCGGATCAGTATGGTTTTTCAGAAACCCAACCCCTTTCCCAAAACGGTCTTTGAAAATGTTGCCTATGGCCTGAGGGTCAGGGGGGTAAATAAAAAATGCCTCTTAGATGAAAAAGTGGAAAAGGCATTGAAACAGGCAGCCCTCTGGGATGAGGTGAAAGACAGGATAGATGACCTCGCTTTCAATCTTTCCGGGGGGCAGCAGCAACGCCTCTGTATCGCGAGGGCGCTGGCGACCAATCCCGAGATCCTCCTCTTCGATGAACCTACCTCTGCCCTTGATCCTACGGCTACAGCAAAGATCGAAGAACTGATCCTACAACTCAAAAAAGAAGTGACCATTATTATTGTTACGCACAATATGCAACAAGCAGCACGTGTCTCTGATTATACGGCGTTCATGTATCTGGGAGAGATCATCGAGTTCGATAGAACGGATAAGGTCTTTACTCGACCATCGCAGAAGTTAACCGAGGAATACATAACGGGCCGCTTCGGCTAAGAGGGAGAGCGATGAAGAGACATCTGGAACGGGAACTCGCAAAGATCAGAAAGAAGATCCTCAGCTTAAGTGCCATGGTAGAGGGGAATATCGAGAAGGCCATACTATCCCTTACGCGGCATGAGATTAAGCTGGCGCAAGAGGTTATCGAGAGCGATCACGAGATCGATCATTTTGAGGTGGAGATAGAGGAGGATTGTCTCAAGATCCTTGCCCTCTATCAGCCGGCGGCCATCGATTTGCGATATGTGGTGGGGATCTTGAAGATGAATAACGATTTGGAGCGCATGGGTGATTTGGCCGTCAACATCGCCGAGCGCTCGGCCTATCTGGCTGACAAGAAGGGGACAAAGCTCTTTCTTGATTTTACGCAGATGGGGGAAAAGACCATCGCCATGGTAAAAAAGGCCTTAGACTCTCTCATCAAGATGGATGCCACTATGGCCAGGGAGGTCTGCGCCGCCGACGACGAAGTGGATGAGATGAACAGAAAGATACTCCTCCTCATTCAGGATTACATCGAAAAAAACCCCCACGAGGTAAAGATTCTCATTCATCTCCTCCTCGTCTCACGCCATTTGGAGCGTATTGCCGATCAAGCCACCAATATTGCCGAGGACGTGATCTACATGATTGAGGGTGTCATCATACGCCATCGCGCAGAGGACTATACCCGCCACGATTAATATCACAATAATAGTTGATTTTTCGCTCAAAAACGAATAGTATTGCCTGATCGCCGGTTATGGCGATAAGATATACTATTTTTATTATTTTTGTCCGTTAAAAAGGACAAAAAGGTCAGGGAGTTATGAAGGTCCAGTTTCTCGATTTAAAGGCCCAATATAGCAAAATCAAAAAGGATATCGACCAGGCCGTTGCAGAGGTCATCTCGGAACAGCATTTTATCCTGGGACCCAAGGTGGAGGCCTTGGAAGAGACCATAGCTGCCTATTCCTCTGCCCGTTATGGCATAGGGGTAGCCTCAGGCAGCGATGCCTTGGCCTTGTCCCTGCTGGCGTTGGGTATAGGATCCGGCGACGAGGTGATTACCACCCCCTTTACCTTTTTCGCCACGGCCGGCTCTGTTTCTAAGGTAGGGGCGAAGCCCGTGTTCGTCGACATCGATCCCAAGACGTACAATCTGGATCCCGGCCAAATAGAGGAGCGCATAACATCAGCGACCAAGGCCGTCATGCCTGTACACCTCTTCGGTCAATGTGCGGATATGGAGCCCATTAATGACCTGGCGCGAAGGCATAACCTCTGGATTATTGAGGATGCCGCCCAGGCCATTGGCTCCGACTACAAAAAGGATTCTGCCCCTTCCCAAAGGGCGGGGAGCATCGGGGATGTGGGGTGTTTCTCCTTCTACCCCTCCAAAAATTTGGGGGGATTTGGTGATGGGGGGATGGTGACCACCAATGACGATGAGTTGGCGCAGCGCCTCAAACTCCTCAGGGTACATGGCGCTTCGTCCAAATATTACTATCAATCCATCGGGGTCAACAGCAGGTTGGATGCCCTGCAAGCCGCCGTCCTCCTGGCGAAATTTCGCTATCTGGAGGAGTGGACGGACAAGAGGCGGGAAAACGCCGCTTATTACAATCAGCTCTTCGAAGAGTCGGCTCACCAAACCCTCGGCATAGAGCTCCCCTCTGTCCAATACAACAACCGACATATCTATAATCAGTATGTCATTAGGGTTCCCCAGAGGGATGAAATCAGGGAGTTCCTCACCCATGAAGGGATCGGCACCGATGTCTATTATCCCCTTCCCCTGCACCTGCAGGGATGCTACCGGGACCTCGGCTATAAAGAAGGTGATTTTCCCCATGCGGAGAAGGCTGCACAGGATACCCTGGCCCTTCCCATCTATCCCGAGCTCACCGGGGAACAACAGGAATATGTGGTCTCCAAGGTAGCGGAGTTTTTCCGCACGTTCATCGTATGATTGCCTCACAGGTAAAAAGGCTGGATTACTTTTGGGCCGCCCTTTCGGGGGCCCTTTTGGTTTTGAGCTTTCCCGTCGTTGCTCTCTGGCCCCTCGCCTGGTTCTTTTTGGTGCCTCTCTTATTGTGCACCCGAGGTAAACATGGCAAGGACGCCTTTCTTTTGGGAGCCTTTGCCGGCGTGATTGCCTATCTCGGGCTCATCTACTGGGTAGTCGTGGCTGTCCATAGGTACGGCAATATACCTCTTCCTCTCGCCATCCCTGTCCTTCTCCTGTTGGTCATCTACCTCAGCCTTTATTGGGGTATCTTTGCCTTTTTCGCCTCCTTCTCGAAAGAAAAAGGGGAGTGGATAGTGCTCTTGGCCTTTCCCGCCCTCTGGGTGGGGTTAGAGTACCTGCGTTCCTTTTTGCTCAGTGGCTTTCCGTGGGCCTTGGTCGGCTATTCTCAGTACATGAATACCGCTTTCGTACAAATAGCTGATATAACCGGAGTCTATGGGGTCTCTTTTCTGTTGATCTTGATCAATACCCTTCTTTTTCTTTGGCTTGTCCGTTGGAAAGAGAAGAAGAAGGTGCCTATTCAAGGCGCCATTTTCACCGTGGTCTTGATTGCCCTGACCTTTGCCTATGGCTATTGGAAGATTAATCGCCCCGTGAAGGCTGAAACGGGGTTGATGGTTGGGGTCGCACAGGGGAATATCGCGCAGGATGTCAAGTGGGATAGCGCATTTCAAAAGAAGACAGTGGCGATCTACCGTGCATTATCGCTTCAACTTAAAGAGCAATCGCCGGGGCTCATCGTCTGGCCTGAGACAGCTGTGCCCTCCTATTTCCCCTCAGGTACAGAGTTGGATGACAGGGTAATGGGTGTCCCTCAGGAAACGGGAACGTACCTCCTCTTCGGAAGTCTTTCTGCGAAAAAAAAGAAAAAGGAGATAACGGTCTACAATAGCGCCTATCTTCTCTCTCCTCAGCGACGTATCATCGGACGATACGATAAGATGCACCTGGTCCCCTTTGGCGAATATGTCCCCCTGTCTTCTCGTTTCCCCATCTTCAATACCCTGGCCGGCATTGGGAACATCGATCCAGGCGAAGAAACAGTACTGTTCCGCCTCCCCCGCGGCAAGTTCGGTGTCTTGATCTGTTTCGAGGTGATCTTCCCTGAACTGTGCCGGGAGTTTGTCCGTAATGGGGCCGACTTCATGGTGACTATCACCAATGATGCCTGGTTCGGCAAGACATCCGCGCCCTATCAACACCTTTCCCAGGCGACCTTCAGGGCCATAGAAAACCGCCTGTGGCTGGTCAGGGCTGCCAATACCGGGATAAGCGCATTCGTTGATCCCTGGGGAAGGATCCAAAAGTCCAGCACTCTCTTTACGCCGGCAATCTTGACGGAGGAGATAAAATTCAAGGCTAACACAATGACCTTCTATACGAGGTATGGTGACCTCTTTGCTATTGCCTGCTCTGTGCTGGGGATGGGCCTGATAGGCTATATCGTGCTCAAAAAGCAAGTAATCTGGTTTTGACGACGGATAGAACCTATTGGGGTCAAACAGGATAGTATCGGCCCACAAGACAAAGACGGGCCCGCGACCATCAAAGTCAGATCTTCCCTCATTGGAGATGTTTGGATACTTTTTTTAAGGTTGACAAATAAGATTTAATATATTAAATATTATCTTTTACTGTCCAGAAAGAAGGTAAGGAATACGGATGATGAAGACCGCGCATATGAGGAAAAAGGACGTCGAAAAAACATGGTATCTGATCGATGCCAATGGCAAGGTCTTGGGAAGATTGGCCAGTGAGATTGCAAAGATCTTGAGAGGCAAAAACAAGGCTATCTTTAGTCCCCACGTGGATACAGGGGACTTCGTGATCGTGGTAAATGCGGAGAAGGTTAGGCTGACAGGCGACAAGCTCCAGGACAAAGTATATTATCATCACTCCGGTTACCCGGGCGGGCTGAAGGCCATCGTCGCCGAAAAACTGTTATCCAAAAAGCCGGAAGAGTTGCTCAGACGGGCAGTAAAAGGAATGCTGCCGAAGAACAAGTTGGGAAGCAAGGTCTTCAAAAAATTGAAGGTCTATGCCGGTCCGAAGCATCCACATGAGGCGCAGCAGCCGGAACAACTCCAGCTTTAAATAAGCGGTCTTGAGGAGACTATATCATGGTTGAAGAGAAGTACTATGCTACGGGTAAAAGGAAGACGACAGTGGCGCGGGTTTGGCTGAAACCTGGGGCGGGGACAATTGAGGTCAATAAAAGGGCCTTTAATGACTATTTCCCCAGGGAGACGCTGAGGATGACTATCCAGCGGCCCTTTGAATTGACCAATACCATGGGACAGTTCGATGTCTATGTCAATGTCAATGGGGGGGGGATGTCGGGACAGGCAGGAGCTATTAAACATGGTATCTCCAAGGCCCTGTTGACCTATAATGAGAAATATAGGGAGGTGTTGAAAAAGGCCGGCTTTATTACCCGTGATCCGAGAGTAAAGGAAAGAAAGAAATACGGACAGCGCGGAGCCAGAGCTCGATTTCAATACTCGAAGCGATAGGTTAGCCAACCAGGGGAGGTTAACCTCCCCTTTTTTATTTTTTATAACCGGGGGGAATGGTGAAGATAGGAATCATCGGTGCCAGTGGTTATACAGGGCAGGAACTGGTGCGGGTCTTGGCGCGGCATCCGAAGGTCGAGATCACCTCGGTGACCTCCGAGCGATTCGCGGGTGCGGCCATAGCCGACATATTTCCTTCCTTGAAAGGCCTTATCGATCTTCGCCTCAGCGAGCTGTCGGTCCAGCGGATCGCCGGAGAATCGGACTTTATCTTTGCGGCGTTGCCCCATGGGACGTCGATGGGTGTCGTAAAGGAATGTATCAAAGCGGGGAAGAAGGTTGTAGACCTCAGCGCTGATTTCAGGCTGAAGGATCCGGATCTCTATGAACGATGGTACGGAAAACACTCCTGCCCTGATCTCCTGCAGGAGGCGATATATGGACTCCCCGAACTATATCGAGATGAGATAAAAGGGGGGCAGTTGGTGGCCAATCCCGGGTGCTATCCGACCGGGGCCATCCTTGCCCTAGCCCCCCTGTTGGAACAAGGGATGATATCTCCTGTGGGTATTATAATCGATGCCAAGTCAGGGGTCAGTGGCGCTGGGAGGAATCCCTCTATGACAAATCTCTTTGGTGAGGTGGCAGAGGGGTTGAAGGCCTATGGCGTTGCCAAACACCGCCATGCCCCGGAGATGGAGCAGGAACTCAGTTCGCGTGCAGGCAAACAGATCCATATCCTCTTTGTCCCCCACCTGATCCCCATTAATAGGGGTCTGTTGTCCACCATCTATGCCCGCACGAACGGAGAGCTTTCGACTGAGCAGGCATACGGTGTGTTGCGGCGGCGCTATGGCAAGGAGCCTTTCGTACGCCTCTGTTCACCAGGGGCATTTCCTGCCACCATGGAGGTACGGGGGTCCAATTATTGTGATCTGGGGGTCATGGTGGATGAACGCTCAGGGCAACTGATCGTCATCTCCGCCATCGACAACCTGGTAAAGGGCGCCTCCGGGCAGGCCGTCCAAAACATGAATATTATGTGCGGCTTCCCGGAGACCATGGGCTTGGAGCAGATCCCTCTCGCCCCGTGAGGGTTTCCTCAGTCTTCTTTCACCTCAGCGGTTGCAGGGAGGAGCGGTTTTATCTTGATGAGAGTCCCCACGGGCGGGGCGTCTAATTCATCCATCCCATTAAATCGTTTGATGTCATCGGCATATTTGGTCGACTGGTAAAACCTGGCGGAGATTGCTTGAAAAGTATCTCCGCTCTTTACCATGTACACCTTCAGCCTATGGAGCGGTATCAGCGCTGCTTGCTGAGAGGAAAGGAGACGGAAGCTGAAGATTACTGCATTAAACATTCTTTCCCCCCTGGCAAATTCTTGCAGGTTGGCAATATTGGCCACGATAAATCCCGTCCGCTCCCTGGTTATATAAGCGATACGTAGCCCCCGCACCCCCCCACTCTGCGATTTGGCCCTGTAATCGACACGATAGGCCCTTTCCCCAGCGATGGTGATCCACAAAGCGCCGTATGGTTGCAAACCTGAATCTTTTTCCACCGCGGCGGCTAAATCGCGAGGGGTTAGTTTCTCTTTCAACTCCAAGGGTATGACCTGGGAGAGGTACTGCTGGGAAGGATCCTGCGCCACGACTGAACCCCCTGCATCCCCCCTCTGTACCTTCCATCCCGCCGGCATCTGTATCTGATATCGGAAATGTCTGTTTTTATAGCGGCTCCCCTCGATTACACCGTCTCGCTCTCCAGGCCCGAAGACGAGACCGTCAAGATGGGAGATGTAGCGGTTGTGATCAACGGCAAGCCCTGTGGCCTTCTCCTTGGTCAGCTCCCGGGCATGGGCCTCGGTCCTTTCCACCCGATCAGGGGTAGGGGGGTGGGAGGCAAACAACTGCTCGATGAGGTTGGGACTTCTTTTTTCCATCTGATTGAGGATCTTAAAGAACTCCGGCATCTCCTTGGGGTCGTAGCCGGCCCTGTACATATACTCGGCCCCCAGTTCATCTGCCTGACGTTCATCCTTCCTGCTGTAACCCTGGAGGATCGCGTTGAGGAGGAGATTGGTGCCCAATGCCAGCCCTTGCGATTCGGTCGCCAGCGATACCCCGGCGAGGACAAGCTGGGCCCCTATGGCCTTCTGATATTTCTTGATGCCGTGTCTCGCCGCCACATGGCCGGTCTCATGTCCCAAGACACTCGCGAGCTGCGCCTCATTGTTGAGATAAGCCAGGAGCCCCCTGTTTATGTATATGTAGCCCCCTGGCAGAGCAAAGGCGTTGAGGACAGCGGCATCCACCACCATATAGTGGTAAGGCAGCTCTTTGCGATGGTTGACCCGCGCAATATTCTGTCCTGTCTGGTCTATATATCCCTGGAGAGGAGAATCGTCATAACGGCCAAATTGCATCAGAACGGCATCGTTCCCCTCTTTTCCCATCTTTATCTCATCTTGATCGCTGAAGAGCATGATTTCACGTTTTTGGGTGACCGGATTGGTTGCACAGCCGGCTGCTATAAAGGAAAGGATGATCAGGAAAAGGCACAATCTTTTTATGATGGACATACTCTGTTCCCGCCTTTCAATATAGTTCAATCGATTAAAACCTTCTCCATGACATGTGTTCCATTTATTATTTTGTATCAGGTGATTATCCCCTTGACATATGGTGAAAAGATGCTATACTTAATGTCACGGAGGATAAGACCATGGGAAACAGCCTTGCAGTTCAAGAGTTTTTCAAGCAATTCCCTAATGATGATGCCTGTCTCGCGCACCTCATGAAAACCCGCTTTGGCGAAAAGCTGGATTGCCTCAGGTGCAAAAGGCACGCTAAATTTTACAAGCTTAAAAAACAACCTGTTTATGTGTGCCAATGGTGCGGGCACCATATTCACCCTATGGCGGGAACCCCATTTGAGAACTCCCATACCCCGCTTCAGAAGTGGTTTTATGCCATGTATCTTTTCACTACTTCCCGTCATGGTGTCCCTGCCAAGGAACTGCAAAGGCAACTTGGGATTACTTATAAAACTGCTTGGCGCATGGCCCATGAGATCAGAAAATATATGGCGAGAGTTGACGGGGATAATAATTTGTCCGGTCATGTCGAAGTTGACGAAACTATGATTGGTGCTAGGCACCATGGCCCTGGTGGGCGTGGCGCAAAAGGCAAGATAGTTGTTTTTGGAATGGTAGAGCGTGGCGGTAATGTAATGTCTGAAGTGGTTTCCGATGTTTCCAATAATACCCTTGAAGGTATTATTAAAAATCATGTCAAGAGAGGAAGTACGATCAGTACCGATGAATTTAAGTCTTACTACCATTTGAACAAAAGAGGTTACAAGCATGGATATGTTCATCATGGTATCAAAGAATATGTCAACGGCATCCACCATGTTAATACCTTGGAAGGATTTTGGAGCCAAATTAAAAGAAGCATCAAGGGTACTCATGTTCATGTTTCTCGTAAGCATTTACCTAAGTATTTAGGAGAGTTTGAATTTCGCTACAATATGCGATCTACTCCTTCTTTAATGTTTTCCCGCCTCTTGAAGGCTTTTTAGACTTGATATTATGCGTCATGTTATGAAGTAAGTCTTTAAACTGCTCATTATCGCCTTTTGAGGGGTGTTCTTTGATAAAACGTTTAAGCTTATTCTGTTTACGGGCTTCTTCTAGTGAAATATATTTCCCTGTAGACAATTTAAATCCTTTTGTTTACTTCAATTTTTTCTGAACATCTTCTTTGTTAATTAATATCCTTAAATCCTTTAAAAATTGAATATCTTTTTTCAAATGTTTTCTATAATCTCTATGACCAAATTTATCAAATAATTGTGGTAATTGTCCTTGATTAAAAGGTAATTCCTTTTTATCACCAAAAACTTTTTCACATCCCATGTAAATTTGTTCTCGGAATTTTTTATAGCGATCTTCAAATTCTTTAACGTGGTAATCATGTAATATACTCCCACCATCCCAATAGCATTCGCTTTCATCCGTACTATCAAATAATTCTTGCCCTTCTATAATTTTTTTATCCAGAAAGTTAAAAAATGCTTTTAAACGACAAGCTTTTATTCTTTCATATATCTCCAATATTAAGCACCCTAAAAAAATAAAACTCCCTACTGTGAATAAAAGCCATTTAAGATAAATATGGGCAGGATCGGGATATATACTCACAAGAGCCCCCAGGGCAGCAAGAAACCCAAGCCCAATTCCGACTTCAAGAATACGCATGTTAATATTCTATAAAATCGCCTTCCATATATCAAGGGGATAGTTTTATATTTTTTGACAAAAAACATATTTCTATTGCTCCTTATATCTCGTGTTTGATATATTGCTATCATGAAAATTATGCTTGTAGTTGTTTGTATTATTTTTATCGCATTGCCTTTATATGGGCAAACCCCAATTCGCTACGGTAACGAGCAATCCCAAGATGATAAAAAGATAAGCCAAACCCAAAATAAGAGTACCAATAAGAAATCGCCTATTAATCAGACATTGATTCCATCCCAAAATTTGCAGAAAGAAACTACTGATAAAAAGGCTAATTGCCAATATCCCCCTAAAAATTGGAGGGATGTTTTGAATAATCCTACTGATTGTTTTACGGGTATAATCGCTATTTTCACTCTTTGTTTGTTCATGGCTGCTGCTTGGCATGTTGTCATTGCTATTAGGGCTGCGAGGAGACAGTTGAGGGCATATGTTTTTATAAAAGAAGTTAGAATTGAAAATGTTACTGGCCCTCCACCAGTAGAAGCCAGGTTGGAAAATGATACCGCACCTGGTCCATGGGTCTACTATCCATCCAAGGGGCCAATTGTTACTATGGCATTTAAAAATTTTGGGCAGACTCCAGCATATGAGGTACTTCATGGGGCCGACCTTTGTTCCCATGAATTTCCTCTCATTGGCAATAGTCTCCCGCTCCAAACCAAACCAGATATTTCTCAGGTTGTAACCAAAGTTGCTATGCCTCCGAGTGGGGAAGGGGTTAAGATACTTACAATGGAAAAGCCCTTGACTCCAGAAGAAGTGAAGCAATTGGAGGTTGGGAAAACAGCCATTTATCTTTATGGTGAAATTACTTATAGGGACGCGTTCAGAAAAAAGAGATCCACTAAATACCGATATATGTATAACGGGCTTACTGGGACTGTAGGGAAAACCAATGCTATGACAGGATGCGAAGAAGGGAATGAAGCAGACTAATAACAAAAAGAATAGTTTTGGTTTGTTAAGTAGATAGTTCCCATCCCGCTTACCATGCGTGAAAGGGATAAACGCGTTGTATCATACAGTATGCGATGCTGTCCAGTGCTACTTAAAGAGATCTTCAGTGCCTCGAACTCGCTAGAAATCGGTTGACATATTCAGCAATTCTGTTATTTTTTTACTTTCACCCCTCATGGCCCTTTTGGGAGAAATGGTATGCGCATAAAGGTTTTAGGGTGTTATGGCACTGAATTTCTTCGCTTTAAGAGCTGTGGCTTCATGATAAATGGTTCCGTGATGTTAGATGCTGGTTCTATCGTTTCTCCGTTAAACTTGGAAGAACAGAGAGGGGTTCAAGACATATTCATCACCCATTCCCACCTCGATCATATAAAGGACATCTTTTTTCTGGCCAACAACCTCTTGGAGGAAAAAAGACGGACGATACGGATACACAGTGCGGCAGCAATCGTAAAATTGCTTAAACTGCACTTCATCAATGGCACTATATGTCCTGATTTCACCTCCATCCCCCCCGGGGCCGGCCATGTCCTCGGGTTTAAGACTATAAAAGAGGGGGTATTCTATCCCTTGTCCCAGGGGATAAGCGTCCGGGCCGAGAAGGTTGACCATAACATAGCGGCGGTCGGTTATATCATACGATGCGATCATGGCCATGTCGTCTATACCGGAGATACGGGACCTACAGAAGCTATATGGAAGGCCTGTAATGCATTGGGTGATCTGTTGGCTGTTTTTATAGAATGTTCCTTCTCCAATGAACAACAGGAGTTAGCGACCCTCTCCGGCCATCTCACCCCTCAGACAATGGCGCAAGAGCTGAAAAAGCTCAAGGATAAAGATTATCCCATCTTTATTTTCCATATGAAGCCCCAATACCTAAAGACCATCGAGGAAGAGATTCATGCCTTAGGTGATGAGAGGATCACCATCCTCGCCCAAGGTGAGGAACTTGACTTCTAACAGGCGAAAGCGATGACGTGGTTTAAGAAAAAGGAAACTCCTTCCCAGGAGGAGAAGGCAATCGATGCCCTCTGGTCAAAATGTAATGTCTGCCAGGAAATTATCTACAAAAAAGAGCTTGAGCGCAACCTCAATGTATGTCCCAAGTGCAGCTATCACTTCCCCATTCAAGCCCAAAAAAGACTCGCCATCGTCACGGACGAAGGTAGCTTCAAAGAATTGGACCGAGCATTAGTCCCGGTGGATCATATCTCTTTCCGTGACCTGAAGAGGTATTCGGACAGGCTGCGTGAGGCCCAGCAAAAGACGGGCCTGAAGGATGCCTTCATCACCGGCAGGTGCGAGATCCATCAGTTGCCGGCGATGGTCGGAGTTTTTGAGTTCGACTTTTTAGGGGGAAGTCTGGGATCAGTGGTCGGTGAAAAGATAGCGCGAATGATTGAGAAGGCCATTGATGAAAAAATAGGGGCGATCATTTTTACCTCCTCGGGGGGGGCCAGGATGCAGGAAGGGATCCTCTCTCTCATGCAGATGGCCAAGACCAGCGCTGCCTTATCCCGCCTGCGAAAGGAGCGCTTGCCGTATATCTCCGTACTGACAGATCCCACCACGGGCGGTGTCACTGCCAGCTTTGGAATGCTGGGAGACATTATTTTGGCCGAACCGGGGGCTTTGATAGGGTTCGCCGGCCCCCGCGTCATCAAGGAGACCATCAAGGCTGATCTTCCGCCCGGATTCCAGAGGGCGGAGTACCTCCTTACACATGGGATGATAGATCTCATCGTGGAGAGGAGGCGGCTAAAAGAGACCTTGGGGAAGTTCTTGGATCTCCTGTATCACTGAGGTCGCCCTTCTCTGTTTTCTCTCTCCTATGAGTCATCACGAGACGGCAGCATATCTGTATGGCCTGGAGAGGTTCGGGATGGTCTTCGGCTTGGAGAACATCACGCTCCTCTTACGGGCCCTCGGTGACCCCCATCGGGATTTGAAGGTGATCCATGTCGGTGGAACCAATGGCAAGGGATCGGTGAGCGCCATGATGGCCTCTATCTTACAGGAGGAGGGACACCGGGTAGGTCTCTATACATCTCCCCACCTGGTATCTTTCACCGAGAGGATCCAGATAAACGGCGCCGAGATACCCTGGGAAGAGGTAGTGAAACTGACAGAGCTGCTGCGCAAGAGGGTTGAAGAGGAGGATATCCCCCAACGGTTTACCTTTTTTGATTTCACTACCGCCCTAGCCCTGTACTATTTCTTTCTCCGCGAGGTGGAGGTCGCCATCTTAGAGGTAGGACTAGGAGGAAGATTGGACTCAACCAATGTCGTGCATCCCTTGATAACGGTGATCACCAATGTCAGCAGGGATCATCTTCAAATTCTCGGTGAGGGGATTGAGGATATTGCCGGGGAAAAGGCAGGGATCGTGAAGCACGGGACCCCCTTGATCAGCGGTGCCGCCCAGCCCGAGGTTATACGGATCTTGGAGCAAGAGTGCGAGAAAAAAGAAGCCCCTCTGAGATTGTTGGGCAGGGATTTTTGGGGAGAGCGGATCGCCTCCGGCGCACTCAACTTCCAGGGTAGCACATGGAGATTAGCGGATATTAGGCTGGGGCTTGCCGGCTCCTTTCAGATCGAAAATGCCACGGTGGCGCTGGGGGCCCTGGAGGCACTGGAGGAGACAGGGTATCGGGTAGAGAAGGAGTCCATTTATCAAGGGCTGGCCAAGGTTCGCTGGCCCGGGAGATTGGAGCTCCTCCCAACGTCGCCTCAGATTCTCCTCGATGGGGCCCATAACCCTGCCGCAGCCAGGGTATTAAAAGCGTGCCTTGAGGAAGAATTTGACTATCGACGTCTTTATATGGTAATGGGGGTTATGGAAGACAAAGAGGTATCGGTTATCGTGTCGGAATTGGCCCCTTTAGCAGATATGCTGATCGCCTCGAGCCCTCATAATCCCCGTGCGCTATCCGCTTGGCGGATAGCTGAGATAGCCCAGAACTACTGCAAGGAGGTCACGGTAATCGAGGATGTCGGGCAGGGGGTGGCAAGTGCACGAGAAAAGGCCCAAGAGGATGATCTCATCGTGGTTACCGGCTCCTTATATACGGTGGGAGAGGCACGTGATTTTCTATTGAGCAAGGGGAAACTATGACAAGATGCCCCTTGCTGTCTTCTCTGGCCACAGCCATGCTCGCCGTCTTGCTCATCTTTGCCCTAGCCCCCCAGCAGACCTTTGCGGCTGAAATCAGCTACGAGGCTGAGGGCCCTATCACCATGGAGGCGGATAAGCTCACGTACGACCAAAAGGGGGACTCTATTACCCTAGAGGGAGCGGTGAGGATTCTCTACAAGGGCACGACGGTACAGGCGGATAAAATGATTTTTTACGACAAGACCAAGGACGTGGCGGCAGAGGGAAGCGTGGTCTTGACCGAAGGGGAGGATATCCTGCGGTGTGATCGTTTGGAGCTTAATATCGAGACGAAGAAAGGGGTGGTATATCAAGGCAGGATCTTTCTCAAGAAAAAGAACTTTCACATCACCGGTAGCAAGGCGGAAAAATTGGGTGAGTCGGAGTACCGCGTCCATGACGCCACGCTGACCTCCTGCGATGCGAGGGTGCCTTCCTGGATGTTTACGGCAAAGCAATTGGATGTGGATATTGAAGGCTATGCCCAGGGGTGGTGGCCGGGTTTCCGCGTGCTGGATATCCCTATCCTCTATTTTCCCTGGGCCATCTTTCCGGTCAAGAGAGATAGACAGAGCGGGTTTCTCTTTCCCGATTTCGGCAGCTCGAGCAAATGGGGGCCTGAGATCACCATCCCCTTTTACTGGGCCATCGCCCCTAACCAGGATGCCACCTTTTATGTCGAGCGCATCGGCGATAAAAGGGGCAGGGGGTTTAAGGAAGGCATTGAATACCGCTATGCCTGGAGCACGCAGGCTCAAGGTCAGATCAGGGGAAATTACATCTGGGATGAGCGGGGCGATAGAAGCCTTTGGTGGGATGAACGCAAGGATAAAAGCCGCTGGTCTATCTTCGCCGAACATGACCAGCGCTTTCCCAACGGATATTACTTTAAGACGAATGTCAATTGGGTGAGCGATAAGAACTATCCGGTTGATTTTTCTTCGGACGTCCCTAAGGAGACCAGGATTGATGCCAGCTCGCTGAACCAACTGGAATCGACCATCACCGTTGGCAAAAATTGGGAATGGGGGGCCTTGGAGACAGATGCCTATTATTTTCGCAGGCTCTACTTTCCCGACGAATTTCCATCGCCGCCTTTCGACCCCAACCTCCTCCAGTCAGATAAAAACGGTGTCACCATGCAGATGCTCCCCCAGGTGAACTTTTCCCTGTATCAAGACCGCTTCCTGGAAACGCCCATCTTTTATGAGATGGAGGCCCAGGGCACCAACTTCTGGCGTGAAGAACTCCCCACCGATCCCGCTCTCATCAGTCCCGGAGAAACACTCAGGGGGGGAAGGATAGATCTTTATCCGCGGTTGTCGGTGCCTCTCAAGCCCCTTGATATCGTGCGCTTCGAGCCCTGGATAGGCTATCGAGAAACCATCTACTTTGATCCTACAGGGGCACATGATGACGTCACCAGCCGCGAGATATTCGATGTCGGTGCCTCCCTTGCTACCACCATCAGCAGGGTATTTCTCTTGCAGGGGGGAAAGGTCCGGGGACTGAAACATATCATAGAACCTAAGGTGATCTATACCTATATCCCCGGCGTGAACCAGGCTGATAACCCAGATTTTACTCATGGAATAAACCATAACGTGATCCAGACGGATAACCCTAATTTCAATGACGGAAGAATAGACCGTATAACAAGGCAAAATACCGTCACGTGGCTGCTCACGAATTATCTGATCGGCAAGGAGGTGGGGGCAGATGGCGAGGTCACCTACCCTGAATACCTCTACCTAAAGGTGTACCAAGGCTACAATTTCTCCCCTGATCTCTCTTCGCTCTTCCCTGAGGAGCGACAGCATCTATCCAATCTTGCAGCAGAGGCGCGGGTTGCCCCTTTTACGTGGTTATCGGGAACCATGGACCTCGAATACAACCCCCATCATAATCGCCTTGACGTCTTAAATGGGGGGATCCAATTCGCCGATACCAGGGGAGACCATCTGGGTGTGCAGTACCGGTTCACCAAATCCCTGGACGTCCTTCCAGGTGTGGAAGAGCTCAATATGGATCTTGGGATTCGCATTATCGATCCCCTTGACTTCTATTTTGCCTATCGGCACAATCTCCGCGACAAGGTCAGGATAGAGACGGTCTACGGCCTTGACTACCGTCACCAGTGTTGGGAAATATCCCTGCGAGTGCACGATATAAACCGCCAACCTGAAACTGATCTGACGACGGGCGGCAAAGAGGTAAAGGTAATGGTCTATGTCACCCTGTCGGGCTTAGGGAAATTAGGGGCCAGGTGAGGAACTGAGGGAATGAAAGGGGTCATACTGGCCGGTGGTCTCGGGACGCGCATGTATCCCTTGACCAAGATCACCAACAAACACCTCTTGCCCGTCTACGACAAGCCGATGATATACTATCCCCTGCAGGCCCTCATCAACGCAGGGATACAGGATATCCTCATTGTCACCGGCGGAAACTATGCCGGGGATTTCCTGAGGCTTCTCGGCAACGGCCATGAATTTGGACTCAAACACATCAACTATACCTATCAAGAGGGGGAGGGGGGCATTGCAGCGGCCCTCAGCATGGCGGAATTCTTTGCCGACAAGGACAAGATATGCGTCATGCTAGGAGACAACGTTATTGAAAAGGGTATCCGCGAGGCGGTAAAAAAGTTTGAAGGACAAAAGGCAGGGGCCAAGATCATGATCAAGGAGGTCCCTGATCCCCAGCGTTTTGGCGTCCCGGTCTTAGAGGGGGATAAGATAGTCAAGATAGAGGAAAAGCCCAAGGCCCCCAAGTCACCCTATGCGGTAACAGGGATCTACCTGTACGACAATAGGGTATTTGAGATCATCAAGGCCCTGAGACCGTCGGAGCGGGGGGAGCTGGAGATAACCGATGTGAATAACGTCTATATTGAGAAGGGCCAACTAACCTGGGAGGTTCTGGATGGGTGGTGGACGGATGCCGGAACCTTCGAATCCCTCTTGAGGGCCAGCCAGCTGGTGGCCGAGACGGGGGCCAACAAGGTGGATTGAGGGGAGTGATGATAGATAGGGTGAAGGTTAAAAAACTGCGGGTCGTCCCCGACGAGAGGGGAAGGCTTATGGAGATCTTACGCAATGACGATGAGATCTTTCAGCAGTTCGGCCAGGTCTACATGACTACTACGTACCCCGATGTGGTCAAGGCATGGCACTTTCACAGGATCCAGACCGATAATGTGGCAGTGGTAAAGGGGATGATCAAACTGGTCCTCTATGATCCGCGGGAAGGTTCACCTACCAAGGGTGAGGTCAACGAGTTTTTTATCGGGGAACACAACCCGGTCTTGGTGCAGATTCCTCCAGAGGTCTATCATGGTTGGATGTGCATTAGTGAGCAGGAGGCGATAGCTGTCAATTGCCCCACCGAGGTATACAACCGTGAAGACCCGGATGAATATCGCGTCGATCCCCATGAAAACGCGATACCATACAAGTGGGCGAGAAAAGATGGCTAAAGCGAAGACCATCCTGGTAACCGGCGGCTGTGGTTTTATCGGTAGCAACTTTATCCACTACATGCTGGGCCAATATCCGAGCTACCGCATCATCAATCTGGACAAACTCACCTATTGCGGCAACCTCGATAACCTCTGCGAGGTGGTGCAACAGCCCAATCTTACCTTTGTCAAGGGGGATATCGCTGACAGAGAGCAGGTTATGGGGCTCATGCACGATGAGAAGGTCGATTGCATCGTGAACTTCGCTGCTGAATCGCACGTCGATCGAAGCATAGAAGACCCCGATCTGTTTCTGCGCACGAATGTCCTGGGGACTCAGGTCTTATTGCAAGGGGCAAGGGCGGCAACAGTCCCCCTCTTCATCCAGATATCCACGGATGAGGTCTATGGTTCTTTGGGTGCCACCGGCCTCTTTACTGAGACCACCCCCCTGAATCCCAACAGCCCCTATGCGGCGAGCAAGGCTGCTGCCGACCTCATGGTCAGGGCCTATACCAAGACCTATGGACTTGCGTGTATTATCACCAGGTGCTCGAACAACTATGGTCCGTACCAATTCCCTGAAAAGCTGATCCCCTTGATGATCAGTAACGCCCTGGAGGACCGTGATTTGCCCGTCTACGGGGACGGCCTGAACGTGCGGGACTGGATATACGTGGGAGACCACTGTCAGGCCCTCGATGCCGTCCTTCATCGCGGCACAGTCGGAGAGATATACAATATCGGCGGTGCAAGCGAGCGGAACAATCTCCAGGTGGTGAGGACCATTGTGGAGACCCTGGGCAAACCGGAGTCCTTGATCCGTTTTGTCAAGGATCGGCCCGGCCATGACCGGCGGTACGCCATGGACTTCTCCAAACTCAAGAGAGAATTGGATTGGCAGCCTCGCGTGACCTTTGAACAGGGGATTCAACAGACTATCGCCTGGTACAGGGAGCATCAAGACTGGTGGCGGCGGATCAGAACCGGAGAGTATCTGGAATACTACGAGCGGATGTATAGGAATAGATGAGAGGAGGAGGTATTAAAAGAAAGAAAGAGAGGTCCCTTTTTATTATTCATCGTTTTTTTTGAGACTTAAAACCTTCTCTTCTCACTCTTGTCTCTATACCTGCTTTTGATGAGGCTCGCCGGGAAGTTGACCATTTCTGATCCCCCTTGAATACGAAAACCGAATATTTGCAAGAAGGGATAACGTGATTCTTTGAAAAAAACCTCGCTGGTGAGGAGGGTTATGCTTGGGGAAGGATCAAACTTCTCAGGATGGAAACCGCTCTGTTGAAACGATGATAAAAGGAGGGCATATGATAAAAACGAGATTCACGGAGATGTTGGGAATAAAACACCCCATTATGCTTGCAGGAATGAACTGGATTACGACCCCCAAACTGGTAGCGTCCGTTTGTAACGCAGGAGGATTGGGTATCTTTGCCTCGGCTGCTTATAGTCCTGAAGAGACTCGCAAGCATATCCGTGAGATCAGAAAACTCACCAATAAACCTTTCGGGATAAACCAAATCCTGATCGGCCCTGGGGCGAAAGAGAATATCGACGTCGCCATAGAGGAACAAGTGCCTATCATCAATTATTCTTTGGGCAAACCGTGGTTCATTGATCAGGTACACGCCTACGGGGGTAAGGTGATGGGGACCATAGCCATTGCCCGGCACGCCGTACGGGCCGCGCAATTGGGTTGCGACATGCTCGCTGTAACCGGCCACGAGGCTGCAGCGCACGGGGATGTGGCGACCTCGATGGTCTTGATCCCCTTAGTGGCCAGTCAGGTAAAGATTCCCCTGATAGCTGCCGGAGGGTTTTATGACGGCAGAGGGTTGGCCGCAGCGCTGGTACTGGGAGCGGATGCGATTTCTATGGGCACTCGGTTTATCCTGACGCAGGAAAGCCTTGTTCACGACAATTTCAAGCAGCTTTGCCTCATGGCAACGGAGCAGGATACCTTATACAGTGATGTCTTTGACGGCATGCCGGGCAGAGCCTTGAAAAGCCCTGGCGCTGAAGCCATGATGAAAAAGGGGTTCTCGCTGTTGCAATCCGTGAAAAGCGCCTTGGAGGTTAAGCGGATACTGAACCTTCCCCTCTGGAAATTCATCGGCCTCAGCTGGAGCATGCTGAAATCCAAGGAGGGCAAGGGGCTTCTGATCCAGGCTCGCTCGGCAACTGGGGCGATCAGTCATCTCAAGGCGATCAATGAGGGAGACGAAAAGGAAGGTTTTCTATTTGCCGGGCAGTCTGTTGGCGGCATTCATGATATTCCCACGTGCAAAGAAGTCGTTGAGCGGATCGTTGACGAAGCCGAGAAGAGATTGAAGGCAGTAGGGAAAAATGTCTCTGCCTGAGCCTATAGTTATTCGAACCTAGAAGACCCTTATCGCTACACTTTTCCCCAAGGACTTTATTTTCAATTCCCTCCAACCCTCACCTTGGCCAGCGAGATGAAGGGTTGGAGGTGAAGATTCGCTTTTTTCCATCCTCCCCAATTGCTTGCAGGGCACAACGTTCTTTGCTACCCACGGGTGAGATCTATGTCAATAAACACCGGGGCATGGTCTGACGCCTTGGGTCCGTCCTCTCCGACCTTCGGGAACCGCGGTCCGGTATATTTCTTGGCGCGAAAAGGAAGTCCCTTCCGCATAATGCCTGGTGGGTCGGTATTTTTCTGAGCCAGTGATTTCGACAGCAAGATAAAATCAAGTTGCTTATATTCTTTTCGGCCTGAATAGAAATGTGTCCAGCGATCCTCTTGGGGCATCCTCTCAACGACATTTTCCAGGCCAGGATGTTTGATGAGGGAAGTGAGGGCCGTATTACCATCAGGATAATCATTGAAGTCCCCCAACACTACAAAATTCCCTTCGTACCCGTTTGCTTGCCACCGTTTATCAAGTATAGCAGCCACCCGCTCTGCTTGCTCCTTTCTCCTGCCATGGGTTTCAACCCTTCCTCCCATCATGGATTTAAAGTGATTTACGTATACAATAAGTTGCTTCCCGTCAACATCGATTTCCGCGACAAGGCAATCGCGCGAAAACAACCAGGCTGAATTGGAGGCATTCCTCTCGTTCCGGTGAGATTGTACGCTTTTAATCGGATATCTGCTGAGTACGGCGACATCTATCTTCCTGGGGTCGAAGCTGTCAATGAGTATGCGGTGTCTGTACTTCATGTTGTCGAGATATCTGGAATTGAAGGCATCAAGCACCGGCAGGGACTCTATCTCTTGCAAGGCAAAGACATCGGCATTGACCTCGCGAAGCGCTTGAGCGGTGATTTGTTTGTCTGTTTCATCATACACATCGAAGGCCAGATCGTTAATGGTAAAACCATTCTGTGAAAGCGGGTTATAATTTTTATTAAAATTATACCGGGCGAACAGGTTTTCGGCATTGAAGGTGGCCAATCGAATAGGCATCAAAATCCCTCCTTCCAAAAAATTAAAAAAACTTAGCTTGGTCGCACTCCGTCACGTAAGTCCGATCATCGCCAACTCGCAACCTGTTTGATCGAAGCCTTACCATTTAAAACTTAAATTCACCGGTATCGACCCATTCATTCTTCAGCAATGACCACCAATCAATAGCCAGTCCGCTCTGCACGTACTCATATGGTAACCAGCCATACCCCTCTTCGCCCCATCCCGTCCCCCAGGAGTTTCTTATGAGCAAGCCCCCTGTTGTTTTATGAGCCCCAGGATTACTATTTTTGATATTCATCTTTTCATCGTAACCGACTGCTACAACCGCATGACCGCCGAGAAGCTTCTCCCCCGAGATCGGATATGGTATCGCGCCTGTTTTTTCTGCCTGTTCGATAGAACTGTAAACACTGAAGCCGAACATAGCTGGAAGACCAACTGCCAAGGATGTCTTAATTCGGGTAAGGAGTAGGTCATGAGGAGTCTCAGGGGGATCAAGACGATAATAGGAGATGGTCTGATAGTTCTGAGCAAAGGCGTAAAGAAAGGCGCTTGGCTCTTTGTCAAGATCGGTTATGTCGTAGTGCCAATATTCCTCAGGTGGAACACCAAAGAGCACCATTGCCTCCATGGTTGTCCGCAGGAAAGCGCCGGTATCTCCCGTCCAATTCAACAGATTTCTCGTAACCTTATAGAGAAAAAGCCTGGAGGCATCAATGTGTTTATTGAATGCCCTCCTTTCGAAATACTCTACGATACCAACACCGGCATGCGCTGTACATGAGCCAAGCTTATCCTGATCTTCAATGGGTGAACACCATGCTCTGAGATCAACTGCGCCCGGCAACTGTAATTGTGATGACTTCGACACCCCGATTTTCTTCAACATTCCTTTGACTGAGTCTTTTTGACCCAACTGCTTGAGCTTGTGAGAGATATTATCCTGCTCCATTGTATAGTCGCGAAAATCCGGATAGTCTGGCAGCCAACCCAGTCCTCGCTTCATCCTTTGTTCAGCCATGATATGTACCTCCTCTTTATTCTTACCAGATAAACCGGGGGTAGATGAGGCATTTTTTATTAAATGGTAAAGGGTGTCTGGGCCTCAAATTTTTTGTCGATCTGCCCGACGCGAAAATAGTTTGGTGTTTGATCGGGTGGCATGCGTTGAATGATCTCTTTGTGGAATTTTCTATAATCACCCTTAAAGGCCCCGTTCTTCCACACGCGCAACAGCTGAGAGGTAAATAAACCGTTGAAATCCCCATCTGCCGATAGCTGATTGTCCTGGCACCCCGATATCAATAATACCGAAGCCCTGACGGACTGCTCTGAGCCTTTTAGTTTGGCGTTCTTCAATATCTTGTCATAAAAGCTTTGGTTAGCGCGGTATGTGCGTAAGGCTACATCCGGCGGCATGAAGCGATATCTGACTGGCTGAGGACCAAGACCGGCACCACGAGCTGCGGTTGTTCCCTGGTAATAGGCCATTTTCACCACCGTGCCGCTGTGGCAGCTATCGGAAAAGACTAAGATGCGGACACCCTGCGCAAATTTCCCGAGCTGGGCATAGAGTTCATCATCCACCAGCTCTCCATCGTAGAGGCACCAGGTTTCATCCTGGGCGTCCGGCTCGTCATCGTTGATATCCGGTACCTGACCGCCGTGACCCGAATAGCTCAACATAAAGATATCCCCTGCCTTTAATGCCTTGGCCACCTTTGCGATCTCACCCATTACCTTCGACCGGGTGGCGGCTTTTGTCAGTAAGGTCTTCACACCGATTTTTTTTGATTGTGCGATCCCAGCCATATCCCGGGCATCCGCTTCGCAGGCATTCAATTCTCCTGTCCAGCCGCCATAATGCCTTGGATCAACCGCATTCAGTCCAATGGTCAATGCTCGTCCTTTTGCCATATGTTACCTCCTTAAAACTATCAGCATATGGATTACCTGATGCTCAATTTCTATCATTTTACGGTATTTAAGTCTTGACCTATCTTGCCTTTTTTTTGATCTTTTCTGTTTTTTTTGGGAGTGAGGGTGGCGGTAGGGGGATGGAGGAGGTGTTTAACTGTAGAGTCTGTTTTCCACAAGAGCCTTTTTAAAATCTCTTGGACAAGTTTGTATCATTTTTTTAAACAGCCTGGTAAAGTGATATTGGTTGGTAAATCCACAGGCAAATGCTATTTCGCCTATGGAGAACCCAATTCCCTGTTCTAACATCTGTATCGCCCTGGCGATACGAACCTTATTCAGATACATGGAGAATGTTACGCCCAGTTTCTTTTTAAATGCCCGCTCAAGACAAGAAACGCTCATGCCAGCCTCGCGGGCAACGCGAGTAAGTTTCAAGGGCAGGCAGTAATTGCCATTGATATAATGAATAGCCTTGTTTATTCCATCCGTTGATGGACTGAAAAGTTCGATATATAAAGCATTTTTTCTGCCCAAAGCAGCTTCAATACTATTTCCCAACTCAGCTATGTTGAGCGGTTTCTTAAGATAATCGCGCGCACCGTTTCTGAAGACGCTGACCGCAAGCCCTTCAGAGCCGTCAGCGGTTACGATGATGACGGGTACCGAAGGTGCGACAAACCTCAAGACCCGAAGCAGGTCCGTGCACGGTTCATCAGGGGTATGGTTGAGGAGTACGAGATCGATATTATTGCGAAAGAAAAACTCGCATGCCCTTTGTTTGTTTTTTTCAACTATTACCCGACAGTTTCGCACAGCGGCAATAAGACTTTGATAGTATTTACCAGCATCAGAATCTATGAGTAATATCTGATATCTTTTCTTCATGGCCTGAGCGCTATGCATACAACTCGTTCATACTGTATAGAAATTACCCCCCAGAGAGAGGCCCTTCATAGTGCTGCTGAGTTAAAGATTTATCCTTAGTTTAAGAGAAGTAGTAAAGAGAAGTGAGCCTCTCAAGGTTTAAAACAACACCCTGAGAGGCCAAGAATAAAGGTATTTCTGAAAAGCTCTTTTCATACTTGTTTTCAGAAAGCTAAGTTTTTTTTGATTATTTGAATGTAACGCTACTTTAATCTTAAAGTATTGTCAATCAAAATTTTTATCGCTTATCACGGTGCAGACTTTATTAATGGCACTGCAATCATGAGAAAATGTTATATTTTTAGATCATAAAAGAAAACAATTAGGACAATTTCCGTTCAATTTTTTGACGGTTGGGGTTCGCTGCTTGAAGATAAAGACTGAGGTTTTTCTGCAGGATCTATTCCGGTCAGCAACACGGGTTACTGTCGCAGCTTAAGAAGGATCAAGCGCCGGACAGTTTGACCTTAAGCTCGCGTTTTAATATCTTCCCTGATGGATTTTTAGGAAGCTTATCCATTAAAAAAATTTTCTTGGGGCATTTGAACCCGGCTAACCGCTCCTTGCTGAAGGTTATGATATCTTTTTCTTTCACCGAGGAGCCCTTTTTCAGTACAATGGCTGCGGCAACAATCTCTATCCATTTTTGATCCGGGAGCCCGAACACCGCCACTTCCTCAATATCCGGATGCTGGTAGAGAACTTCCTCCACGTCCCGCGAAGCAACATTCTCACCTCCTGTTTTAATCATGTCTTTTTTTCTGTCGACAATATAAAGGAAACCCTCTTCGTCGAACCGACCCAGATCGCCGCTGTGGAACCATCCAAAAGCGAAGGCTTCGGCGGACTTTCCAGCATCGTTGAGATATCCGGTCATCACATGGCCTGAACGGTGAACGATCTCTCCGACTTTGCCTCCGGCGACGAAATTACCATTGTCGTCCATCAGCTGCGTTTCCACGTTGAGGATAGGCCTTCCGGCCGAACCGGGTTTTGCGAGCTGTACTTCAGGCTTGAGCATAGTGGCCGTTGGACCCATCTCTGTCTGGCCGTAATAATTCCAAAGCCTGAGGCCTGGGAAGGTCGACGATAACTGCTTGATGATTTCTACCGGCATGATGCTCGCGCCGTAGGCTGCCTTTTTAAGCGAGCCGAGATTATATTTCCGTAAATCGGGGTGATTCAGAATCCCAATCCAGACCGTCGGAGGAGCAAACAGGTGGGTTACCTTATACCTTTCTATGTTTCGTACCATCTCGAGGGGGTCGGCACGGTGCAGTATGACATTTTCTGCACCCATGTAGAGCAAGGGCGTTAAAAAACAGTGCAGCTGGGCGCAGTGGAAGAGGGGGAGTGCGTGAAGGCTGATATCGCTCGTCTCGTATTCGCCATCAATTATGCAGCTGAAATATTGGGACATGAGCGCTCGATGCGAGAGCATAGCCCCCTTGGGCTTCGATTCTGTCCCGCTGGTATAGGGTATCTGGGCGATATCCTCTGGGTAAACGTCCGCATTCGGTTCATCGAAGGGCATCTTCGACATCTCTTTCCCGAGATCGAAAAAACCGGTTGGAATCTCTATCTCGTTAAGGGATATGAAACCCCAGTGTTCAACGGTATTGAACTTATCCTTGACAGATTCAATGATGGAAAAAAGCGCGTCTTCCACAATGAAGACCTTCGAGCCGGAGTGATTAACGATATAGGTAATCTCCTCGCCGTTCAACATGTAGTTGATAGGAACCTGAACTGCTCCGATTTTGGCAAGACCCATGAAGATAATAGGATAGAAATGTGAATTATAGGCGTCAACGGCAACATGGTCTCCCTTCGTTATACCTAAGGAGATCATCAGGTTTGCGAACCGGCATATCTCCTTTTCAAGCAAAGAGAAGGAGAGGGTGACATCTCTGAAAATAATGGCTATCTTATCTCGGTACCTGGCCGCAGTCCTTCTTGAAATATCGCCGATAGTATCACGGTTCATCCTGTTACCCATAGAGTCACCCCTTTTCTTTAATGCGATTTCTGGTTTGCAAAGCGCTGTGAGGCAACCGAGTCACTAAAACAGTAGGAGAGAGCGGTTGCAAAGCCGGCAGCTATATTTCTTGAGCATCAGCGAAATTCACCTGAGAAACCCAAATTACACGTCAGATTAAGATTACACTATCTGATAAGTCGCAAACTATGTGCAGTAATCAATGGGAAAATCGGCGGTGTAACGTTAGTACAGGGCATGAGTAGAAATACCAGCGTGGTAGTAATATTTTATAATAACATTTCTTCCCTATTTTTTTGCGGAATTGCATAAACCTTTAAAAATCAAAAGTACTTTTTAAAGGGGATGCTCAGAACAATTTAAGCTTCTTGAGGTGCATATGGCTGCGGTGCTGCCACCATGCTATTACAAAGCCGATTAAAGCTATAAAGGACAAAAATACCCCGCTCTTTGCAATTATTGTTAGTTCGCCGTAAAAACCGACTAAAAAGATAACAATTCCGGCGACAAAGGTAAAAGCGCTCATCATCTGTACATGTTGCCATATCTTACCTGTCTCCAACGCGGTATTCCTTGCGCATACTTCCCATTTTTCCCTGTCTTCAGCTGCCATTTCTTTGAGGAGAATGCCTGCCCCAAAAAAATATGAGACCTCCCCTTCTCGCGATCCAAAGTCATACCAGATAATCCTCCCCCTCGCACTGATCTTTTCCTTGCGTGGTGGTATAATTATTTCCAGTTCTACCTCCTTATTTTCTTGCACGAGGTAACGAATCAAGTTTACCGTTTGGTCCCCCTCCCGAATAAAAAAAACCCCATCAGTCAAGGTTACGGGGAGTTCCATTGATATCCCCACAGTGGAGATATTTCTCGTGAGTGTTTTGACTGTCGGGGGTTGTTTGCCCATACCGAGCAGTTTGATACGTACTGGTATCCCAATTTCCACCCTCTTGGATTTACGTCGATTAAACATGCCCCCCCCTTTCTAAAGATAATCGGATAATCTGCGTATATTATAGCAAGATCTAAAAAAATTTAAAACAATTCTTTAATCACCTATCATTGCTGAGAACTGATGAATCTCTCACTACCTTGTGGCTTGGCATGAGGTTAAGGGCGTAAGCTGAACAGAAGCGCCAGCTGGTTGATACATGATTTTCTCGTCCCAGGGTATCTTTGAGATCAAAAAGAAAAAGGCCTAGGTTTTAGGCCCCAAGCCTTTATAAGTAAGGTATTCTCGTTATATTTTTGGAGCGGGCAACGGGGATCGAACCCGCGACCCCAAGCTTGGGAAGCTTGTGCTCTACCAGCTGAGCTACGCCCGCTTAAGGATAACAATAGATTATTCCTTCCTTTTTTGTCAATACAAAAAAACGCGGGGCCATCATCGGATGATCCCCGCTTTTTTGCGTTGCATAGCCCCTCCTTACATGTTAGCTTCGAGCGCTATTCCGCTTGGAGGCCTTCAGGGGATTAAGCTTCTTTACGTTGTTGTTTGTTTGCACTTTCTTGATATGGGTGGCAAAGTTGCAGGAGCTCGTGACCCACTTCAGCCGGGGTTCGCTGTAGCTATTACAAAAGGAGCCTGCCGGATATTGGACGACACGGTCACAACCTTGGCATTGCTCCACTACGGGATGACATTGCCCGCCGTTGTAGGTGCACCCCTTTTTCCCCATGAAGACGCACTCCGTCCCTGCCTTTATCGTTTGACAAACCATGGTTATCACCCCCTTCCTGGGATAAAATATAAAAAAACCCGCTCCAGAACCACTTCAAGCGGGTTCTAAACTACTGTGCGAACGTCTGTATACCAACTTCGCCTCTCATTGTCAATGTCTTTTTTCAGTGATTTCAGTCATATGGATGTCTTGACATTGACAAGATGACAAGCGTTCTCTTTTTAGTATTTTTCAGATACTTTAATAGGATAATGCTAAAAAAGATCAAAGAGTCCTTACCCTATCTCGCCATATACGATATGTATCTTCCTTGAGTTCCGCAAGGGTACATGCCTTCGGCTAGCAGTTGTCTTGCCGTACATCATACCCTCAACTTCGTGACGAAAAGACCGACAAATTAACCCCTTCGCCTGACCCAAAGAGGGGTTTCAGAGATGCCTCAAAGGGATCAGTATAGAAGCTTGTTGAGGATTAAAGAAAGAGACGTCCGAGTAAGAACCTCTTCGGCTTCAGGTCATCAAGAAGGCGGAAGAGGGTTCCCTGTTGAGCCGCGAGATGCTGCCACCCACTGATATGAACTATTTGGCGCCCCGGATATCGCGCTACAATTTTCCTAATCCTGCCGGCCATGATTCGCTCTCTCTTTTTCCAAACCTCATCCGCGGGAATAAGGTGGATCCAAGGGGATTGCCTTCCATCGAGCAAGAAAGCCTCGGCGTGTTTGTACTCCCTCGCGGCTGCTTCTTGCAACGGCGCATCCCCCAAGGCGATGACCATTTTTAGATTTTCCTGAGAAAGGAGGTCATCTATGGTGCTCAGGAGCTGGCGGGAATATGAAGATATGTCTACGCAGTATAGTGGGATGGCCCTGCAATGGCTGTAAAATCTGGCCCCTTTATATTCAAAGGGCAGATCGAGCAGGGCCCTGATCCCCCCGATCCCGGTTGACCGCAGAAGTTTTTTGAGTTCGCTGACATTGAGGCCATCATTGCCGTGTATTTCATGCAAGCCTCTTAACAAGCAATGGCTCAGGGATCTTTTCTTCCTCAATCGATAGCTCAGTCCGTAGGCGCTGAATTCCAGGGTTATGACATGGGGCTTGAGTCCTTTGAGCGCTTCCACAAGCCTCTTCAATCCCTGTGGGTCGCGATGGATAGTGCCGAGTAAGGTCAGTTTGGACATTAATTGGTTCCGGTTAAAGGGAACAGTATCTTTCATGTACTATATGAGCTTTTCACCCTAGTCAAGGCCTCTCGCGCAAAGGTATAATAACAGCTACGAGTTGCGACACAAGGAAGTGGGATGATAGAAGTGGATAAAACAACAGTTAACAGGGAGACAAAAAAATGGGCATCGAGGATATCAGGATCGTTTTGGTCCGCCCTCAAGGGCAGATGAATGTCGGTTCCGTTGCCAGGGCCATGAAGAATGTGGGGCTCAAGGAGCTGGCGTTGGTGGACCCGGCTGGTCCCTCTTTACATCCCGATGCCCGGGTGATGGCTGTACATGCACATGATGTCCTGAAGGATGCCTTGATCTTTTCCCGCCTGGCCGATGCCATCGCCGATTGTACCTGGGTGATCGGGACCACCAGGCGAAGGGGAAAGGGGAGGGAGGGGGTTATTGATCCGCGGCAGATGGCTGCGGAGATCGCCGAGATAAATCAGCAGAACAAGGTGGCCGTGGTCTTCGGACCTGAGGACCGGGGCCTGACCAACAGAGATCTTGATCTTTGCCGGCGCTTGGTCGCCATCCCTGTGCATGAAGAATATGGGTCCCTTAACCTCGCCCAGGCTGTGATGATCATCTGTTACGAGATCTATCTAGCCAGTCGGCACAAGAAAGGCTTATCTCGAACCAAGAAGCTGGCCGCGTCCGAAGAATTGGAGGGAATGTACCGGCACATGGAGGAAACCCTCCTGCGCATCGGTTTTCTGGAGCAGAACAGCCCCAAGCGCATGATGGCGGTGCTGAGAAAGATCTTCAGCAAGGCACAGCTTGATTCCAGAGAGGTGCGGGTGTTGCGCGGGATATGCCGGCAGGCAAACTGGTATGCCGGGCTACATACAGTTGAATAAATAGGGCTTTTTTACTCATCCCTTTTGCCTATCGCCCCTTCGGATCGACAAAAGCAGCCGTTCTTTTACAAACCATTTATAAAGGCATGGGAGATGGGGCTCGTCTCTCAACGAGCGGCGAAGGGGATAGCAAAGTTGGCCAGAGCATCCGCTGGCAGTGATCTTTGATGTTGGGGGTGCGTATACGATATCGCTTCTTCTGCATCGTTGTCACCTCTCGTTACAAAAACCAAGAACAGCAAAAGGTATAAGGCAGGTTGCATTGACCCCCGCAAGGCTTTGTGATACAAGATACTGATATTCCTAAGATAAAGGATTATTTATTCGGAGAGAAGATGTCCGGGGAAAAACGACTGCTCAGGACCAGAAACATCGGTTTCATGGCCCATATAGATGCGGGAAAGACCACCGTCACCGAGCGGGTCCTCTTCTACACAGGTCGCACCTATAAGATCGGAGAGGTACACGAAGGCACCGCAGTGATGGATTGGATGACCCAGGAGCAGGAGCGGGGGATCACCATCACGTCGGCCGTGACCACCTGCCAGTGGCACGATCATATCATCCAGATTATCGATACGCCGGGTCATGTCGATTTCACCATCGAGGTGGAGCGGTCGTTACGAGTGTTGGACGGGGCCATCGCCGTGTTCTGCGGCGTGAGCGGGGTGGAGCCTCAGTCGGAGACGGTATGGCATCAGGCCGACAAATACCGCGTCCCTAAGATAGCCTTTGTCAACAAGATGGATCGGGTCGGGGCCGATTTCTTCGGGGCCGTCGAGCAGACGGTCGCAAAACTCGGTGCCAACCCGCTGGTGGTGCAACTTCCCTGGGGAGCGGAGGATTCCTTCCGTGGTGTGATTGATCTGATTTCCATGCAGGGGATCATCTGGGAGGAGGAGAGCTTAGGTGCGGTCTATCAACAGGTGGCAATCCCCGATGAGATGATGGACCAGGCCCGGGAGTACCGTGATTGCCTCTTGGAGAAGGTGGCGGAGACCGATGAAGCCCTGACCGAGAGATATCTCAGCGGGGAGGCGCTCTCGGCAGAGGAGATACAGCGTGCCATCAGAAAGGCGACCATCGCGCTCAAGGTGGTGCCGGTCCTCTGCGGAGCTGCCCTGCGAAACAAGGGTATTCAACCCCTTCTGGATGCCATCGTCGCTTACCTCCCGTCACCGCTCGATATCCCTCCGGTGCAAGGGGTAAATCCGCTCACCAAAAAGCTCGAACTGCGCCGAAGCGATGAGGACGAATCCCTCTGCGCCCTGGCCTTTAAGATCATCATGGATCAAGGGAGGAAGCTCACCTACGTCCGAATGTATTCCGGGGTGCTGGAGACGGGGAAGGTCGTCTACAACGCCAATCTGGGCACGGAGGAGCGAGTGGCGCGGATCTTTGAGATGCATGCCAATGACCGGAAGAGGCTCGATCGGGCCCGGGCAGGGGAGATCGTCGCGGTGATGGGATTAAAAGATACCTCCACCGGCACCACCCTCTGCGATCGCGCGCACCCGATTCTCCTTGAGTCGATGGAATTCTACAAGCCGGTTATCTCCGTGGCGGTGGAGCCGAAGACCAACCAGGATCAGGATAAGCTCTCCTTTGCCCTGGAGAAGCTGAGCGAAGAAGACCCCACCTTTCAGGTGCGCTATGATGAAGACACCGCCCAGACCATCATCTCGGGCATGGGCGAGCTGCATCTTGATGTCCTGATCAAGAGATTGGTGGAGGAGTACTCGCTCGCGGTCAATGTGGGCAGACCGCAGGTTGTCTATCGGGAGACCATTGAAAGGCCTGCCGAGGTTGAGGGGCGGTTCTCCAAGGTGATCGACGACATCACGCATAGGGCCGAGATCCGCCTCGAGGTCATCCCTCATGACAGGGGCAAGGGGGTCGAGTTCATCCCTTTTGTGCCCAAGGAAGAGATCCCTCAGGAATTCCTGGATGCGATCTGGACCGGTATACAGGAATCTTCCACCGTGGGTGCCCTCACCGGATATCCACTTACTGATATCAAGGTGCTTCTCAAGGGCGTGAGCTATACCCAAGATGAATTCACCCCCATCGTCCTCAAGATGGCGGTATCCCAGGCCCTGCGCGAGGCCTGCCAAAAAGGCACCCCCCTCATCCTTGAGCCGATGATGGAATTGGATGTCATGGTCCCCGAGGAGTTTATGGGGGAGGTAATCGGCGACATCCGGGCCAGAAAGGGGACCATTGATGCCATCGAGACAAAGGGGAAGATGACGACTATCAAGGCCCACCCCCCCCTCACCAGGATGTTCGGCTATTCCACTGATCTGCGTTCCATGACGCAGGGGAGGGGGACCTTCTCCATGCGCTTCTCCCACTACGACAAGGTAATCAAGTGATGTCTGCCGAGGCGGCAGGGAGGATATTGGAGATGCTGCGGCAACAGGAGGTGCACCTCTCCGGCGCCGAGATGAGCAAGACCCTGGGGATAAGCAGGAACGCCGTCTGGAAACACATCAAATCCTTGCGTCGGCAGGGGTATCACATTGAAGCCAAGCCGTCCAGCGGGTATCGGCTGATCGCGGTGCCGGCACATCCAACTCCGTGGGAGATCCAAGCAAGCCTAGGGACCGAGCAAATCGGCAAGAAGATCTACGCCTTCCCTCAAGCGGCGTCCACCAATGAGGTCGCCTTTCGCCTCGCTTTGAATGGGGCTGAGGAGGGAGCGGTGGTTTTGGCTGAATCTCAGACCAAGGGAAAAGGGAGGATGGGGCGCCAATGGGAGTCCCCAGCCGGATTAAATATTTACCTTTCCATCATCCTCAGGCCCAGGATAGTGCCGAGCAAGACGCCCTTGATAACCCTCATGACTGCCGTTGCCTGCGCTGAGGCGGTAGATGAAGTTACCGGCCTTACCCCCGCTATTAAGTGGCCCAATGATCTCTTACTAGAAGGAAAAAAACTTGGCGGCATCCTCACGGAGGCGGATATGGAGCTCGATAGGATAAACTTCGTTGTCGTGGGGATAGGGATCAACGTCAACATGGCCCGTGCCGCGTTCCCGCCTTCCATAAAGGATACGGCCACGTCATTACAGGAGGCGCTCGGCAGGGAGATATCCAGGATCGCCCTCACCCAGGCCATCCTTCGGCGCCTGGAGCAGTGGTACAAGAGACTGGAGCAGGGCAGGGGGGAGGAGATCAGGAGGCGCTGGAAGGAGCTGGCCCTGATAAAGGGTCAGGAGATAGAGGTTACCTCTCTGGGAGAGGTGGTAAGGGGAACGGCCCTGGATATAGATGAAGATGGGGCCTTGCTCGTACAGACCGATAATACTACAATCAAGAGGGTGGTGGCCGGTGACGTTACCCTGAGGGGGAGGTGACCATGTTACTTGTCATTGATGTGGGCAATACCCATACGGTATGCGGGGTCTTTGCCGAAGAGGAGCTTCTTCAACACTGGCGGGTGGTGACCGAGCCCGAAAGGACGGTTGACGAATTCGGCCTCCTGCTCGGCAGCCTCTTCACCTTTCACGGCATAAAGCCGAAGGATATTAACGGGTTGATTATCTCGTCTGTGGTCCCTCCGATGCTCCCGATCTTGGAGGAGGTGGCTGAGCGATATTTTCACACCAAGCCATTGGTGGTAGGTCCGGGGATCAAGACGGGTATGCCCATCTTCTACGATAATCCCACTGAGGTAGGGGCCGACAGGATTGTCAACGCTGTGGCCGCCTATGAGCAGTATCGCCGAGAGCTGATCGTCGTCGATTTTGGCACCGCAACCACCTTTGACTACGTTACCGCCAAAGGGGAGTACATGGGGGGCGCTATCGCCCCGGGGATAGGGATATCCATGGAGGCCCTGTTCCAGCGGGCCTCAAAGTTGCCGCGGGTGGAGCTGCTCAAACCAAAGGGGGTCATCGGCAAGAACACCATCCACAGCATGCAGTCGGGGATCTTCTATGGATACGTGGGGCTCGTGGACGAGATGGTCAGGAGGATGCGGGAGGAAACCCGCACGGATCCCAAGGTGGTGGCCACCGGGGGTTGGGCCCGCTTGATCGCGCCGGAGTCCAAGGCTATCCATGAGGTGGATGACCTCCTCACCCTCAAGGGGCTCAAGATCATCTATCAGCGCAACCTCCCCAGGCGAAAGTAACCGCGAATGCCCTTATTGCACAAATTTTAGAACATATTGACACATAAAAAAGATTATGATATGTCTTTTAGCATATATCTCATTGGTAAATTAGACCATTAGGGGGCTACCGAAACTAGATAAAGAGGAGGTCATATGTTTGACAATCATCCAAGGCGCAGGCTCTGTCTTTCGATCGGCGTAATGTTATCTGTACTTCTCATGGCAGCTCCGGCATCGGCAGGCAAGCCGGAGCTGCAGGTCCGGTTTTTGGATATAGGACCGACAGCGCCTAATCCTCCGCTCACCGACCGTTTGACCAGCTTCTATGCGCTGGTTGTTAACAGTGGGACTCAGACGATCAAAGGTCCCTTTACCGTGACGTTTGAGCTCGATGGCAAGGTGGTAAAAGCCTGGCCATTCCCAACTAAAAATGAAATCAAGGACTACAAGCCCGGAGCTCAAAGCGCCATCCCTCCTGGAAAGGGTCGCCTCTACCAGTATACGGCAACGCTAAAAGCGGGGAAACACACGGTGCTTTGGAAAGTCAATGCGGCCAAGGAGAGCGAGTTAAAAGCGACTGTTGAGGCCCAGTTGCCCCCGGACTTGGCAGTGAATATATGGCCGACGGGGTACAACGTTCTTGCTTATAAAGAGACCGAATGGAACATCGAGGTAAAAAATATCGGCGGCGGTAAGGCGTATGGCCCTTTTGTGACGCTCTTTAACGCTGTCCCCACCAGTGGGCCGGTGGCTCCACTAGAGTTTCCGACCGGTAAGTCTCTCGATAAAGACGAAACCTATACCTTCAAAGTCAGCCAGCTATACAACTCCCTCGACCCTGTTACCGTATCGGCCATGGTGGACTATCACGGCGATGTGACGGAGGCGCTCTCTTTTGGTGATGACAATAATAGTTTCGAAAAGAAGTATGTTCCCCAATATGTTGATTTAGAGGTCTCTGCCCTGGAGATAAAACCGGCACAATTAACAACAGCCGAGCCGATCCCGAAGGTGACCCCTTGGTCAGAGGTGTCATTTACCATCCAAAACAAAGGTAATATGGATGCAACTAAGCCCTTCAATGTCGGCATTCTGATCAAGGATGCGTCCTCCGGAGCAATCAGTCTCATTGACGCCTTAGAGGCCAATCCGCTCCCTGCGGGCATGTCCGAGCAGCTCATGAAAAAAATCGATCTGTCTCGGGCCGGGACCTACGCCGTGCAGATCATTGCCGATGCATCCATGATCGGGCCGAATCCGAACGTGATCGGCAGGCAATACACCGAGCCTGACGAAGCCAACAATTCCAAGGAGGGACAATTTACCCTGCTAGCCGCGGCAGCTACAGTTCCAGCTGCAATGCCGGCAGAGGAATCCCCTGACCAAACCGAAGGTGGCCCTTTGGCCATGGTCACTGACCAAGGGGTCACCTCCGGCTCCGGCTGCAAGCCGGGAAAGGGAGTCGTCAAGTTGTTTAGGATAGTATCGGACTGCTCTACGGGATCGATCCAGCCCTATACCGGCTTTATCCCATCCATCAAAAATGGCAGCCTCAAGCGCGTTACCAACACGACAACGCAGTGGAAGGTTAAGATGGTGGATTCCTTCAATCTCAAGGGAATCGGAGGGGATGCACCCAATCTCAAAAAAATCGTAGGTGATGCACAATGCGAAAAATACGGCGGCCATTGTTGGGATCGTATACCTCTAGCCTTTCTTGGGCCCGGTGAATCATGGGCCAATGATGCGTTGAGCAGCTTAAGCGGCGGCAAGTCTATCAATGCATGCCTGGAAGCGTTGACGAATGACCCCTTCCCTCTGGAGGTTGAGATCGAATATGAATACGAATGCATTCAATAGCATTAGGTTCCTAATCACAAGGTGCCTATGAATAACTTGTGCGAGGAAGATCTGCAGCTTATTGAAGCCGCGAGGTCGATCATTGCGCTTCGCTCCAAGCCCGACTCGCATGAGGTCGGAGCCGCCCTTCGTACGCGCTCGGGAAAGATCTTTTCCGCCGTTAATGTCAAGGCCAATGTCGGTCGGGTATCGGTTTGCGCTGAAGCCGTTGCCATAGGCATGGCCGCTTCAGTTGGGGATACGGATATCGAGAGGATAGTTGCCGTCGATCAAAAAGGCAGGGTTATCTCTCCCTGTGGGATGTGTCGCGAGATGATCTCGGACTATGCTCCCCAGGCAGATGTTATAGTTTCCGGAAATGATGGCTTGGAAATTTTTAAGGTGGCAGACCTTCTGCCGCACAAGTTTTGCAAAATAAAGGCTTGATAAATACTTCTGACCAATGACCAAACCGCCGGAGGTGACCCTTTGGTCAAAGGTGGCCCTTTGGCCAGGGTCACTGGCCAAGGGGCCACCTTCGGCTTCGGCTGGAGGAGAGATATCATGACAAAGATAGTAATTTTCTTCTTTCTTTGCGTTGTCCTGGCAGCTCCAACGACATTCGCCGGCAATGACCAGATTGGGTATGCATTGGAGCTCGACTCTTCATTGCCGGACTATGTAGCCGCAGCATGGTTGGGTTATCTCATGGAACGTCAGGTTTATATCAGGGAGCATACAGATCAATACAAGCTGATTCCCGGAATCGTCATACCAACGTTTGATGAGGAAGTAGAAGGCAGGAAGACCATGGCCCAGATCTGGAAGGAGCTGAAAGAAAAGGATCAAAGCCGCACGGATAAATACTTGGATGAGCTTCTTCCGGTGCACGAGGCAGATTTCATGCGGGAATATGTCTGGACCTATCTGAAACAGCAAAGTTGGTCCAAGCAGCCTAAGGACCTCCGGCTCAAGGAGTTCTCTGTATGGCAACAACTGCATCTCAAAGGTCACCAGCCTAAAACGCACGGAAACATCAGGATAACCGAGGAATCTGCCAAACTAAAGTAATACTCACCCTCATTCAATATCCATAAATCGCTGATAGAAGAGCCCATATCTGAGGCCGCGGCAGCTGATGCGGATCGAGTTCTTTTTTAACCTTTCTAAAGTGGAGAGGATGATCATGGCCCCGGCCAGGATGATATCGGCCCGCTCAGTCGGGAGGCCCCTGATCTGTTTTCTCATTGCCAGATCCTTGTCTTGCAGTTCCTCAACTTGAGACCTCAGCTTATCAATAGTAAGCTGCAAGCCATGGATCCGCTCCCGATCGAAGGCCTCCAGACCCAGGTGCATGGAGCCAAGGGTAGCAGCAGTTCCCCCGATCCCCACTAATTCGTCCTCTATAGCAGGAGGGATGCGAGGGAGCGTCTCGTCGATCTTATGGCGTAGCTTTGTAACTGCATCGTGCGAAGGGGGGTCATCATGCAAAAATTCCTCGGTAAGGCGGAGCACCCCCAGCGGCAGGCTGATGCATTGCAATGGCTGCGAAGGGCCTTCCCCCGTACGAAAGATGTACTCCGTGCTCCCCCCGCCGACATCCATCACCATAGCTCCACGGGGCATGCGGGGGTCTTGTTGTACGGATAGAAAAGAGAGCAAGGCCTCCTCTTTCTCGGTGATGACGCAGGGGGTAATGCCGCACGCTTCCCGGACTTGTTGTATAAATTGTTTAGCATCCTTAGCCATGCGCAGGGCATTGGTCCCCACGGCAGCGATCTCCTGCACCCTTTCTCTCTGACACAAGGAGCGGAATGTTTTCAGACAGTTGATACTCGCTCGAATGCTCACGGGGTCCAGTTTCCCGCCTCTTTCCAACCCCCTGCCCAAACGGGTGGTTTCACCGCAATCCAGGATCACCTCGAAGGTGTCCTCGGGGGTTATCCGGCCTATTAAAAGCAGGATGGTGTTGGAACCGATATCTATGGTTGCGTAACGCTTCAGGGATATATCCTATTGAAGGCGGGCAATAAGCCTCATAGTGGTATTTAGCGTTTGGCTGCCCGATTGTTCCGTATTTCTATTGTAGAAGCCACTTTGTATCAGCTTCAAGGCGCTTGAGGTCATACCTACCTGATGCCTGTTTGCCAGGAACGCCCTAATCCTGAGGAGAAATGGTGGTGGATTTCATAGCTATGCCTCTCCCCTTTCATCAAAATGACCAAGATTACGTGCTCCTGAGGATGTCCCGTCATCCATATCTGTGTAAGAGCATTTATAAAATTAATATTCATAATATGAATATTTTCTTTATCATGAATCGTCAAATAGAAAGAATGAGCATTCCTGTACTCATCCTTGACAAATATCGTCTCTGGTATATAGTGCGAAGTAGTCCCTCTCAGCGGAGATATGAAGAAATCGATGAGAGGAAATAGGGAGAAGGAGGTGAAGGGTATGACAGATACAAGGGTAGCAAGGGTCAGCGAGGTTATCGCAGGTTCTACCAAGGGTTTTGATGATGCCATCCAACAGGGTTTCAAGCGGGCATCAAAGACCCTCAGGGGGATCACCGGCATGCGCGTCTTGGAGTCTAGGGTGTCGGTGGAGAACGACAAGATAGTGGAATACCGGGTGCGGATGGAGGTCATTTTCGTCCTGGAGGATTAAAACGTAAAATAACCGCGCCTACAGAGGGGACAGCTTCTGATCGAGCTGTCCCTTTTTGCTGAATATGAAAGTCATGTTTGCGATGCGCTCCATAATCATTCTTTTTCTCTTTTCCCTTTTCCTTACCTCATGCGCCAACACCCTCTATATAGGAAAACTCGCATGGGGTGAAGCGAAGATCTTAGGGGAGGCGGTGCCGAATGAGGATGCCTTCAGGAACGGTCTGCTCCTTCTGCTTCGGCGTTCGACCTTTTTCCCAAACTCCCACCCTTGTTATTCCCCCAAAGGCGGGATAGGTTACTCCTTGCGCAGGCTCTCGAGGTATCCCATCACCTTCTCAAAGCCCCTCGGCAGATCCTCCTCCTGATGCACCTCGAGGGTATAGAGAGGCGAGAGCCGCTGCGTCCACAGGTGGCGAAAGAAACCCATAAAGTCGAATGTGCCGTCGCCGGGGGGTAGATGTTGGTCCTCTTTACCCGTATTGTCGTGCAGGTGCACCTCGACCAAACGACTGCCGAGTACCTCCATCCAGCCTCTCCAGCCTTTTTTGCTGAATACGAGCCAGTGACCGGTGTCAAAACAAAAGCCGCAACGAGGGGAGTTGATCTTCTCCAAAAGCTTTTGGATGGTCTCCGGTCCCTGCTCAAAGACATTTTCCAAGGCCAGCGTCACGCCGAGCTTCTCCGCCTCTTTTACCAAGGGGGTCCACATCTGAAGACTCCCCTCAAACCAGAGATCGAATGCTTCTCCGTGACGCCACTGTTCGTATTCCGGATGAAAAACCACGATCGTGGGCCTGGTCAAAGCAGCAAGGTGAAGGACGTGCTCCAATCTCTCCTGCGTAGCCCTTCTGATCTTGCTGTCCACCCCGCCGGGGGCCAAGTCCATGAACGGGGCGTGAAAGGTATGGGAGAGTCCCGCCTTTTTCAACGCATCGCCCAGGCGGCGCACATCCGCGTCCTGACACCTATCCAGGGCTGCAGCGCTCAGGTATATCTCCGGATTGACCCCCATGCCGATGATCTCATCTTGACGTTGGACGAGAATATCATAGGGGACAGTGATGTGGATGATCATCGAGATTTCTTCTTTGGGAGTACTTCCACTGAACGCACCAGTTGTTCAAGCATGCCCAGGTGCTTCTTTTCTCCGAGTACGATGAGGACGTCCCCTTTTTCGATCAGGGTCTCAGAGGAGGGGTTAAAGATCATATCACCCGATGCCTTTTTGATGGCCACGACAATCAATTCGAGCTCTCGTCTGATCCCCGATTCCCGCAAGGGCTTTCCCTTGAATCTGGCATTATCCTCGACGGTGATCTCCTCTAACTGGAGCTCGAGGTGCTTCCTCTCGACGACCAGGTCGATGAATTCTACGATATTGGGCCGCAGGACAGCGTTGAACATCCTAGCGGCACCTATCAGATATGGAGAGACCACTCGATTAGCGCCGGCGCTCAGCAGCTTTCGTTCTGCTCCTTCCTCTCCGGCTCGGCTCAGGATATAGATGGCGGGGTTTAATGACCTGGTGGAGAGGGTGATGTAGAGGTTGTCTGCGTCAGAGCCGGTTGCGGCGACCAGACACTTGGCCCTCTCTACCCCTGCGCTGGTGAGGATCTCGTCATCCGTGGCGTCCCCTTCCACATAGGGGAATCCATCCTCCTCGATCACCTTTATCCTATCCAGGTCTTTCTCGACCACTACAAAAGCGATATTTTCGACAGCAAATTCCCTGGCGATGAATGAGCCGATACGGCCATAACCGCACAAGATATAGTGATTTTTTAGCCTTTTGACCTTCTTTTCCAATTTTCTCCTCCCTAAGGCCATGCGGATTTGGCCGGCGATAAAGGTTTGGGCAATGCTCCCTAAAACATATCCCATCCCCCCAAAGCCGGACAGAATGAGGAATACCGTAAATATCCTTCCCTGCGTCGATAGCTGGTGGATCTCTCCATACCCAACCGTGGTGATGGTGATAACGGTCATATACAGGGCGTCGAATAGGGGCCATCCTTCTATCAAACGATAGCCTGCTGTCCCGGACAAAAGGAGTATAAAGATGACAATGACTGCTATGATCAGATGGCGTAGAAGCTTCAACTGTTCCTCTTTTTTCGTAATGTCTCACGATATTATAACTTTTGTTGGAAGGCAACCCCTGACCGCCCTTGACATCTCGTCCATGAGACAGTATAACAAGGTGAACATTTGTACTCCCCACGAGCCATGGATCAATTGACAAAAAAACAGGAAGAAGTACTCTTTCTTATCCGAAAGTTCCTTCGTGATAAGGGGTATCCCCCGACGGTGAGGGAGTTGGTTTTCCTGACGGGCAGGAAGAGCACCGCCGGGGTGCAGAAGATCCTCGACGCCCTGGAGCGAAAGGGGCATATCAAAAAGGCGCCTGGCCGCTCCAGGGGAATAGTGCCCCTGCCCCTGGGAGGGGTCCAATCGTTTTGGGCGCCTCTGGTAGGATGGGTGGCGGCTGGGAGCCCGGCCCCGGCCGAGGAGCACATCGAGGGGTATCACGCCTTGGATGGATTTGCGGCGCCTGAGGGCTCTTTTCTGCTCAGGGTCCGGGGGGATAGCATGATTGGGGACCATATACAGGACGGCGATCTGATCTTGGTGAGCCCGCAAGCCAGGGCAGAGGATGGGGCGATCGTGGTTGCCATGGTGGATGGAGAGACCACGGTCAAGAGGCTTTGCAGGAGTGGCGATAGGATACAACTTCTTCCCTCCCATCCCGCCATGGAGCCCTTATCGATCCGGCAAGATGTCCAGCTGAGGATCATCGGCAAGGTCGTCGCCGTCCTCAGGTTTCTGGAGCCGGCATGCTCCTTATCTCCTGTGCCCGGGATGCACCGGGAATCATGGAAATATGCACTTCACCACCAGCGAGATGATAAAGGTAGGGGTTGCGTAGAGTGACCTCATGCGTTCTGCACGGTGATACATTAAGGGAGTTTCTACGTTTCAATGTAGTACCTCGCTGAGGAGGTATTTATCATGACACAGAGAGCTAAGTACAAAGAACAATTGGCAACTGAAGTAGCGCAATTACGCCAGCGGGTTGCTGAGTTGGAAGCCGCAGGGATTGAGCGTAAACGGGCCGAAGAGGCATTGCGGAAAAGCGAGGAGAAGTACCGCACAGTCGTTGATATTTCTCCCGATGGGATTGCCATTAGTGCCAAGGGACGCCATGTATTTGTGAATCAAAGTCTTGCCAGGATGTTTGGTGTCTCCAGCCCCGACGAGCTGGTGGGCAGGCCGATCATGGATTACATTCACCCGGACTACCGTAAAATCGTAAAGGAGCGCATAGAGAAGCAGACCAAACGAGGGGCATCGGTTCCTTTGATTGAGGAGAAGATGATTCGGGCCGACGGAACGGTTATTGACACGGAGGTGGCTGCTGCTCCTCTGGAATATCAGGGGGAACAGGCCGTTCTGGCAGTTATAAGGGACATCACCGACCGCAAGCGGATAGAGGATGCGCTACGGGAGAGCGAGGAGCGATTTCGCGCCATATTTGAAGGCGCCCCTGACGCCATATTTCTTGCCGATCCCGAATCAGGCGAAATCATCGATCTAAACCCAGCTGCATCACAGTTGCTGTTAAGGCCGCACGAAGAAATTGTCGGGCTCCATCATGTAAATCTACATCCACCTGAGCTGCAGGATCATGAGAAGAAAAACTTTATTAAGTATGTTCGAGATGTACGAGCAAAGAAACAGACACATCCCATCGAAAGCACGGTCATTCGATCAGATGGGCGCACCGTCCCCGTTGAAATCTTGGCGCAAATGATTCATATAAAGGGCAGGCCTGTTTTTCAAGGGACTTTTCGCGACATCGCCGAGCGCAAGAGGATTGCGGAAGCATTGCGCAAAAGCGAGGAGCGCTATCGATCTGTGGTTGATAACATTGACCTAGGGATTAACCTTATAGATGCCGACCACACTATAATTATGGTAAACGCTACAATGGGCGACAGATTTAACAAACCTGTCAGTGAGATAATCGGGAAGAAGTGTTTCCGGGAATTCGAAAAACGTGATGCCGTGTGCCCGCATTGCCCTGGGGTTCAGACGATGGCTGCCGGCAAACATGGAGAGGTCGAGACAGAGGGGGTACTGGATGACGGAAGCCGTTTTCATGTGAGACTTCAAACCTTTCCCGTGGTCGGGCAGGGTGGGACGGCGACCGCCTTCATAGAAATTGCAGAGGACATCACCGAGCGCAAACGGATGGAAGAGGCTCTGCGGGAGAGCGAGGGGAAGTACCGTTCATTGGTAGAGTCAAGCGAAGACTCCATTTATCTGGTAGATGAGGAGTGCACCTACCTTTTTATGAACAAAAAACATCTTGCAAGGCTTAGGGTACCGAGCAGTCAAGTCGTCGGGAGGGCCTATGCCGAATTTCATTCACCTGAAGAAACAAAAGACTTCGCTCGGAAAGTCACTAGGGTATTAAAAACTGGAAAATCGTTATCCTATGAATATAGAAGCTTGCGAGATCATAGATATTTTATTCGAACGTTAAATCCCGTTAAAGCTTCAAAAGGTGATAAACCTAGTACTATAACGGTCATTTCAAAAGACATCACCGAACTCAAATACTCTGAAGAGGCCTTGCGGGAACGGGAGGCCTTTAATTTTGCGTTGTTCCAGTACAATCCCGTCGAAACCATCGTGGTGGATTTCGAAGGCAGGGTGACCGGATTCAATCTGGCAAAAGGGAAATCTGGAAACAGGTTACCCGTTATAGGCGATATGATGTACCAGGATTATGCCGGCAAGCATGAGATCGACATGCGTGCCGAGTTGATGAAGTGCATCAAATCAGGCAAGGCGAAAGCGTTTTCCGAGCGAAAATATGGCGATAGGTATTTATCAATAACCATATCACCTTTTTCGCAGGGTGCTCTTATCATCTCCGAGGATTTTACCGATCGGAAGCGCGCTGAGGAGTTATTACAAAGGGAGCGCGATACCTTTTTCTCTATCTTGCAAAAGGCCCCCTATGGGGTGGTATTCCTGGATAAGGAGGGGAAAAGTATCCTCGCAAATACTGAATTCGCCGCCATCACGGGCTATACCCGCGAAGATATCCCGACCATCGAGGATTGGTTTCGTCTGGCTTACCCCGATAAAAAAAACCGAGAGATGGTAATTGATACATTGAAAACAGATGCTGCCCATGGTGATGATGACAAGAAATTTCATAAGACGTTTCATAGGGCATTCTTTCGGACCTTTAGGGTAACCTGCAAAGACGGAACTATCAAAGAGATAGAGTTTAGACCAACGGTGTTGGAAGACGGCGCCACTATCGTGATGATTGCGGACATCACTGAGCGGAAAAGGATGCATGAGTTGTTGGAAGTAGCCGTTACGGAGTGGCGCACAACCTTTGATGCCATTACCGATGCGGTATGTCTGCTCGACCAGAAAGGCAGGATCAAGAGGTGTAATAATGCTATGATGAAGATGATAGGAAAGCCGTTCAACGAGATTGCCGATTGCACCTGCTGGGAAGTACTGCACGGCGTTTCAAAACCTCCGGAAGGATGCCCCATTGCAAGCGTGCAGGAGACCCATCGTCGGGAAACCGAGGTATTCTTAAAAAATAATCGTTGGTTGAACATCACAGTCGATCCCTTGCTTGATGATGAAGGCAATTTCGTGGGAGGTGTTCATATCACGTCCGACATCACCGAGCGCATGAAGACAGAGCAAGAACTGCAAAGTTCACGTGAAGAGTTACGTAATCTTACTGTCTATTTAGAGTCCGTGCGAGAGCAGGAGAGAACAAACATTGCGCGTGAGATCCACGATGAATTAGCGCAGGCCTTGACAGCCTTGAAGATGGACTTGTCTTGGTTGGATAACAAATTGCCGCGAAACCAAATGCCGTTGGTTGCTAAGATGCGCTCGATGAGCGACCTCATCGATACCACTCTCCAAACCGTCAAACGAATCTCAGCAGAACTGAGACCGGGAATATTGGACGATCTTGGATTGATTGCAGCGATTGAATGGCAAGCGGAAGAATTCCAAAATCGGACGGGTATTACCAGTCGCGTTACGGTCGATCCTGTAGATTTTATCGTAGATAAAGATCGTTCAACAGCTATCTTCCGCATATTTCAGGAAACGCTGACCAATATAGCTCGACACGCCCATGCTACACGGGTTACGGTTGACTTGATTAAGACGGATGGCGCATTGATGCTGCTGGTGATTGATAATGGCACAGGCATTACTAAAGAGCAGATTTATGACTCTAAATCCTTTGGTCTTATCGGCATGAGAGAGCGTGTCCATCCGTGGGGAGGGCAGGTCAGGATCAAGGGCACCCCAAGCGAGGGAACGACGGTAGAGGTGGAAGTGCCGGTTGGGAAAGAATAAAATAAACAATCAGTCGCAAGTTATCAGCTAGACACTAGACAAGGAGCCCTGCATTGATCAAGATATTAATTGCCGATGATCACGCTATTGTCCGAGAGGGACTGAAGCAGATAGTGGTTGAGACGTCGGATATGGTGGTTGCCGATGAAGCAAGCACTGGGCACGAAGTCCTGGATAAGGTGCGACACAATGAATATACCGTGGTGGTGTTGGATATCTCTATGCCCGGGGGAGACGGGCTGAACATCTTGAAACAGATAAAACGAGAAAAGCACAAGCTTCCAGTGCTCGTGCTCAGCGTGCATTCTGAAGAGCAATATGCAGTGCGCGCCTTGAGAGCCGGGGCTGCCGGATATCTAACAAAAGAGAGCGCTCCCAGTGAATTGATCTTGGCTATCAGAAGGGTATCGGGTGGAAGGAAATATATCAGTCCCCTTCTTGCTGAGAAATTAGCCTTCGACCTGGAGAGCGGCAGAGAGAAGCCATACCATGAGACACTCTCCGATCGTGAGTATCAGGTGATGTGCATGATAGCTTCAGGGAAAAGGGTGAAAGAAATATCGGAGGAACTATGCCTAAGCGTTAAGACAATCAGCACTTACCGCTCCCGTATTTTGGAAAAAATGAGAATGAATAATAATGCGGAATTAACCCACTATGCCATCAAACATGGGCTGGTGGAGTGAGCATGGAAGTAGGCAGTTGGCAGTATGCAATAAGCAGTAGGTGCGAGGAAAAATTACATGGAGGAATTGTGAACCAAAGTTTTAAAGACTTGATCGTATACAAGAAAGCTTTTGACCTAGCGATGGATATTTTCCGCTTAACTCAGAGTTTTCCAAAAGATGAGATCTATTCTTTGGCAGGACAAATCAGAAGGTCATCAAGATCAGTCTGCTCGAATTTAGCAGAGGGATATCGCAAACGTCTTTATGAAGCGCACTTTATTAGTAAAATTTCTGATGCTGATATGGAAAATAGTGAAACACAAGTTTGGCTCGATTTTGCCCTTGCCTGTGAATACATCACACAAGAAATCTATGAAGATTTGTTGGATAAGTCGGAAGAGGTTGGTCGCATGTTAAATTACATGATTGAACATCCTGGAAAATACCGCAAGAAGAATCAATGAGATTGTGTGCTAAAATAACTACATTTTGATTGGCTCCCTTGCCAACTGCTTGCTGCCGGCTGCCTACTGCAATCCGAGACCTTGTAAGACAAACTCCGACAACAAAATCAGCCGTATGCCGATACTTTATTGGTATTTTTTGCTTTAGATTAGTGTACGCCAGTATAACGGCAGCCAAAGGGAGAAGCATATGAAGGTCTTTATCGCTGATGATTCAACAGTGCTCCGTGAAAGGCTGATTGAGATGCTATCTGAGCTTCCCGGATTAGAAATCATAGGTCATGCGCAAGATGTCCCCGAAGCTTGCGCATCCATAAAAAAATTAAATCCCGATGTTGTAATCTTGGATATTCGCATGCCTGGGGGAAGCGGAATAGATGTGCTCCAAGACATCAAGAAAGATAAGCAGGCTCCTTTGGTTATTATTCTTACCAACTATCCCTATCCCCAATACCGAAAAAAATGCTTGGAACTGGGTGCGGATTACTTTTTTGATAAATCGACCGAGTTCGAAAAGGTTACGGAGCTTTTCAAACGGTTCGGAGGGTTGTGACAGCAGCGACAAAGAACTAATACGTTATCATAGTGAAGATTATCTCTAAATATAAGAACGATTCGTGAAATAATATTCAACATACTGAAATAATGCTATTTTCTATATTATTTTTTTGAAGCGTAATACCGGGAAATGCCGAAGTATTTGCAGCAAGCACAAAGGAAAAAGATGGTCAAGGGCCAACGAACTGAGCAAAAAAAAACCGTGTTACAAAAACAACCCTACGACGTCTTTCGGGTTTTGCTGATTGAGGACAATCCCGGATACTCCGAAGTAATCCGGATAATACTTGATAAGGCGGAAGATATCAGATTTGACCTCAAGGGTGTAAAAATGCTCTCTGAGGGTCTCGATTACCTCGGAGAAGATGGGATTGATTTAATCCTGTTAGATCTCAAGTTACCCGACAGCCAGGGCATAGAGACGTTTGATAAGGTGTACGCACACGCACAAAACGTACCGATCGTTGTGTTAACGGTGACTGACAATAATGAGCTGGCCCTAGAAGCAGTGCAGAAAGGCGCCCAGGATTATCTGGTCAAAGAGCAGGTGGATCAGAAATCACTGGTGCGTGCCATACGGTATGCCGTCGAGCGCAAGCGAATAGAGGAGACACTGCGCGATACAAACCTTTTTTTACAAAACATTTTAGAAAGCTCTTTTGCTATTTCCATTTTATATACCGATTGTGAAGGCAACATCCTCTATTGGAATAAGGGAGCTGAAAACATATTCGGTTATAAGGCAGAAGAGATTATCGGCCATCATAAAACGAATATACTGTATCCACGAGATGACGCTGAAACGAAAAATAAAATAGAAGAGGTCAGATCTTTCATTTTTAAAAATAAACAAGGGACACGATGCGAGATACGAGAGACAACAAAAGATAAACGAAAGCTCTGGATCGACTTGAACGTGACTCCTCGCTTCGGCGTAAAAGGCGAGGTGATAGGAATTCTTGGTATAGGACAAGATATCACGGAACGCAAGCGCATGGAGGAGATGCTGCTCAAAGCAGCTCAGGAATGGCGCACGACGTTCGATGCCATCAGCGATGTTGTTTGTCTTATAGATTCAGAAAGAAAGATTCTTCGATGCAATAAGGCTATGACCGATCTATTGCAGAAGCCCTTCATCGATATTATCGGACAAAACTGTTGTGAACTCATGCATGACACCTGCGAGCCTATTGAGGAATGTCCCTTCGAACGCATGCGAAAAACCCATCGAACCGAGTCGATTGTCCTGCAACGAGGTGCCCGGTGGTTCGGCGTCTCTGTCGATCCGCTGCTGGATGAAGATGGTAATCCTATCGGCGGAGTTCATATCATGAGCGACATCACTAAAGAGAAAGAGGTAGAAAAGATTAAATCGGAGCTGATCTCCAATGTATCCCATGAATTGCGTACACCATTGAGCACCATTAAAGAGGGAATTGCTCTTCTCGACGATGGTGCCCTGGGTTCCCTCCATGCAGATCAAAAGGATATGCTCTCGAGAGTCAAAAACAATATTGATCGGTTAAGTCGATTGATCAATGATCTCTTAGATATGTCTAAGATCGAAGCCGGCAGAATGGAGTTGAAGAAGTCATCGGTTAACATTCCCGCGTTAGTTGCAGAGGTACTTGCTTCCTTTCGGGATCAAGCAAAAAATAAGAAGATTGAGTTCGCGGCCAGGGTGGGGAAGGATATTGGTCCCCTGTATATTGATCGAGATAGGATCAGTCAAGTGCTGACCAATTTGATTGCAAATAGCGTCAAGTTTACCCCTGAGAACGGGCGCATTACAGTGGGGATCAAGGATAAGAAAAAAGAGGCGGAGATCAGCGTTGCGGACACTGGTATAGGAATCTCGGCCAAGAACATCTCAGGGTTGTTTGATCGATTCTCCCAGTTTAATCGAGACTTTGGCCCGGGAGAACGGGGCACGGGATTGGGATTGCCTATATCAAAGGAGATCATCGAGCTGCATGGCGGGCGGATATGGGTGGAGAGCGAGCCGGGGACGGGGAGTACCTTTACTTTTAGCTTACCCCGGCTGAGTCAGGATGAGATCTTTCGGGAGTGCCTGACCGCAGGGTTACAAGAGGCGGAGGATAAGAACTGCCCCTTGTCCCTGCTCGTTGTTCGCATAAAAAATATTGAGAAGCTTGAAAGGGATCATGGGATGGAAACTGTTTTTGAGGTCTTGCAGGCGATTGAGGGGCTCATCGCGAAGACCCTCCGTCGCAAGAGTGACATCGTTTCCAGATATAAATATGGAGAGATCATCATAGCGATATTAATGGATACGCCGAAGCAGGATGCCCTGTTCGTTAAGAAGAGGATTAGGCAGGCGATCGAGCATGAGATGTACGAAAAAATATGGCCGAAAGATATAGAGCTTTTTTTGGATATCGTCACATATCCTGATGATGCCTTGGATGGGGTAGCTTTAATCAACAAGATTTCCGAAAAGTTTTGGGGTGAAGAAAGAACTGATGCAGAAACTAAAGGAGGTCGTGATGGATAAGAAGAGAATCTTAATCATCGATGATGAGCCCGATTTTGTGCGCGTGGTCCAAATCAGGTTGGAGGCGGCAGGCTACGAGGTTTTGGTTGCCTTTGATGGAATGCAGGGTGTCAGCTTTGCTCATAAAGAAAAGCCCGATTTAGTCATTCTGGATATCATGATGCCGGCCATGCATGGACACCGGGTATGCGAGGCTCTGAAAAAGTCATCCAAAACCTGGACTATTCCGATTATCTATCTTACCGCAAAGGGGAACAAAGAAGATGAAGAGTTGGCATACAAACTGGGAGCTGAGCACTTTCTCACGAAGCCATATGATCCTCAGGTTTTATTAGAGACTATCAAAAAGGCGTTGGAGCCTGGCGTGCAATTAGAAAGATATGAAAAAGCAGAGAAAGAATTGTCTTAAAGTAACGCGTTGTGCAATCGTTCATCTTTCAACAAAGAAATGGGAGTGGGAAAGAGAAAAATGCCTCGGGAGTTAAAAACGATATCTAAACAAGCACTTTTGTTAAAGCAATCTTCTCCAAGTGCAAAGTATAAGCGAGTAAAGCGAAAGCTGAAGAGATCTGAAACTCGTTATCAAAGGCTTTGCGAATCAGGTCAAGATGGTATATTAGTTCTCGATGCACTGACGGGGAAAATTATTGATGTTAACCCTTTTTTGATAGAAATGTTGGGTTATTCTCACGAGGAATTCCTGGGAAAGCAGTTTTGGGAGATCGGCATATTCAACGATATTCTGCCGAATAAGAAAGCTTTCAAGCAATTGCAGGAGAAAAAATATATGCGGTATGATCATATCCCGCTCGAAACCAGGGATGGAAAGCGTATAGATGTAGAGTTTGTATGCAACACCTATTTGGTCGACGGCGGGGGAACGATTCAATGCAACATCCATGACATCACCGAGCGCAGGCTCGCCGAGGAGGAACTACGCAGGCATGCTCTTATTTATGAAAATATCCACGACAGCATCATAGTGATTGATTTAGAAGGTAACATCATGAGTTGGAACCCGGCAGCGGAGCGGATGTTCGGCTATGATGAAGACGAAGTGTTCCGAAAGACCATCGGCGTGCTGGCGACGAAGGTTATTAATGGAATGTTGCGTGATGGCCGCTGGACCGGGGAGATGAACTTCACCCGTAAGGACGGTATCGAAGGCGTTTGTGAAACAAGCATCTTCCCTCTGCGCGACAAACATGACGATATGATCGCCGTATTCGGTGTATGCCGTGACATTACCGAGCGCAGGCAGTCGGCAGAAAGCCTGCAACGAAGCTACGATCAACTGCGGGAAAACCTTATTGCAACGGTTAACACCTTGGCATCAACAATAGAAATGAGAGATCCGTATACCGCCGGCCATCAGCGGAGGGTCACCATTCTCGCGTGCGCCATTGCTGAGGAGATGGGGCTGACGGAAGACCAGTTTGATGGGCTTCGTCTGGCCGGGCTCATCCATGACCTAGGCAAGATCAATGTGCCTGCTGAGATCCTCAGTAAGCCAGGGCGCATAAACGAAATAGAATTCAGTCTTATTCGATATCACCCTCAGATCTGCCACGATATACTAAAGACGATAGAATTACCTTGGCCCGTTGCCAAGATCGTTTTGCAACATCATGAACGACTGGATGGCTCGGGATATCCTCAAGGGCTGCAGGGTGATGAGATCATGACGGAGTCGAGAATTTTGGCCGTAGCTGACGTGGTGGAAGCCATGGCTTCTCACCGGCCGTACCGACCTGCGCTGGGCATCGAGCTGGCTTTTGAAGAGATCACCAAGAACAGGGGCATTCTCTACGATCCTGAGGTAGTTGACGCCTGCGTAAGGCTTTTTTCCATGAAAAGATTTACATTCGACTAAAGATCGAAAGATCTGCTTTGTTCAGCCTTTTTTACTCTTTTATTCATGACATAATGCTTTTCCCACCGCGCATTTAATCATGCAATATTCAGGTAGTGATCCTCCACCCGTTCAGCTTAAGAGGAGAAAAATGTAAAGCTGGTCCGTTGTTATGAGAAATTATTGACTTATGAGATCGAGGCGGATACAATTCGTCGGTCAAAACAAAGGAGGAAGTGTTGCCGAAAATTGGCCCTTTTCGCGGCGTTTATTATAATCCCCAAAAAATCGCGGACCTCTCTCAGGTTGCGACGCCGCCCTATGACGTCATCGCGTTTGAGGAAGAGGGACGTTATAGAGCAAGGCATCCAAACAACATAATCCGGCTCATCCTCCCTCGGGGGGAGGGCGGGGTTGATAGATATCGAGAGGCCGCACGCTACTTGCGGGAATGGGAGAAGGAGGGCGTCCTCATAAGGGACGAAAAACCTTCCCTCTATCCATATCAACAGGTTTTTACCTCACCCTCGGGCGAGATAAAAAAGAGGAACGGGTTCATAGCATTGGTAAAACTTGAACCGTGGGGGCACGGGCGTATCATCCCTCACGAAGAAACGAGCCCCAAACCGGTGGAAGACCGGCTCCGACTGACGGAGGCATGCGGGGCGAACCTCAGTCAAGTCTTCACCCTCTATTCCGACCCAGCCGGAGAGATCGAGGGACAATTTGCCGAGGTATGGACTTCGCCCCCACGATATGAATTCCGGGATGATGATGGCGTATTCCATCGCCTTTGGCAGGCGGATGACCGAAGAATCCTCACCGAGGTAGAGAAGAGGATGCGGGACAAAACACTTCTCATCGCCGATGGCCATCATCGGTATAAAACCGCTCTTATCTATCGTGAGAGAATGAGAGAGCGGTTTCCTTCCTATACCGAGAGATCGCCCTTTGAATATACGATGCTGTATCTTACCCCCATAGAAGGAGAGGGTCTCCTTATCCTTCCCACCCACCGGCTCGTTACCCCTCGTGAACCATTTGATCTCAAAGGGTTTTATACTGCTCTAAAGAAATATTTTTCTTTTAATTTTTTCAATTTTAACGATACCGGCGGAGAAAAGGCTGCTCGAGAGAGCTTTTTTATGGCCCTCGACAAAAAAATCCCGGGCAGATATAGCTTTGGTCTTTACATTGGTGGAGAGAAGAGATATAGTCACATAATTTCCAAAGAAGAGATTAAGGTTAAAGATCTCCTGAAGGGCTATCCGGAGGTCTTACGGGAACTCGATGTGACCCTGGTGGATGGTTTTATCTTGAAAGAACTGCTCGAGGTTGAGCAGGAAGACGTAGGATTGTTAAAAGGCAGAAATACGGCCCTGGAAGAGGTTCATGCGGGGAGATACAGAACGGCTTTTCTTATGAATCCCCCTTCCATCCAACAGGTCAAACGAGTCGTCGATGCCGGAGAGGTAATGCCTCGCAAAACAACCTTTTTTTACCCCAAAGTAGCTACCGGTTTGGTAATCAACAAGATTGTTCCCGCTGAGGAGGTGGCATTAGTTTAATGCATGACCTTTCGTCGTCCCATACCAGGAGCGAGACCTTCGATACCCTTTTCGACGGAAAGATAAGGGTAGTTCAGGAAAAGTACGGTTACCGCTTTTCCCTAGACGCCATCTTGCTGGCTGGTTTCGTGTGGCTGAGGAGAGGGGAACGGGTTATCGATTTGGGGACGGGAATCGGGGTTATTCCCCTCATACTGGGTAAGAGGGGGGAGGGTGCTGAAGAGATCGTGGGGGTGGAGCTCCAAGAAAGGTTAACCGAGCTGGCTAAGCGGAACGTCCTTATCAATAGTCTCGCAAGCCTCATCCATATCTATCAGGGAGATATCAAGTGCATGGACGCACTTTTTCCTCCCTCTACGTTTGATGTTGTGGTGACCAACCCCCCGTACTATCGGGTCGCGAGCGGGAGGATCAATCCCTATTCCCAAAAGGCCATTGCCCGGCATGAGATTACGTGTACCGCCGGCGATGTGCTGCAGGCGGCCCGTTATCTTTTAAAGGAGGGGGGGAGGATTTTTATTATCTTTCCCGCCCGGAGGGCCGTCACGCTCTTGGATAGTTTGCGAAACGCCATGCTGGAGCCGAAGACGCTTCGCTGGGTGCACTCGCGGGAGGGCGAGGAGGCCAAATTCATTCTCACTGAGGCATATAAAGGCGGAGGTGAAGGGGTGAAAGTATTGCCGCCTTTCTTTGTCTATTCGCACGATGGAAAATATACGCCGGAAATGGAAACATTATATTCCGACGCAATTATGAATTAAAATAAGGAGCGCAATCATGAAGAGCAAAAGGATAGTTGTGTTAGTATTGGTGATGTTTACCGCTTCTTTCTTTATCTCCTCTTGTGCCCTCTTCGGGAAGAAGGAAAAGGATCAGGCCAAAGGAAAGGAAGGGCAGTGGGTCTACAGCACGCAAAAAACCTCTCCGACCGGCGAGCAAAAGAGGGCTACTACCTATTCCAAGAAGCCTTATGCTGGCAAGGAGGGTGAGGATGTGGCCCTTGCCGGCGCCGAGACCAAACCCGTCATCACGCCTTATTTTTTGGGGAGACTAAAATATAAGGTAGTTGTAGCGGAGTTTCAGGATAAAACCAAGCAGGGGGGCAAGCGGGGGCTCGGTGCCCTCGTGACTCAACAGTTGGCCAAGCAACTGGAGGAGAGTGGGGCAGCGATCGTCGTGGATATGGAACTGGTGAAAAAGAGCCTGGGAGGAGGAGATGTTAGCTCCCTATCGACTGCTTCTTCGCTTTGGAAATTACGGACCTTGTTAGGTGTTCAAGGGCTGGTGACGGGAAAGATACAGGATGTATTGGTAGGAACCGGAAAACAGGCGAGGACTGAAGAAGCGATGGCCGTTACCAAGATGGATGTCCTGCTCTTGGATACGGAGACTGGAAACGTCATCAGATCCATCAAGGGAGAAAACCCCATATACACCTCCAGAGCCGTAGGGGAGTCGAGTCAGGATAAGGCCCTTTTCAATGCCGTCACTGTTTCCCTCCAAGGGGTTACCGATGGGATCATCAGAGGGCTGGCATGCCTTGAATGGTCTACCAGTGTAGCCACTGTCGAAGGCGACAAGCTCTATCTCAATGCCGGCAAGTCAACAGGCCTGAAGGTCGGAGATGAACTGGAAATCTATAACCCCGGCAGGCAGGTGAAAAACCCTACAACAGGGGTTTGTCTTGGAAGGCTGCCAGGTACTGTGCAAGGGAAGGTGAAGGTCAGTCAGCTCTTCGGATTTGACGCCGCGGAGGCGAAGATAGTCAGTGGCGGAAATATAACGACAGGTGATTTGGCGAGGCTGTCCCAATAGCATCATTAGGTTCCCCTGTTTTGCTTCAGTGCTGGTGAGATTTCGCTGGCAGCCCGGGAAAGGGGGCGCTCTCTCGCCTCCGGGATCGTTATTTCCATTGTGATTTCTCCCGTCATACCCTTAATCTCTATCAGAATTACATGTTTCTCGCAAGGGCCCATGGTGAGGGCGTATCCATGCGTCTGTCGAGGCGACACTCTAAAGTCGCGCTCTGATTGACAAGATAGATTTGTTTGTTATAGTAAAACAACAGACACCGAGATGGTAAAAGAGATTTAATTTAAAAAAAATTGTCATGGCCGCTTGGCCACCCACGAACCCCGCCTTGGCGGGGATAATCCCCCCTCACCCCCCTTTTGCAAAGGGGGATAGGGGGATTTGAGACATATTTTCTCAGTAATCTTATGACGGTGAAGGACGCCGACAATAATCATCTCATAGTCAAAACAAAGTGAGGATGGATTAATGATCGAGGAGTTTAAACAGTGGTATGACGATCGACATAGTTATGCAAAGGAGTGGAAGAAAAATAATCGCAATGGAAAGGTAGTGGGGTATTTTTGCACCTATGTCCCCGAGGAGATACTCTATGCAGCAAATTGCCTCCCTGTTCGCATAATGGGCGGCCATGAACCTCCGGCACTCGCAACGCCGCATATGTTTGATATGTGGTGCCCATTCTCTCGCGACTGTCTGAGCCAGGGTCTGGCAGGCAAGTATGATTACCTGGACGGGGTCATGATCGCTCAATCTTGTCTCCATATCCGACAGGCCTTCGGCGCCTGGCAGCTTCAAGTCCCAACGCCCTGGTCATATTACTTGTGTATGCCCAACGCCGTAACAACCTCACATGCCAAGAAATTCCTCGCCGGAGAATTAGCGGAGTTCAAAAAGGCGGTAGAGGAATGGGTGGGTAAAACGATAACGGACGCGGATCTTGACAGAGGTATCGATATCATGAATACGAACCGGCGTCTGATGAAGCAGGTATATGAATTCCGGAAAGAAGACAACCCTCCCCTTACCGGCGCCGAGGCCATGACGATGGTATGGTCCAGCCAGATAATGGATAAACGAGAGCATACCGTCTTGGTGGAACAGTTGCTCAGGGATCTTCCGAACAGAAGGCTCGATCGCGACCCGGGTGTGAGGCTCATGATCGTTGGCAGCGAAAATGATGACCGTCTCTTTATGGAGATGGTGGAGTCAATCGGGGCTACCTTTGTGATTGATGATCACTGTACCGGTTCAAGGTACTTCTGGGATGAGATTGTGGCACAGGGAGATCGACTGCAGGCTATTGCCAACCGATACTGCGACCGCGTGCCGTGTCCTAGCAAAGACTTTACGCAGGGGACCTGGGAGAGAAAACGGTTTCCCCATATAACTAATTTGGCCAAGGAATATCGGGCGCAAGGTGCGGTGCTCATTCAGCAGAAATTCTGTGATCCCCACGAGTGCGATATACCGAGTTTGAGGCGGCAACTCGAAATTAACGGCATCCCCTGTTACTTCCTTGAGTTCGAGGTTACCGTGCCGGTGGGGCAATTCCGCATCCGCATCGAGGCGTTTATCGAGCAGCTCAGGGCAGATGAATTATTCGATTAAAAACGGCTGAAGACAAAGGGGAGTATTGATGCCGAAGTATAAAACGAAAGGTCTCGATTGTTGGAACAAGGCCAAAGAGCTGAGGGATCGATATTACCGAGACTATAAAGAGTCACATGAGCGAGGGGGTCTGCGCTGGGAGGGCGGCGCCTGGAGCTTTGATGCTATTCCTCAGGCTTTGGAGGGCGAGGTGCATGGGCTTAGCGAGGAGCCCTATGGGGCCAGCATCGGGCATATCCCCGAGCTGCAGGTCAGATACCAGGAGGCTGCCGAAGGCAAGTGGGGTTGTGCGCGCGATCTCTGCTCCTACATGCGCGCCTACTGGGGTTCCGTGGCACTGAACGAATATGCCTTTGGAGGAGAATGGCCCCACGCAGATTTTATCTTCCAGAATCAGATTTGTTGCTGTCATTCCAAATGGCTGCAAGTCGCTGATGAAATCGATGGTGGAACAACCCCTTATTTCTGTTTTGATGTCGGTGCCGGCCCATACGATAAAATAGGAGATCGGCAGATAGAGTATGTGGTGGGGCAACTCTATGATGGAATAGAGTTTATTCAAAAGGTTACCGGCAGGAAGATCGTCGATGAAAAGCTGATACAGAATGTCTATAATACGTATCGTTCGAACTGTTACTGGGCCAAGACGTGCGAGCTCAATCAGGCGATTCCAGCGCCTCTGGACGAAAAGACGATGTTCTCCCTCTACGTGTTGGGAACACTCGAGAAGTCCAACCAAGCAATAGCCGACTTTTATGAGAAGGAGTTATACCCGGAGGTAAAGGATCGGGTTGCCGATAAGATTGCGGCGGTAGCCGATGAGCGATGCCGGGTTCTGGGTGATAGCCAGCCGCCATGGGGTTTTCTCAGGATATATCGGTATCTCGAACAGTACGGCATCGTATCGGTGGCAAGCCTGTACACCTTTTCCCTCATTGGGTGGATGATGGTAGACAAAAAAGGCGATATTGTTCCCTATCCCACTCTCGAAGAACAAGGCATCACCATCAAAGACCGCGACCACGCCCTGAGGCTTTTGGCCGAGGGGGAGCTGAAGGGCAAACTCATGTGGGCTCCTTTTTATGGCGCCAACTATAAAAACGATCTGGTGACAAAAATTGCCAAGCAGTGGAGGTGCGATGCGGCGATAATACACCTGAACCGCGGTTGCGAGGGCACCGCCCAGCACCAGATGCAGTTGAAGATCGCCTTGCAGGAAATGGGCATCCCTGTCTTGACCTTCGAGGGGAATATGGCGGATGAGAGGGAGTTCGATGAGGGACGCGTCATGCGGCTCATTGAGCTCTTCGTTACCGAGACCTTAGGGCTCAAACCGAAGGTGGCCCTTTGGCCAAAGGTAGCCTAAAAGCGACATGGGGAGAGCAATTGTCATGGCTGCTTGGCCTCACGCCAACGATGAAAATTGAGCAATCCCCCCTCACCCCCCTTTAGCAAAGGGGGGGATGGGGGGATTTGAAAGCTATTTTCTAAACAAACCAAGAGGAGGATAAGGATGATCGTTGTGGGGATCGATGTCGGCGGGAAAAATGCCCACGTTGTTATTTTAAAAGATGGTGAGATCGCGACAAAAGGAGAGGCCGCAACAGGCATACAAAAGGCAGTGGCTGCTGAAAGATTGTATGAAGAAACGCTCCGAAAGGCCGGGCTCAAGCGTGAGGCAGTGGGGCGCGTAGTTGCTACAGGAAGCGCGGGCAAACGGGTCGCCTTTGCCGATGGAGTCATCGCCGATGCTGTAGCCGATGCCAGGGGTGTCAATCGACTCTTCCCCACGGCGAGGACTGTTATTGATGTTGGCGCAGAAGAGGGCAGGGCCATAAAGGTAAGTCCTGAAGGAAAGGTTCTTGATTTCGCCATTAATGAAAAGTGCGCTGCCGGCACCGGCACTTTCGTTGAGGCTATGGCGAGGGCACTGGAAATTACCGTGGAGGAGATGGCAACACTATCATTAAAGTCCAACACTTCCATCCCCATGAACGCCCAATGCGCCGTCTTTGGTGAATCGGAAGTGGTCTCCCTCATTCACCAGAAGACAGGGAAACAGGATATTGCCAAGGCCGTGTACGATGCCATAGCGGGACGGATCGCCTCGGTAGCTCGTATTGTAGGATTGGAAAAAGACGTTGTGGTGATAGGAGGTATGGCGAAAAATGCCGGTTTCATTCATTCACTTAAAAAAGAGACTGGAATGGATATTATCGTGCCTGATGATCCTGCGTTTATGGGCGCCCTGGGAGCAGCTGAATCAGCCGCGGCAGGTGTCTTAGAAGGGAAGGTAGAGGCAACGGTAGTAGAGCTCGACGCGGTTGAAAAAGGACGGGTCTAATATGGAGGCGCTTTACGATGGCTGAGGAAGCAAAACAAGAATACTGGAGATGGCCTGAGGGCACATGGGTCAATCCCGGCATCGATTGGCGAAAGGGTAAGATTATCACTGCCGGTGTTGATGTAGGATCCGTGAGCTCACAGGCGGCGGTGCTGGTTGACGGCGATTTGTATTCCTTCAGTAACACACGCACCGGCTCCGACAGCCCTGATAGCGCTCGGAAGGCTATGGGCATTGCTGTGGATGAGACCGGTCTCACGGTGGACAATATCGATTACTGCATCGGGACGGGGTATGGCAGGGTGAATGTCCCTATGGCCCAGCGAACTATTACCGAGATCGCCTGCCATGCGCGAGGAGCAAATTTCATGTATGGACCGGAGGTGCGAACGGTAATGGACATGGGTGGCCAAGACTGCAAGGCCATCAACTGTGATGACAAGGGTAAGGTCCTCAATTTCATGATGAATGACAAGTGCGCTGCCGGCACCGGCCGGGGGATGGAAGTCTTTGCCGATCTCATCAGGGTGCCTGTGTGGGAGATTGGGCCGCGCTCTTTCCAGATCAAAAAGGAGCCTCCCATGATTAGCAGTACCTGCGTGGTATTCGCCAAGAGCGAGGTTGTCGGCCTGTTGGAAAAAGGGGTGCCGGAAAACGATATCATGGCTGCCTACTGTTCCGCCATGGCTCACCGGATCATGGAGCTGCTCAATCGCTTGGGTGTCCATGAGAAATTCGTTATCACGGGCGGTATCGCCAAAAATGAAGGGGTGGTCAAGAGATTGGAAAAAGAATTGAGGATTAAGACTGCGGGGAAGGTTTGGCATAAACCAGCATATAAGGACTATCCATTCGATACCCAGATCGCCGGTGCCTTGGGAGCAGCCCTTTTTGCGGAGGCGATGGTGAGCAAGGGCAAGGTGAAGAGCGTTCGCAAAGCGTAAATAGGGAAGAAGAATGCAGGCCTTTTATGGTTTTAAAGATGGATCGGGGGAATGGTTTGTCATCATCGACGCAGACAAATGCAGCGGATGCGGCAAGTGTGTGGAGGTATGTCCGGTGCATGCACTTGAGGTGGGTGAGGATGAATTTGATCCCTTTAGTGAGAAGCACCTTGTACGGGTAAAAGAAGGCGAGCGCAAGAAGATTCGGTATACGTGTGCGCCCTGCCAACCCGGTTATGGAGAAGAATTACCCCCTTGTGTAGCCGCTTGTGAGCCGCGAGCTATCTCTCATTCAGAAGCATGGCGGCAGTCATATGCAAAAAAATGATTTTTTTTATATCGAATATTGTTGCCCATAAATTGAAACGCGCTTTGACAATCTGTTGTCCCCTACAATTTTACAGGCTATGACCATGGTAAGCATAAAGATTGATACCGTAGAGGTCAACGTTTCACAGGGCGCAACCATATTACAAGCAGCTGAGCAAGCTGGGATCTATATACCGCATATCTGCTTTCACCCTGACCTCCCCCCTGTCGATCGGCAAAGACCGGCTGATGTTATTTATCGCCTTGGCAAGCGCATGGAGAATGCAAGGCCCGATCTGCGCTATGAAGGGTGCCGGCTTTGCATTGTCGAGATCGAAGGACAAGAGGGGCTGCATCGTTCCTGTTGTACGCCCGTCGCTGAGGGGATGATCGTACGCACGGTTTCCCCTTCTATCGCAGAGTTTCGGCGCGAGCGGATCATGGAATTTGTTGCGAGGCATCCTCATGTCTGTTTAACCTGCGCACAAAAGGAAGGGTGTGCGCGATTTCCCTGTTCTCTGAATATTCCGGAAACCGAGCGCTGCTGTCTCCGGTTCGGTAACTGTGAGTTCCAGCGAATCGTAGAATATGTAGGCATCAAACCCGAGACCCCGCGATATGTCTTTGAAGACCTGCCCATTATCAAAGAAGATTCTCTGTTCGACACAAACTTTAATCTGTGCATCGGTTGCACTCGATGTATACGGGTGTGCCGCGATGTGTGCGGAATCGGAGCCCTTGATTTTATCTATGATGGGCATGGACGGATCATTGTCGGCACAGTCAATACAACGCTTCAGGAATCTGCTTGTCGTTTCTGCGCGGCATGTGTTGAGGTGTGTCCTACAGGCGCCCTTATTGATAGGGAGTCACTTGAAGAACAGGTTCCCCGTAAAGATGCATATCCTACGAATAGTGATGTACCACGCCGTAATCTTCGGCCCCTCTTTCATAAATCTGCGTTGGCCTTTCAACACGAGCAGGGGATTGAATATAGCGCGGAAAACCTCGCTCAGGTCCCTGAGAGGCCGGGGGTCTATCAGCTTTTAGATGGGCAAAAAGGCGTTATCTATATCAAAGGTGCAATGAACCTCCGAAAGGAGCTTGAAGAACAGATGGAGATGAATGAGCGAGCCCGCTATTTCATATATGAGGAAGACCCGATGTATAGCAAGAGGGAGAGTGAGATTCTTCAGCAATATTGTGCCCAACATGGCGAGATGCCGGCGGGAAACCGGGAGCTCGACGATCTCTTCTAACGCAATCTTTAAGAACTTGTATCTTCTTACCTCAGAAAAACGTGGCTGAAGAGCGCTGAGCTTTTCCCCATACCTCTGTTGACAGCCCGCGAGGCCTTGCTATAATTGATATGAACGCTTTTCACAATCCAAAAGGGGAGGGGAGGGCAATGGAACCTTCGAAACCGGTCAAGATAAGGGCCATGGCTTATGGTGATCTGGATGCCATCGTGGAAATAGAAAAAGAGATGCTGGGGAAGGAAAGGCCTGAGTACTGGAGTATGAAGATAGAAAATTCGGAGATCCGATCGCCCCTGACTTCTCTCGTTGCCGAGATGCAGGGTACCGTAGTCGGTTTTATCATGGGCGATGCCAGTGGATGGGAATATGGTGTCCCCAACACTGTGGGGTGGATTGATACCATCGGCATTCATCCGAAGTACCAGCGCAAAGGGATCGCCAAGCTTCTGTTCAAAGAGATGATGGGCAACCTGAAGACGGTGGGGGTGGATACCATTTATACCTTGGTGAATTGGAAGGAATGGGATCTTCTGCACTTTTTCGACAAGATGGGTTTCCGAAAAGGCGATATGATCCAACTCGAGTTGAAGCTCTAACAATAACAGGCCCTATTTAATCACTTTTTCCTTCTATGAAATTTCTGGCAATGATGGTCTTTTGGATGTTCGAGGTGCCTTCTACAATCTGATAGGATTTGGCATCCCGGTAAAATCGTTCTATGGGATATTCCATGCCGTAGCCGTAGGAGCCGTATATCTTCATCGCCTCATTGGCCGCCATGACGGCGGCCTCTGCGCCGTAGTATTTTGCCGTAGAGATGTGGAGTGTCGGCCTGTCGCCCACTTTCTCCAGGTTGTCCACCATCCAAGCCGCCTTAAAGACCAAGAGCTTTGCCGCCTCATGTTCGCACCACATCCTCGCTAGCTGATCTTGGATCATCTGGAAATTAATGATGGCTTGCCCGAACTGCTGCCTTTCATTGGCATAGTGTTTGGCGAGCTCAAAACACTTTTCGGCAACGCCGGCAGATCTGGCAGCGCAGGACAGTCTTGTGCGATCGAGCATATACATGGCAATCTTAAAGCCGTCACCCGGTTTGCCGACGAGGGCCTCCTTGGGCACCTTGACGTCCACTAGGATGATCTCTCCCGTAGGCGAGCTGTGCAACCCCAGCTTTTCCGTTATAGCACACTGTTCAATGCCCGGGGTCTGCATGTCGACCATGAAGGCGGACATGCCGCGGTGTCTCTTCTCGGGGTCGGTCATGGCAAAGATGATCCCGGCGGTCGCAACGGGCACACCGGATATCCACAGCTTGCTCCCGTTTAATAGGTAACCGCCAGCAGTCTCTTGCGCCGTGGTCCTCATGGAGGCGACGTCCGAGCCGGTGTCTGCCTCAGTCAAGGCGAAACATCCGTACGCATCTGCGGAAATAAGGGGCGGGATATACCGTTTGCGCTGTTCCTCTGTCCCGAATGCCAACAGCACGCTCTGGATGGCATTCATCTGGAGGTTGAAGGTGACCCCATAGGAGGGGCTCTCCTTGGCGATCTCAAGCGTTGCGAGGGAGGCAGCAAGGTAGCCCATCTCCGTGCCGCCGTATCGATCAGGGGCGATAAACCCAAAAAAACCGAGTTTCGCCATCTCCTTGACGATCCTGTCGTTGTAGCAATGCCCCCTCTCGTCTTCTCCAACGGTAGGTGGGATCTCCTTTTGGGCAAACTCCCGCGCCGCATCCCGAACCATCGCCTGCTCTGCTGTCAGACCGAAATCCATGACCCGCCTCCTTATCTTTTCATCATCGAATTATTTCTAGGTTTTTAATAGGCATTGTTAACAGTTCGCACTATATAACAAACTATACCCCTTATCAAGTCCGGCGCATGAGACCCCTGGTAAAATTGAGGTAGAGATGTTATGTTAACTTATAATGAGGAGTCATTATGAAGATCTTAGGTCTCGACATCGGAGAAAAGAGGATCGGCATCGCCATCAGTGACGAATTGGGCTACACCGCTCAAGGGATAAAGGTGTTGACCAGAAGCGGTCTTGATGATGACCTCGAGGTGATCAAGGAACTCATAAAGGAGGCAAAGGCCTCGGAGGTCGTGGTGGGGCTTCCCAAGAATATGGACGGCTCCCTGGGAGAGTCGGCACAAAAGGTCCTCTCCTTTACAAAAAGGATGGAGGAATTCGTATCTATCCCCGTTATCCTCTGGGATGAGAGATGGACAACGGCTGAGGCCACCCGCCTGCTCGTGGATGCGGACATCAGCAGGGCGAAGAGGCGTAAGGTGGTGGACAAGTTAGCAGCTGTTCTTATCCTGCAGGGTTATCTCGATAGCCTGGACCACTCGGGGCAGGGAGGATTGGCTAGATGAAGGCGCGTCGAGGGAAGAGCCGCCGAAGCAAGAGCCGCAGAAGGCAAGCTCGGCGCATGCCGATACCCTTGCTGGTGGCAGGTATTTGCGTCTTGCTCCTCCTCTATGCCCTGCTTGTGCTTACCCTTCCCCCGAACTTGCGGGGAGAGCGAAGACAGGTGGTGATCCCTCAGGGGGTTCCCTTCAAAGGAGTGGCGCGGATCCTCGATGAAGCTGGGTTGCTGCGCAGCCCGACAGGATTTCATCTCATGGCGCGGCTCATGGGGGTCACGGAGAAGGTGCAGGCAGGCGAATATGAGATGAGCACGGCCATGCCCCCCGCCGTCATCCTGCACAGGCTGGTCACCGGAGACGTGGTGAAATACCGGGTTACTATTCCCGAGGGCTATACCGTCCGTCAGATTGCCGTTCGCTTGGAAGAAGAGGGCATTATCGAGGACCAGGAGGAGTTTCTCAGACTGTCCTTTTCTGCCGATTGCGCCGCCGGTCTGGGGGTAACGGGAAAGAGTGTCGAGGGCTATCTCTTTCCCGACACCTATCTCTTCCCCAGGGGGATCGTCCCTGCCGAGGTGATCAAGACCATGGTGGGAAAATTCAAGCGGGTCTATGGACCTGATTGTTCCCGCCGGGCTGCCGAATTGGGCATGACGGATCATAAGATCGTCACCCTCGCCTCCATCATAGAGAAGGAGACCGGCGTTTCCGAAGAGCGCCCCTTAATCTCCGCCGTCTTCCACAATCGCCTGAAGCGAGGCATACCCCTGTGCAGTGATCCCACGGTTGTCTACGGTATTGCGGGGTTCGACGGCAATCTGAGGAAGAGAGACCTCGAGAAGATGACACCTTACAATACCTATCTTAAAAGAGGCCTCCCTCCCGGTCCCATAGCCAATCCCGGGAGATCATCCATCCTGGCAGCCCTCTATCCTGCGCCGGTCCCATACCTCTACTTCGTCTCCCGCAATGATGGGTCCCATTATTTTTCCAATACCCTCAGAGAGCATAACGAGGCCGTTTGGCAATATCAGCAAGGGGGGAGAAGGGCTTCTCATTGAAATACTGCCTGCCCGTAGCTACCTTTTCTGGAAGGGTTTTATCTTCATGGAAGGGAAAGAGGAAAATCTAGCTTTCGAGCAGGGTCCTATCAGACCACCGAGCGAGGCTAATAGCCTCTTGATCAGGGTCACGAGGAACTGCACGTGGAATAAGTGCGCCTTCTGTCTTACTTATAAAGGGGAGCGCTTTGAAAAGAGATCGATCCACGAGGTCAAGGGCAATATCCAAGCTGCCAAGGCCATCGCCGATGAGATAAAAGCCCTCTCGTGGCGAGCCGGCTACGGCGGTGAGGTGACCAAGGAGCTCGTAGAAGGGATCTTTCACTCTCCTTTGCTCTACGATGAGCGCGTCCGCAGCATCGCGGTGTGGCTTTATTTCGGGGGCAAGCACGTCTTCCTGCAGGACGCCAATTCCATCACCGTAAAGACACCGGCGTTGATCGAGATCCTCGAATTTTTGAAAGAACAATTCCCTCAGGTGGAGCGCGTTACCAGTTACGGGAGAGCAAAGACCATTGCTACGGGGAAGAGCGTCGAGGAGCTGAAAGAACTGAAAAAGGCTGGCCTGACTCGGTTGCATGTCGGGCTGGAGACAGGCTGGGACTTCCTGCTGGCGTATATGAACAAAGGGGTGACTGCAGCCGAACAGATCGAGGCCGGTCTTAAGGTGATGGCATCCGGCATTGAGCTCTCGGAGTATGTGATCCTGGGGCTGGGAGGGAAGCAATGGTGGGAAGAGCATGCCAGAGAGACGGCCAAGGTGCTCAACCAGATCAACCCCAATTTCATCCGCCTGCGCAGTTTAAAGGTCCTCCCCCCCATGACCTTACAGCAAAAGATCGACGAGGGTGAATTTGAGCTGCAGACGGAAGATGAGATGATCGTCGAGGAGAGACTCTTGATTGAGAGCCTTGACGGGATCACCAGCACCTTTGTGAGCGATCACATCCTCAACCTCCTGGCTGAAATAGAGGGCAAGCTGCCTGAGGACAAAGAACGTATGTTAGGGCTCGTCGATAAATTCCTGGCCCTCCCGGCTGAGAAGAAGCTCAATTTCCGCTTGGGCAAGCGGGCCGGCATCTATCAAACCATGGAAGATATGTCTGAGCCCGTATTGCATCGCCAGGTAGAGGAGCTGATTGCAAAGCTCGAAGCACAGGCCCCCGGCGGCGTAGAGGGCTCCATCGCCCGGATAAAAGAGACCTACCTGTAATGCCGCGTAGTTTCTATTGATATTTTGTTTCGACCGCTTTACTTCCTCAGCCGAACTCAAGATTGACTTTTCTCTCTCATATGCGTTAAGGTGAGAACCAATGGATATGAGTGTCATAAAGAGGCTGTGGCGCAGAAGGACGATCGAGCAGGGGAGGTGTTTCAAGACGCGGGTCTCGATGTCGGCCAGGATGCGGCTTTTTGACCTTGACCCGGGGAAAGGGCTCACCTCGTGGATTGAGGGAAGCACGAGGGAGTTGGCTGAGGACGGCTTTGTGATAGAGGTTGATCGCGTCATGGTAGACGGCTTTCATATCTTTACCGATGCCATGAAGCAGGGGAGGAGGCTAGAGCTCGAATGGGAGCTCCCGGCAGAGGGTGGTTCGCTCACGGGAAAAGGGCGGGTCCTCTGGTTCAAGCTGGCGCCTGATGGCTCATCCCATCCCTTCGAAGCCGGCGTGTTGTTGACGGAGATGGGCACTGAGCAGAGGGAACGGTGGCTTACGTTTACGAAGGGCCTGCCCGATTGAGTGGTATTTATATCTGAGTATCCTACCCGACGCATGCGGGGATAACGCCTTTATTTTTCTTTAAAAAATTGGAGGGAATATGCTTGTTCGAGACGCGAGGGGATTTACGCTTATCGAGCTGATGGTAGTTGTCGTCATCCTGGGGATCCTTGCCGGGCTCATTATCCCCAAGATCATGGGCAGACCCGAGGAGGCCAAACGGCTCAAGGCCAGGATGCAGATCGAGCAGCTCGAACAGACCCTCAAGCTCTACTGCCTCGACAGCGGCGAATATCCCACTTCCGAACAAGGGCTCATTGCTCTGGTGGAAAAACCCGCTACTGAGCCCGTTCCCAGGCGGTGGAGGGAGGGGGGCTATCTGGAGAAAGGAAAGATCCCCCTCGACCCCTGGGGTAACCCCTTTGTCTATGTCTCTCCCGGTGTCCACAGCAAGGATTTCGACCTGGTGTCGTACGGATCAGACGGTGAGGAGGGGGGAGAGGGGAAGTATGCCGACATCGAGAGCTGGAACCTCGAATAGCAGGGCCTTCACCCTCATCGAGCTGGTAGTAGTCATCTTCATCGTCGCCCTCTTAGCTTCCCTCGTCATCCCCAGAATCGGGACATTTCTCTCCCACGGAGATACCAATAAGGCCATCCGCCAGATTCGAGGCATGGTGCGTTACCTCGCCGGCATGTCCGTCTCCACCAGAGCCCCCTACCGATTATACTATGACCTCAAAGAGGGTGTTTGTTGGGTGGGGCGTCCCAACAAAGAAGGGGAGATTATCAAGGAGCAGGAGATGCTCACCCGCCCTCTACACCTCCCGTCCGGCGTGAGGTTTATGGATCTCAGCACCCCCCGCGGTGTCCAAAAGGAAGGGGTGGCCTACACGGAGTTTTTCCCCACCGGCTGGGTGGAGGAAACCCTCATCCATTTGGAGGGGGGCTCGGTAGTCACCGTCAGGCTCCTCCCCCTGACCGGCGAAATCAAGGTCTATGAGGGGTATGTAGAAGTTGTCGAGCAATGAAAGAGGATATGTAGAAGTTATAAAGAATCCATTGGCTAAAGAGCCACCTTTGACCAAAGGGTCACCTTCGGCGGCATGACCGGATACGGCATCCACAAACCCGCCCTTGGTGGGGATAATCCCCCCTCGCCCCCCTTTAGAAAAGGGGGGAGGGGGGAATTTGAAACCTATTTTCTAGGCAATGCAATGAAAGACAAAGGCTTTACACTGCTAGAGGTAATGGTCGCGCTGGCTATCCTCTCTGCGGCCCTGGTAGTTATCTTCTCCCAGCAGGCCAGGAGCATTGCCCTGGGAAATGAGGCGCGGATCACGACCAAGGCGTCATTATTGGCCCAGGAGCAGATGGCGGGTCTGATAACCGAGCAACGATTGAGAAGCGGAGATGAGGAGGGAGAGGTGAAGGATAGTATCCCCCTTTTCAAGTGGAAACAGATGGTGGAGGAGAGCAACATCGAGGGGATGAAAAAGCTTACAATCATCGTCCTGTGGAAAGAGGGGGAGCGAGAGCGGGATGTGAGGTTTGTCACCTATGTGGCCTCGCAATAAGAGAGGGTTCACCCTGGTGGAGGTCATGATCGCCGCCGCCATCCTGGCGCTGATCGTGTCCATGCTGTACGTCGCCTTCGCGTGGAGTGTCAAGACCATGGAGATCGGCATGGAAGGGGGGGAGGCCTATCGCAAGGCTAGGGTTATCCTCTATCGCATGGCACAGGAGATAAGCTGTGCCATGCTCTCTTCGGATCAGGAAGATCCGGACGCGCAGTATGCCTTTATCGGTGAAGATAGGACAGAGGACGGTGTGCCGCAGGATAGCCTGACATTTATCTCAACGGCCCTGCCTTTGCGAGGACCTTCGAGGGGTATCAAGCAGGTCGGCTACTATCTTGCCCCTGATCCGGTGACGGATAAACTCTCCCTGTTGATGAAAGAAGATACCACCCCCGCCCTTGGCGACCGCGCGGAGGAAAGGGCAGGGGGCATGCTCCTGGCTGAAGGGATAGAGGGGCTTGATTTCACCTATTATGACAGCCAGGGTAGGGAATGGAAGAGGTGGGATACAACGACCCCCGTCTTTGCGCGGAAGCTCCCTCAGCTTGTGAAGATCTCCATATTCTTTAAGGATGACAAGGAAGAGCCGCTTTCCCTAACCACCACAGTCAATATCCCGTTAGCAGGTGACTAGATGTTGATCAAGAATGAAAAAGGCGTGGCCCTGGTCCTTGCCCTGGCGGTGATCGCGCTCCTCGTTTCCTTGGTGGTCGATTTCAGCTACACCATGATGGTCGATCTGACCCTGGCTGCCAACCTGAGGGACGCGCAAAAGGCCTTTTACGACGCCAGATCTGGTATAGAGCTGGCCAGGCACCTGCTGCAGGAGGACGATCCTGCCTACGACGCCCTGGACGAGGATTGGGCGCTGCTCCCCGAACACCCCGGTTTCCTCTCCGAGGATGATGAGGGCAGGTTTAAAGTAACCATAGAGGATGAAGCCGCTAAGATCCCCATTAATGAGCTCATCGTCGGAGATAAAGTAGATCTGATGAGACGTTCACAATTGGAAAGGCTCTTTGAGGTGTTGGAGCTGGACTCTGAGCTGATAGACCCGATCATCGACTGGCTCGACCCCGACAATAACCCCGGGCCCTTTGGGGCCGAGGATCCGTACTATGAGACCCTCCCTTCCCCGTACCCCTGTAAGAATGGCCCCCTGTCCGCCCTCGAGGAGCTGCTGCTGGTCAAGGGCATGACCGAGGAGATCCTCTATGGGCAGGATGAGAAAAAGGGGCTTATCCACTACCTCTCCGTATATTCAGAAGACAAGGTGAACATCAACACCGCCACTGCCGAGGTCCTGCAGAGCCTCTCCGATGCGATCGACAAAAACCTGGCTCAGGCCATTATAGACTATCGCCAAGAGGCACCTTTTAAGGATAAAATCAAATACGATGATATAAAGTCCTTGCCCGGCATGACCTTGGAGATATTCAATGAGCTTAATGATCAGTGTGACATAAAATCCTCGATCTTTTCCCTGCACGTGCAAGGGCAGGTGAGGGAGATCAAGCAGGTGATCTATACCGTGCTCAAACGTGATGATAAAGATAAGAAGGTAAAGCCGATCTTCTGGAGGGTTGAATAACATGCCCGTGTATATCCCAGGCTGCCGCATCGTGGGGGTGGATATCGGTTCCAGGGCCATCAAGGCCGTGCGGCTCACCACCTCCCTGACAGGCTTCGCCATAACCGGCTTCGCGATGCGGGAACACCGGGTCAATACCTGGGAAGAGCTCAGTGAAGAACTGCGCTCCCTTGCGCAGGATGAGGCAGCGAAGGGGGATATCTATGTCACCTCCTTCCCGAGCCATCGGGCCCTTTTTCGCAACACCGAGATGCCCTTCAGCCAGCTGGACAAGATCGATGCGACCATCCGTTTTGAGGCCGAGTCCATCATGGCCGTCCCCTTGGATGGCATGATCGTCGACTTCGCTCTTCTCGAGCAGCGCCCCGAGGGGAGCACTGTTTTGGTTACCTGCGTGCAGGAGGACCTCCTGCAGGAATATATGGATGCCCTGCAGGCGGCCGATATCGTGCCCGATACGATCGATATCGATTCGCTGGCCCTGGCCCGCCTGATGGAAGAACTAAAAAATGAGCAGACCATCGCCCTGCTCGATTGCGGGGCTGAGAAGGCCTCGGTGGGTATCTTCCAAAAAGGCGGGTTGCGAATCACCCGAGCCATTCCGGTGGAGAATGGGGCAAAGGCGAGCTTAAAAAAGATCAAGCCTGCCCTCGATGAGGTGATCTTGAGCATTAATGCCTATCAGGGGACGAAGGGTGGAACGATCGATGAGATGTGGCTCATCGGCGGGGGCTCTCGGATAAAGGGCCTTGCCGACTACCTGGAGAAGGAGAGCAAGAAGCCAATCAGTTACCCCGATTTAATGGGACGATTTTCCTCCCACGTTCCCGTCTCCGAGGCAATGAATATCTTGGGCGGGGTGGCCTTGGGCCTGGCCCTGCGGGGTTTGAGGCAGGACAAGGGGAAGGTGGACCTGGCGCGCAAGAAGACCTCCAGACCCGCTCAGATCTTACCCCCGGCGCTGCTTAAACGGGCCCTGCGCATGGCTGTGGCAGCGATCGCCCTCCTGGTCCTGATAGCGGCCAATTTCTTCCTGGGGATCTCGGCCCAAGAGAGACGCTATACAATATTGAAGGGCGAGATGCGACGGGTGTTCCAGGAGACCTTTCCGGAGGCGCACGGGGCGGTGAATGAGCTCCAGCAGGCGCGGGCGTTGGTCAAGGGTATGGTTGAGCGGGGGGTGAAGCTCAGATCCAACAATGGAGGCACCGCCTTGGATATCATCCGTGAGATCGCCCAACGGCTTCCCCAAGGGGCGAAGATCGTGGAATTGGATATCGATGGGGAGCGGGTAACCATGAGGGGTATGGTTCCCTCGTTCGCTTCGGTGGATGAGGTTAAGGGGGCATTCGCCGGCTCTCAACTCTTTCATGAGATAAAGGTAGGTAATGTGGAGCTTGCCAGACGGGGAGAACAAGGGGTGATCTTTCAGATGATCCTTGCCTTGGAGGCGAAATGATAGACGGCAAGATACTTATAGAAAAGATAAAAGACCTTTCTCCGCGCGAGAAGGTCATTGTGGGAGGGGCGGCATTCGTCGTGGCATGCCTGTTGGTGTTCTTCTTTGTGATCTCCCCTGCTCAAGAAAGATCGAAGCTCTTAAGCCGCCTTATCACCCAAAAAGAGCGGGAATTCCAGGAGCTCATCGTCGTGAGAGATGAATATCAACAATTAAAGGCCGCTGAGGATGAGATCGTGCGGCGTATCTCTTCCGGGGGTGCAAGCGTCTCCCCCCTTTCTCATTTGGAGCAATTGGCGCAGAAATCCGGGTTGAGGGAGCAGCTTGATCAGATGAAGCCTTTGCCTTCCCTTGCTGCCCCTCGCTATACCATCACCCCTGTGCAGCTGAATTTTAGGGGGGCAGGTTTGCCGGAAGTGATAGCCTATCTCTATGAGGTTGAGAACGCCTCGTTGCCCTTTCTGATCAAGCGGCTCAAGATCAAACCCACGGCCCGCGCTGCCGGCCGCCTCGATGTAACCCTGGAGATTCTGACCTTCAACGTCGCCGGTGGAGGATAACCCGGAGCCGAAGCCTGAGCCGAAGGTGGCTCTTTAGCCAGTGGCCCTGACGCAAGAGTCACCTTTGGCCAGTGGTCCTTTGGCCAGCGGCCTTTTGGCCAAAGGATGTTCAAGACGCGATTAGATTGACTATTGCATCTTTTTTTGATATTTTTTGCGAATACGTAACAACTGCTATTGAGGATAGTGTTTCATGGTAATCCGTCATGACGGAGCGACACCCACTGGCTAAAGAGCCGCCTTCGGGAATCCTGTCGTGGCGAAAAAATCGGCAATCCCCTCTCACCCCCCTTTAGAAAAGGGGGGATGGGGGGGATTTGAAACCTATTTTTTAAGCAATCGCAAGCCTGAAGGCCCCTGTTGCGGGGGGATATTGTTTATAGTGGGGTGAGGGTTTGATGAGGGTCCTGAAACTCATAATAAAAAAATATCCCTTGTTCGTGATGGTCCCCCTCGTGGCAGGCATCATCTTTGTCGGCGCCTCGGCGGCTCACACCGTATACCAATCCCTCAGCTACACCCCTCCCGCTATCTCCGGCGACAAGAAGCCTACTGAGAATACACCCCGTCCCAGACCGACGCTCGAGCACTATGCCGTCATCACCGAGCGAAATCTCTTTGCCTCTGCCGCATCGGCTCTTGAGGAGAGGGCGGCAGAGCAGGCCAAGGGCGCTGCTTCTGCTGCCGGCGTTCCGTTTAAGCTCAAGGGCACGGTGGTTGTGACCTCAGGGGTCTCCTTTGCCATCGTCGAGGATGCTGCCACCAGAAAGGAAGAGCTTTTTCATGAAAATGACGTTGTACAAGGGTTTAGGATCTTAAAGATATCTCGAAATAAAATAATAGTAGATAGGAATGGTTATGAAGAGGTCGTGGAGGTGATGGATGAACAGGAGAAATCCCCGACCGGCCCCGCCAGGTCCTTGCAGAGGCCGAGGACGATCATCAGAGGACCGGTGCGAAACCCCCTGCCTATACCAGTAACTCCGCCACCTGAAGAGGCCCCCTGAGATGTCGCGGGAGAGCAAAGGGATAGATAAAAAGCTGGCGAAGATGAAGCATGAGATCGCCCAAGAGGTCTCATCTGCTGGCCAAAGGGCTACCTCCGGCTCCGGTCAAAGGGTATTCGAACAGAATGGGGGTCGTACACCGGGGCCCAGGGGAAAGAAGATCCTCCTCAGATTTATGGTTGCGGCGAGCATCTGCGTGGTGGCCTCGTGGGCGCTCTTCGCCGTCAAACCCTCCTGGCTGGCAGAGCTCAAGTCGCGTCTTCCCTTCAATGGGTCACCCAAAAACAAGAGATCCATGGCTCGCTACCCCTCCCGGCCGGTGTTCAAGGTGGTGCAGCCTCAGAGGACAAATCCGCTGCCTCCGGCGACACCGCCAATAATGGCTGAGCGGATGGAACGACCCCAGACCCTCCCCTCCGCGATACCCCCTTCGACGCCGCCATCGGCCTATCCAGTTACCAGACCGCAGGTCTCGACCCCCGGTGGACCGCAGGTCTTAACCCCCGGCGCTCCCGGAACACCCCCTTCAACGCCCCCGTCTTCGGCTTACCCGGGCACACGGCCGGAGGCCCTTGTTCCCGGCGCGCCCGGGATTGCATCCTCAATGCCGCCGTCATCTGCCTCACCTTTCCCTGGTCAGGTTCAGCGCCCCTCTGCCGGCACCTCTTCTGGCCAAGGGGCCACCTCCGGTTTCTCCTCCAGCAAGAAAGAGGATGCTGAGTCGGACGAATATCTGGAGATCGCTACCCTCTATGCCAAGAAGGGGAAGTACCAGAAGGCGGAGGAGCTCTTCCAGAAGGTTGCCAAGGAGAACCCCTCTTCTGCCAAGGCCCACAACAACCTCGGCGTGGTCCGTCTCAAGCAGGAGAAGTACGACATGGCTGAGCGGGAGTTCAAGGAGGCCATGCGGCTCGATCCTGCCTTTGTCCTCCCGTACTATAACCTTGCCTGCCTCTACAGCCAAAAGGGCGTGAATGTGGAGGCCCTCATCTACCTCAAGAAGGCCCTGAAGAGGGATGAGCGCGTCAAGCAATGGGTCAAGAGCGATAAGGATTTTGATAGGCTCAGGTCCGATGTGGTCTTTCAGGAGTTATTGGGGGGTTCCCCTGTGAAAAAAGAGGGGACGCAAAAACAGCAGGAGATCCAAAAGAAAAAAGAGGAGACTCAAAAGCCGGAGGGGACCCAAAGGCAAGAGGGCGCGCATCAACAAGAAGGTTCTCTAAAGAAAGAGGGGACCCAGAAACAGGAGACTCCAAAGCAGGAGGGAGCCCCCAAAATAGGTGCCCAAAAGAAAGAGGAGATCCCGCCACAATCAGGCCCCCAGCAACAGCCGATGCCGAAACAAGAGGAGATGCAAAAACAAGAAGCACCGCAGGGTGGCGCGCCACAAGGTGCCCAAGGGGCACAAGGGGGTACTACCAAATGATCTCGAGGAGCCGAAGCCGAAGGTGGCTCTTTAGCCAGTGGCCCTGGCCAAAAGGCCACCTCAGGTTTGGCCAGTTGCCGGTCGCTCTCGTCTCATTGCTCTGTATCTCCCTCGCAGGGAGCAGCTCGTATGCCGCCAAGCTGGCGGAGACGGGATTCGAGGAAGAGGCGCGGCAGGTGACCATGGACTTTCGCGATGTCGAGATCGGCACCCTGATCAAATTCATCGGAGAGCTCACCAACAAGAACTTCGTCATCGACGAGCGGGTCAAAGGGAAGGTGACGGTTATCTCCCCCACCAAGGTCACGGTGCCGGAGGCCTACAAGGTCTTCGAATCGATCTTGGAGGTGCATGGCTATGCAACGGTGCCGTCGGGTAAGGTGATCAAGGTGCTCCCGGCCACTGAGGCGCGCGGCAAGAGCATCACCACCACGGTGGGGACTCAGATCCTTCCCCATGCCGACACCATGATCACCCAGATCATCCCCATACAATATGCCAGTGTCACCGATGTGAAGACCCTCTTTACCCCCCTGGTCTCGAAAGAGAGCCTGCTCGTCGCCTACCAACCCACCAATACCCTGATCGTCACCGATGCCTTATCCAACATCAACCGGCTGCTGAAGATCCTCAAAGAGGTGGATATCCCGGGTTATGCGCTCGAGTTGGCCGTGATCCCCTTGCAGTACGCTGCAGCCGAGGCAGTGGCCCGGGAGCTGAAGACCCTCTTTGAGGCGAGGACATCCCAAGGGGCCGCAACCCCGCGGCCAAAGGGAGAAGAGGTGGATATCGGGGCTCGCGAGGGATTTAAGCTCATCCCGGATGAAAGGACCAATTCCCTCATCGTATTGGCAAGCGCCCAGAGCATCGAGATGCTCAAGGGGGCCATTGCGAAATTGGACCGGGAGGTCCCCCGCGGCAAGGGGAACATCCACGTCTATTACCTCCAGCATGCCGGGGCCGAGGACCTTGCCAAGATCCTGAGCGGGGTGGCTAAAGAAGCAGGGGAGGGGGCCAAGGGCGGGACCACGGCTGTCAAGGCGCCTCTCTCTTCCTTGGGTGAGAAGATATCGATCCTCGCCGACAAGACCACCAATGCCCTCATCATCACCGCCTCACCGCAGGACTTCGCCGTCATCGAGGAGGTGATCAAAAAGCTCGATATCGTCAGGGCCCAGGTCTATGTGGAGGCCCTCATTGCGGAGGTGACCCTGGAGAAGGTGTCGCAGCTCGGGGTTGAGTGGAACTGGACAGAGAATCCCGTCGATGGGAAGTTTAAACAATTTGGTTCCACAAACTTCGGCATGGTCAATGCCTTACAACAAGGGGCCTTGAACGGCTTGATTATGGGGGTGAGTAAAGGCATGATAACTTCAGGTTCGACCAGTTTTCCCGATATCAAGGCCCTGGTGCAATTCTACGGCGGCGACACCGACGTGAATGTCCTCTCCGCCCCGAGGCTGCTGACCACGGACAATCAAGAGGCGCAGATTATCGTGGGTGAGGAGCGCCCCTTCCTCAAGAGCGCTCAGACGAATATCGGGGACACTCTTTCGTCGGTGCAGGTGCAGACATGGGAGTACAAGGACGTGGGCATCACTATGAAGATCACCCCCCATATCAGCAAGGGGACGCTGTTGCGCCTCGATATCTTTGCCGAGATCAAGAGCTTTGTGGAGGATGTAAAGGGTCTGACCGGGGCGGCGATCACCACCAAGCGCCAGGCCACGACTTCGGTCGTGGTCGAGGATGGGGCAACCGTGGTCATCGCCGGCCTGATCAGGGATGACAAGACCGGCAGCATCGGCAAGATCCCGATCTTAGGAGATATTCCCTTGCTGGGGTGGCTCTTTAAAAACAGGAGCCAGAACAAGACCAAGACCAACCTCCTCATCTTCATCACCCCGCGCATCGTCACCTCGGCCGAAGACCTCAGGAAGATCACCGAGGAGGAGCAGGAGCATCGGGAGAAAAACATCGAGGAGCACCGCCTCGAAAAGAAAAAGACCTTCCCCCTGTTCGAGGACGGGGATTAAGAGTAAAAAAGGATTCTAGTCCCGCCCCTCAATATAGATTTTATGGAAGCGGGATCTGTCGCTTTGCGACACCCCATCAATAAAAATATCGAAATGGTAGGGGGCTGCAAAGCGGGAGAGTCGAGGATTCAAGTTGCGCTCCGTTTTGTATAATGATGCTCCTTTAAATCTTTTAAGGACATCATGCCGCTCCCGCTCCTCAATATAGAGATAAGGAGTACGGCCGAAGGTGGCCCTTTGGCCAGATCCCGAAGCGGGAAAGGCGGCAAAATCCGATAGACGTGATGTCGCTGTGCGACAGGGCAAGATCGAACCCCTTTTTACGAGAAGTCCTATGGCAAAACAGCTAGAGCAGCTAGAAGAAGACATCCCTCAAATCGAGGTGGTAGACCTCAGAGAGGTCAGCGCTCGGCTGGGCATACCCTTTCAAGAGGCCTTGAAGCCCGACAAGATTGAATCCTCCCTGGTTACCAAGATACCCATCGGTGTGGCCAAACGGTATAAGTTTGTCCCCATACAGATGAAAGGGGATACCATCGTCGTGGCCACGGCCCACCCCCTTGATTTACAGACCCTGGATGAGCTGCGTTTCATGTTGAAGCAGAAGGTCAGCCTCGTGGCTGCCCCGGAACATGAGATCATGCGGGCCATCAACCTCCTGTACGACCAGGAGACCGACAACCCGCAGGATGTGGTCCAGGGCCTGGCCGGCGAGGAAGAGGAAGAGGACAAGCTCCTGCACGAGCTGGAAGAGGTGGAGGATCTCCTGGACGATGCCAGCGAGGCGCCGGTGATCAAGCTCGTTAATCTTTTCTTCTCCCAGGCCATCAGGGCGCGGGCCAGCGATATCCACATCGAGCCCTACCAAAAGGACGTGAACATCAGGTATCGCATCGACGGGGTCCTCTACAACATGCACACCTTGCCCCGGAGATTCCACTCTGCCGTCTCCTCCCGGGTCAAGATCATGGCCAAGCTGGATATCGCCGAGAAGCGCCTGCCCCAGGACGGCAGGATCATGATCAAGATAGCCGATAAGGATGTGGACATACGCGTCTCCGTCATACCCACGACCTTCGGCGAGCGCATCGTCCTGCGGCTCCTGGACAAGCGGAGCATCTTCTACGGGTTGGAGGATATCGGTCTTTCCCCGGACAAGCTCGAGGTCATGAACCGACTCATCCGTGGAGCCAATGGGATCATCCTGGTCACCGGACCCACCGGCAGCGGCAAGACCACCACCCTCTACGGCGCCCTGGACAAGATCAACTCTCCGGACAAGAACATCATCACCATCGAGGACCCGGTGGAGTACCAGCTCCAGGGGGTCGGTCAGATCCAGGTAAACCCCAAGATCGGCCTCACCTTTGCCACGGGGTTGCGCTCCATCGTGCGCCAGGACCCCGACGTCATCCTGGTGGGGGAGATCAGGGATTTGGAGACGGCGGAGATCGCCATCCACGCCGCCTTGACCGGCCACCTGGTCTTCAGCACCCTGCACACCAACGACGCCCCCGGGGCCGTCACCCGTCTCATCGATATGGGGATCGAGCCCTTCTTGGTGGCCTCTTCGGTGGTGGCTATCATCGCCCAGCGCTTGGTGCGGGTGATCTGTCCCTCGTGCAAAGGGTCCTATAAGCCGGAGCAGGCCGTCCTCGAGGAGCTGCGGCTCACCCCTTCGCGGTCGGGCAAGAAGACCTTCTATCGGGGAAAGGGGTGCCCTGAGTGCCTCAACACCGGCTACCATGGGCGCACCGGCATCTACGAGATCCTCCTGGTGGATGATGCCATCCGGAGCCTGGTGCTCAAGACCTCCGATTCCGTCACCATCAAGGCAGAGGGGGTGCAGCAGGGGATGGCCACGCTGCGCGATGACGGCATCCGCAAGGTCCTGGAAGGGACCACGACCATCGAAGAGGTCGTGCGGGTTACCCAGCAGTAGTGTCATGTCTTGCAATTACTTTGAATAAGTCGCGAGGATCTTAATAATTTTTTATTTTCCAAGTCTTCTACCTTAAAGAGTTTTTTA
>Ga0214473_10000231_pt1 | contig 79469 bp, 113 predicted proteins | sample RVTome_7_FD_203509 | JGI IMG/M metagenome (GOLD analysis project Ga0214473, IMG submission 203509) | Soil microbial communities from uranium-contaminated site in the Upper Colorado River Basin, Wyoming, United States - RVT98D197 | ecosystem: Environmental > Terrestrial > Soil > Contaminated >...
TGGTGATGGGTGCCATCGGTCGTGGAGTTGCCACGAAGTTCCTGGGCTATCTTCAGAACACCACGGCGGTCGTTCCGCCCGAGGTGATCGTGAAGAGCCCCGAAACTGCACCGGTGCCCGGGGTGCGGGCGCTCGATGCCCTCTACGCTACGGAGTCGTCGCTTGAATACTACATCAAGCAGAATCCGCAGCATTGGAAGGCCGGGCTAATCTACGCCACGCGCAAGGAAATGCTGGACGAGGTAGGTGTGCTGCTTGCGTATGCTGTGATGGCAGTGATCAATACCTTCCCCGAGAAGCAGCGACAGGCTGCCATGCTGGACTTTGATCTGTGGGACAAGGTGTACACTCGGTACTCTCAGATCATCCAGGCGGTGGAGAACAACAACTAGTGGGAAGATGAAGAATCCCATAGCATCAATGCTAGTCTACAGCACGCGGCCATTGGGCAATAGAGAAGTGGCTATGAGTTATCCTAGGTACTCATATGCCACTCGCTCAGTGCGATAAGAACAAGGTAGACTAAGGGGTAGGGTCGTACCGTGTGACCCTACCCCGGCGCTGTGGTTGACAAGCGGGAATGGCTTTGCTATACTTGTGGTGACAGGGTGCCGCTGCCGGTATTGTTCCGAGCAGCATTCAGGGGGATGGAATGAGCGATCTTACTTCGGCTGCCGATAAGAAAGGCTTCGATCCGACATCGTACTACCGGGACACCCCGAAGTCGGGGACTCCTGCTGCTGAACTTCTTAGCTCTGCTCGATTGACGTTGCTTCGGAAGTATCCCTTCTACGGCAAGATTGCGATGAGCATGGTGCTTGTCGCATCGGATGAGGTTCCGACTACTGCTGTTGATCCCAAGGGTCGTATGTTCTACAACCCGAAGTGGGTGAATGCCTTTACGTTTGAGGATGCGGTGTTCGAGTTTGCCCATGAGGCGACGCACATGGTGCAGCGTCTCTTCGGTCGGCGCGGCAACCGCAACCCTGGTATCTTCAACGTTGCTGCTGACTACTGCGCTGACACGCAGCTTGTTGACTCTGGCCTGAAGCAGAGCTTCGCATCGAGTCTGGTCATCGGGCAGAAAGAGTTTGATCTGGTTCATGAACTCAAGCGAGTTGAGCCTATCTATGATCATCTGCTTCAGAAAGCGAAGGACAATGAGGATTGCCCGGCCTGTAAGCAGGCGCTTGAGGATCTCGCCAAGCTGAGCGGTAAGGAAGACGCTGAGGATAGCAAGGCCCGAGGCAAGGCAGAGAAAGGCGAGGGAGAGGGTGACGGCGGAGAGGGTGACGGCGGAGAGGGCGAGGGTCAGGGCGACGGTCACAGTCACAAGCCCGGACAGGGTAGTGGCTGCGGTGGCGGGAAGCCTAAGCCTAAGCACACTTGCGGTACGGTGAGGAAGTGCTGCGCTGGTACCTCGGCGGATATTGAGAAGGCCAGCCCCGCTGACGTACAGAAGGCTATTCAGAACGTCATCGCTGCGAAGATGTACGCCGAGGGGAAGGGCAACATGCCCGGCTTCCTCGGCGATCAGATTGATGAGCTTACCCGAAGTAAGGTGCGCTGGCAGGATCATATCAGGACGGCAGCGAATAGGGTATTCTCTCGTGGTCGGTATACCTACAAGCGACCCCATAAGCGGGGACAGGCGCTCAGTATCCGGCTTCAGACTACCCAGCCCGAGAGTAGGTCGGCGGTGGTTGCGGTGGATACGTCTGGCTCGATGGGCTATGATCAGATTGTTCAGTGCATCAGCGAGACGGCAGCTATCATCCTGGCTGCGGGGTGCGATAAGATCTGGCTTATCCTGCATGACTGTGCGATCTATTACAGTGGCTACATTGGGAGGGAAGATCTCACAAAGATCAAGATGAGTCGTGGCGGCACGTCGCATCTGCCTGTGTTCGATTGCCTCAATCGGAAGCATTCGGTTAGGGAGTTGAACCTTCCGACGAGCGAGCATTGTGAGCTTGCGGTAATGTTCACTGACTTGGGGACTGACTTCCCCGATGAGCGCCCGTCCTTCCCGGTCATCTGGGGCGTCCCCGTTCCCAGCGCCCCGGGGATGAATGCAGAGGTTCCCTTTGGAAAGAAAATCGCAGTCGAGCTTTAAGATCGGAGAGCGTGGGTGGAGGTACCATCCCACGACTCAATATCGGAAGATTCGGAATCGAGACGAGGCTGATCCTCTCGTTGCCGCACTCTCCAAGATGTTCTACAACAGGCAGTTTGCCTACTCTGACGAGAAGCAAGCTATTTCAGCATCGATAGCACATTGCAACTTCTATGGGATGAGGGACGATGAGCGAAAGGAGTTAGGATGTAAAGGCTATCCTAACTGGATCGGACGGGCACACATGATTACTTTGTTCAAAGAGATGGGGGTGATGACTCCCACTGGTAGGGGCAAGCAACCGTATAAGGTAACTATCCTTGACGATTGGCGGGTAGTGATTGACCGAGGTAAGTTCGTGCGAGTGACTCACTTCCACGAGGGCGGCGAGGCATGGAGGGCGAACCGATTCACCGGGAAGGACAAGGAAACGGGCGAGACTGTTAGTTTAGGTTGGAAGTGTATCAAGTGCCAAGAGCCCGAGCCGCTGAGGGTCAAGGGATTCGTTATGCTTCACACTATTGGGGGCGACAAATGACGAGAGAGCAGGCTGACTCACTCTATTCTAAGATCAAGGATAGTGTGAATAATCATCTCAAGGCAATCGAGGTACTGAAGAAGCTAGCAATCTCGATTGAGTGGGAAGTGGGCAAGTCCGATGGTGAGGGGTTCACCGCGGCCGGCTGGGAATGGCGGAAGGCTGAAGTCCTGTACAGTATGGGGCTTGGGCCTAAGCCTAATAAGTGGAGGAGGTACTAGAATGCGTAAGATGATTGCAGCTATGGTGCTGGCCTTGACGATCCTGCCCGGGTGTGGTATGATCTTCGAGAGCAGCGACCGGTCGGTGCCGGCGCGAAACCACCGCGAGTGTGGTAGGTAGTCATGGCTAATATAAAGAAGCGGCTACACTTCAACACTAAAGCTAAGCAAAAGGATCAGTTCTATACTAATCCTGAGTTAGCTGCAAAGTTGGTAGACTTTACAGTGAGAGCACTACCAGTGGAACGGCGTGCTCTACTGTTGGAGCCGTCAGCGGGGACAGGAGCGTTTCTTGTTCCTATGAAGAAGCATGGCCGAGCTATCGGGTTGGATATTGACCCGAAGCACGGATGGGTAAAGGAAGGCAACTTTCTTGAGTCCTCATCGAAGGACTTCGGAGGGTTGAGAACGGATGAAGTGTGCGTAATCGGTAATCCTCCGTTTGGGTTCGCTGCCAACCTAGCTGTTCTTTTTTTCAACCACGCAGCTACCATGGCAGACACGATTGCGTTTATCGTGCCTCGAACATTCCGAAAGGCTTCCGTTCATAACAAGCTGAACCTTAACTTTTGGCTATTTGATGATCAGGATGTAGGTAAGGACGCTTTTATTTTTCAGGATGAAGCATATGATGTGCCGTGTTGCTTCCAGATATGGGAGCGAAGAGACAGAAAGCGTGTGAAGGTAAAGCTTGAGGAGTCGCCTCTCTTTACTTTTACTACACCGGACGATGCTGATTTCGCTGTGCGTAGGGTTGGCGGCGGGGCCGGTAAGACGGTCGATGCGGATGGCACTAAGCCTCCTAGTCATCACTACATTAAGGCAAGCCATGGTGTGGTTGTAGCTAAGCTTAGAGCTATGATAGATGGGCTAAACTTTGACAAAGAGAAGAACGCTACTGCTGGGGTAAGGTCTATCTCAAAGCAGGAGTTTGTGGCTAAGACGAATAAGGAGATTCCGTCATGAAGTTTTCTACTTCAAACATCTTTCTGTTGAAAGATTTTACTCAACATGTATGGTGGCTCGATGACAGTTATCTCAAAGACAAGCTAGACGGTAGGTGGTACGGCTTGATTGCCGATCATCTGGTAAACCGACTGTTTGATGACTCTTCACTTGCCCAAAGTGCTACGGAGAAAGGGTATGATATTATTGTCAACAGTTGGCCGTATCGAGGTATTTGGGAGGTAAAGACGTACGGTAAGAGCGGTGCGCAACTTCCGCCGTCCTTTACTAGAGGCACTGGCAGAACGCCAATGACGGAAGCAGAGTTCAGAGAATGGAATGAGAGGTTGAACCTACGAGGATTTATCATCGTGGACGTAACCAAGGTGCATCTAAATGAGGTAAGAATCCGAGCCATCGAATACACAAGTATGGAGTCTTCTGGGTACTTTGGGCGAGTACTGAAGGAGCTGAATACTAACAACGGCCCTAGATTCTTCAGTGACATTACTGAAGTGGTTGTATAAATGCTGGCAGAAGTCACGGTGACAACTGATTCTGTTCTATAAGAAGGAGACGCCCAAGTGGGCAAGACTAGACGACATGTTCGACGTGACGAAGAGACGGATGACGAGAGGGCGATTCGAGTCATGGAGCAAACGAAAGCGGCAGGACGGTTGCCGGTTGCTCCTCCGGGATACTTTCATGATACGGACCGGGATCGCCCCGGCCGTAAGCGGGATCGCAAGCGCACGCAGCGGGAGCTTCGTGAGGCGGCAGATGAGTATAACCGGTCATAAGGGTGAGCTTGAAAAAGACTGGGACCTTGTTACTGTAGCGTTGGGTCCGAAGTCTAACCTTAAGGAAGATAGGACACTCATGTACGCTAGTCACCGTAACTGCGGCTGGGTCCCCCCGCAGAACAACAGTGATGAGCCGAGGTGTTCTGAGTGCGGCGCTAAGCTGAACGAGAAGGCGCATCGGATGATCCGTGTTCATAACTTCGTAATGAAGATTGGAGTTTGACGTGGCTAAAGATAAGACTGAAGATCTTGAGTTGACTTCTGACATTGAGTTTCGGCGTGGACTGGTTGTCCATACCACCGTGGAGGAAGCACAGGAAGTAATCTATCGTCTGCTCGCTGAGACACCGAATGGTTACTTTATCTGGACTTCGCTGGACGATTCAAAGGTGTGGTGGCTCCGGTATCCTCGCCCTGAATCCAGGGAAGTCAAGCAGTGGCTCAACGGTAAGGAGACTTACATCATCCATATCTGTGACCCGATTCGGTACGTCGAGCACGCTAAGCGTGGGGAGTATCGCTCATTGTCTAGCTACAGTGGCTACGCTAACGATGATCAGGCTTGCTATCAGTGCAAACAAATCATCCCTGAAACGATCAAGGAGACAGCGGTTCGGATGACCCGGATGCTGAACTTCACTGCAAAGTTTGCGGAGGTCTGACATGCTGTGGCTTTGTCTATTCTTTCATCGCTGGGGTAAGTGGACTCACTACTCCTCGGGTACGGTATCTTATCATGGTAAGGTACAAGGTAAGATGATCATTCAGCAGCGGTGGTGCTCTAGGTGTGAGTATTTTGATTACCGTAAGCAGGAGATTGTACTCCGATGACGTGCAAGCATAAGTGCAGTCAGCATATCACCGTCAAGAATGGTCTGAAGCTGGGCGCTGCCATCTATACGTTACATCTGTTTGTTCATGTTGTAGCTTTCATGATTTCCCCCACGTTGGGTGCGATCCTGCTGGCACTGTTCTAGAGGATAACTACGATGCGTAAGTTCTTTGAGTATTTCTTTCGTGTTCTGTATTTGGTAGTGTTCGTCGCTATCCCGGCTTTCATCATCTACACGGTGATTTTCACTGCGCTATGTGCTCCGGCTCGTGGTACTGAGATTGTCAAGGCTAATGATCATTTCTTTACCGCTACTCAACTCAAGGCGCTGTGCGACAGTGGTAGCGAGAAGTGCGGCGGGTACGTCTTCGGTGTGATCGACACCCTGACCTCGTCGCTTGAGTGTAAGGGGACTGCGGGCCAGATTACTTCAAATGAAGTGGCGACCTATCTCAATAAGGTCCTTGAGACTACCCGCCCTGAGATTCTCAACAAGGTAAGCGGTGCGGCAATGGTGAGCTTCGCTTTCAGTCAGACGACTGTTAGCAAGCGTTGTGTCGCGGAATCGAAGGGCATCTAATGTCCACAATCTTCGCTATCGGACTCGTGTTCGTCATCGTGGTGCACTTCATCCTTGAATATCGCCGCGAGCAGAGACATCTTCGACGTTTCATCGAGGAGCATAAGGAGAAGTATGAACGACTTGATTGATCGGCTAGGACTGCATGAGCTTCCGGTTCTGGAGCTTCTGGAGGAAGTTCTCTGGCAAGAGATCCGCTCTCAGAACGAGGGAACCGAAGAAGAGATCCAGCGAATCGTGCTGATCTTTGGACGTGTGCTCAAGGCTGCCATCGAGCTTGCGAAGGAGAACAAGAATGGCCCTCACCTCAGTAACGAATAAGGATGACGAGAAGAAGGAAGTCAACGCTAGGGAGTTGATCCTGAAGGCGCTGAAGAATCTAACTTTCCGCTACCGCCTGTTTGCTACAGGCTTCCTGTTCAGTATCGGGCTGATGGCAATGGCGGCGTATTTTATCCACCCTGGACTGGCGGCACTAATCGTCACGACGTACATTACCTACTTTATGCGAGTCAATCTGATCAACATTGACGGACAGCGACAGCAGCTTGAACAGACTATTCAGCACGCATTCAATCAGGCTCAGAAGGGCAATCCTTTGGGCGATCACCACAAGGGGGCGTATCTGTGAGCAAGGGTGTAGGCTACTGTGAAAACACCGACTGCCTTGATTTCCACAAGGGAGTCTTCCTGCTCAACTTCAGCGATCAGTTCTACTGCCCCGTGTGCCGTAGCACGGGTCAGCTTGTCGCTGAGCAACGAGACGAGGTAGACATTCGAGCTGTCCTGTACACGATGGTGATAGTCAACTTTGATTACACGCCCGCCGAGAAGCGGTACAAAGCGAGGGCTATCGTGCAGATAGAACCACGCAGAGATGGGTCGATCTACAACTACTCGTCGCCGCTGATCAAGACCGAGATCAGGGCGCTGAAGATTGGCGAGAGTCTACTGGTGGCGCTCAACAGCGGGGCAACCACGAACGATTTGCTAACGTGCGAGACTGTGCTATCCTTTGATCAAGGGGCCGATGAGTTCAAGGCTTCGCTCAAGCGGCTTGAGTATCGACTAGATGAACGAGAGAGGAGACTCAATGAGTATTGATTACAGCGATGCGGACATGGGCAATGCGATCTATGATGAGGAGCCGGCCCCCAAGACTACGCACACCCGTCAGATAGTTCATAACTCGGTCGAGTCTGTTCAGGCTGACTTGACCAATAAGCAGCGGGCAAAGGTTGTCGTGCGGCTGCGCGAGGCTCTGACCGATTACGAGGTTCAGGCACTTGGTGCCTACCCCGTGCGTGATTACATCTATCGCCTCTACAATAGCAAGGTGACGGATGAACTTGCGGTCAGTGCGCTGAGTCGTGACTTCAACATGAGCGTTCACGGCCACAATCAGGAACTCGGCAAGAAGGTTGCCAGACTGCTGCTAGAGGCGTGCGAGAACGATAACAAAGGAAACAAGCTGGAAGCGTTCAAGCTGCTCCTCGACATCCGGGTTCGCTACGATATCCTTCTGAGCGAGGAAGTTGTAGGCGTCCTGACTACGCTTAGGTACGATCTAACTACGGTGTCCAACATTGTTGACTACCGGAAGCTGCTGTTCTCTAGCGTAGCGAAGATGGTGTCGAGCATTGCCCTGAAGCGACATCGCGGACTGTCTGGTGGCGTGATTGAAGACGTGGACCTGATTCAAGAGGCACTGCTTCACGCTAAGATCGGCATCGATTCGTACCAGCCTGACTTCACTGCGAATGAGGATGCTGGGAAGTCGTTTACTTCCTTCATCTATCGTTGGGTGGGTGGGATGCTCAGCAAGTTCATCAATGACAACACCCGGAACGTCCGGGTGCCTCGGACTGCCATCGACCGCAGCCGGCCTGTCTACTACGCTATCGAGAAGTTGGGTAATGTAGGCTACGAGAAGCTAGCGGACGAGGCGACCCGTATCCTGGCGGACATTCGGCTGAAGAACGCGCGGCGTAAGCTCATTCAGAACGAGCGGTACTCGGCTGAGGAAGTGTACGACATCCTCACCCACACGCAGGACGAGGCGAGCATGGATGCCGTCATCTCGACCGATGAGTTCGGGCATGAGAACACGTTCGGTGAGTTGATCCCAGCCGCGACCCCTCATGTGGAACATCTTGTGGACAACAAGCAGAGTCAGTCCAAACTGGTTGCCGTGCTCCATGACTACTGCGACACCGCTGAGGAACGGGAGGTGCTTTCGATTCGGTGGGGAGGCGAGAAGTACCGTGGGCTGAAGTCTACGGCTGACTTCTATCGGGACAGCACTCGACGTTCGATGAACAAGACGAAGGTGGCTGAGATCGAGAATAAGGTGTTCGACCGGATTCGTATGGCTATCTCGCAGGGTGCCGAGAACCGTGTGAACGAGGTGGCCGAGGCTCTGTCTAGCTAAACTGTGAAGATGATCGTTCGATTGAAACGGTATTATCTAATAGGAGCACGCTGTACCTTGGAATGAGGAGAAAGTAATGGCGATCAACTTCGGACTAGACTTGAGCGGCGTGAAGGCAGCACTTGAACGAATCGTTCGAGCGCTGGAATCTGTGGCAGAAGAAGTCAAGACGATCCGAAAGATCATGGAGCAGAAGAATGCCGAGAAGGGGAAGAGGACATAAGAACACTGCTGAAGATTTCTGGGCTAATGTTCAGAAAGGTGACGGGTGTTGGTTGTGGACTGCTTATTGTGACGGCTACGGACATGGTATCTTTAGGTGGAATGGTAAGACAACTGGTGCGCATAGGATAGCTTGGGAATTGACGTTTGGAGCTACTGATCTATGTGTACTGCACAAATGTGATAACCCTCCTTGCGTGAATCCTGATCATTTGTTTAAAGGCACGAAGGGTGATAACAATAGAGATTGCGTTGCCAAGAAACGTCATCATCATTCACGAAAGACACATTGCTTTAGGGGGCATAAGTTCACCGATGAAAACACAAGATACTACAAGAACGGAAGATGGTGTCGAAAGTGTAATGCTGACTACGCGAAGGCCACCCGTAAAAAGAAAAAAGAAGAAGGCGGGAAGGCCCCCGAGATCACTACGCAAAGCAATTGATCAGAAATGTAAGTCATGTATTTATGATGATTGCGCCCCAGGAACGTGGCGGATTCAGGTAGAGGAATGCACAATCGTTGACTGTCCCCTCTACAACGTCCGACCCAAGAGCAAGAGGGAGAAGGTAGATGCGGCTACTGTTGCTGATCCTGTTTGAACTGACTATTCTTAGTTGCGCAAAGCCGAAGACTCACGAGGATTGGGCAGTACGTTGCCTTGGCAGGACTGGGGTAGCGTTCGAGAAATGCGTTGAACAATGGGAGGTATGGCGAGATGAGCAAGACTAAGAGAGTGAGTGTGAAAGCCGAATGCGTCGCGTGCGGCTGCACTGGCGTCTACTCTGGGTTCTGTGAGCCGAAGGGGACGGCTGTAGTTTGTCTGATCTGTGACGGGACAGGGTGTGAGGTGGTGCGCTATACTCCCTTTACCGGGCGACGCGAAAAGCGTGGTATCAAGACGGTGAGCCTTTCTCGGGGGGGATTCATCGCTACCGGAGTTGGGGCGGTCGGTAAGTCAATCCCCTACAGTGAGTTCAAGAAAGGGAAGAAACCGTGAACATCTACGAAGGATTCAAACCCATTGCGCATCGGGATCAGCGGGGGATGCCGACCACTACGATCAGCTTCAATCCGGCAACCAAGAAGTTCCTGCTCGTGGTCGCAGGCAAGGCAGGTGGCCCCTTCAGTCTAGATGAACTGAAGTCGCTGCTGGCGAACATCACGGATGTGATTGACCTCGGCGGGCGGTATCTTTACATCGATGGGTTCTCGGCCAATGGCGAACGCATCGACGAATAGGAAGCGACTCAAGCGAATTCAGTACGCCTCCATGTACGGCGCGGCGCACCCTAATTTTGTCTGCTGCCGAAATAGGATAGGCGCCATCGATCTTCCTCATTCGCATAGAACATGCGTAATGTGTGCTGGGACTGGCGTCGCTGCGATTCCTGTGAACGAAATCAACATCAATGTTCTACTGGAGCTAACCAATGATTGAACGCATTCGGTTTGACGATGTCCTCTGGCAGAGCGGCGACGCTAAGCTGAAGGGCAAGGAGCTTGACCGGTTCAAAATGCACATTGACTGGTGCGGAGGAATCGACGTATCGCTCACCCCGGCTATTCTGTGCCAGGAGATGGATGAGTTCCCCGAGGGAATCGTTTACCTCAAGCAGTTGATCGACCTTGGCGTGGTAATGGATCTACACGGCTGGGATCATGGGCCGTATGCACCGCGACCCCAAGAAGAGGTAGAGAGCCATCTTGAACAATCACTCGAATGGTTTGATCAGAACTTAGGTGTGACTCCGGTGCGGTGGGTTACCCCTCACGGAGCGAATAGCAGGGCAATGATCAATGCCTCCCGCAAGTATGGACTGACTATTGAGACGACTCAAGACCCGGTGATTGATCAGCGTGAAGCTGACAAGGTACTGCGAGTGAGTCGAAATCTGACCAAGCTAGATGGTAAAGTGATCATGGTTCATTGGTGGGAGCGAGGTAACGCCCTGTATCGCATCGCTCAGATCGTGCGACATGGTACTGTAGACAAGGCAATCATGGCTTCTAGCGCCGATATGGACGAGCGGGCGCTGAGTCAAGTATGGGGCGCTGGTTGGGAGAGAAAGATGTGAGTTGGACGCACTTCTTCGATAAAGTAAAGATCATTGACGATTGCTGGCTATGGACAGGTGCGCGCAGCGGAGACGGTTACGGTGCGTTTACTATGGAAGGTAAGATGACAGGAGCACACAGACTCAGCTTCACTTATTTCAAAGATGAAATCCCCGATGGCATGTTCGTTTGTCATCGTTGCGATAATCCTGTTTGTGTGAACCCTGATCATTTGTGGCTTGGCACCCCGGCAGATAATATGAACGATAAATCAATCAAAGGCAGGACACCCAAGACGCTTAAGACGCCTGATCGCTGTAAGCGCGGTCACCTTTGGAGCGAACATGCTGTGACTTATTTCAATGGAGAGAGAACAGCACGGCGATGTAAGACATGCTGGAGTATGAAGAGGAGAGAGCGTGAGCGGCGCAAGCGTAGCTTGGTGGATTAACGCCATCACGGTAGTGACTGTGTTCATCTCAATCGCCAAGTACTGGTGGCTGGGGCAGGGCGTGGACGGAGTACGCGGTCAGTGCTATACTCAGTTCGTCGCCTGTGGCCTTCAGCTTGTGTACAATGCGTTGATCTATCACACCAATCCAGCCCTATGGGGTTCGCTCCTCTATCAGCCGCTTCTGCTGTGGGGGGCCGTCATGGCGATGAAAGGACTGAAGAATGCAGATAAAGATTCAGGCAGATGATCTTTGGACCTTTGTTTATACTGACGATCAGCCTCGGCTTCTGAGCTACATCGTGGGCGACCTTATGGCTGAGGTGCCCGGAGCCAAGTACACTTGGAAGTTCAAGACCGGCGAGTGGGACGGCCGGGTGCAGCTTTTCACTCAGTACCCTAGCTGCTTCGCGTTCAGGACCGGACTGCTTGAGTCAGTTCTAACTAGATTCCTTGGTCATGGCGTTCAGATCAGTAGCTTCAACAATGCTGTGCGGAGGCCGTGTACTATCAACTGGTCGGCTCATTTCGCTAAGCCCGTTCAGCTTCGCCCCTACCAAGAGCAGGCGGTGAATGCGATGTTGCGCAATAAGCTGCCCACCCTCAACGGGGTAGGCCAGTTGAGTTGGCATCGTGGCATCCTGCAAGTGGCAACGGGCGGGGGCAAGACCGAGATTGCTGTGGCTCTCTATCAGCGCAATCCAGTCCAGACTATGTTCCTCGTTCACCGCAAGGATCTGCTCTATCAGGCGAAGGAGAGGTTCGCCAAGTATGGGATCAAGACTGGCACCATCGGCGACGGTAAGTGGGACACCATGCACCCTATCATCATCGCTACGATGCAGACGCTCATGTCTCGCATGGAAGACATTGGCGTTATAGGGCTCTGCGCCAAAACGGATCAAGTGTTCTTTGATGAGGCTCACTTGATGGCAAGCTCGCTAGACAAGGGCAACCAGTTCACTAAGGTTGCCGATATGTTCAGTTCGGCGCGCTATCGTTGGGGGCTGACCGCTACGCCGTTCATGCGCAGTAAGTACGATAACCTTCTGTTGGAGGGCGTAACCGGTAAGGTTCTCTATCAGATCTCCAATGCCGATCTAATTGCTCAAGGACATCTGACCCCGCCGAAAGTCATCATGAAGCGTGTGCCTGGACTCTTGCCGGTTGCCCCTCCTAAGTTCAATCCTCGCAAGCGCACAGCGGGAGGAGCATACTGGCGTGAGGTGGAGGAGACTGGGATCAAGTTCAACGCAGTTCGTACCGAGATCATCGCCGATGAGATTGCCAAGGGGCCTTATCCGGTGCTCGTGCTGAGCAAGACGGTTGATCAGGCGGAGTTCATCCGTGAGAAGTACATGCAGAAGTATGGCGTGCGACTGTTGATTCTAACTGGAAAGGCCACTGCTGTTGCCCGTAGGGACGCCGTGGCTGATCTCAAGACGGGCGCGCTCAAGGCAGTTATTGCTACCACTATCTGGGACGAGGGTGTAGATGTACCTGAGCTAGCTAAAATTATCCTAAGTTCTGGAGGGAAGAGTCAAGTCAAGGGTTTGCAGCGGGTTGGGCGCGGGTTGCGTACTTCTCCGGGCAAGACTGAAGTTGTAATCGTGGACTTTCAGGACACACATCACACCATGCTGAGGAAGCACGCACTTGAGCGGCTGAAGGTGTGGAAGGACGAGGGCTTTGAAGTTCTCGTAGAAGGTAAAGCATGAAAAGGTTTGACGAGATCGCGTTCGTTTGCGCTTTGGTTGAGCGCGAGGCGGACGCACAAGAGATGAAGAAGATCTTCAACCCGGAATGGCTCTCCGAGAAGAGCAACATGCCGGTCGTGAAGGCGATTTTCGATTACATGGATAAGTACAAGTGCCCGCCGAGCTTCAAGGCGCTGCACGAATACATGAATGACGTGGACAAGGAGAAGTACGAGGCCAGGTATCGTGAGAAGCTGACGATGCTGGAGGCAGTTCAGGTAGACAAATCCAAGCAAGTGATGGCTATCGCCAAGGCCAAGGAAAGCGCGGCGGCTATGTCGCTGAGCACTATGGTCAGCACACCGACCTTTCAGGAATTGCTAAGCGAAGGCGAAGGTGATAGACTTCGGTCTGAGGTAGCCCGCTGGCTATCCATGCACACCGAGAAGGTAGGCGAGGAAGTCATTGACATTCGCGCCGGTCTGGACAAGCTGATTGATGATGTAGGCTATGATGGCCGTCCCAAGAAGATTTCAACTGGCATCTCGTGCATTGATAGCTGGACGCACGGTGGGACTCGCCCCGGGACGCTTGGTATCCTGATGGCACCAACCGGCAACGGCAAGTCGGCTGTGCTGATGAACATTGCGCTTCACATCGCTACGGCGGAAGAGAAATCTGTCCTCTTCCTGACCAATGAGCTTACGATTCAGGAGCAGTTGGAACGGTTCCTAGTTCGTATGCAGGCCCCTGATCTGGGACCGGACGGCAAAGAGATCTACTATCCTTTGCAGGCCGTTCAGGATGATCCTACGATTGCCTACCGTGGGCTCAAGCGGCGCTGGCAGTACGGGCTTGAGAGGCGATTGTTCGTTGGTAACACTGACCTCAACGCCACTTGCGATCAGATCGAGGAAAGGCTACAATTGATGAGGGTTCAGTACGGGTTCAAGCCGTCGTCCCTAGTGATCGACTTCATGGAGCGCATGGCCCCGTCATCCAAGATTTCCCGAGGGGACAAGGAGTACATCTACTTCGGCGAGATTGCGAAGGAGCTTGTCCGCCTTGCCAAGCGGACCAACACGGCGATCTGGACAGCAGTTCAGACTAACCGTGGAGGGTTGAACAAGGGTGTCGAGCAAAGCATGGAGTTCGGTCAGGGTTCTATCCGTCACTTTCAGGAAGCGGCCTGTGTGATCGGGCTTCGGAAGGAAGTGATCAATCTGGACGCTGAAGGCAATGACAAGGTTGAGGTGCTTGCGTTCAAGGAATTGAAGCAGCGGCACTCAGCAATGAACGACCGAGGGGTCAGGCTGAAGGTTCACCTTGATCGTATGTACATCACCGGGGAAGAGGTTGAAGTTCCTGAGGATGCAGACATAGAGGTTCCCCCGGATCAGGATGTGGTGAAGAAGAAGGGTAAGAAGAAACTCAAGACACAATGGGAGGCACGAGGTAAATGAGAATTGAGCGAACAACTTTCGGCAAGGTGAGTCAGCCTACTCTGACTCATCTGAAGCGGCTGACGCTGCCCGAGGGCTGGATGCAGGCCGCCGCTGAGGCGGACCCGAAGACCCCTACCTTCATAATTTTCGACGCATTTGACAAACCGCTGGCGTGGGCTATACTTACCACTCGCTACGCGGGATGGGTTCGGGGGGAGCGGGCACTGATGCTGTTTGTTCACCATAGGGTTCGGCGGGCCGGCTACGGCAAGATACTGCACAAGGCGGCCAAATCATTTATGGGGAAGCTCAACCCAAATCTGATCATGATCGTATTTCCGCATGACAATATTTCTCGTGGATTCTTCAAGGCTGTGAAGGAGGTGTGACATGGGCTTTCGTAAGTACGATCACGTAGAGCGGTTCGGTACCGATGAAGTTGAAGGGATCGAGATTGGCGACGTTCTTGTATTTCCCAAACTAGATGGAACGAACGCTTCAGTGTGGCGGAGCCAGCCATACATCGTCGGTGCTGGATCGCGCAGCCGTATTTTGTCAGATGAGAATGACAATGCAGGGTTCCATGCTTGGGTACAAAAGCAAATGTGGATGCGTGACTTCTTTGAGGCAACGCAGGATATTGTCATTTACGGTGAGTGGTTGGTGCCGCACACGCTGAATACCTATCGAGATGAAGCGTGGCGGAAGTTCTGGGTGTTCGACGTATGGAACAGGGATGAGGAGCGTTATGTACATTACGATGAATATTCACCCATTCTTTCGCAATGGGGTTTCAACGTCATCGAGCCGAAGTCGCGCTACATGAGCCCTCCTAGCGAGGAGCAACTGTGGACTGAGGTGGCAACCAACACTTATCTGCTGCAAGACGGGCATGTGGGTGAAGGTATCGTCATCAAGAACTATGCATGGCGCAACAAGTACGGGCGGCAGCCTTGGGCCAAGCTGGTCCGGGCTGAGTTCAAGGAAGAGAATCGGCGGGCCTTTGGCACGACCGAGAAGGAAGGCGAGAAGTCAGTTGAGGGTGAGATCGCAGAGAGGTATGTGACCAAGGCGCTGGTAGACAAGACCTACGCTAAGATCCAGCAAGAAGTGGAGAATGACGAAGTCAACGTGCCTCACCCTGAAAGAGCTGCGAAGAATCCAAATTTCTATCGAGGCAAGGTTATCCCTCGGCTACTTCAGACAGTGTTCTACGATCTGGTTCGTGAGGAGAGTTGGAACTTTGTGAAGGGACACAAGAATCCAACGATCAACTTCAAGAAGCTTCAGCAGTACACGGTGTACTGGGTGAAGAAGCATCTACCGGAGGTATTCTAACATGGACGGGTTTACGGTCAATCTGAACAAGCTCATTAGCAAGCCTTCTGCCGACCCCGAGAAGTGCGTCGGTAAGGAGATCTCTAGTCTGGTTATCTCTGACAGCCTGATGCGCATCCGGTTCACGGATGGCTACTTCCTCGATCTTTGGGACGGCGGTCAGTCCTGCTGTGAGTCCCGTTACATGAGCACCGACGACAATCTCGATGACTTCGTAGGTGCTACGTTCAGTGGCGCTCGTATCGAAGATGCAGAGAGTGAAGGCGATGAAAGCTACGGCGAGCATGAGGTGCAGTTCCTCCTCATCGATACGTCCAAGGGGACGTTCACCATTGCCAATCACAATGAGCACAATGGCTACTACGGCGGCTTCTCGCTGACGTGCAAGATGGGAGGGACTCGTGAGCTACGCACGCAAGATTAACGCAGACTGGCAAGTTGAAGATTGGTACGTCGGTAAGTCCCTACCGCAGCGTACTGAGATTGATCTGGATAACTTCGCCGATGACATGACTGAGGAAGACATCGAGGAAGAAGTGCTCAATCAGATTCAGAACGACTTCGTTGATCGGATCACTTGGGGCTGCTCTAATCTGGATGATGTAATCGCAGCGGTAAGTGCTGAACTAGACCGCCGCGCAGGAGAGAACGATGGGGACGAGTAATCACATTGATCTGTTCGGGGGCAGTGTCAAGTCTTGGACGAAGGGCGTCCCGCTTGATCAGGTGACGATTGGGCAGGTGCTCGATACGTCTAAGCTTCCGTTCATCTTCAAGCACGTTGCCCTCATGCCCGATGCCCACCTTGGGATCGGTGCCACGGTTGGGTCCGTGGTGCCGACCAAGGGGGCGATCATCCCGGCTGCTGTTGGGGTGGACATTGGTTGCGGGATGGCCGCAGTCCAGCTTGACATGAACGCCGCTCAGTTGCCTGACAGCCTTGCAAAGCTCCGTCAGGCGATTGAGCGGCTCATCCCGGTCGGTCAGGGTAAGCATGAACATGTAGCTCCGGCTATGGCTAACGCCTGGGAGCAGCATCTCCTCAGCCGCTACAAGCGGATCGAGGATCTCATGGGCAAGAAGCTGGAGAGGGCTGATCCGGTTCGGCAGCTTGCTACTCTCGGCGGAGGAAACCACTTCATCGAGATCTGCGTTGATGAGAGCGATAACGTGTGGCTTGTCCTTCACAGTGGATCGCGTGGTATCGGCAACAAGATCGGCACGCACTTCATTGAGATCGCGAAGAAAGACATGCGGAAATGGATGATCAATCTCCCTGACAAGGACCTGTCCTACTTCCCTGAGGGGACTGATCATTACGATAGCTACATGTTTGCTGTCAGGTGGGCGCAGGAGTATGCTGCAATCAACCGTGAGCTAATGATGAACTCGCTGGTCGTGATGCTTCAGTCTAAGTACGGACCGCACTTCCAGCCTATCAAGGAGGTGATCAGTTGTCATCACAACTACGTCGATAGGGAGAACCACTTTGGGGAGAATGTATGGGTCACTCGAAAGGGTGCTGTTCGTGCTCGTGAAGGCGACCTCGGTATCATTCCCGGGTCGATGGGGACGAAGAGTTACATTGTTCGAGGTCGCGGTAACCCTCTCAGCTTCAATAGTTGCTCTCATGGCGCTGGACGTGTTCTAAGTCGTGGCAAGGCCAAGGCTACGTTCACCGTCGAGGATCATATCAAGGCGACCGAGGGTGTTGAGTGCCGAAAGGATGCTGGCGTACTTGACGAGACACCTGGGGCTTACAAGGACATTGACGCTGTAATGGCCGCACAGACGGACCTTGTTGAGATTGTTCATACGTTGCGTCAGGTTGTCTGTGTTAAAGGCTGATTGCCACGGCACCCGCAAGCATTACGCTAAGGGTATGTGCAGGCCATGCTGGAGCGTTCAATATAACGCTCAGCCTCATGAACGGAAAAAGAGGAAGGTGTACAATAAGAAGTACCATGCAGCCAGAAAGAAGCGAATAGGCAAGATAGGGATTAGAAACCAATCACTTAAGCATAGGTACGGTATTACTGTTGCTGAATTTAATCGAATGCTGAAGAAACAAAGAGGGAAATGTGCGCTGTGCGATAGGCCGGCAAAGGTTGTCGATCATAACCATAGTACGAAGAAAATCCGAGGGCTTCTGTGCTACGGATGCAACTTCGCACTCAGTAGAGTGGAAGAAGTTGGATGGGTGGGAAGGGCTAAGAAATATGCCTAAGTCATACGCGCAGAAGGCGATTCTAGATTGGCTTCACCGGTCTATCGGCGTCAATGCGATGCCGAACCCGCATGAAGTCAACTCAATCTGTCCCGTCTGCGGTAGTGACGTGTTCTTCTTCAACATCAGGAAGAAGATTGGGATCTGTCATAAGGCAAGCTGTAACTATCGCCCGAATCTTGAGATGCTTATCGAGGTGATCGGGTTCGCCCCTGACGAATCAGGCGATTGGGAGTCCCTGGAAGAAACGCCCCCTCCTGAGGTCGTGCTCCAGGGGCTCCCGATCCTGAGGATGGAAGACGGTAAGCTCTTGACTTCCAATCAGGAAGCGCTAGACTATCTGCGTGGCCGAGGCATTCAGGACCAGATCACGCTGAACTGGGGGATGACATGCGACGGAAACCGAATCTATCTGCCGATCAAGCACGAAGGCAAGCTCGTGAACTTCAATTCGAGGATCTTGCCTTTCCGCGAGGGAAAGAAGTATCTATATTCCAAAGGCGCACGGACGAGTCACTACATACTTGGCTGGGAAGAATGCCGAGACTGGAAGACAATGGTACTTGTGGAGAACTCCTACGTCTCGCTAGCATATCGCCACTTGATGTATTGTTCTACCTCTTTTGGCTCCAACATCTCGGATGTTCAAGCGGACATGATCGGCCGGAGCAAGGTGCAGACGGTAGCGATTCTGTGGGACGAGAAGGCGGAGAAGAACGCGCATCGTGCTATAAAGAAGTTGCATGCGAACGGTGTGGAATCCGCGTACTGGTCTATCAAGGGACAGCCGGATAACTATCCGACTGAGTGGGTGGTGAAGCAGGCTCAGCGAGTGTTTGAGGCTGCGAAAGTTGGAATAAACTGTGTGGATCTGAAGGAGGAATGCGATGCCTGTTTACGATTATGAACATGTGGGGTGTGTTCGGCCTGAGTGCAAGGAGCCTACGGTGTTTGAGGTAACTCAGCCCATCAAGGATGAGGCTCTGACTCACTACCCTACTTGCAACAGCCTGGTGAGGCGGCTCATCTCCAGAACTTCGTTCACATGGAAGAATGGCGCGCCTACACCTCGTCATTATTAGAGATGCACATAGTATGCTGCCGTTGCTTTAGAAGATTCCTAAGCTTTAGCAAAGACCCGATATATTGTCCTGGGCCGGCAAAACAGCATCGTGGAAAGAACGGAGAAGAAGACTGCGGTAAAGCGGACTGTAAATCATGTTATGAATGTAGGCACGTCATCTGTGCTACTTGCATAGAAGTATATGGAGAATTCTAATGGGTCAGTGTAACGGCAGTACGAATCCCCTTTGCCCGTTGGGTACGATGGGGTGCAATTATGTGGAGTTGCCGGGGAACTCCGCTGAGAACGTACTGCGCTCTCAGGCTGCAAGGAAAAAGGATTGCATCGATCTCCCGCCGCTGGCCCCCGGTCAGTATGATCTGATGATCATTGGCGGTAGTCCGTCGATGGACGACGATAATCGTGGCATTGTCTTCCAAGATAACGCTGGCGGTCTGATCCTCGACTTCCTTCAGAAAGCTGGTGCGGACCTGAACCGTACCTACATGACCCACATCACGAAGTGCCGGCCGAGGGCGAACCGAAAGCCTACCGTGCAGGAGATCAACATCTGCCGGGACGAGTATCTACAGAAGGAGATCGAGCTTATCCAGCCCAAAGTAGTAATGGTTGTTGGCGCTGTCGCCATTAGAGCGTTCAATCTGGGAGGAAACGGCGGCCTCAACACTATCCACGGCAGGGTGTTCGAGGAGAAGTTTGCTGGGTGGGAGGAGAGCCCTGAGTTCAAGGTGATCCCTACGATCAACCCGGCGGTCTTCTTCTTCAAGCCCAACGATAAGCTCAAGGCGCGCATCTGCAATGATTACCGGATCGCAGTTGATGTAGTCAAAGGCAACGAGGCTACCGAGCACTTCATTCCCAAGGGCTGGCATCTGATCGACACGGAAGAGAAGCTGGATTGGCTGGCAGAGCAGATCGAAACTGTCGGCTATGTGGCGTGGGACACGGAGTCAGCTCACCTTGGGTTCCGCAAGGCTCCGCTACTGTGCTTCAGCTTCTCGTGGGGCTGGGACGGTCACGAGTGCGCGGTGCTCCCTATTCTTCAGCACGACCCGAACGCTCCCGAGGAGAAGACCTATCACACGCAATCGGCTTTCGGGGCGCTGAACGAGGAAGCCGTCAAGCGGTTCCTGACTCGCGTGTTCACCAATCCGACGACGGCCAAGGCAGCGCATAACTACAAGTACGACTACAATGTCCTGCGCTACAACTACGGCATCCAGTGTGCTGGCACGCTCTACGACACGATGGTGCTGGCACATCTGCTGGACGAGAATCAGTCGGTCGGTCTGGACTTCTGTGTTGATATTGAGTACGGCTGGGGTGACTATTCGGCTGCTGTACGGGCGATCACAGGGCACGGCAAGAAGCTCCGCGAGACTTACGACAAGGTGCCCAACGAAACCCTATGGCCTTACGCCGCAACCGACGCGCTGGGCACATCAAGACTGCTGCGTACCTACGTCGAACGGCTGAGATGCAAGTCCAATCTTTACAAGTTCTATCATGAGGAGACTGAGCCGCTGATTCGTCCGCTGGCGAAGGCTGAGTTCAAGGGCGCGCTGCTCGACCTCCCCGTGCTCAATGCGCTCAAGACCGAATACGAGGCGGATCAGCTTCAACTTATCACGGATCTACGCTCCAAGACGTGGCCCGACTTCAATCCGATGAGCAATGATCAGGTGCTCAAAGCATTCCTCAACATTGGTGTCCCCTCAGTTGATCTGGAAGATGACTCGAACGCGAGCGGGTACAGCACCAACAAGAACACTCTGAACACACTGATCGAAAAGAGGGTCGAGCCGGCGGCCAGTCTCGCCTCGTGGATCATGTCCTATCGAAACAGACAGAAGCTCATCAGCACCTATTTGGTCAATGCGCTCAACGACATGGACGATGACGGGCGAGTGCGCTATACTTGGTTCCAAGCGGGACCGGTGACGGGGAGGCTGTCGTGCCGATTCTTCCATCAGATCCCCAAGATCGAAGAGGATCGCTTTCTGAACAATAAGCCGGTGATGCGCGGAATGCTCGTGGTCCCACCGGGGTATAAGTACATCTATGGCGACTTCAGTCAGGTTGAGCTTTGGATTCTGGCAATTCTGGCGAAGGACGAGGAGATGTACAACATTCTGAGCGGTGGCGGTGACCTTCACCGTGTCACGGCGTTCGAGTTCCTTCGCAGCGCGTGGCCCGGGCTAACTGAGGCATTGATCAGCAAGAAGAACCGTACCGAAGTAGGTAAGCGAATCAACTTCGGCCTCGCCTACGGCTCCGAGGGCTTCTCGCTGGTGAATAGTGGTAAGTGGTTCGACGCAAACAACGTGGAGCGTAACTTTACTTGGGAGATGCTCAATCAGGGTATGGCCCGCTGGAAGAAGCGCTTCAAGGGGGTCGGTGAGTTCATCGAGTTCACTCCTGATCTCGTCCGTGGTAAGGGCTGTGTGGCGACCAACGTATTCGGCCGCGAGCGACGGTACGGCCCGGTACTCAACTCCTACAAGGATGGGGAGCGGAAGGCGGCCGAGCGGGAGTGCATCAACTTCTTCATTCAATCTGTAGCGTCCTGTCTGACTAACCGAACGATCATCGAGATGGACAAGATGCTGACACAGTACGAGGTGCCTGAGGGCGTGGTGTGTCTGATCAACACGGTCCACGACTCGATTGCCTATGAAGTTCGAGACTCCCATGTGGAGTGGTTCATTGAGGCGCTGAAACAGATCTCTGCGCGCCCCATCTACGAGCTTGACAACAACTGCTTCAAGTTCGACATCGGTATCGGACAAAGCTGGGCTGAGGCGGAAGGCGTATGACGTTCCAATGGCGAGGGTTCTATTTCAGGGCTTGGTGCCCTCCGTCTAAGGGAATCGAAATTACTTTTCAGTGGACACCCCCATATAAGGGGCCAATTCACAAGACATCAGTGAAATTCATAGAAATGAGGGACAAACATGAGTGATTGTACTGGAGGTTGTGAATGTTGTGGGAATGATTATTTTAGTAACTTCGGCATGGTAAGAGAGTTCCACCGCAAGTATAAGGTGCCGGTCGGCAAGCTTGGACATAAGCTCACGGCTGTGCGACAGATGCTTCGGGTGCGACTGATGACCGAGGAGCTTGCTGAAGTAATCAAAGCCATGCAGACTGGCGATTACGAGAATTTTGCGAAGGAGCTTGCCGATCTACTCTATGTAGTCTATGGCGCAGCGGACGAGGCAGGCATCCCTATCGATAGTGTATTCGCTGAGGTTCATCGATCAAACATGACGAAGACGTCTGCGAAGGACGTAGGCGGAAAGGTCCAGAAGGGGCCGGAGTATGAGCCGCCCGACATTGAGGCGGCATTGACTGGGAGGGAGTCCAATGGCTGAAACAATGGTGTTCGCGCTAGTAGTTATGGCGTTCGCAATGGGCTTTCTATTTGGGAGGGTATGATAATGGAGTTCATGTACGTTGAGCGGCTTCGGCCGACCACGGATGGCCAGTGGGGATGGGTGGCCGAGCTTGAGCAGTTCGATGTGGAGACTGACTTCCATATCAATGAGTCTCAGATCGAGCGGGAGATCTGTCGCACGGGTCAGCTTATGGCGCGCTATGGCACTGTGGCCGGCGAGCAGGAGGCGAACCTGAAGCGAAAGGAGGAGCATGTCAAATATGTGGCGGCTCAGCTTTCCGCAGCTATCCGCTCGACGGCAGAGAAGGCCGGGGCGAAGACGACCGAGGGTAAGATCACCGAGGAGCTTACAGTTCACCCTGACTATCAGGCGGCGCTGTCCGGGCTTCACATCCTGCGCGCCGATGCGACGAAGGCTGATCATTGGTGGCGCGCAATCCTCAAGCGCGCCGATCTCCTCAACTCCCTGTCCTACCGGCAGGGTGCGGAATTCAAGCGGACGTAACATTTGCGGAAACGGTATTATCTAATAGGAGCAAAGTGGCTGATTAGCCGAAAGCTCAACCAAAGGAGAAAAGATGAAATACTACAATCGAGACGAAGCCGCCGTTGCGGCTGAGCAGGCGCAGATCGAGCGCCGCGCCGCCGAGTATGGGGTTCAGGTGCCCATGCTCTATCTGTACCCCGGGACGACCGTTGTCCGCATTCTGCCTCCGTTCAGCGAGGCCGGGATGTTCTTCAGTCGTGTTCGTAAGCACCGCGTCGCCCGTGGTAAGGGTGCTGACGTTTTCGCCTGCCCGCAGGCGATGAACGACACGTTCTGTGCTGTCTGCGCCAAGGCTAAGGAGCTTGTTGACTCCAAGGACCCGGTGAAGATGGACTACGTTCGTGATAACCTCCGGGCTCGTGAGTACTCGCTGTACAATGTGCTTGTTATCTCTGGCCCTGCCAACAATAAGGGTGAGGTCCCTGCTTTCGGTACTGTCTATGTCCTTGAGGCTCCTGTCACTGCCCACCGGCAGATCATCAGTCTCGATCAGGACACGGCTACCGGCTGGGCTGACGTTACCAACCCTGAGAAGGGCGTCAACCTCGTGATCAAGCGGTCGGGTGTGAAGTTCGACACGAAGTACGAGGTTCACCCTCACGGTGCTGGTAGGTCCAATCTGTGGAACGACCTCACGGGTCGTGGTATCGACCCTAACGCGCTGACGCTCCACGACCTCAATGCTGTCTATTCAGTGCCTAGCGAAGACTTTGTTAACGACATTGCCTCTAACATTCCTAGCAACTTTGGTGGCCCTGTGGCGCAGCCCGGTCCCTCGACTTGGACTCCGCCGCAACCTTTGGCCACCACCGCCCCGCAGGCTCCTGCTCCTACTCAGCAGGCCGCACCGCCGCCTCTCCGCGTCTTTGCACCGCCTTCGGGGTTCCCGCCTGCCTCGTCAGCGACTCCGTTGCCTCCGCAGCCGGTCACTCAGAACGGCCCGCCCCAGCCGCAGCCTAGCGGCCCGTTCCTCCCGCCCCCGCCTAAGGCTTAGTGAATGGCGCACGAGAGCAAGAGTAAGCTAACTGAGGAACAGTGGGCAAAAGTCTGTGCCTACTATCAGGAAGGGCACACTTTAATTGAGTGTGAAACGATGACTGGCGTAACCCGCCAGTCCATCTCCCGTCAGTTGAAGCTTCGCGGAGTTCAAGTCCGCGCTCAATGGGAGCCTTCCCGACCCGAGAAAGCTGCTCGCGTGCGATCTCCCTCAGTCAAGGCGAAGTATGTTACCCCTCAGGAGCCTCTTGGAAGCCAGGAGGAGATCACTCCTGAGGGGTGCATAACCCCACCGAAGCGAAAGATCATTTCGCTGGCTGGTAACGGTGGAGAAGGCAGAATGTTGTACGAGAAGAATGTAACTGGAGGTTATGATGGCTATCGACCCCGAAATCGCTGAACTGTTCAACGCACTGAAGAAGGACAAAGACATCGCTGGGCTCGTCTGGAAGGGCGATGATCTTTCGATGGATTCAATTCCTCCCTTCGGCATCCCGACTGGAATCCCTGAGCTTGATCTTTATCTCGGTAAGAGGGGCGGCTATCCGGTCGCTAAGATCATTGAGTTCTACGGCTTCCAGATGTGCGGCAAGACGACGGCCGCGTATCAGGCGGCGGCTGAGTGGCAAAAGCGCAATGGCATCGTGTTCTTCATCGACACCGAGAAGAGCTTCGATCCCAAGCGTGCGACTCAACTTGGGTGTCAGTCAGAGAACATCATCGTCATGGAGGCGAACACTATTGAGCAAGTGTTCAGTCACATCATCGATAAGATCCTTGAGCCCGGCAAGAAGGGCGGAGTCACACGTCCGGTGCTCATTATTGTTGACTCTGTCAATGGTGTACCCACTGCGCGGGACGCAGAGGAAGCCATCGACAAGAACGATCAAGTAGGATTTGAGGCTCGTCAGATCAAGCGTGGGTGCCGAAAGATCAACCCGATCCTGAGTGACTACGAGTTCAACCCTACGATCATCTTCATCAATCACGCCTATGCCAAGATCGGCGGCTACGGTGGGGCTGAGTCTGGCGGTGGGCACGGTATCAAGTTCTACGCTACGGTTCGTGTGTGCTTCACCCATATCTCGGCTGTGCGTGAGAAGGAAGAGCGGGTAGGTCAGAAGATCGCTGTCCAGATTACGAAGCTCAAGGGGGGTGCACTCGACCATGACAAGCTTCAGCTTCAGCTTGACAACGAGGGAGGGTTCAACAAGTATCTCTCCCTGCGAGACGCAATGACGGCTACGGAGTACGCCTACCGAGCCAAAAGTTCGCAAGTGCTTACGATGTTCTACAACACTGAGAACGCCGTAGACATCAAGAATACCGACTTCAAGGAGTGGGTCGAGGAGAACGGCGGCTACGACGCAGTCTATCTCAACTTCCGACGTTGGTGCATTCAGAACGGCTTCATTGAGCCTTGGGGCGGCACAGCAAATGGATAATATGCCGCCGTGGTGGTTTGTATACGGTATTGTGGGTATCATCTACATGCTGATGGAGCACCGCACGTTCGAGTTCGACTTCTCACAGGCCACGAATGGGCAGATGCTTCTCGTGGCGCTTCAACAGTCGATTCATTACCTTCGTGTGGCAGTAGCGTGGCCGACGTACTTGGTGGAAGACTTTCTGATCTATCTGTCTAACCGGGAGGATGTGTGACAACGATGCGCCGTCTATTCTTCAGTGATCTGCACCTCCATACTTGGACATACGGGGCGCACACAATGGACAGCGGCTTCAACAGTCGGCTTTGGTACCAGTGGCTTGCCCTTCAGCAGATGATCAAGTACATTGATGAGCACGACATTCGCTATGTTTACTTTACTGGCGATCTCTTCCACACGCACGCGAATATCCCCGCACAGGCTCTTTCTGTGGCAGGAGAACTCTTCAGACAGTTGAAGATTCGCGACATCAAGGTTCGGGCCATCCCCGGTAATCACGACTTCGCGTCCCGTAGTGGGAACATTCATTCACTGTCCTGGCTTCCTGACGGCGTGCTGGATGGCGACTGGCTGGATGACGACATTCAAGTTTGTGCGCTACCCTATACGGACGATGAGGAAAAGTTGAAGCGGTTTCTGGGGAGTGTGGAAAAGATGGCTGACGGGACTATCGTCATGCTACATCAGGGAGTGGCAGGAGTGCCGCTGTCTTCGGGGTTTCTCATGGATGAGAAACTGACCCCCGACATGATTCCCACGAATGTAGTGGCCTTCACCGGGCATTACCACTTCTTCAGGCGTGTAACTACAAACCTCACGGTCGTAGGAAACCTCACCCCGTTGAACTGGAATGACATCGATCAGCAGAAAGGTTGGGTGATCTACGACGACGAAACGCGAACGGTTGAACAAATCAAGCAGACAGTCGCCCCGGAATTTCGATTGGTTGGACGAGATCATCGAGAATGCGGAGCCCACTTTGTACGATGCAGTGATGCGGTCAGCAGCGGAGAGCAGGAAGAAGTCCGCCAGGGACTCATCAAGGCAGGAGCCCTCACCGTCGAGTTCACCGCCGCGCTCGCGACGGAAGGAACGAAGGGGGAAGGAGCGTGGTCGGGAGAGGAAGTAACCCTCGATCACCTCGTCAAGACGTTTGAGGCTAAGGATATGGAGCCGCGCAGACGCGAGGTAGGTAGCCAAGTCAGAGAGGGTAATTATGTTCGGCCCTAAGATCTGGCTTGCTATGTCGGTCACGAATCTGGTGATGGCAGTGTTCAATATGTACTATCTACAAAACATGCCCTCATTCCTGATCAATGCCGTAGCTGCTATCATCTGTGCTCTGGTCATGCTGATCAAATCCGAAAAGGGGGATGACCGTGAAGCTGATTAGATTTCGCGCAAAGCATCTTTTCAGTCTGGGTGAAATTGACCTGAATCTGGAGGGCCGGGGACTTACCCTAGTCACTGGCTATTCCAAGGACGAAGGGAGTAGTAATGGAGCAGGAAAGTCAAGCCTCGCAAACAAGGGGCTTCTATGGACGCTATTCGGCGAAACTGCGGGAGGCATCAAGGGAGATGGCGTGGGTAATCGGCACGCTACTAAGGGAACGTATGGAGAGGTCTTATTCCACGGTGCTGATGGACGCCTGTACACAATCCGTCGCGAACGCCCTGCGTCTCTTAGTCTCAGTAGAGAGGGAGTTGACATTAGCGCAAAGATCGCGAAAGACACCCAAGACCAGATCGACAAAGCGCTCGGCATCGACTTCAAGACGTTCCTCCAGACCTCGTTCTTCGGGCAAGGCCGCAGCCTCAGCTACGCCTCGCTCACGCCGAAAGACCAGAAAGCAGTCCTAGAGCAGATCCTTCCGATGGAGGAAGTGGACAAGTGGGCGCAGTATGCCGACCTCAAGCTGAAGGAGACTTCAAAGCTCCTCGGCGACGCTGAGCGGGTCGTCCAGACCGCTCAGGTCCGCCTCAGCACTCTCATGGAGGAGAAAGTCGATACGGGGCGGCGTGCTGACCGTTGGAGTCAGAACAAACTGGACACGATCAAGCGATTCGAGGATGAGTTCGCAAATATCGATGGCAAATACGCCCGTGACTGGACGACACTTGAAGTAGAGAAGGCTCAGTTTAGCCAAGTCGATCACGAAGCATGGGAGAAGAAGATCTCTGAGAGCATTCTGAATTTGGACAAGGAGTATGAGGATAACAACATCACTCTTCAGGAAGCGAATCAATCTGTTCGTGCGTGGCAGAATGCTTACTACCAGCGGGCCACGAAGATCAACAGATTGAACGATGTGAAGGGGATCTGCTCCGAATGCCAGCGGCCCTATACTGATTTCAGTGAACAGGATCACAAAGCGCTACTCCATGAGGCCAGGACCATGCTCGATGAGTCTGAAGCGAACATTCGGATGGCTAAGGAAGCTGAAAGCCACTATGCTAAGGTGTGCATGGAGATCAAGGCTAAGATCAAGAAGAATTCACTTGACCATGAGGCGTGTTCTACTTCGTGGCACCAGAAGGAAATGCACGGCCAGCGGGTTGCTGCCCTCCAAGACAAGATCAATACGGATAAGGTCAACTATCTACAGAACATCGAGAACATGAAGGGCGCTGAGAATCCGTTCTCGTCGCAGATCTCCGCCTTCGACTTCAAGATCGAACAGGCCAAGACTGAATGGACTGAAGCTAATCTGGCTCTCGCCGCCCTGAACGGGGAGGTGGAGCATCTTACCTATTGGCGGGATGTCTACGCCAAGGAACTGAAACTCAAGCTCTTTGAAGATGCCTGTCCCTTCCTTGATGCGAGAGTGAACTATCACCTCGGAAGGTTGAACAATGGGCAACTCCAAGTCAAGTTCTCTACGATCAAACGGCTCGCAAACGGCTCAGCGAAAGAAGAGTTCAATGTTCATGTCGAGTCTAAGACTGGAGGCTCGGGATTTGATAGTCTTAGTGGCGGTGAGCAGCAGATGGTCAGTTTCAGCATTGGCCTTGGGTTGGCTGATCTTGCTGGGCGCACGAGTTCTGGAAGAAGTAATCTCTTGGTGCTTGACGAGCCTTTCACTGAGCTAGACGAGCGCAACAGCGATTCTATCGTTACCTACCTCAATAGCGAGGTGAATAACGGGAAGGATACGATCCTTCTGATCTCGAATGATGAGTCCCTGAAGGGACTTATCGCCAACCGCATCCATGCGGTAAAGGAACACGGTGTAACCCATGTCGAGTAAATACGAGTTCTTTGAGGCGATCAAGTTCGTACATGAGAACGATTTGGACCCCATCGGGTTCCAGATCTATCTTGTCGGCAGAGAAGACCTTGGCATGGCTGAGATGGAGACTGGAGAGCCCGGGGTTGAGTTCAAAATGGCTAACAGATTCATCAAGAATCTGGACATCCTGAACAACATTGACCCGGATCGACCCATCCTGATCTCCTTGAAGACATGCGGCGGAGACGTGATTGAGGGCATGGCTATCTATGACGCCATCGTGTCCACTTCCAACCCGGTCACCATTGTCAGCTATACTCACGCGCGAAGCATGAGCGGCATTATCCTTCAGGCGGCCAACAAGCGCATCCTCATGCAGAACAGTTACTTCATGTTCCACGAAGGAGATCAAGAGGCTGGAGGAACTACCAAGCAAGTGAAGAGCTATACTGAGTTCTTCGCCAAGCAATTCGACCCTGCAATGTGCTCTATCTACGTTGACCGAATGAAGCACACGCCCGGGAGCAATGTTAGCACTTGGAAGGAAGATCGTATCCACAAGTGGCTCAAGGAGCAGATGGATGAGAAAGAAGATGTTTATCTGAGCGCGCATGAGGCAGTGCAATGGGGATTCGCGGACGAGGTGTTCTCGTCTTGGGATACGATCTTTGATTATACTACGCAGCAGAAGGGGATCAAGTAATGTGGGTTGAACTCTCTATCCTCGTGTGGAACACTCACGGGCTCCCGTTGATTGGATCTGACCCTTATAAGGTGTCCGATTTCGCGCGTAGACAATCCGCTGATATTTCCATGTATCAGGAAGTGTGGACCGCTCGGCGTGCTAAGCTGCTCACTCCGCCGAATGGTTTCACCTCGCGCTGGACCTCGGCGGGACTGGTTACGAGCGCGCGTTATAGTAACCCAATGATCATCAGCAGCTACGAAGTCAAATTCAAGGACACGACTTGGTCGAAGATGGATTGGCTAGTAAAGAAGGGGGCCCTGTTTACGGTTAATGATGATTTCGTTATGTTCGTTAACACTCATCTTGACGCCGGCCGCGACGAGGAGAGCATCATTGTTCGCGCCTTGCAGCTTGATCAGATTCTTACTGAGGTTAAGAAGCATACTGGACCAGTGGTTCTCGCCGGCGATCTCAACCTAAAGCCGAAGGAACTGATGGACGGCCTCCTGCTGGCGGCCTTCTGTAAGAATGGAAATTTCGTGGTGTCGGCTCAGGGGTCGAATGGGAAGGACTTCATTCTGACTCGCGGAGACGTGACGATTAAGCATGTGGTCGAGCACAAAAATGATATCAGTGACCATTTCGCTCTGACTGCTACGGTGACCTATGACAACGATTGACTTTATCGGGCATGTGGGCTACGCTCTTTTGGTAGTAGGTATGATTCTCGTGGCTCGAAAGAAGACAATGGGGTGGCTGTTTAGATTAACTGGAGAATTCATTTGGGCCGGATTAGGACTTAAACTAGGCTTGACATCGATCTGGTTCTGGGGAGTAATATTCATCATGATTGACATACTAGCTTACTGTCATTGGAGGATCAGTGATGAAAACTCCTGATAAGATGAAAGATCCTCCTGGCTGTTATGCTAGGAAAAAGTTGAACAGGGCAGGTAAACGTCGTTGCCGGCGATGTACCGCTGTTTTTAATTTGGTAAAAGGTGATAAAACTATCCTATGTGAAAGGTGTCGAGTACATTGTTGTAGGTGTGATATTGAATTGACCGAAGATACTAAGGATAAGTCAGCTTCTAAGCGTAATCAATATTACTGTAAGAAATGTGTTGCAGAAGTAGTGCGTCTTACTAGAGACAAGATGAAACAGCGAGATTATGATCTGCTTCGGAAGTACGGTATCACTGTTCTTGAGTATGAGGCTATCCTAGTCAGTCAAAATGGGGTATGTTGGATATGCCAGAAGTCCCCCACTGGAAACCGATTAGCAGTAGATCACAAGCATGAAGTAGGAGAAAAGAAGCGCAATCCCAGAGAGATTAGACCAAGAGTTAGAGGATTATTGTGCTGGGACTGTAATAGGGCGCTAGGAAAGTTTAGAGATAATCCGAGCGCGCTTAGAAAGGCGGCCGATTATCTAGAGATTTGGCCCGCTCAGAAAATTCTAACTCCTGATAAGGAGGACGGCGATGTCTAAGATCACGGAAGTCGTTTATTTCGGGTTCGAGCTTGAGCTTCTTGAGGCTCACATCGCTGAGCACCGACAGCACGTTGACCGTCTGATCGTGGCGGAGCAGCAGCTTACCTCAACTGGCTACCCTAAGCCGCTGTTCGCCCGTGACAATCGAAGTCGCTTTGAGAAGTACGATGTCGAGCTTGTCGAGGTTCCCACGGACGGCTACCAGAAGATTGTCCCCGAGACGAACCGTCCTGGCTTCCCGTTCGAGGGTCGCCTCATCCATCAGGAGAAGATCAAGAAGCGCTTCATGCACCCTATCGTTAGATCTGGTGTTGACTACGTGCTGCACAGCGACACGGACGAGATCATCACCGAGTGGGACAAGGTGAAGGCGACGCTTGATGAGGGTAAAGGAATTAATGATCATGTCGGGATTGGGCTAACTGAGACGAGCGGCTATGTTAACGTCAAGAGCGGTCATCGTGATGTCTACCGATTCGCTCGTGCCGTTGAAGGGTTCGATCCGTCGCACGCTCTAAAGAGCTTGCCTCGTGGATTCGTTGCTGGTCACTGTGGCTGGCACTTCAGTATGTGCTGCTCGCGTCTTGAAGAGTACTACTGGAAGTGGCTCAACCGTACCGATGACTGGGGCTCCTACGGTGATACGCCTCCTACCCTCCTGGCTGCGCTGCCGAAGCTAAGCTGGTATCTGTCTAACATGGGGCCTACTACGGACCCGATGCTGATCTTTGCCGGGAAGCACTTTGCTGTCCCGACTCCTGAGAACGTGGTGGAGCTTTCGGATCTTCCCAGCTTCATCGGAGAGAACATCAATCTCTTCCCGCACATCGAGGTTCAGAATGAAGTGTAAGCACTGCAAGAGCGAGAATGTTGAATACCGAGGCGCTCGTGGAGAAGGCAAGAAGCGCCAGTTCTGTCAGGATTGCAGGAAGTGGTCTACAGTTAAAGTAGACTATAAGTCGATTCCTAAGTTCGAGTATCTGGGTGAGAGTTCTGAGCGTGCTGTCAAGAAGCACAATACGTTCATCGTCACCTCGGCTCAGAACAACACTCCGGTGGACAAGCTGTTCTGGCAGTCGCTACTCAATCTTCAGAAGCACTACGACGCCGCGCTATTCGTTATCCCTACTCTTTATCGAAACCCGTCGGTTCCTGGTATCGAGAAGGAAGATGCGTGGTGGCCCCAGGAAGTGATTCCCTATCTGATTGACGAAGGCATCCAGCTTGCTCCGGGTATCGTGGTGATGGCTCAAGTAAAGATTGGAGCGACGACCGATAACCCGCTGACCGGACTAGATAGTCTTTCGCGCGGCGACTCTGCCATCTTTGGGCACGCACAGATCCAGATGAAGACTGTGGCAACTCCACAGCACAAGCTCCCGAAGATCCTGATGACGACAGGCTCGACCAGTGTTAAGTCCTACGGAATGAGTAAGGCAGGTATCAAGGGTGCTTTCCATCATGCGCTTGGAGCGGCTATTGTTGAGATAAACGGTGACGTATTCCATATCCGTGGCGTGGTTGGTGATGAAAAGTCTGAGTTCTACGATCTTGATCTTCATGTGACTGCCAAAGGAGTTAGGAGTGGAAAGCGAATCGAAGCGCTAGTCGTGGGCGATGAACATAGTATGTTCACTTGCCCTGATGTAGTAAAGGCTACCTTCACGGACTCAGATTCCATTGTCAACGTGCTCAAGCCGAAGTACATCGTGAGACATGACGTGATCGACGCTTATACGATCAGTCATCACCACGACCACAGTCCTAGCAAGCAATATTCCAAGTACAAGTTCAACAAGAATCGACTGATCGATGAGCTTGAACTGACTGCGCGCTACATCGAGAAGACGACCCCCAAGGGCTCGACCAACGTCATCGTCCCCTCGAACCACCACAACCATATCGCAAAATGGCTTGAACTGGCGGACTGGCGGAGTGAGCCGTGGAATGCTAAGATTTACCATGAGATGTGGGCCGCGTGGCTGGACGCAATCGACAACGGGTTGAAATTCCATCCGTTCACTTGGTGGATGAAGAACAACTGCAAGGCTGACACGCTGTATCTATTCGATGACTATCCGTTTATTGTCAAGGGAGTCTACCTCAGCTATCACGGAGACAAGGGCATCAACGGAGCGAAGGGAAACCTCAGGCAATTCAGCAAGATAGGAGTGAAAACTGTGATTGGACACTGGCACTCTCCGGGCATCGAAAAGGGTGCCTATCTTGTAGGCACCAGCAGCAAGCTCAGCCTTGAGTACACTTCCGGGCCGAGTAGCTGGCTCAATTCACACTGTATCATCAGTGCGAATGGTAAGCGGCAGATCATCAACATCATCAAGGGTCAGTGGAGGAAAGGGTAATGCGGGAAGTAAATAGTCGAGTCATCAAGGCTTACGCTCGCGCTCTGGAGAGTCTCAAGGTGGCTATCCATGACGATCTCACGAAGAAGTTCCCTGATGACGCAGTCGTCGCAGAGTCCTTTGACCGGAGGATTCACGAGGTCGCTGAGGATCTTTGGATCTTCGCTCACGATCTCGCCCGTAAGGAGTTCGACATGGAGTGGGAGAAGTCGTGACGATTAATAAAGGATGCTGGCACCACGTCCTTACCACGGTTGGCGAGGGCGGCACTCTACTTGAACTAGGCTCCGGGGAGACGAGCCAGCGCTTTGTCAACTACGGCCTCAAGGTCTACTCCATTGAGCACGATCCCGAGTGGGTTGGCAAGTATCCCGGCGTGAACTACATTTATGCTCCTTTGGTTAGGCAGGACGAGGAAGACTTCCATCCGTACTTCCTCAGGATGGATTGCGTGCCTGAGTGGTATGACCATACGATTGTGCATAACGCGATCAAGGATCTGAAGTACGACGCCCTGCTCTTGGATGGCCCGCAGCGTAAATACCGTCCAGGGTTCTTCTACAACCACGCTATGTTCGATACCTCTGTGCCGTGGTTCGCAGACGACATGAATCGGCCTGAGTGGTTTCGAGCACTTCTCTGGACAGCGGTGGAGAGGGGGCTGGACTCATTCCCAGAGATTCACGGCGTTCAAACTGATCACGCCTGGACAGTGTTCCCGGCGCAGGGAGGTAAGTAAGATGCTGGACAAGCTACTCGACCTTATCAAGCGTAGGGGCGGGCACCGTATGATTACACGAGATGGAAAGCCTTACCTTGAACGCTTCTATCTGTTCAAGACTAGCTGGCTCACGATCATGATTCACAAGTTCTGGGCGAGCGACCCGGACGAGCCGCATGACCATCCGTGGAATTGGGCTTCGCTCGTGCTTCGCGGTAGCTATCGAGAGCACGGAGTTGACGGGGTTAGTACCCTACGCCATCCTCTTAGTTTCCGCATCCGGCGAGCCGAAGAGTTCCATAGGATTGAGGCTTTCTGTCCTGGCTGGACGACTACTCTCTTCTTCACTGGCAAACGTCGCCGTGAGTGGGGCTTCCTCCGGGGCGAGAAGTGGATTCCTGCTAGCGAGTATGACCGGCAGGAAGTGGAGATCCAGGGCCGTGACTTCGTAGTCGAGGGGATCTTCTTCCCGAAAGTGCGATATCTCAAAGCTCGGCACACTCATCTCGATGCTGAGACTGATTGTATGCTACCGGTGAAGACAGGAGATCCGATTGTAAAGCATGAACCTGCACGGAGGTTCACGGATGAGCAGATCATTCAAGGGCTGTTTGGGGTGTTTCCAGTTCCGGCTTCCTCCAATGCAACAGACGGCCGCTTTGCCATTGAGAAGCTGATCGAAGTCGTGGACTACGTTGCGAAGCTAGAAGCCAGGGTAGATGAACTGGAGTGGGACAAGATTGAGGAGGATAATTGGTGCTGAACAAGTATGAGCGATTCTTTCTGTGGTTTGCGGCCGGTCTGTCAGTGGGTCACTTTGCTGATTACATTTGGTCACTTATGGAGAAACTATAATATGTCACAAGCAGCAGTCGATGCAACAAGCGCTCTCAGAGCCAATAACAAGTTTCTTGCTGAGAAAGTGGTTGAGTTGATTGATTATATCTCCAATCTTGAGGCTAGGATCAAGAGTCTTGAGGATAATGATAGTTGGGCGGTTTGGGTATGAAGATTGGTCTTAGCTATGGTGACGTGTGCATGGTGCCGCGGTATAATAACGTGGTCAGCCGCTCCGTCCCTTCCTTCAAGACAATGGCTACTAAGAACAGCTTCATGAGCATCCCGATCTTCGCGGCCAACATGGACACGATTATCGGGCCGGAGCTTGCGGAGGTGCTGATCAAGTTCGGTAGCATCCCGATCTTCCACCGCTTCTACCGGGAGAATGATGACACTGTTCATATCAACATGCGGCCGAAGTCTGAACTGATTGATTTGGTCCATAAGTACGAGGAGAGGTGTTATGTATCTTGGGGTGCTGGTGATCTTGGCTCTTTGTTTAGCTTACTCGCTGATAACGCGCTCAAACCGAGAGGGGTATGTATCGACATCGCACATGGTCACTCGATCATGGTCGAGGAAGCAATCAAGCGCATCAAGGACCGATTCGATGGGACCGAAGTAATCGCTGGGAATGTCTGCACGGTAGACGCGGTAATGGATCTTGCCCACTGGGGCGCTGACGCTGTCAAGGTAGGGATCGGCCCAGGATCGGTCTGTACCACCCGTCGGATCACAGCTTTCGGCGCTCCCCAGTTCACTGCGGTACAGGAATGTGCAGAGATGGGCAAGCGCCTCAAGGTGCCGATCATCGCAGATGGCGGTATCCGAGGCTCGCGTGAGATGATCCTGGCGCTCGCCGCGGGGGCTTCCTCCGTCATGATCGGGGGACTCTTTGCTGAGACTTATGAGGCCGCTGGAAAGGGCAGCTTCCGCGGTCAGGCATCTCAGGCGTTCCAGAACGACTACTTTGGTGGTGTCAAGGAAGGTACCGTGCCAGAGGGTGTAAGTCGAACAGTCAAGCAGTATGTGTCGGCTGAGGCGAAGATCAAGGATCTACTCGCTGGACTGGCGTCCGGTATGACCTACGCTGGAGCAAAGACTATCACTGAACTTCAGGAGAAGGCCGAGTTCATGCAGATTACGCCGAGTTATTGGGGCTAGCGATGAAGTGCAAGCATTGCCGCAAGGATGTCTACAAGCTTGGGCTGTGCAAGATGCACTATCTTCAATACACATTGAGAAAGAAGAACAAGTGATGGAACGATGCGACAGATTCATTCCCGGCCATAAGGGCGTAGGAACTCAGTGTATTCTAACTAAGGGTCATCAGGATTCCAAGAAGCCTGAGTATGCCGTTTGCTGTGCGGACGCGGCTACGCTACTTCATCGCGCTAAAGACGGCAAGTATCTCGACAAACCGGCCAAGCCGTGATGTTCGGATTCATCCCGCCTGAAGTGGCGAGCTATCTACAGATGATGCAGGCTGCGTTCGAGGCAGATGAGGCCAATACGCAGATCATCAAGTTAGTAGTCAAGAAGACCCGTTGCATGGGCTGCGGCAAATTCATGAGTTTGGACAACACTTATCTGAACATTATGCCAATGGGCTACGGACACATGATCGAGTCCTGCATTACCAGCATCGTCACTAAGATCAGAGCCAACATGGAATCGTGGGACTGGAACAAGCACGAGCAGATCAACCCTAAGCCAGATACGATTATGTCGGCTAGAGAGGAAAGCGATGAAGAACGGAGAGATCGAGTTCAAGCTGAAGGCGAAGGACATCGAGAAGTACAAGAGGCGGAAGCCGGAATTTGGCCCGTTGGGGCTATTGACTTACAAGCGGACCTATGCCCGCCTGCTGGAGAATGGGAAGACGGAGGATTGGTGGCAGACAGTTCAGAGGGTGGTTGAGGGTTGCTTTCTCGTTCAAAAGCAACATTGTCTTTGGTGGAAGTTGATCTGGAACGAGCGGCAGGCGCAGATCTCCGCGTTGAACATGTACGATCTGATCTTCAGCTTCAAGTTCCTTCCTCCGGGCCGTGGCCTGTGGAGTATGGGCACTCCCTTCATGTTTGAGAAGGGCTCAGCTTGTTTGAACAATTGCGGGTTCGTCTCGACTGATAACATCAACAAGGAGTTCGTGGAGCCATTCGTCTGGCTGATGGATATGAGCATGAATGGTGTGGGGGTGGGTTTCGATACGGATGGAGCGAAGAAGAATGTCTTCCTGCGCAAACCTCACCGTGGTACAGAGATTCACGTCGTGGAAGACTCCAGGGAGGGCTGGGTTGTTGCTTTCCGGCGGGTTCTTGAGGCATACACAGGGAGAAATACTCTCCCTGCTAGCTTCGACTACAGTCTGATTCGTCCTGCCGGTTCCGTCATCAAGGGCTTCGGTGGAATCGCCCCCGGGCCTGATCCTTTGATCAAACTGGTAGAGCGGACGGAGCGGCTCTGTGAATCCTACGTCACGGCTGATGAATGGGTGGATTCTACGTTTATTGTTGATTTGATGAATTATGTCGGTGCGGCCGTTGTAGCGGGTGGTATCCGCCGAACGGCTGAGATCGCTTTCGGCTCTCCTCTGGACGAGGCGTTCCTTACCCTGAAGGATCAGGCAAACATCGACAATCCTGAGCTTGCCCGCTGGGCTAGCAACAATTCACTGATCGTCAAGGTTGGGGAGTCCTATTCCGCAGCGATTCGTTCCGCGACGAATGGGGAGCCCGGTTTCTTCTGGTTGGATAACGCACGGGCGTATGGACGCATCGCTGACGGCAAAAACTGGAAGGACAAAAGGGCAAAGGGCTGCAATCCGTGCGGGGAGCAGACCTTGGAGTCGTTCGAGCTTTGCAACCTCGTGGAGACGTTTCCGTCACGGCATGAGAGTCTGAAGGAGTATATGGGGACGTTGAAGTACGCCTATATGTACGCCAAGACCACGACTCTTCTCCCAACCCATGACGGTCGGACGAACGCGGTTATGTTCCGCAATCGGCGGATCGGATTATCGCAGTCTGGTATCATCGAGAACATCAACAGGGTCGGCTTCCGTGAGCACATCAATTGGTGCGACAAGGGCTATGATGAGGTGCAGCGGTGGGATGAGATTTATTCTGATTGGCTGTGTGTACCGCGCTCGATTAAGACGACCACGGTCAAGCCTAGCGGCACAGTGAGTCTATTGCCCGGCATTTCCCCTGGTATTCACTTTCCTCACTCCGAATACTACATTCGGCGCGTGCGACTGAACAAGACAAGTGAACTGGTTGACAAGCTGATGAATGCAGGCTATCATGTTGAACAGGACTTTTACGAAAAGGATCAGACCGTAGTAGCAGAGTTCCCTGTCCATGAGAAGCACTTCAAACGGAGCAAGGATGAGGTGAGCATCTGGGAGCAGCTTGAGTTAGCGGCAGCTATGCAAGCTAAATGGTCTGATAATCAGGTTAGCATTACGATCACTGTGAGGCCGGAAGAGGCCCGTGACCTCCCCCGCGCCCTATCTATGTATGAGAAGCGGCTGAAGGCGGTCAGCTTCCTCCCGCTTCGGGGGGATCAGGTCTACAAGCAGGCTCCTTATGAAGCGATCACGAAAGAGAAGTATGAAGAGATGGACGCTAAGCTCAAGCCACTCAAGCTGGATGTGACAGATCAGGCCGACCGCGTGATTGACAAGATGTGCGATGGGGAGACTTGTTTAATCTAACTGGGACAGCGCTCAGCGCGAAACGGTATTATCTAGTAGGGAGGAAACCAAATGACACAGAATTTTGCCTGGATGGATACGCTCATTGCCTCGGGTCACCGGTTCGCGGTCAACGACAACTGCTCATTCTCGATGCTCTTTCAGTTCTCCGCCAACTTCACCGCGAGACATATTGTCTCTCACCGGGTGAATGGGCTGGTGGACATCGACAAGCTCACCTCCATTTTGGAATCGAAGGGTATGGAGCAGATCCGTACCCACAAGATGCACGGTACGGCTAGTGAGCTTATTGGCAACACCGTCATCAAGAATGAGTTCCAAAAGACTTCGTCCATCTACTCGACTGACTGGACCTTCGTTATGTTGGTGCGCAATGCGTACAATCCAGGCTTCGATCTGCACGTCATGGATGCCTCGGAGAATAAGGAGTTCAGCACCCTGTTCGAGACTGAACTGTTCCAAATGTTCACCAACGACAAAGAGAAGAAGGGATCGGTATTCGCCCTGATGATGAACGACGGATCGCTGGATCTTGCCAAGCTGGGTGAGATGAAAGACCCACTCGTGAAGGAAAACTACATGCCGGAAGTGGTCGAGGCGTTCGATCACATCTGCGCTTGCCTGTCCTCTCAGACTCCCTGTGGGCGCATCGCGATGCTGGACGGGCCTCCCGGTACCGGCAAGAGCTTCATGATCCGCAGTCTGATCCATCAAGTGAAGGGCGTCCACATCATCATCCCTGGCAGCATGGTTGCGGATCTCAGCAGTCCTAACTTCCTCTCCATTCTTCATGGGGCGCACGAGGCGGGCAAGCCGCTCGTGCTGATCATCGAAGATGCGGATCTGCTCGTGGTCAACCGTAAGCAGGGCAACCTCCGTATTCTCTCTGACGTGCTCAACCTCGGAGATGGACTTCTCGGCCAGATGCTCGACATCCGAATCATTGCCAGCACCAACGCCAAGCGGATTGAGCTTGACGAGGCAGTGACTCGGCCCGGCCGTATGTGCCGTCACACGACGATCAGTACGCTTCCTTATGATCAGGCGAAGGAAATCTACAAGCGCCTGACTGATAAGGAGGCCACCTTCAAGAAGCGTACCTACACTCTGGCTGAGATCTATCGCTTCGCACGCCAGGACGGCTGGACGGCGGAGGAGAAGACTCCGACGTATGAGGGCGGAAACTATGCCTAAGGTATTTATCGTCCAGTTCAGAGATTCCTTTGAAGAGGATTGGTGGGTTGAGAAGGTCTATTCCAACAAAGAAGCTGCCGATAAGGAGTCGGAAAGACTGAACAAGAAGCACCTATCTAAGACTAGAGACATGTACGGAGACGGATGGAGTGTGATAGAGCAGGAGGTTCATGATGCCTAACATGCACACAGGAGTCAAAGCCTCCGTTCTCGATCATGGTTATGTTCAACTCTACGACTACATGGGGGACGATCTGAGGATCGTGAACAACGCCCGGCAGTCATTCGGGCAGTCATCGGTCGAGTTCGGAGAGAAGGAAGAGGGGTTGATCAACTTCCTGATGAAGAACCGCCACGGCACTCCGTTCGAGGCTGTGGTATATCAGTTCAATGTGAAGTGCCCGATCTTCGTGGCCCGGGAGTGGTTCCGACATCGCATCGGTAGCTTCAATGAGTACAGCGGGCGCTACTCCAAGATGATCAATGAGTTCTACATACCCGAGAACGTTCGCACTCAGACTGGTAAGCCTGGAGCCTACAAGTTCGGTCCCATCGATGACGGGTCGGAGGCTTGGTTCAAGAGCGAGCTATATGCCTCTTGCGGCAATGCCTTCATCCTCTACGAAAATGCTCTGAAGGCCGGAGTCGCAAAGGAGCTTGCCAGACTCGTGCTTCCGGTGAATATCTACACACAGTTCACTTGGACTGTGAACCTTCGCTCCCTGCTCAACTTCGTCAGCCTACGCAGCGCTGAGAACGCCATGTACGAGATTCGGCGCTACTCGTTGACCATCGAGAACATGATCCACGAGACAGTGCCTTCGGCCTACAAGGCGTTCGTGGCAAATGGAGGTGAAGCACCGTGATGGCATACGATATCGTTCGAGTCATGCGTGATCTTACAGATGCGTGCAAGCAGTATGAGATTTCAGATCTCAACTGCTCTCGTATGCTCCCACAGCACGCAGAAGAAGTGATGCTGGAATTTGAGAGGTTTGTTAAACTGATCACCCAAATGCAGGGTGAAATTAAAGAAAGGAAATAGTACACATGACGAATGATGAAATTCTTAATCGATTCACTTATCACAAAGCTAGCCCTGAGGGGACTGTTAAGCATCATGAGCTTTCCAGGTTATTCGTTGAGCTTGCCAGTCAAGTTGATCTGCTCTGCCCGGACGGGCGGGAGAAGTCGCTGACCTTCACGGCGCTTCAGGAGGCCAAGATGTGGGCGAGCGCGGCGGTTGCTTGCAACCCCAAGACGTGCTAGTTAGTATAAACTAGCCGGACGGCATCTTTCGACAGACGGTATTATCTAAGTAGAGGCGGTTTCAGTAGCAGGAGCTATTAAACAAAGGAGACGAATATGGCTAATTTCACTGTTGGTGAGCGTGTGTTCATCGAGTCGGGAGTTCCGAAGCGGTATCTCGACCGTACCGGTGTGATCACTGGTACCGTTCCCCGCGGCCGTGGCGTTCAGTACACGGTTGCTTTTCCGGGTCGCCGCGTTCGCGATTTCCGGGTGTCTGGTGCTAACCTTACGCGAGCGATCAAACAGTATTTTGCCGCTTGATTTAAAGTATAGGGAAAGCCGCCTTCAGGCTTGACTGGTAGGAGAGACTGCCACTTCTTGGCATAGGCCAAACAGCAACGGACCACCGGAAGGGAAACTGCTGGATCGTGTCCCGAAAGGGCCGCCTACTTAGAGCGCGCTGCGGAGCAGGACGACACTTACTGAACTTACACGGTCTGGTCTATGCCAAGAAGTGGTTGGGTAAAGCAATGCCAACACGCGGGTTTCAATGGCGTTTCGAGTAGCAACGCAAATTCCCAGGCTACCGAACACTTCTAATTTCAAAGGGAGGATCAATATGATTCGTAGTGGACTCAAGATTGGCTTCATGGGTGCGGGTGGTACTGGCAAGACGACCACTGCGAAGGTGGTAAGCGAGACTCTCAACGTACCGACCATCAAGTCAGCGAGCCGGGCTGTCTATGAACAGGACAATCTCTCTGAAGAGAAGTGCATGGCTCTTGATAATGTGGGCAAATACGAACTTCAGTTCCGCATCTTCGGGATGAAGACAGAGCTTGATAAGCAGACTTTCGCGTTTGTGGCAGACCGCACACTCCTTGATCATTGGGCGTACTGCCTGATGTACTGCGGGTCATTTATCCCAAATGATGAATACACCCAGTTTGAAGAGAACGTGCGCGTTCATATGCGCTCAACCTACACTCATCTCTTCTACTTCCCCTTCGGCTACTGGTTCCCTGAGAAGGGCGATGGTGTGCGACAGGATCATTACTCGTGGCAGAGCGCCATCGACGCGATCATTCTCGGCTACATTCACCGTTGGCGGCTACCAGTGACGGAAGTGAAGCAGAATAGCGGGGCGCTCGCGCGAAACGAGTTCGTTCTGAACACGATTCGGAGGACCATGTGAAAAGGCTATTGGCAGTCTGCTTACTCTGCCTGCTTAGCACAGGCTGTAGCACCGGCTACCAGAAGACTATCCTTCTCAGTGAGAACGATGCGGAAGAATGCAAGCCCCAGTTCTACCGAAGTGCCCGTAAGTATGTCCACATCAACTTATACAGCAGGAAGAGCCTATTGATCGGAGTCCATGAGTTCCCTGTCTGGCTTGAGCTTGGGCGAATCGTGAGAGGGGCTAGCGTCCCTACCAATCGTGATAGATTCCTCGGAGAGAAGCCCAAGAAGATGTGGGGAGCCAAGATCGTCATCCCCTACAAGGAGCCTACGCTATGAAGGCATACAACTTCCAACTGCTGGTCATTCCTCCGAACGGTATGACCGAGGAACAGATCACGGAGCAATTTGATCTGATCTTTGACAAGCTCGCCGAGGAGAAGGGCATTCTTGTCGTCTCTAGCTTCCTAAATGAAATCGAGGCCACCAATGCCCTTTAACAAGAACGGAATTTGGATCGACCCCACGGCAAAGGATCTCGATGAGTTCCGGCGTCAGCTTACCGAGAAGGAGGCGGTGACGACAGAGATCACTCCGAACATTGTCAAGGCCCTCACGACGGGTCTGGCCGAAAGCCAGACTTCCGAGGGCAATGAGGCGCTCTTCAGCGCCATCAGTCGCCTTCAGGGTCCGGTGGACGTAGTCATCCCCGTCTATGCCGGGCTTCATGTCGTCAAGCCGTGCATCGACGCTCTCCGAGCCAGGACAGACTGGCCGTATCAGCTTATTGTAGTTGATGACGCATCCCCGGACCCCGTGACGAAGGAGTACCTTACTCGACTGAAGGATGAGGGTGCGAAGGTACTGTTCAACAACAACAACCGCGGCTTCGCGGCTACGGTCAACCGTGGCGTGGCAGCCGGCGAGAACCCATACGTCGTGGTGCTGAATTCCGACACATTGGTGACCGAGAACTGGCTTACCAAGATGCTGATCGCGCTGGAGTCAGATCCCGCCAACATGATCTGCAATCCGGCGACGAACAACACGGCTATGATCAATGTCAACATGTATACGGGTCAGAACTACCTTGACATGGCCCGTGCAATGGACAAGCTCCGCGGCATCAAGTACCCTGAGCTTATGCCGACTGGATTCTGCTTCATGTTCCGCCGTGCCCTGTGGAATGTGGTCGGCCCGTTTGACGAGGCATACGTCTCCTACGGCGAGGAGTCCGATTTCTGGTTCAAGACGATCCGCCTCGTGGATGAGGAAGGATTCATGCTCAACTACAAGGCGGTGCTGGCGGACAATGCCTATGTCTACCACGAGCGCGGGACCAGCTTCAGTCAGCTTGGTGCAGTCAACCATAAGAAGCAGCGAGACGCAGGCAGCGCGCGCTTCAAGGTTCTCCATCCTCAGTTCGGTGAGTGGGTGAAGGGATATAAGGTGGACGAGGCGGTGGGCCATCTCCGCAACGGCATTCCGCCCACAGCGTTCAAACATACCTTCAAAGGCAACGTAGCGTGGGTCGTGAAGTCGGCTGGCCCTTGTGGTGGCATGTACTTCATCGCCGATATCATCAATCAGATGATCGAGGATGGCTATAATGTCAAGCTCTGCGTAATCAATGAGCTTCAATCCGAGGAACTTCCGGTGGTGGGCAACCTTCATTGTCAGCCCATTCACTTCTCCTCCGTTGATGATTTCGTGGCTACGTTCGAGAGTCGATGCTTCAGTGAGGGTACACTGCTGGCTGCTGTGACGGAGCTTACCCCTGCCGTCTACCGAGTGCATAACCGCAATCCCAAAATCCAGATCTTCAATCATGTTCAGAGTTGGGATGTGGATCTCGCCAACTTCATTGGGAAGCCCGAGCTTGCCGCGGAATTTGTTGAATCCTACAAGCGAGTTCCCAACATCGTCTGCTCTATGTGGGTAGCCGATAAGGTGATTGAAGTAGAGGGAGAGGTGGCCGGCGTAGTGCGTCCTGGCGTGAATCCTCTGCTCTTCCATAGTCGATACCGAGAGAAGCATGATGATCGATTCACGGTCGGTGTGCTTCTTCTTCAGAATTATCCTTTCAAGGGCTTCAACCGTGGGGCCGAGTATTGCAAGAAGCTGATCGAGATCGCTCGTGATAGCGGTAAAGAGATCAAAGTCGTAGGCATCGGTATTGATGCTATGATAAGTGTTCCTGGTGTGACTTGCATCGGGTCACTCAGTCTGAGTAAGATGGCTGACGTGATGGGTAACGAGATCGATGTGTTCGTGGACCCGGCGGATCTTCACTCCTACGGACTCCCGGCACTTGAGGCGCTCGTATCAGGATGCAAGGCCATCACGTTCCAGAACAAGGGTGTCTATGAGTACGCCATGAACTGGGGAGATCGGATCTATATCGCTAATGATGTGGACGACGCTGTCGAAGCTACGATGGGCTTCTTTGAGAAGAAGATCAATCGGACGGTCACCCGAGAGCAAGTAGCACTGCATAGTCGGGCGGAAGCGGTGGATAAATTTATTCAGGCTGTATTCCCGCCCCCGGTTGAGTCCAAGAGCGTGAGAATTGAAGTCGTTACCCCGCATCTTCGTAAGCATGGAGGCCCGACTACGAACATCGCGCTGGCTAACAACTTGATTGAACTGGGTCACAACGTGACGATAAGCATGATCCACACGGACTGGAACCCGGAAGTCTTCAGCATGTCGAAGGCACGGGTGCGGACGAAATGGGACAAGGTACCCAGCGACGCCAAGGCGGTTATCATCAACTCCGACAATCCGTATGCGGAGAAGATCATGACCGAGAACCCAGGGCGCAAGTATATCATGTACAAGCTCTCCCACAACGCGCGCTTCAAGATCGAGGAGTCGAATAACCTCAATCTACCGTGGGACCACATCATCACGAGCACTCAATGGCTCAAAGATGCTTGCCATACGCTGCTGCCAGAGTGGGAGCACAAGACGTGGCCGGATGAGAAGGTCACTGTCGTGGGTTGGTATCACTATGGGCACCCGATCTTCAACTGCGATCCGCACAACCGGAACTATGGAGATACGACTTCCGGCTTCCGAGTGGCGACGCTGATCCACGGGCACCCGCTCAAGGGTAGCGAGAACGCGGTGGCGGCTATGACCGGAGTGAAGAAGAAGTACGGTAACTACTTCCACCCGGTCGGCATCGGTGAGGTGCCGAAGACGAAGCTCCCCCAGTTCATGCAGTACATCCTCTCTCCCAACCGTCAGGATCTCGCGCACGTCTTCCGTCAAGTGGACATCTGGTTCGGTGCGAGCCACACGGAGGGCCTTGGGCGGCTGGCGCTTGAGGCGATGAGTTCTGGGACCGCGGTCATCACGACTGACACTGGTGCCGAGTTCATGAAGCACGAGGAGAACTGCCTACTCTATCCGGTTGGGAATCCACAAGCCGGCGCTGAGGCGATTGACCGGCTGATCAATGACCGCAAGCTGATGACCAAGGTCGTGATCAATGGTTATTCGACTGCGAAGCTGGCGGCTAGCCCTGAGCCCTTCAAGGCCAAGGTGAACAAAGTGATTCTGGAGGTTATAGATGAAAAAGTGTAGCAGATGTCAAATAGAGAAAGAACTCACTGAGTTCTCAAAAGATAAGAGACTAGCTAGCGGGATCGGGGCTCAATGTAAACAATGCGTAAATGAACGTCATGGAATATGGTATGAAGCTAATAAAGATTTAGCTTTTACTCTTACCAAAGACTGGCAGAAGCGTAATCCTGATAAAGTGAAATACTATTCGCGTACAAGAGATTTACGCAGATATGGGCTTGAAAGATCTGACTTTGAGAATATGTTAGACCTTCAAGAAGGTAAATGCAATGTTTGTTTAAAAGAATTTCTTTCAACTCCGTGTGTAGAGCATTGTCATAAAACTAAGAAAGTAAGAGGATTGGTGTGTAAACACTGTAATACTAGTCTGGCTTGGTTTGAAAAGAATAAAGAAAGGATCATGGATCATGTCATTTAAAATCCGCCGTGGCGTAGGAATCGCCCACTACAATCGACTCGACACTCTGGACACTATCGTCAAGGCAGTCCTTGATACGGTGCCGGAAGATTGCCGTGTGGTCATCGCCGACGACGGATCTGAGGGTGATGTTGCCAAGGTGGCACGAGAGAATAATGTGATTCTTATTCAGGGTCCGAACGCTGGTGTGGCGGCCAATAAGAATCGAGTGCTTTGGGCATTACAAGACACGCACTTCATCACAATCCTTGAGGATGATCTGATGCCCATTGAGAGGGGGTGGTTCGAGGCTTATGAGCAGGCAGCGACACTTTCAGGCATTCATCACTTCTGTCGCGTACAGAGGCGCATGGTTGCGGAAGCAATTCCTTCGTTCACTACCTTCATGGCTAGCCACAATTACACTCCTGCTTATGGTCCTAGTCCCCGGGGTGATTTTACTTTTCTTACTAGTGCTGTTATCGCTCGTGTTGGTGGATTCAACCCGCGCTTTCGCGGAGCGGGCTATGCGCACGGAGAGTGGAGTAATCGGGTTCATCGGGCGGGTCTTATCCCGCATCCGAACAAGTGGGTGGACATCGCGGAAGCGGGGCTGAAGTTCAAGCAGATTGGCGACACGGTCGGCGGGCGCTGGGTTCAGGATGAGGCCGCCATCAAGCGGCAGATCAACCGCAACAAGACGGTCTACAAGGAGCTTCAGAAGCTAGACTATACCTACCATCCCCTGGTGCTTGAATGAGCAATCTACCCTCCATCTTTACATACAATGATGCCACGGTAGAGATCAGATTCACAGATACTCATGTAGAAGTATCGGTGTTTATAGGTGATAGAGAGCTACGATCAAGAGCACCTATTCCGAGGAGCAATGATGCAGAGTGAAGAAAAGGAGCCGTTCGTTATTCGCCTCGGTGACAATCTGTTCACTTGGGTAGACCAAGAGGATTCCTGTCTGGCTGGTATGGGCTGGACCGCGAAACAGAGCGGTAGGAAGGGTATCCCCCACTACTATGCAGAAAATATCACAAAGATTGCCGGTCAGGTCTTCCGTCATAATCTACATACACTGGTTTGGGAGCGCATGATGGAGGCTCAGCTTCCCCCGAACTTCCTCGTAGATCATATCAACGGAGACAAGCTCGACAACCGGAGGAGCAACCTACGGCTCGCTACCCGGAGCGATAACGAGGGCAACAAGCGCAAGCGCAGGAGCCACAAGAAGAAGGACGGCACCACGGACACGAGTTCCAAGTACAAAGGCGTCACCCAGATCAAGGATGGGCGAAAGAAGTGCTGGCGTGCTATCATCTCTACGAACGCCAACAACATGGGCAAGACGAAGCAAGTCAACCTCGGCACCTACTACTCTGAGCGGGAAGCCGCTGAGGCGTACAACAAGGCGGCCCTTGAACAATTCGGGGAGTTCGCGCTGATCAATGAATTCGAGGAGGATGAGAATGTCTGACGAAGTGACGCTTGAGCCTACTACCGAGGTGACCCTTCTCCCCGACGAGATCGTCTGGGATGTGGAGAAGCCCGAGATGGAACTTGACTTGATCGTCTGGCCTGAGCCGTTCCTTCGCTACAATGCCGCCCCCTTCACGGAGGAGCAGATCAAGTCTGAACTCGTCCGCAATGTGACGGGTGCTATGATCCGGGCCATGTACCGCTACAGGGGTGTGGGGCTCGCCGCGGAGCAAGTGGGCGTGCCGCAGTCGGTCATCGTGATCGATTCCGAATACCTCAAGACCGAGAAGAAGAACCCCAAGGTCTTCTACAACCCAGTGATCGTGGGTGAGGATGGTGGCGTAGTTGAGGTGGAGCATCCTGGCGAGGGCTGTCTGTCACTCCCCTACGGCTACTACCAGCCGGTGTCACGCGCCAAGCGAATCGAGCTTGAGTGGCTGGACCACAAGGGTGAGTTCCACACGGAGTGGTTCGATGGTATGGAGGCGATCATCCTTCAGCATGAAGTGGACCATCTCTACGGCACGCTCTTCGTGGATCGGCTGAGCCGTGTCAAGCGCGATATGTTCAAGCGTCGCGCTCGCAAGGTTCGGAGACAGATCGAGAACCAATACAAGCGGCGGCTGAGTGAACTGAAGAATGCGCCGCGCACGCACGCCTTCAATCTGGAGCGGGCGCGGAAGTGGGAGATCAAAGTTCAAGGGAGGAAGACAAATGAAAATCGGAACGATACTGCACGAGAAGGTGATGTGGATCTGGGTGTTGCCGCAGGGCTGCTCGGAGAAGCTCTGGTTTAGGTGTGATACGGCCAATGAGTTTGCAGGCGCTCAACAGTTCTTCTACGCCAATGTGGAAAATCAGTTCTGCAAGCAAATCGCGAAGGACAGGAAAGTCATGTATGAGCTTGGGTGGAAGGACGCCAAGAGCAAGAAGCCGAAGAAGGATACATTCAGCGGATGCTTGAATACGGCCGATGAAAGCGTGGCGTGGACGGAGTAACATGAAGATCCTTGTAGCGCACAACGGGAAGATGTTCGATAGTCAGCCTATCGAAACGTATGCCCGGTCGATGATTCGTGTCCTGCGGGAGCGTGGGCACGAGGTAATCGAATCGCCCAAGCACCCGCCGGTGGCTCGTGCTGTCTACAAGGAAGTGGACCTTCTACTTGACATTGACTGTGGCCGTGATGACAAGGGTCAGCTTCGATGGCACGGGGAGAAGGATAAGCCTGATTGTCCCAGCGCGGTCTATCTCATCGATTCCCACGGTTACCCGGAGATGCACCAGAAACTTGCTCGCAAATACGACCACGTCTTCTTCGCAGTGTGGAGCAAGCGGGATCTCTTCGCTGCCCACAAGTCGGCGCATTGGAGCCCAAACTTCACGGACGACAAGTGGTTCGACCGGGAACTCTTCCAAGGCTCCAGGCTCCACTATGACTTCGGGTTCTTCGGCTCCAAGGGTGGCCTTGACAGGGCGAACCCCATGAAAGAAGTCGCCGAGAAGTACGGGTGGGCTGTCCGCATTGATCAGATCCGGCGCCCTGAGAAGCATCGCTGGCCCTACACGGGACAGGCTATGTACGAGTGCAACTATCTATTCAACCACGGCCAAAAGCACGACGGGCCGAATCTCCGGGTGATGGAATCAATGCTGGTGGGGCGAACGCTGATCAATAACTCTGATAGCAGAGACGGAATGAACAAGCTATTCGAGCCGTATATTCACTATGTCCCCTTCGGCGAGTTCAAGGAAGGCACCTACCGTTGTGACGATCTTAGGGATGCGATGCTCTTCTGCAAGAACAATCCCCTGAGCGCGCGACTGATCGCAGGGCACGCCTACAATGAGGTCAAGGCCAAGCATCTCGTGGGTAACCGAATCGATCAGATCTTGGAAATCGTCAATGCATGACGTAACTAAGACTCAATACGTTTGCGTTCCGCCGGAAGACAGCAAGCTCAGTATACTCGAACTGACTGATTACGGCGCCGAAGTCGCGTACATCCTTTGTAAGCAGGGTTACGAAGTCTATCGTGTGACAACCACTTGGGAAAAGTTGGGAGGCTAGAAATGGAGACTGGCATTCGACTCGGGTTCATTGGTGCAGGATTCGTGGGTGGCGCGATGATCCGCGGCTTCTCGAATTTCTTCCCGATCACTATCTATGACAAGGGTAAGGACATCGGCTCACTTCAATCGGTTGCCGAGAACTCCGATGTCATTTTCCTCTGCCTGCCCACTCCTGAAGGGCCTGATGGCGAATGCGATACTTCCATCGTGCATTCGACTCTGATGGACCTCCATTCCGCACTCGAAAATGCACAACTGTGCGACAAAGAAGTAGTGATCCGGTCCACGGTACCCCCTGAATGGATTTCCTCAGCCACGCGCGGTTTCGACCGTTTCAACCTATTGTTCATGCCTGAGTTCCTTACTGCACGCTGTGCGGATCTCGATTTCATCACTTCCAGCCGATTCATCATTGGAACGGCAGAGCCGAATGATTGTTTCGACTATGAGTTAACTGAATTTGTGTTCAAGCTTCGATTCCCGGGTGCCCCGATTAAGATCATGACGTGGGAGGAAGCGGCTATGCTCAAGTACGCCGTGAACAACTTCTTCATAGTCAAGGTCAGCTTCTTCAATGAGATCTACGACATGTGTGTGAATATGGGCGTTGACCCTGACCGGGTGATCCATGAGATGCTGAACGATGGCCGTATTGGCCGGTCGCACTGGCAAGTGCCGGGGCCGGATGGGAAGCGAGGGTTCGGAGGGGCTTGCTTCCCTAAAGATAGTAGCGCCTATTGTCATATTGCAAGGAGTGTAGACGTAGAACCTATTATGGTAGAGGCAGCCCGCAAGGTCAACAAGCGAGTGCGACGATGACAGTTGAAGAATGCCCGAACTGTGGCCGGTTCTTAGGCAGGAGCAGCTTCTACGATGGCTACTTCTATTCGTGGTGGTGTGACATCCACGGCTTCAATGGCGGTGGATTTAAGCTTATCCCGTTCAATTTCGAGGAGATCAACAATGCGCAAGATTGATCTTAGTTTTGACGGCGCACCGCTGCGGCCGGAGATGATCATTGAGCACACCAAGCATCATGTGGGAGATGCCCACATCGGTAAGAACCATCCCTGGAACCGCGAGGTGAAGCCGTGGATGGACTACCCGTGGAAGAAGACGAAGATGCACACCGACCTTGAGTGCCACTACTTCTACCGCACAGCCAAGCTGATCGGCACTGGAAACTATCTCAGCCTCGGCGCCTATAAGGGACTCTCTACCGCCTGTCTGGCGATGGGCCTTCGGAACTCCGGCTGCCAAGGTAAGGTCTACGCTGTGGATCTCTTCAATCACGGTGAAGGCTCTCGCGAGTCGTTCAACATGGGCATGGATAGTACCGGGCTTTGGCCTTGGGTTGAAGTCTGTGTGGGCTTCACTCAGGACTGGGCTCCCCAGTTCATGGAGCAGGGTCTTAGATTCAAGTTCATTCTCATTGACGCTGATCATGGCTACGAGACTTGCAAGCTGGACTTTGAACTCTACAATGAGCTTCTGACCCCGGACGGATTGATCGCTTTCCACGATGTCAACTTCACCACTGTCAACCGTGTGATCGAAGAGATCGACAAGGACCAGTGGGAGCAAGTAGATCACGTCTATCGGCTGAAGACGTTCGCACGGAGGTAGTATGGGTAACCCTAGTGTTATGGTATTGGTCAAAAATGAGGCGTATTGGCTGCCCTATACTTTGTGGCAGACTAAGGGCATCTTCGACAGCTATGTCATCTACGACATCGGCTCCACCGACGGAACCCAGCATATCATCAAGAAATTTACAGATGAAATGGACGAGAAAGCGGACTTCTTCATTCGCTATCTCCCGCACTGCCCGCCTGAGGTGCAGGGCGCCTTCCGCAATTCCATGATCGCTGAAGGTGACCGGGATATTTACTTCCTTCTCGACGGTGATGAGCTTTACTCTCCCGCCGACTTACTGAAGATCCCGCAATATGCGGATAATCTCGCAGGCCGAAATGAGGATGACCACAACAAAAAGTACGGCGTGTTCAAGCGAGTGGAGGTTACCTCTGATCTCAGTCAGCGCTATCTTGAAGAACGAACCCATCATCGACTCTATCATCAGACCGCATGGTGGACGGGGACTCATCCTGGCGAGCGGCCCTTCTATGATTTGAAGAATGCCCGCGAAATGAACTTCTTCGACATTACTTGCTGGCACATGCACAACACACTTCGCTCTCCTAGTGAGGATGAAGTGCCGAAGCGTATGAAGCGAAAGAGCCAAGGGACATATCATCCAGGCAATGAGCTTGGAGTTCTTGGCATCAGCCTGCTCGATATTCTCCCGATTCTACGCAAGCCTGTGGCTTCCTTCCCCGTCAACCCAGCGTTGGCGAAGCTTCAGGAGGAGTATCGCAATGCTCAGTAAATGTTCATGTGGTAGGTATACGAATTACGGCTCTACCTGCGTCTCATGCGCTATGGCTAAGAAGAGCGGGCAAGAGTACGAAGAGATTGATATTGACGATCTCTTCATGACCGACGAGGAAGAGGAAGAGCGCGATAATAAGAAGGATGAGAAATGACACCCGAAATGCTCGAACAGTTCGCTCGTAAGAATAGGCTGGCGGTGGACCAGGCTACATCCAAAGACGTAGCCTATTGTTGCTCGAATGATGAAGCCATCGTACTCTACACGACCGCGCTTCAGCTTCGGCCAGCAGCCATCTTTGAGTGCGGCACGGCAGTTGGATGGAGTTCCTATTGGCTGGCCGCTGGGGCGAATGCTAACGAGCACCATCGGCATGTGCCGGCCAGGGATTGGGATGTCCCGGTCTATTCGTTCGATGTATGGAAACGGGATCAGCTATTCTCACATGACTGTGTTCAGAAGATCATCGGACGCTATAATGAACTTATCAACCATTACGGTAGTCGGTTCTATGGACGGACGAAGCTCTTCTTCATTGACGGAAATCACTCACTGGAAGGAATCCAGAAGGATTGGTTCGCTACTGAGTCTGTAGTCGAGCCAGGAGACAAGATCATATTTCATGACGTAATCTCGGAGACTGGGTCGCGTCGATTCGACGAACAGTTCCAAGATTCCTTCCCGAACTACCGCCGAGAACTCTACCGAACCTACAACGGGATCGTGGTCTACACCGCGACGTAGTGCTTGGAGAATGTATCGAGGATGAACTGAATCACCTCATCCTTGGGGTGGCGGTTGTCCTCGCGGTAGGAGTCCGCGAAGAAGCTGGTTACGATCTCATACGCCGGCCAGTAGTAGACGCCAGTCTGATTCATTCGCATCACCTCATCTACCGACGCCCTAAGAATCGCCTTAGAGACGCTGTTGGCCGTGATGCACGAGACTGGCCGGAAGGTAGCGTTGAGAGGCACCGGAGACAAAGTGAAGATGATCTTTGCGTTCGGGTTATACTTCTGTACGAGCCTGACGACCTTGACCAGATTGCCGCGGTTCTCCTCTACCGTGCTCACACGGAAGCCGTGGATGAGCGGGTCGTAGTTCTCCTTCGGAATGGTCCGCCAGAACACATTCCATGTCCTTTTGTCATACCAAACTTCAGACAACCCTAGAGTCAAGATAAACACATCCGTCTTGTCGAAGATCGTCTTAGTTGCAAGGCGCATCTCTTCGGTAGGAGTGATGAGGTTCACACCCTTGTCATGCCACAATCCGTCGAAGTGCGCATTCTCCCAGGCCCACTTGAACTGCTGAAGAATGGCGAACGTGGTGCTGATGGCCTCCCCGTTATTAATGATAGGTAGAGGCTGATGATCCTCGATGTCGTGTGTGAGAATCGAACGGCCTTTGAGGTGCTTACGGATGTATTGAGCGAAGCAGCTACCGAACGCGGTCACGTTCGTGCCCGGTCCAATCAGCGGTGCCTCGGGGAGCCATCCATGAAGGACGTACTTCTCTATCGCGCCCTCCTCAGTCAGATTCAACTTAGACGGGATGAAGTTCATCGTTTCACCGCGAAACCATTCCTTGGCCGTGGTACGCTTGCCATCCTCGCCTATCTTGTAGACTAGATCATCGTTCATTACGTTCGGCTTGCCGTCTTTGATCCTAAGCAGTGACATCACATACCTCTATGGACTAGCGCCCGCACATGGCTTGGCACGATCTCCGCGCCGCACATCTGAGTAGCGTATCGCCGTAACACCGTCTCCGGGTGCAACCATCCCAGCCCTGTGAGCCCGTCTCCGTGAGAGTCCTCGATCTCAGCGAGGTACTCGGGTAAGTTCCCCCAGATGCCGGTGACCTTGCGCATGATCTCCGCAGGCCCCCAGAAGCATTGATCACTCATCAGAGTAGCGCCTTCAGCGAAAATATGTCTACGGTCACAGCCAATTTGATTAGGCTGCATCTCCTTGAAGCCCACCTCGAATCCTTTTGGGAACCGCTGGTCCACCCGGCATTTGATGATGTAGTCAAAGTCCAATCCTACAAGCTTTGTCGCAAGAGTCATCAGCAAGAACATCCGTAGAGTGGACTGGCGGTTATTCTTGACCTTGGGTTGCTCTGTGATCTCTCCGCCCACAATCTTCTTCCTAAGATCAATCAGATCAGGCTTCAGCCTCCCGTAATTCAGCCAAAACAGATACTCGTGATCCTTGAATGCTTCAGGAAATACAAGCGCCTGCCGCCGTGGCTTGAATGCCTCCAAGGCTTTCCAAGCCAGTGGCTCCCTCCACGTCGCCAGGAAGTAGACCGGGTTCAAATGCGCGAAGTTCTCCTTCAGGGCTTCGTAACCACCGTAGGATCGTGCCTGCCCGGATAGACAAACTGCTACCTTCATCGCTGAAACCGCTTGGAGGGCTGGTCCTTGGCGGGTTCAATGGGATACTCCGGGGACACCCAAGTCTTGAAGAATTCCCAGTTGTCTTGGATGGACTTCGGCATCTCGTCCTTCACGCCGTCCGTCCACACATTGGGAGCGCCATACTTGTCGTCCCGGTAGTACATACTGTACTCATTGGGCTGAAGACCTTCAAGGACTTCCTTCGTGACGTTGCGGTAGTGCATGAAATTGGCTAGCTTATACTTCACCCTATCTGTACCTCCCATGAACGTGAAGTGGTAACCGTAGGGCTCCTCATTGAACAAAGTGAGATAATCTCGCTTCGTAGGAGGGCATAGGAATCTGGCGTCACCATCGAGACGACTGAAGCGGAACACCTCATACGGGAACGCGGGGAACTCCCAATCAAGGTAGTTTCGGAATTGCCGCAGATAGAGGCGGACTTGCTTGGGGCGAGTCTTCAGATGCTCCATCAGCCGGGGCCAGTGGCGACGGTCCACAATTTCATCAAGGTCATTGTGGACACAGTAATCATAGTTCCGCATCCACTCCGGGTGCCGGAGGAGCGGCCAATACTGCTGAATGTTCTGATTCGCTCGGGTATCCCCCCAGAAGAGCGAGTCCGACATGTCAAACGGCATGTACTGGATCTTGCCCATGTACGGCTTGAACACCTCAGCATTCTCCAAGAAGAAGTAAGGCTTCTCGCGCTTGGCGTAGGTGTGGGCCGCTTCTGAAATTACAAATCTATCCACAAAATCCCAATGTTCTTCGATGTGGACCTTCAGAAGTTCCACCTCATTGAAGAATGTCAGTAGCTCAATGATTTTCATCTCTTGTCTCCCACGAAAGCGGCCAGATCTTCGGGCGTACCAAGCCCGATCATCCTGAAAGGATAGAAGGCCGTCACAAGATCGCCCTTTGCGATGGCCTCATTATAGACAGGTGCGTTATAATACTCACCGTTGACCCGAAGTCCCTTGGACATCATCTTGTCCGCGGCCTCGACATAGTCGCTCCAGTGTGCCCAATAATACACTCCAACAGTCGCGATCTCGCTGATAGGGCGCTTCTCTGCGACCTCAACCACGCGGCCGTTCTCGATTCTGGCGTAGCTCCACTTGGGGTGGGAGACAGGACCGAAGCACCAAATACAATGACCCCGGTTCTCCGAGAGATGAAGCTCCCAAAGACCGGGGGCGTATTCGATCAATTGATCACAATTTGTAACAATTATCGGCACCTCGGGAGCGATGCGATCCCTGGCCTGGATGATGGTTCCCACCGCGCCGTCCGAGTGAGGAACGACCGGGATGCAGCGGCCCTCAATGTCCATCTTGGAGATGAGGAGTTCCATGCGGGCCTGATGCTGAGGCTTGACAAGATAGGTGAAGTATCCAGACAGCGGCCGAAGGTTCTCGGTCACCACTTGGATCATGGGCTTGTTGTCTAGGACTGGAAGGAAGGGCTTATCAAGCTTATAGCCAGCGTCCTTGAAGCGCTGACCTTCTCCCGCCATAGGTATGATCACTTCGCAATGCGACATCTCAACATCTCCCAGTTTACCTTATCTACACCGCTCACCGCTACCACGATGGCACCGGAAGCCTTAGCTGCCTTGATACCGACCTCACTATCTTCAACAATGATAGTCTCGAACGGCTTAGCGCCGAGAACCTCCATCGCCTTCAGATAGCCTTCCGGGTCGGGCTTAGGCCGCTCAACGTCCTCATTAGAAATGATTAGATCAACATGCTGCCACACCCCGATCAGGCGGAGCAAATGTTCAACAGTCTCACGCACAGCGTTCGAGACGACAGCGATCTTGAGCTTTCGGTCCTTGATGTGCTTGAACAAGTTGGTCTTGACTTGATCATGATGGAACATAGAGTTCGCACAGCGGATCGTCATCTCCTGCTTGATGCGACAGATCTCAGGAATGTCCTCTTCCTTGATGTGTCCCAATCCCACCAGCATGTTCAGCTTGACTTTGGTCGGGCGGCCCTCATACAGATGGAAGTCTGAAGCCGGGATCTCATACCCGGACACCGCTATGAGCGCAAAGTTTAGCGCGCGTCTGTGAAGCTCACAAGCATCCACCAGCACACCATCTAGATCGAACAGGATCGCTTTGCTCATGCTAGACCTCCCGACAAACGACCCCGTAGATGCCAACTGAATTGTTGTATTTCTTGATGTCATCTTCGGTAGGCTGAAGATGATTCTTGAACATCAGTAGGAACAAGCTCTGCTGAGCTTCGATGTAGTTCGACAGCCTCTCACAATCCCAAGTGTATTGATCAATGTTCGGTGTGTCGTTCTGATGGCCGTGTTTGTGGTGAGCCTTGGCCTGCCCGCTCAGTAGGGAAATGAACAAGACCACGACGATCTTCCACTTCATCTAATCTCCAGACGAGAACGGTAGGGGTAGATCTCCCGCGTTGATGTGAAGGCCACGAGCCTTATTCATCTCACGAATCTGAAGTTCAGTGCGGACCTGACGGGCAATCTCGCGCTGATGATGGTTCTTGCTCTTGTTGGCTTCCCGGTACGCAGTCAGACGCATGAGAAGCTCCTCCTGAGTCACGCCCCGGAATGCGGACGACTCAGGCATACCCTTGATCATGTTCAGCACCCAATCCTCGAACTTCTTGTCCGCAGTCTCGGAGTTGGAGTACTCAGCGATGAAGCTATTCTTCACGGCAGCCAGCGAAGCACGAGTGCTAGCCTGATCGCCAGTGTTACGAATGGAGTCATAGATGTTATTCTCATAGACGCCGCGCATCTCATCGAACCGCCGGTTTCGCTCATTGTCCTTGCGATGCACATTGTTCGGTGAACCCTGAAAGCTCTTCGCGGAACCGAAGAAGTTGTTCATCCAGAAGTCCATAGTATGTTCGCCGGGCCGCTGCGAGTCAGGGTCATTCATGATCCCGAGGTCGGTGAACAAACGCCGGGCATTGATCGAATAGCCACCCAGAGTACCGGCCACACCGGCGCCAGCGGCGGTGCCCCACGGAACATTACCGAGAAGCGAGCCGGCCTTGGCAGCACCCTTAGCGTACTGCGCGTACTTAGCGCCGCCGAGAGCGGTCAGACCAAAGCCAGCAGCAGCACCCAAAGCCGCAGTGATCGACTTGTGGCTGATACCCTGATCGGTCAATTCAAGCTCACTAGGGTGACTGAGCAGGCTACCGTTCTTGGCATACGCCTCAACCAGATCAATCGGGTTCCCATCAGGGCCGCTGATTTTCATGCCGTACTTCTGCATCCACGGAGGAGCGAGGAAGGCGAGAAAGTTCAATGCAGTCTTGGACACGCCCTCGAACCCGCTGCGCGCATGAATGTCCTTGCCGAAGGAGTCCTTGCCGGAGATGATGTCAACCATCGGCATGACGATTGCGAACGGTTCAACCGGTGAGAGGTTGATCAGCGTGCGACTGCCCTCAATGCCCGTAGTGGGAACATCGTCGCCGGGGTTGAGCTTAGCAAGCTCGTAATCAGAAGTCGTGGTAGGCGTCAGCGCCGTGAGCGGGAGGAAGTCCGCCATGTAAGCGCGAACTCGCTCATTCTCACGGGCAACATTCTGATCCTGCACTTCCTTTTGGCTGAGCCACTGGGAAGCAAGGCCCGCCCCGAGGCCGAGAGCGCCACCGATAGCCATGCCAGGAACACCGCCACCCATCATGCCGCCAGCCACGGCACCAGCCACAAGGCCCGCCGTAGGAGCCGGAGCAGCGCCGAGGCCAGCGGCGCCAATCGCCGCGCCCCCAAGTGCGCCCATAGGGCTACCCGTGGCGATAGTGCCAGCCACAGCACCAGCTAGTGCGCCACCGGCGCCACCGACCACGCCCTGAGCCGACTGCTCGCCAACCAGCACAGTGGACCACTTGTCACCCCACTTCGGAACAGTCTTCAGTGCGTCGTCATACTCTTGGAAGCTAGGGCCAAGACCAGCACCAGAGACGATGCCCTGCGCAATGTCAGGAGCGTGCATCCAAGTGAACATGGACATGGGGTTGTCCATCAGATTGTTCTTGGTGATGCGCGAGGCTTCAGCCGAGAACGTCATCCAAGGAAACCACAGCTTGCGGGCGCCCTTGGTCAAACTACCTACAGTCTGGTACTGCGGAAGGCGACGGCCAACCTCACGAAGAATGGCGTCATCGCCCCAGCCCTTGCGGCGGAGGTGAAGCGCATATTGCATCTTGGGGATCATGTCCTCACCGAGATACGCAGCCGAAGCATTCTTCAGCACGTTCTCAATGCCCGGGACATGACCTACGCCAGCGATAGCAGTAGCCGCAGCCTTGACCGCAGTAGCGCCGTGACCGGCTTCAGTTCGGCCGATGCGTTCAATCTGATCGATCAGTTTCTCAGCGTGCTGAAGACCTTCCACCGAATCGAACCCCTGCTCCTCGATCAGTCCACGCATGGCGGGCGAGGAGAAGAACTCAGCGAGATCAATGTCGCCGCCGTGGTTGTCCTTCATGATTCGCTCAACGCCCATATTGTCAAGAATCTTAGACACCGAAGGGAGATCGAACACGACACGCTCGATGCGGCCCACAGCCTCACGGCCGCCGCCGGTCGCGGCAGCCTGAAGGGTAGACCGGTGCTGTTTGGCAGCACGAATGAACAGTCGAGTGATCATCCGGGCGTCATGAGTAGCCTGCGACGAGAACGGGTTGTAGCCTGCCATCGCCAGGAACATGTAGTTGCCCACGATGTTGTTCATGTGGGTGGCGGGGTTCAGAGCCGTCATGCTCGTCTTATGGACAGTGGAGATAAGCTCAAAGAACTTGCCGAAGAGCGAGGCGGAGCTAGCCGCCGAATTCGGGTGTCGGCCCCACAGACTCTCCACGAAGTCCTTGGCGATACCACCCGGCATCATGGAATCTGTGACCTTCATTCCTTCACCGGCCATCTTGACATTGACCATTCGCTTCATGCGATCACTGAGCCCGGGAACCACTTCGTTAAGCTCATCGAACTTGAGCCAGTGGCGTGCCGCGCCGTCAGGCAATGCAGCCAAGTCGGTCTGAGAGATGAACTGATGAAGCGCGGCCTCATCCTTCTTGATGAAACCGGAAATCGAATCCCTGAACATACGGTGAACATTCGTCAAGAGTGTGTCACGAATAAGGCCACCGCGAAGGATCGACTCCGGGTTAGTGATCAGGCTATCGATGTCCTGCACCACTTCATCAGCCGTGGTGTACTTGACTCGCTGCTTCATGGTGGGGGGAGAGAGAAAGCGAGCAACGTCAGTCTGCACTTCGGTCGTGATACGCGGCGCACGGGCACCCTGAGCCAAACCCGAAGCGTACTCCGAGGTCATCGCCAGCGTGTCCGCATCGGGCGTCATCTTCTTCAGAGCAGGAAGGTGGAATTCACTACCGACCTTATCCTTGTCCATGAAGAGCTTGTAGGTATCCTCTTCGATCATGCCCTCATCGAACTGGGACTGGAAGAGTTCCTTGGCCTTGGTGCGATAACCTTCCACGAAGGTCATGGCCGGAGCACCGATATCCTTCGCGAGCGTAGCAGGATCACCCTGCCCCAGCCAATACTTGTAGATTGCCTTCTCGTGTTCAGGCTTGAGATCAATAGGCGCCGCTGCCAGCCACTTGTCAAGCCCGGCCTCCTTGAAGAAGGTGTGAAGATTCTTGGCGCTGGCAGGCGTCATGGAGGTGAGCGTATCGTAGTAGGTATTGCGGAACTTCTCTTGGAACCACCACGAAGCCTTCTCGCGCGGGCTGGTAAGCTGATTACGCATGGCGCGCTTGCGGAGCGTGAGGTATGCCATCTCGTGGTGATCGCTGATCAGGATTTTGCGAAGCTCCTGCGGCGAGACGAGCTTGGCAACGTCCTCGGGAGTCTTGGCAAGCTTGAGTGCTTCAACCGTGGACTCCTTGAAAAGCTGACGCCCCTCGTTATACTTGCCATAGGCAAGGTTCTTCACGAGGTTCGCGTGATCATCAAAGCGATAAGCGAGATTCGTACCGAGGAAGCCGCGGCCCTCAGCCTTGAAGCCGAACTTGCTGATGGTAGGCTTAAACATCACCTGAGCCTCATCGATGGCCTGCATCGGATGAGGGGTGATGACCTGACCACCGAGCTTGGCGATCTCGTCGGCACGCTTAGCGACACGAGCACCCTTCATCCACGCCGCCCCAATCGGGAAGGCATAGGACGCTACGGTTAGCGCAGAGATGTACGGATGTTCAGTCAACTGCTGCTTCATGTTGTCGAAGCCGAACTTGACGCCATCCTCATCCCACTTGATACCGGCAAGTGCCATGTCATCCGAGAACACGAAGTTCAGGGTATCACGGATCGCATCGACCGGCTTGAAGCTCTTGTGGACATACTCCGGCGGGATGACACTAGCATCGGTCGAGAAATACTGAACCTCGGGCTCCTGAGCGAGTGCCTTCCTCTCAGCAGTCTTCGCATCAGTACCGATGTGGTTCTCGAAACTGCGGAGCGGGATGGGGACACCCTGCTCACGAAGATCAGCAATCGTCTCCTGCTGCGAGAGCAACTTGCGGTCCTGATAGACTTCCCTAGCCTTGGAGCTAAGCAACGCAACGTCGCCCCCCTGAAGATCAGGGGTGCCAGTAGGACTGAGCAGCGAATCAATGAGCGGGTCAGAATGTGCTTCTGCATCAGCATCAGTAGTCGAGGGGGCGCCCTGACCGGTGAGCGGGGCCGGAGGCGGGGGAGCCTGCTCAAGCTGACCGGTCTGGGAGTTCCATGACAGGCGGTGCCGGCTCAGCAGTCCCTCAAGAGGCTCATCAGCGGGCGGAGGAGTATACTTCGGGGGCTTCGCGAAAAGCTCAGGCGTCTCGACGGCCGGGTCATGAAGAAGCTCATCCCCGGGAATGAACAGGCGGGGGGTATCCAGCTTGGCAGTCGAGGACTCGTCATCAGGAAGTAGCTTGGGAAGAGCCATTACCTAGCCTCAAGTTGAGCGGCTTCAATAGCTTCCTTAATCTGGTTCCTCACTGCCAGCGCAGCGGGAGCATCAGTCGGAGGCAGCGAAGTGAGAATGTTCATGAGGAGTTCCGGGTCTTGTCCGAAGTAAGGGTTCGGCGGCTTGAAGCCGAACGGGAGCCCGGTGCCTGCTACAATCGGCTGAGCCGGGGACTGCGCGGGTGCGGGTGCTACGTTAGGAGCGAGCGCACGGAAAGCACGGGGGATGGGAGCATCAGGATCGACATCCCAAGGGCCGGGCCTATTCGTCTTATTGCTGCGGACGGGTTGACTGCCCTGATCCACAGGCTCAGCGTTGTCGGACTGAGTGCCAATGGGCTGACCGGGGGCCGGAGTCGCGCCGCGTGGCTGACGCGGCCGAGTCAAAAGTCTATCGGTATCAGGAGCGGCCGACTCTACATCACTACCAAGCTGTGCGTGGGGTTTGGCAGGATCGGGCGAGAGATAGTAGAGACGATCTGCGTCAGCATCGAATTGTTCCTGCTCCGACGCCTGATTCTGCGTCTGAATGGCAGCAGCCTCAAGGGCGTTCTCATTACGGGCCGCGTTGTAAGCCTGATTGTATTCTGCCTGAGCAACCGGGGAACGGTCGGGAGCAATCGGACGACGAAGGACATACTCAGCCGCCACACGCGGACCGTCCGCACGGATCATGCGTTCAGCAGCCGGAGAGATCTCGTGGCCGGCAGAACGAGCCTCAGCGATGTACTGATCCACAACCTGATCAAGAATCTGACGAACACCGTCCTGCGTTCTAGCAATCTCAGCGAAGCGATTCTGAATCGCGTAGTTCTCGGCCTGAACCCGGCCCTCACCGGACAATGCGATCTGCTCAAGAGCGGCCTGGACCTGAGGATTACGCCACATGCCCTGAGCCGCCATCTCCTGAACATTGATGTCAGCGCCGACAGCACGGACGGCTGCCGCCCGCTCATCAGGGCTAAGAGCCTCAAGCTTAGTCTGGACACCGTTAGCAAGCTCAGTAGCACGCTGCTTGATGAGGCCCTTGTAGCCGGGGTCCGTGTCCCTGAGGATCTGCGGCCAAGTGTCAGGCTTGCCAAGCTCCGAGATAGGAATAGGCATAAGGCCAGCCTTCTGTCGGGCAGCAATACCAGCAAGCGCAGCCCTAGCCTGAGCCTGTCGCGTATCCCAGATGCCGCCCTTCATGCCGTACAGACCAGAAAGCTCCGCCTGCTCCTGAGGGGACGGCTGACGATCACCGGAAAGGAGAGCGGGGTCCATGCCCCTGGCAACATCCTCATACCCGGGTTCAGTGACACCAGCACGGCCGAAGCGAGCGCCGGCAGCCATGCCGCCGCGAGCACCGAGAATGCCAAGCTGGGACTCTTCAGTCGCCGCCCGGGATTGATCAATATCAGCCTGCATCTTCTGACGGCGAAGCATCACCTCAGCCTGCCGCTGCGGGTTAGTCTCAGCAGTAGCAGCCTGACCAGCAAGCTGCGTAGTATGCTCAAGGATCGTCTTGGCAGCCTGATCAGCAAAAGGATTACCAGCATACTCACCAAAGAGATCAAGTAACTGCATGGTCTTCTGACCGTAGGAATCCCAATACGCATCAGTAAACTGACCGTGAATCTTAATAGCGCGAGGATCGCTAAGATCCACAGGAAGACCAGTGGAAGGATCAACAATCGAAAGAGCGTCATACGTCTCAACGGCGCCGATCTGACCCTGACCGAGCGCAGGGTTCGGAGCGGGCGGAGCCGCCTGTGGGACAAGCTGCGTCAACGGCTTGCCGTCCTTGTCCTTCTTCCCAGTGGGCTGCTCGACCATCGTGGGCTCACCGCCCGCAACAGTCTCAGCAAGCATCTGACCATCAACCGCGTTCACCGTGCGCTGAATAGGGCGGGTGGCAATCGCCAACCCCTGGCGGAGCTTCTCGACATCATCTTGCATGGACTGAAGGATCGGCGCCACCTTCGTCTTACGGACAAGCTCGAACTCCTTCTTGAAGTATCGCTCCTGCATGGACTTCGCCATCGTCTCGCCGGTAATCTTACCGCCTTCAATGACAGCACCAGCGGCTTGCGGGGCTTTGGCCTTCTCCCACAGCGCAGCCAGACCAGCAGCACTCTGAATGTAGGACTGCTGCATGAGAGCAGAAGCCTGCTTGTTAGTAGCGCGGTCCTCGGCAATATCGCCGGAGTTACCAGTCATCTTGTCCCAGAAGCCAGCCATTTAGTTCTCCTAGCCCATCATGAACTGGCCGCCAGCGTAAGATCCGCCAGGCCCGGCCGTAGGAGTAGAGCCACCGCCACCCATGAGGCCAGTCAAGCTACTGAGCCCGCCGCCACCGCCCATGCCGCCCATTAGGCCATTACCGAGACTGCTAACGCCGTTCGCGATGGAGGCAATCTTCGTCTGGTTAGCCTCATTAATAGCCTGATGGTAAGTAGCACTAGCATCCTGCATCTTCTCAGTGGAGCGCTGATTCATCTGAGCCGCTGCCACAGGCCATGTCTGCGACCAGAATGTGCGGAGGTTGACGAGTGCATTAGTATAGCTATCTCGGATACCAGCGTGGTTAGCGGTCCATGCCTGAGCGAAGCTCTGAACCTTCATAGCATTATCGCGGGTCCATTGCTCCAGTCCAAGCTTGGCCTGCCACAACGTGTTCGTGCGGTCACGATTCACGCCTTCCTGCACGCGCATCCGATTCACCCAGTCCATACCAGTACGAGCAGCGCCGCCCTTGCGGGCAATCATCGCACTAGCCTGCTCAAGTGCCTGACGATTAGCGGCAGCAGACGACTGATAGATGCTACCGATGACCGAATTGTTAAGCTCGTTCCACAGCGGCCCCTGCTTGTTCATCATCTGCTCAGCATCAGCCACCAACTTGCTGACCGTGCGAAACCCAGACGATTGCTTGATTGAAGCGGCTAGAGCCTCAGGATTAGACACCGTATCATTAAGTGCCCACTCTTTGGAGCCCTTCCATTGAGCCTTCCGAGTCACTGCAACATCAGCGCCGGTAACCGTACCGGACTTCGTAATGGGTGTACCTCCGAGGAGAGGGCCAGTGCCGCTATACATCCCACCAAGACCCTGAGGCGTCAGGGAAGTCAACGGGCCACCGTATTGACTAGGTGCGTCATAAGTACCAGGCTGACCGAGAGCACCGAATACGCTCAGGGCAGCCTGCTCATTGGCACGAAGCTGCTCGCGCGCAATGTCGGCTTCACCCATGATCATCTGGCTATACTTCTCCCGTTCAGCAGCATCGGCCTCGGACAAACGCTGCTCGGCCTCCATTGCCGCTTCGGCAGACTTCTTAGCTGAGCTACTGGAAAGGAGTCCGCCGGCAATACCACCGATTGCACCGACCGCTGCGCCCGCTGCCGCAATACCCATTTAGTTAGCCCTCAACTTGTTTACAATGTGATCAAGGTGACCGGCCTTAGCTGCCCAGATATCATCCTCGATTCTGTCGTTAGTGATTGTCACTTTGAAGTCATCGGACTGGATAAGCCATACCGTGTCCTTCACTTGTTCATCAATAACGAACTCGTGAATCGCAGAAGTCGTCACAGTCGTCCAGTTATCATAGTCTACTGTAATATCAGCGTCGATCTTTTTCAATATTTCAGAATAATTCAGCAAATTGGAATAATCGCCTTTACCGTAAGACTCCTCTAACGACTTCTTCACATCTTTGACATTTCGTATGATCTTAATGAATTTAGCATTAGGAAATTCTTCTTGGATCTCATCATAGAACAGAATGTTCGTACTGTCTACATTGACTACAATATCGTTCTGCTCCATAACCATCCGAAGTTCTTTGGCCGTCTTGGCGAACTTCCATCCATCATGGATAGCCTTGATGCCTACCCCATTTAGATACATAGTTAGCCAAACTGTTCGACTTCTCGGGAGGCACAGAACGAATACATGCCTCATATTTTGGGTGACTCCGCGATCACGCGCATGAAGTCCTCAGTCCAGATCATCAATCTACCCTGAAGCGCCAGCACACCCACAGTCTCTCTCGGGAGCCCGACCGTGATCGCGGTCGCTGCCGTGAAGCACGAGGGGTTCGGATAGATCTTCAGACGGCCGTCATCGTAGCCGTGGATATAATCCGTGATGACATCGATCTTCGCGCAAATCTCCGGGTTAACCCTTGCAAGCTCTATCGCTACAGGCTGGAACTCCGGTTCAATCCCTTGCTTGTAGAATCCGTTACCCCACCCGGGAATCCTGATCCCGCTGTTGAGGCGGCGCGCTACTTCATCGAGCGGACAGTCCAAAGCCAGCAGATCATAGGTCTGCATCAGGGGACCGTGAAGGCCGCCTAGCATCAGGATGGCCGAAGCAATGGCCTTGAAGTAGTCACCAGTGCCCATCGCCGAGAGCACCAAAGCCTGATGGCTAGGATTGCCACGGAGCGCCACCGCAGCATGTGCCTTGTAGAGTTCTTGAACGAGTACATCAGTCAAGGTCAACTCTCACGGACATGAAGATAGGCTTGGCCTCAAGCTTCAGGGCGAATGAGCCGGCTGCCTCATTGCTGACAGTAAAGGGAACGATGACGGAATCGAATCCAGCCGCCTTCAATCGCTTCTTGGCTTCCTCAATGAGTGCCGTAGCTACGCCACCCTTACGCTTGTCCTCACGAATGAACATACCCCAGAGCATCGCAGTCTTGCCGCAGTTGTACTCAGCAGCAGCCCCAGTCGTACCTACCAGCAGAACCCCGTAATCGCCAACGAAGAACGCGAAGCCTTCCAGTTCACCTGAAATGTAGAAGTTGTAAGTTGCCTCAACCGAAGCCAGATTCTTTTCTGTACTGGCTACGATGGACCCGGCCTTCTCGTTCTCTTCAAGATTAGACCGCCAGAGCTTCTTGAATAATCCAATGTCCCGAGGCTTAGCGTCTCTAACCCTAATCTTCCGATTGGACATACACTTTTCTCCCTATTAGATAATACCGTTTAATCAATAGTTCAGTCCCTCCCGGGAACCTTAATGATTAGTTCTGCCCACCAGCACCAGCAGCCGAAGTCTCGTCCACCACGAACTGTCCAGGGGAGACATGATAATAGAGCTTGGCACCCATGAAGGCGATATCTTTGCCGAGTTCTTCGTTCTTGAACTTGAGGCGAACATACTCACCCGCGATGATAGGGTCAATGGACTTCCGCTGGAGAGATTGCCCGGCCAGAAAATTAAAGGTCAACTCCTTGGAGGAACGAATAGTCGCATTCTCGCTAGCGCTATCACTAGTCTCCACGGTGACCGTCCAGATCTGGGCTGCCCCATTATTTTCCTTAGAACGAAGCTCAAGGAATCGAGGCTTGCATCGGCCCGATACGCCCTCCAAAGCCGAAGCATCCTGCTTGGCCCCGAGGCGCATGAAAGGAGTCCAGAACTCCATCGTGATCGCACGTCGCTTACCTGTCTCGTCCAGCCAGTCCAGAGAGTCAGGCGAGTTGAACTCGAACACCTGACCCTGGTCAGTTGAGACATACAAGATGTGGTCGCCGTCACTATTCTCAATCTCCCAAGCATGCTGAATGCTGAACGTGCTAGGGAGAGGGACGATCTGGCTGAACCAGCCCTTGCGCAATTCATCAAGCATGTATTGGTACATGTAGATGTCGCTGTAGACGCCGTCCGCATCCTCGGTAAACCAGAGGATGGCGTTGCTCTGAAGCGTATGCGCGGTGTGGGTAAACTCAAGGTCGCCCTTGTGGAAACCGTCAACGCGGTCACGAATGACTTCGGAGATCTTGATCGCCTCGCGGAGATCGTAGAGTCGCATCCCGTCTCGGTCAGTAACCCAGCCCATCTCTCGGGCGATGCCGCAGCCACGAGGGCCGACGCCACCGAAGCCCTGGTTCACCACGTCCACAGTGTAGTCAGGGTTGTCACCGATGATACGCCAGAAGGCAGTCTCCGTGGTGACCACGAGGCCAAGGCGAGTCTTGAACAGGCCGGTCACACGGTCATCGAACTCGATAGTGTTCGCCAGCGGGAAGGCGTCGGGGAGGTCATAACGGCTGTAGGTAAGCGTATTGGGATTGAGCGGGTCACCAGCCACGAAGGCCGTGCGCTTCCACATGACCATGATCCCTGCACTGGGAGGCGGGGAATTATCAAACACGTCATCACCCACGACCGGAGGAGTGGCCGTACCGAGTGAAACGTCCGATGTGGTATCGGTATAAGTGGTGGTGGTGTTGTCGTTGATAGTGTCGAGGAAGAGGTACTCCGACCCGCTCGCGGCCGTCCGATAGAGCCTACGCTTAACGACAGCAGGGTTGGAGGACGTGGGGATCTCACTAAGATCAATGCGGGCGTAGTTCGTGCTACCAGTGGAGTTGTCAGCCTCAATCGAGGACGGACCAGCATTGGATTCAAATCCGTTCTCATCAATGAACGTAATCTTGTAGGACCAGACACCGTCGCTGGACTGATTGAACACAGTTCCACCCGCACCCCCGAACGTAGGCACCGAAGCACCCTGATCGAGCGTAACAAGATTATCCCAATAAACCACCGGGACATCGGAAGCAGCATTGGTGATGATCTCGAACCGGTAACTAGAAATGTTCTCATCGTCCACCGTGCCCACCGTAGTACCAAAGTTGCCGGAAGGGAAGGTGGAGAAGTCCATGATAAGGGTATTCCAGCCCTCGATGATCCGACCGATCTGAAAGTCGAATCGGTAGTAGTTCGTACTCATATCCGCGGCAGAACCGAGATAGATGGACACGCACCGACCATTGAGAGCCAGCTTGCGGTAGTCATTCCTACCGATGTAGAAGTTCATCCTGACCCTGTCTTCGATGGTCGTATTAACCGCGAAGGGTGTCTGGTTGAGCTTCTCCATGTAGGCAGACGTAGATGACGCACCCTTAGTCATCGCGATACAAGTACCGTTGTAGGCCGGCAAAGTGCTAGTGGCGATGGTGCAATTCGAGATAGCAAAGCTGGCCGTGGCAGAGAAAGCTTCGCGAATCGTAGCCTGCTCACCGGGCGCATACACCCCCCACTGAGTGATCCGCGTGCCGTTGTACTTGGACATCTGTCCGCGGTCGCCTACGCTATACGGGTTCTGTGACGTGATGTAGAGAAAGCGATCAAGCTGATCGGACGTGCGGTAGAGAGCGTTAGGCTCACCAGTCAGGAGCGAAGTAAGCGATCCACCATCATTGAGCTTCTGGATCGTAGTCCCTGCGCCGATGAGAACATGCCGGATGATAGAGCCGTCAAGCTCCTGCGATTTGTAGTTGGAGCCCCAGTAGATGCCCTTAACGACACTAGTCTCAGAATACTGACCCGTGAGCACAGGATTAGTACCGCGGAGCTTCGACAATGAGCCGTACTCACGGAAGAAGTCCACGTTCTTGCACTCCCGAAGCTGGCTTACTTCCAACGTCTCAGGATTCTGTTTAGTGTAGAGGCCCTGAAGATTGACAAGATCAACCGAGGGCATTGCGTTACGAGCGCCCGACATAATACTCCCTTACTGTAAAACTAGTCGCCCTTGCCGTCCTTCTTGCCCTTCTTGAATTTGAGCCAGAACGGCATCTTCTTGCCCTTGGCCTTCTTCTCAAGCTTGCCGCTCGACTTGGCCTTGCCCTTCTTCTTGAAATTCGCGGGGAATGCCATAACTATCTCCTTTGTTTACCTACTGCACCACCCGGCCGATTTCTTCGGCCTTCTTGTGCAGCTTGTACTTTGCTTCCTTCGCGGCAACGCCAATCACGTTGCCAGCAGTCTTAGCAGTCTTAGTGCCCCAGATAACAGCCTTATCAGCAGAAGCTTTGATACCAGACAATCTCTTGAGAATTATGTCCTTATCCATGTCTACTTCCTCTGAGTCACAACGTTAGTTCGACCCTGAAGACTCTTGGCAGGCTCCTTACCCTTATCAGGGTCAATGATCGCCCACACACGCTTCTTCGACAGACCGAACAGCTTGCCAACAGGAGACTTTGAAATCTTCTTACCAATCGGGGTCTTACCGATAGTCTTACTGAAGACCTTGGTCCCTACATTAAGTAGGCCGCGAGTAGCCGGGTCCTTCTTAGCTGCTTCAATAGGGTTCTTAGGTGTAGCCATTAGTAGTCTCCTACCAGTACCGCCATCCCTGGCGTAAATAATCTATCTCTTTTGAATGAGTTACACGATGAACACAATGTCCAAAGATTACTCAAGTCGTCAGTCCCGCCCTTGCTCTTGGGGTGCATGTGATCCATACTCAAGCTGCCTGTACTGCCGCAGATCTGGCACTCATGATAGAGTTCAAAGACTTTCCTACGGAGTCCATTCTTGTTCTGATGGACATAACCATAAGTGTCATAGAACTTTCTATAAGAAGCCTTACCCTTATCAGTCTTCTTGTATCTATTCTTTGATTCTTTGCCTGCCTCAGTAGCTCTGTACCGCTTCTGAATAGCTTTGAAAGTGTCAGTCTTGCAGTACTTCTTACTGTACTCCCTCATGTATGCGGCGCGCTTACAGCGTTTGCATTCGCCGCACTTATCGCATTTAGACAACATTAGTGCCAATCAAATTCAGATAATGAAGTAGTACGGGAGACATCATAGCAAAGATGAAGAGGTAGTCTCCATAATGCGGATTGAAGGGCTCGATAGTGTTCGGGCCTTCAATGCGCCCGTCGATATATCTTTCCCAGTCCATCTCATATTCTTGGCGCATCCTGGCAGCGGTACGGATAGAGCCAGTCTCCAAAAGATTCTCCGAGTCCAAGCAGGCGACTACCACATCAAGGATGACCAGTTCATCCAGACTGCGCGGGAAGTCCACATGCCAAGAGTCACCGTCCGCATCGAGAGCAGCCGGTAGACCGCCGTATTCCATGCGAAGTCCATCCGTCGCCGTCGTTCCAGGCGTAGGCTCAAGCACGAATCCACCCGACACCGGACGGTAAGTGGGGTAGTAGTTGTCCCGTCCCTGCGCCACAGTGTTAGCGGGGTTAGGCTGATAGTGTCGCTCATTGCGCTGAATGATCACGCGAGTACCATCGCTACGAATAATCTCCATCTTGGTGATACGCTCGAACCCGGGCGGCCAAGCATAACGCTCCTGATCGGCCGTGATGTCTCGGGTAGCCACATTGACGAAGAAGCCCTCGTGCGCCATCGTAAGCTGGGCACAGCGGCGTCGATAGTTCACGTTAAGCTGCTGCGTGATGAATGTCTCGGACCAGAATGAGTTCGTGGGCGAAAGCTCATGGAGCCACCGCCGAACGCGATCCTTGTAGCCAGACAGATTGTCAGTAATCGCGGCCATTAGATGTAGCCTCCAATAACTTCGCCCGTCACCTTGTCGATTACCGGCTCGCCTTCCTTCTGCTCATCGAGCGTAGGGTTGCGACCAGTGGAGTAGTCAGGCAGTCCGAGAAGCGTCTCCACAGACCTGAGTTGGGTGTCCTTGTTCTTGCTACCCAGATTCATGATAGCCTCACCAGTGCTGAAGGGAGTAACGAGTGAACCGGCGGCGCCAGCAATACCCATCAGACCCTTGCGTACTGCGGTGTTCTTGAGATTACCGATACGCTTGGTGATTTCCTTGACTCGGCTGGTGATGTTCTCAGACTTCATATGCCGGTTAATACGCTCCAGATAAGTGCGCTCCTCAGCCAGCTTACCAAGAGCCTGATGCGTCTTGCGGCCCTGAGTCCTGCGTCGATACTGCGCCTGCGGATTCACCGTTCCGGCACGTTCAAGTGCCTTACGCTCAGCCGGAGTCATGTCAGATAGAAGCTTACGCTGAATAAACGATTCACCGGCCATCCCCTCTTCGCCTGCCTCTTCATAGCCCATCCTGGCAGCCTGCTCTGCTCGATTAAGATACTTACCTTCCCGGTTAGTGTAGCCAACATCGCCGGTATCTTCAGCGCCAATCATTACGTCGAACGTCTCCTGCGGATTGAGTCCTTCAGCCGGTCTAAGCATCTTATTGAACACATCAGCGTGAATCATCCTACCGGTGCCGCGGTAGACCGTGGAGCCGGACTTAGCTGCTACACGAGTCGGCCTAGCCTCGAATGCCTCACGAGCTAGACGGCCAGGGCGAGTCCCGAGATGCTCACCTTCAGCGATACCAGCAAGCCTTGTCTCTACGTCGGGAGGGGTGTAGCCCTTGGGCAGCGGATTGGCTTCCTTCAGCCCCTTAACAATAGAGTCGGTCATAGGGTCGCCGGTGCGCATATCGAACTCAAAGTCGTCGTATGCGAATGCCGACGAGCCGCTCTTCAGTTGACCGATAGTAGCCATTAGAATTCTTTGAGCTTATCAGTGATCGATTCATCACTGGGTAAGTATGTAGCCTCATGCGAAGGAATTCTATACGGACTCCATCGCCCATAGCGGTCAGTCATTCGGTTGATTTCATCAGGCTCAGTACCGAGAACACTGGAATGACGAGTCCTCTTAGCTAAAGCCTCATTACCCCACTTGGCTTCGGAAGCAAGTCGCTCTCGCTCAGCGCCGCGCTCTGCCGACTGCCAATCAACCAGACCGCGAGCAGCCTTGCCAATGTTCCAGGCACCGATTCCAGCACCGACAAGCGGAATGCCGCGACCGGCAATCGAACCAAGCTTACCAGTAACGTTGATAGCGCCCTGCATCACAGCACCGGCGGCTGCGCCCTTCAGACCGGCCTTAGCTGCCTCGTATCCACGCTCCATCGGAGTGCCCTCAGCCATCGAGTAGGCCGCGGCAATGTCTGCCAAGGTACCGGCAACACCATAACCCTTGACCCTTCGGTTAAGCCCCTGAAGTGCAATGTCCCGCTTCACGCCACCGAGGACTCGCTCCTTAGCGCCAACGGGAATTTCAATGTCAGTGTCATCGGGGAACATAGAGCCAATAGTCCTAGCAGGACGGCGTGTGGCACGGACCTCAGCCTCACGCCTATCATCAAATTCGTCACCAAAGACAAACTGCTGGAGTTTAGACGGAGGATAGCCAGGAGTCAGCCGACCACCACCGTGCTTAACGATGTCCTCCTCGGCGAGCTTTTCCCAGTCATCAAAGCTGACAGGCTCAGATTGATCCGGTCCAAGAACGTCCTTCTTAGTGGGATCAAACGCATCCTCCCACATCTGCTGGCTCCGACGATCAGACTGTCGGCGATCTTCAGCCACCATAGCGCGGGCTTTCTCTTGCCCCGCCTTACGACGTTCAGCTATACGACGCTCGTCATCCATGACTAACGATTCCTAACTACTCGGAGGCTTTCTAAAGCTAGGGCGCGCATGCATACCCAGTACAGGAGACTTCCTCTTGAGGGTACCCCAGAATCCGCCAGAAGAATCACGCTGTTCAGCGAGCTTCGCGAGGAGTCCACGGAATCCTTCCTGCTTCGTCTGCTTCTTTCGTGTGGTCATCATCGCGAGCCCAACGGGCCCTTCTTCTTGGCCGTGTTGTAGAGAACGTTCGTGAACTTACCGTTCTTTTGAACACCCTGGATCGTGGCGGCGCTACTCGGCTTGTTGGGCTTTGCGCCGCTACTAGTGCGAGACTTCATAAGTGAGCTTGCCATGATTATCTCCTATCTCTGTTGACGTTGCGCCCGTAATCAGTCTTAGGTGCAACGTGGAAATTTGCATGAAGGGCAGACATCGCATTCTGATCCTTCTTCGACTTGTGCATCTTCCAGTTATCGATGTTGTCTCCGTGGACGACTTGAAGCCACATCGGCTTCGGGAGATCGACCAGCTTGTCCACCTTTCCGTGGTTCCGCGAGAAGATAGTCTCTGCCTTCTTCGCATCCTCAACAAGCCCCTGGAACGGGTTGCTATCCGACTTCGTAGTGACCGAGTACAATTCCCTTCCGGTGATCTGCCGAATGACCATACCACGGAGGAAGCCCATAGTCTTGCCGGCCTCCTTGGGGGCGTGGGCCAGGAACTCCTCGATGAAGTTAGGAGCCAGCGCGTCATCTGTGTCAAGGTTAACTGAAGCGATCATGCCGCGGTGCTTCCTGATGAGATCCTGAGCGGCCTGAACATCATCCTTGATTGCTACTATGACTTGCGCTCCCATCTCTTCGATGCGCCTGATTGCACTCAGGGGAGTACCATCCTGAACAAAGACAAACCAATCAAACCGATTGTCCGACTGTGCCTTCACCGATGGGGCGGTATAACGCTTCATGAGGTCAAGGCGCTGCTCCATCCATTCACCATTGAATCGGCGCTCGCGCATACGTCGTCCAAGGCGGCGTTCATGTCCAAGCGGATCTCTAGAGTGGCGTCTAGTCGAGAGATCCTTAGGGACTACTCGCTGAACTGTATTGAACCTTGACAGAAGAAACAGCTTCATTACGTCAAATCCTTATGCGTAAGCCACTACCCTAATACGCCAACTACCGTCAGTGATAGTAGATACATTACTACCGTCCTTAAGAAGCAGTGTCAACGATGCTTGATTTCTAGTAGCATAACCTACTCGAACCACAGTAGAACTAATGTATGATACTCGCAATATACTCCAGTCGTTCTCGTTACCAGCGTCATTGGCCGCCATGATATATCCTGATCCTAGATAGAAAACATCATCAGCAACGTAGTCCAGATCCGCAGTTACACATTCCAAGAACAAAACAATAGATCTAGGAACTCTACCTAATCCGTGCGTAAAATCTGTAAACGAATCCTGTGCAGGCAGCGCTATTTGACCGCTATCATACCGATCACTAAACCCGGCCCCAGCTAACTCATCGATGGCTGCCTGCACCTGCGTGGCCGTCATAGCAGAAGTAGTGTTAACGAAGCTCACCTGAGATGCAGCAACCGCATTAGTAGTACTGATAATCTCAGAAGTAACCGATCCTTCAGCTAAGTCATCGGTCTGAGCCTGACCAGTGGTAAGGTTCAAAGTGACCGACCAAACACCTCGCTGCCCGGAAGAATTAACGGCGCGAACGCGGGCAAACCACGTCGCGCCACCACCACCGCCAGTCTCACTAGCCGTGTTAAAGACATATTGAGTCGTTGCCTCGTTGTATTCCTGAAGGCCCTCATTGAAAGCCAGCGCCGTCGAGAAAGCAAGCTCATATCTCCGAAGATCGGAAATCGACACGGCATTCCATCCAACCGTAGCACTGCCGGGAGTCTGACCAATGACCCTGAGGCCGGTCACCTGAGGGACAGTGCCTTTACCACGCCCAGTCTGCTCGGCATCCTGATTAGCATCAGTCTTCTTATCCAGTGCAAGTTCAATGCGCCGGAGACGAAGTTCAAGCTCAAGATCGCCTTCGACCTCAAGCCCAAGTCTCTTTGCAGATTGACCAGACATTACTCAGCAGTCCTTTGCTTCATCTTGTACTGCCGCACTTCGCTAACATCGGCAATGTTCCCAAGCATCTGAATGGTGCCCTGCGACAGCGTGCTGTGCGGGTGGTCCATAGGGCGAGGGGTCACAGTCGATTCAATCTCAGAACACAGGAGCCCTTCAGTCCTAAGCAGAACCTTGATTGCCTGACATGCGTCCTGAAACTCAACACGGCCCAGCATCTCCGAGGCTTCCCGATTGATGCTGAACAAGTCCGTGTGCTTGCCAAGTCCGATCATGCGCTCGACAACATTGTCGTACTCTGCCTCATAGGCAGGATACAGTTCGCCGAAGAACTCATGATCTTGAAAGAACGTACAGCCCTTGACAAGATTGTGGCAGATGTGAGAGTAAAGCTGAAGGAATCGCAGGAACACAGCGATCTTCTCCATCAGTTTTCTCCATAGCCCGGGGGAAGAATAAGCCCGCCTTCACGGTCTGTGGCGGGACGGATGAGCTTGCTGCGGTGACTGATTCCAGCGCCGCTGAAAATGGTTTCCTTCTCAGGATTCGTAGGTGCCGTCACCTTCCTATTGAAGTTGTCCATCGCCCGACTAACCATAGCACGGTTAGCCTTGTTGATCTCATTCATGAGATCCTGCTGCTCATCCATCTTCTTCTGTCGAGCTTCAATGTCAAGGGATTCGAGATACCGGGTCCAACCCCTATGACCATACTTTGAATTGAACTTATCCTGTAGCCAAAGCTGATTCACAGCTAGGTCGAGGTACTGATTGTCCTTACTCTCAAGTTTGATGATGTGCGCCCAGCCATACGGACGGCAAAGCCGCCAGATGTGCCAGTGCCCGTCATCAATAGGTCTACCCTGGCCGTTGGTGAGGATGAACCCGAAGTTCAGTTCACCGTGCTTGTATTCAATCTGGTACCGAGGGTCTTCGATGGAGCCCGAGTAATCATTGATCATCGAGTCCCAGAGGAGACGGTATCGGTGGAAGACAGGATAGAGATTCTCATCCAGTCCACGCAGATCGGACATGAAGTTTGCAGGAAGATCTACCCCAAGGCCGCACTGCCGGTAGCTAATGCCGCGGGGACGTAGATCAGTAGGTAGATGGAGTACGGACATTCTTGGTACCTCCCAGTACAAGACAGACAGGGCGGGAGAGCCCGCCTTCCTTAGAACCCGAAAACAACCAGAACGCCAGTCGAAGCCGAGAGATCAGCACTCGCGAGCGTAATCTCACGACCACTGATCGTGAGAGCAACCGCAGCGGTAAGCGCGCCGCCCGAGGTATTCGGAATGAAGAATCCAAAGTCAGGATTCGCAATCGTGGTCGTGTAGGTATCGCCGTTGTCCACAGAGGCAAGGTCAGCGACCTCCATCTTGCGAGCACCGAGAACCGCCACGAACTTCTGGGTCGTAGTAACAGCAGCCATTTCTTATCTCCTTAGTTTCTGCGAGCCTTGCTCTGTGCCTTAGCCCGCTCTTTGTATACTTCCTGTGCAGAGTGTCGGCAGGGAGGGCAGTATTTAGGAGCCTTAGATCCAGACTTCTGCTTTACCACACAACCGCAACTTCCACAACGAATAGGAGCAACAAAGGCGTTTGACATAGAGAGACTCCCAATAGTAGAAAGGGGGCTGCCTTTGCCGGGCAGCCCCCAGTCATGTTTCAATGCTGTGCGCTAGAGCTTACAGAAGCTCCACGTCCATCGCGCTATCACCGAAGGCATCGAACTCGACCGTCTCAGTCGCAGCCGACGCGATGGGCGTAAGCAGCCCGTCCGCATCGATGTTGAAGAGATAGAAGTGTCCAGTGCTCTTGGTGTAGGTCACCTGACGGATCGGCGCAATGCCGCCCGCTGCCGCAGCCGACATCGCGCCAGTGTTACCGTCAGACACGCGAATGTTGATCGCGTCGATGGCGCTCAGGCCGAGGTCGTTCGCCGAGAGGGGCTCACCGTCTCCGCCGCTGTAGGACGAAACCGTGATCACACCGACGACGCGGGTCTTGCCCTGCTTGGGAGAGCCCGAACTGTCAAAGCCCGCACCCGGAAGGAACGAGCGATATCGAAAAGAAACAGACTTAGCCATTGTAGGCTCCTTTGTTTAGTGTCTTCTCAACGAAGAAAGCTCCTCCCCCAACTTAACGGGTCGGCACTCAATCTTCAAATATGAATTACTTTCAAAGTTCACTCAACGCGAACTCTGTTTCTGCCGCCTTTACTAATGTTATCCTTAGCCCATAAGGGCTGAAGATTAGTATAGTGGCAAACCTTTAAAACTACACCCTGATCGGTCAAATCTACTATAGATAAGGGAATAATATGGTCTATATGCCATTGTCCATAGTTCTCCCAGGTCATTCCCTCACCAAACTGATTCTCAAGATAGATCTTCAGTTCATCAATGGAACAATCAAGATCTTTAACTGCTGAACCGGATTTTGAATTGTATCTAAGAGCAGCAGAGAGCCTAGATCTAAGGTTCATTGCTATACGGGCATTCAACCCGGGGGGTTTATAGCCTTTATTCTTTTGCCTCCAACACTTCTGCGTTTCAAGAACTTTATCAGGACAGTTCTTCCTATACAAACTAACAGCCTGTATCTTCTTCTGTCTATTTCTACTATAATGCTCTCTCTGGCGCTTACGTCGAATTTCAACAGACTTATACGGCATATCTAAGCTCCTATTAGATAATACCGTTTCGGCTAATGTTCAAGCAGCCAGAAACGATCTGATCAAGTGGGATCTTCGTCGCGACTGAGGTTGCTACGGAAGCCCTTGCGGTGCGCAACGGACACGAGACACCGAGTGCCCTTTACTCCGCCCGTGATAGTCAAAGTATTCTGACCCTCGGTAAGCGCACCAGCCGTCACCGTGATCCCGGCCGTGAGCGAGCCCACAGCGCTCGTGCTCTGAAGCCCGGGGACCGTCAATGTGTCTGAACTGGACTGAAGCTCCAGATCATAAATCGAGATATACTGCCGGGCCGACGGAACGTCAATCACGCGGTAACTCTCCACACCAATCGTATCAAGTAGCGCCATCTTACGCTCCTATAGTTTTCTATCGGCCGCACATTTAGCGTCCGAATCAATAATGTAGGTACGGGCCTTAGGATATTCCCTCTTGCCCTTCATCATGAGAAGTTCGTCACTGAGGCCCTGAACTTCACTAATTCGAGAACAGGGCCAAGGTTGAACAGCGTATACACTCATACAGCCTAGAGAGCCAAAAGCTAGGATGAACCCGAAACTCGCTAGCCACACTTTAGGTTTCATAGATATTTCTCACGGCTCTCATTAAGCGCCTTCTCATGCTCTTCCTCAGCCTTGGCCCTTGCCTCAGCACCCTTCTTGAGTGCGTCGGTTTCAGTCTCAGCCTTGCCAGTACTGTAGTTCGACTTGGCGTAGAGGTAAGCCAGTACACCAATCAGAATACCTAACACGACTATAACGACTGCGAATGTGGCAAGTGATTCGAGCATTCTTACTAATCCTCCAGATCGCGATTGAGCCGCTCGCAGCCAGCGTTTAGCAGCAGCGCGATGCCCCCCCAGACCACAACGGCCCAAAGGAGGTCTTCCCACAACTAGGCAGCCGGGGGCTTGGGATTGAGAGCGATCTTGCTCAGCACATTGATGACCACCGCAAGGATCGCATCATCCTTGGGAGTCGGGGTGAGCTTCACAATAACGCTGGCAGCGCCAACGACAGCGAGAACGCCCTGAACAATATCAACCCAGTTAGCAGTCACGAAAGTGATGATTGCACCAAAGTCCATGATTATCTCCTTTAGTCCATACCAAGGAATGCGTTGAAAAGATCAGCGCGGTCCTGTAGTATTCGTCTACGTTGAGTCTCCTCCTCAGCCAGAGGAGTATACTTGTAGGTGTGTAGTTGCTGAGCCTTAGCACTAGCCTGATCTTGGTAAGCCTTAAGCTCCGACGACATGTTGCTGAGGTATTCCTTGGTGAAGCGATCCTTATCACCGGGACTGCCTGCCTCTTTATAGGCGGCGTCGATCTCGTTCTTATACTCTGAGGAAAGATTAATCTTCTTCTTGCCCTTAGTGATCTTGGATAGATCTTCAAGATATTTCTGAGCGGTAGTAGAACGCTGAGAGATCCTCGCAAGATCCTCAGGATTGCTATAAGAACTCGCCTCCGTAGCGATGTCCGTATACTCCTGCGGGATCTGTGCGAGGCGTGGCTGGTGAATCTGACCGAGACGCGAATACTGATCAGCAAGCTCAGCAAGCATACCAGGACGGCCCTCTGCCACGCCACGGCCCTTAGCCGTACTGTAAAGATCCATAAACCCCTGACGCATCACCTGCCTGTTAGGGTCAACAGCAAGTGAAGTGCCAAGAAGCGGATTCTTCTTGAGCCTGCCGTCGCGGTAGGCACTGATAGCCATGACTAAAAGCCAGTTACGGCTTGCTGCTTGCCGAGGTCTTGCCGCTGTTCAGAACGACAATCACAGCCCCGCCAATGCTAGACCCACCGGCCGCGAGCGTCAGGGTCTTGAGCCCACCGCTAGCACTACCGAGAGAAGCCGAAGGGCCGCCCGAAGTAGGAGAGATCACCGACACCGACACGCACGGCTGGTCAACGCTGACCGACACCGCCCGCCCGCTGTAAGCCACGCGCAGGAAAACGAACTGAGTACCGAAAACGCGAACGCGAGTTTCACCGAGAATAGACATTGCTGTCTCCTTTACTTGAGATGAACAATAGTGGTAAGTACACCAGCATTATTATTGA
>Ga0214473_10000232_pt1 | contig 79394 bp, 117 predicted proteins | sample RVTome_7_FD_203509 | JGI IMG/M metagenome (GOLD analysis project Ga0214473, IMG submission 203509) | Soil microbial communities from uranium-contaminated site in the Upper Colorado River Basin, Wyoming, United States - RVT98D197 | ecosystem: Environmental > Terrestrial > Soil > Contaminated >...
TTATCACAGAGATGTGGGGAGCTTAAACGAGGAGGCTATCCCGTTAGGGATGAATGGCAGACGTTGCCAAACAAGAAGCGGATAAAGCGATACTCAAAAGAACTTGGTGAATTTAGGTTAGAAGCATCTTGACTAGCAGGAGGGGAGAATGGAAATTTGTTGGTACTGCGATTATCCGGTTGACGTAGATGAGTCAATCGAAGCTCACAAGGAGATTCATAAAGATTGTTTACTGGAGTTGGCCACCAGCGGTGGGTGGGACGTCTTTGTCAGCAGGTGTGAACAGCGTCGGCGGCGTTGTGAAGCGGAGATTTTATTGATTGCGCAAATAGTAGCGAGGCGAGAGTCGGCTATTTTATCTACTACCTAACCTCTCTATCGAATCTTTAGGGTTATTAAAAACAATTTACTTGAATGCTAACGCTACTCCACAACGACGCGCTAACCGCGCTGCAACCCTTGGATGCTGAGAGCGTTCAGTGTGTGGTTACGAGTCCGCCGTATTGGGGCTTGCGTGATTACGGCCTTAAGCCAGTTGTGTGCTTCGGAGAGCGCATCTGCAACCTCGTCAAGCATTGTTGGGACACGCCAATTCCGGGTAGCAATCGAGGTGGGAGCGGAACGCCAACGAATAAGAACAATCGCGGGGAAGGATATGGTCGAGACTCAGAGCGCGGGCGATTCTGCTTGCAATGTAGGGCGTGGCGCGGCTGTCTCGGCCTTGAGCCAACGCCGGAGCTATACGTCCGGCATATTGTTCAAATCTTCCGCGAGGTGAAGCGCGTGCTTAGGAAAGACGGAACGCTGTGGCTGAATCTTGGCGATTCTTATGCGGGATCGTGGGGTAACTATGGCGGACAGAATCGCGGGAACGGCAAGCAGCGGGAGATTACATCGGGCAGCAAAGCACCACAGAAATCCTATGACGGACTCGAGGCTTGGAAGCCGCCGACCGCGAACAGCATAAACGGCCTGAAACCTAAAGACCTCGTTGGCATTCCGTGGATGGTCGCCTTCGCCCTTCGCGCTGATGGCTGGTATCTGCGGTCTGACATAATTTGGTCAAAACCTAATCCGATGCCCGAGAGCGTAACGGATAGACCAACCAAGGCGCATGAATACATTTTCCTGCTGGCTAAATCCCAGAAGTATTATTACGACGCGAGCGCGATAGCTGAACCACTAGCCGCCCCTGAGAAACAAGGGAGGTCTCACACGATCTCACTTGCCTATTCTCAAGACAGCGGACGGGCTGGTGACAGCGGATTAACGAATATAATCCCGCTTGACAATAGAAATAAACGCTCTGTTTGGAACGTCGCCACGCAATCATTTCCTGACGCGCACTTCGCAACCTTTCCGCCCGCGCTAATCACGCCCTGTATACTCGCTGGCAGCAAAGCAGGCGACACTGTACTCGATCCGTTTGCGGGAAGCGGCACAACCGGAAAGGTAGCAATCGAACTTGGAAGAAAAGCAATCCTGATTGAACCAAAAGCGGAGTACGTGGAAATGATCGAACGACGCTGCAAAACAACGATAGGGCTACCTTTAAGTGTAGAAGCATGAAGGACAAAGCTTATTTTGCAGAAGCACAAGCCCGCTTTCGGAGAAACAGAAAGTCTCTGAATGAGTGGAAGGAATCACTTGGCACGGAAGAGGCTTCTGACCAGCACGGCGTTTCGCCGGAACAACCTAGCCCGATTGATGGGGGAGGGGTTGCCTTCATTTCACCATTTGAGTTTGAGAAGAAACCAACCATTCAACCAAGATGGAAAATTACATAAATCTGAGTTAGTCAGCCAGTAATAGATTTCAACGACTGAGAACTTAAGAATTCAGTGAAGATGAAGAACACTACTCCTATTCCGAAACTTGATCGGTTGTACCCGCTGAAGCAGCGGTGTTAGTAACTCAAGTTACCAACGAAACGAAAGGACAAAAAGTGAAAGAAACGATCATCAATGCACGCTACTACATCGAAGCGGGCGCGTTCACGTCCAAAGAAATATCGCGGTACGTGCTCTCTGCTGTTCGCGTTGAACCGCACCCAGAAGGCGGCGCGGTTGTGATTGCAACAGACGGGCACACAATGGGAATCTTCCATGACAAAGAAGGTAAATGCGAGGAGCCTGTAACCATTGCCTATCGCTCTGAAATTGCGCGGCTGGCTAAAGCAAAGAAAGGCTTAACGCGGCGATTAAGAGTCAACGGTGATGTGGACATTCTTGAAGATGCTAAAGGTAAGGGTCTGACGCCAACGCCGTTAGTGAGGTTCTTCGATGCAATCCTAACCAACAGTTCTCAGTTCCCAAATTGGCGCATGGTTTTGCCGAACGCCGCAGAAGCTAAACGGCGTTCGGACTTCAACGGTGAATATCTCGCACGATGCGCGCTAGCAAAACGTGAATTCCGTAACGAAGGCATCACTATTTTTCAGAAGGATGGCGATACTCAGGCAATTGTGCGGACGCAGCGAGAGGATTTCGTGGGGATTGTGATGCCAATGAAAATTGGCACTGAGAATCCTTACCCATCTTACGTGCAGCCGTTACTCAAACCGAAAGCTGAACCACAGCCTGAAACGACAACGACGAAGCCAACGAAGGCCACGACAAAGAAGCGGCGTAATAAAGCCGCGTAAGCCTTCAACCTAACAATGATCGCAAAATAACAACCGTGGAAAGCCAAGATGTTTTGGGATTGAAATTAACCTAACTCTTATTTTTCAAGTTGACTGATGGAGAGTATCCACAATGAACATCGCAGCCCAACAGAAGGTAAAGATCAAAAAACAAGCTGGCAAGATTGTCGCTGACTTCATGGACACGATAAGTGAAGGCGACGGTGATCATAGTTGCAATGAGTGTGAGTTGGACACCTACCTTTGTCCACACCTATTCGAGCGGTTGCAAAACATGATTGCGGACGCTTTGAACGCGAAGGAAGCAGAATGAGTGAAATCGAAAAGCGTTACTACACTGAGAAGCAATGAGCGAACTGGAAGAAAAATTTACTGATCAGGAATTCTGCCGAAAGTGGAAGATCAACCGGGCAACCTCGTTTCGTTGGCGAGAACTTGGAATTATCAGCTACATACAGCTTCCAAACGGACAGATTCGTTATAGCAAGCGGCACATAGATGAACTTGAAACAAACTTCGCCAAGATGGAAAAGTTAGGCGTGACGCTCAAGGATGTCAGCCGCGCGCTCAAGAGTGGAGTCATCAGCGTTGGCGTACCGGAATGTAGTAGTGATGTTGGAGTGCCCGAGGATGCGAGAAATTTCGGCAATGGGAAGTCCGCCTTGCACGAGGCGGGTAGCGCAGGTGTGGCGTAAATCATGGAAACGAAGATCGGAAATTCCAGCAATTCTTTTTGCGGTAGCCCAAGAACGTTTGACCGTATCAGTGACACCAAAGACTCGCGTGGCTGGATCCCGCCGGGGGAGTTTCATCAACTCAACCAGCAATCGGGACGTGATAGCAACAGAACGCGGTCGTAAGGTTTTGGTGTTCATGGCGAGAATGTTTATGCGCTTGTTTTTCAAATCCACGTCAGACCAGCGGAGTGAAAGAATCTCCCCGCGTCTCATTCCGGTATCGAGGGCGCAGATGATGATCGGTCGCAGCTTGGAGCGATTCTCGTCGCAGGCGTCCAGCAACAATTCTTCGTCTGCGGCAGACAGCACGCGGATGCGCTTTGTCTCGTCTGACGATGAAATGAGCGTGTCGCTACCTGAAAACGGATGCCGGAGTATCCAGCCTTCGCGAAGGGCGATTGAAAACATTCTACGCAGGACAGTGAGTTCCCTGTTGACCGTAGCTACGGCTCTTTGTCGCGACGGAGCGATCTTGAATTTTACCTTTGTGTCGAGGCGGTGGGTTTTGAAATGAAGGATGTCGCCGTGGGTTATCGAGCGGAGTCTTTTGGAGCCAAAATGAGTTTTCAGGATTTCAACAATGCGTTTGACTTCAGCGTGAGAGCGGAGTCCGGCAACTTTTCGGCTTTCGATAAACCTGGCCGGCGTGGCGTAGCGTTCTTTGTAGTGCTTTGCGAGCTGAGCAAACGACAGGCGCGAGGAATCCAGAGACGCTTCGCCGCGGTCTTCAATTTCCCGGAGCATGTCTTTGATGAGTTGGCGCGCGTGAGTTCGCGAGAGAGCTTTGCGCCGTTTGCTCTTGCGTTTACCAAATTCGTCGGTGTAAGTGATACGGCCATAAATGTCCTTGCCGTCCATCCAGATCGAGCCTGTTCGCGGTCTGCCCATAGGTGCACGTATCCCTGTCACGAACCGAGTGGGCGGGATGCTACCCCAGGCAGCAGGATGCCGCAAGATTCCCGGACAAAAAAGCACGTTGCGGCATGTTTTATTTGCGGCGTTCGCGCAGCGTGCGACATCGGGCAACATCCTGCAATAAGTGGCAGGCACACTCTTTTAACCAGTGGGTCGCAGGTTCGAGTCCTGCTCGGCTCAAGACAATTTAGACCTTCCTGTCACGTACTCCTGACACTTTCAGTTGAAAACACTTCCAGCCGGAGGTGTGCATGAGCGGTACAGCAACCGAAATATCAGGAGCAGGTGAGATGAAGAAAACTACTCGCAACTTAACCTTGAAGGAAACAGAGTCCGCCTACGGCGAGACGGCAGATTGAATCTGATGAAAGCTCTAACACTAACGCAGCCGTGGGCAACCCTGATTGCGTGTGGCGCGAAACGTATTGAGACGCGCTCATGGTCTACATCCTATCGCGGCGCACTCGCGATCCATGCGGCGAAAGGTCTTGCACCAGTTGGCGGGAAACGTGGCTTTCAAGAACAGTGTGCCACGCCTCCATTCGAGCAAGTTCTGTCGAAGTGGTTTGAAGAGTTTGGTGCGACGAAAAGCGCATACAAGGCTGGGTGGGTTATGCCGCTTGGTGCCGTAGTCGCGGTCGGTAGATTGGTTGCGGTCAAGCCAACAAGTATGGCTCTCCGCGCTGAACTTTTAGCGCAGACAATCACGCCGCACGAGATCGACTTTGGCGATTATTCCAACGGGCGTTTCGCATGGTACTTAGAAAACGTCTCGTTTCTTGAACAGCCAATCGAGTGTAGTGGTGCCCTGAGCATTTGGGACTTATCGCCGGAAATTGAAGCGGCGGTTACAGCGCAACTAACAAAACTCACCAAAGGAGTTAGCGTGATCACATGGAAACCATAAACGCAAAAGCAGCAGTAGAGAAGTATGGGGAAAGTCTCATCGGCAACGTCTGTGACACGACCCGTTATGGAAACTGGCGTGGAGGGCTGGCCACGATTATTCAGATTGAGCCCGATGCGAACGCGCCCGAAATCGTCTTTCAGGTCGAGAGCGTAACACCTGAGTTTGGCGAAATCGGCGTATTTGAACACGAAGAAGTTGGACTGTTCCCTCGGGGCATGGGGTCAACTTTAATAGAACGCGAGTCGCTATGACGTTTTGCCAGGGGATACCAGGAATCCCGGCTCATAGAGTACCTAACCCTGACGACTTGATATTCGGTCGCTGCCAAGACTGTGAGGGAAAACTTATCTCAGCAAAGTCGTGGTCTTCTGCCAATCCTACTGAAAAGAAAAGCTCTGGAAAAGGTGAAGGAATAATTATCAATCCAAGCAAACATCACCCAAGAGTGCCGACTGGTGCAAAGCAGATACGCTCCGATGCCCTTGCAGGCGCAGCGAAAAGGAAACGAAGTAATTGGAGGAACTATCCTAATGGGAGATGAAAAACTCGTCACATTTGATCCTATTTGTCCTGTTTGTAACGAGATGTTTGAAACAGTGGTGGAACAGGGTGTGTTTTCAACTGTCGAGTGTCCTGCTTGTGGTGCAGAACTTGAAGTGACGCTGACTATTGAGCGGAAGAAATGAGTTTTCAACCCCCAACCTACGAAGAAGCCCTTGAGAGAACCCAAAAGCGCCAAATCGCCTCTAGGACGCGTTTTTCCGTGGGGGGTAGCCACCTTACCACTCGGAACGGGCTGAAACGCAGCCGTGGCTTAAGCAGCAAGCAGCCTATAGGGCAAAACCGGAAGGCCAAACCCCAGAAACGGTCATCTGCTATCCCTTACGCCACAAATAGCCTGAAAGCGAAGAAAAGAGGCAAGAAGACCGGGCGGAAGAAGCTCCCCTCAATCAAGAACCTCAGAAAACGTGTTTGGGCTCAATTCTCCATTTTCATCCGCACTCGCGACGCTGATGAATTCGGAGTGGTCTCATGTTGCACTTGCCCTGCTCGCCACCATTGGAATTCAGGTGAGATACACGCCGGCCATTGGATTCACGGTCGCTTGGACTTTGACGAGAGAAATATACACGGACAGTGCCGCAACGATAACTTCTACTCCCATACAAAGGTCAACACGGCATACGCTTGCTTTATGGCAAAAACCTACGGCGCAGAAGTCATGGACGAACTAAGGCTTCTCTCAAACACGACAAGCAATAAACTGAAGCGGGATGAACTTAACGAACTGCTTGAGAAGTACGAATCGCTTAATGCCGCCAATCCGCTGCTTGCAAAAGATCGCTGAAGGAGCGGGGTGTCGAGAGACATCAGCCAAACGCGCGCAAACAGGCCCGCTCCTTTCAGCGAGTTGAACCTAATCGCCATTCCGCACCTTACCCACGAAATAGTGCTTGACAATTATTATCGCTCGCGCTAATCTTTATCGCTATGAACAACGGATACACTATCCATCAAGCGGCGGTAATTCTTGGTGTTAGCCCACAGAGAGTACGCCAGCTTGCCCAGAAACTGTCGGCAGTGCGGAGGGTTGGCAATGTAATCGTTTTGTCAATCGCGCAGATTCAACGAATGGCGAAACGCAACACGAAGCCGGGTCCAAAGAAAGGGAAGGAGTAATCAATGCCAACTAAAACAGATTCAGTAGTAGCAGCGAAGGAGCCAAGGTTTCACGGACGACTTACGACCTTGCATAGACAAGGACAGTGTGATCACGGAGAAGTGCTGACTGCAACTTGTGATGAATGCCAGTCGGTAAATGAGGAACAGAACCTTGCTGTTCCATCGGGCCAGCTTTCCAAAGACATTTTGGCAAAGATTACGCCGCGTCCGTGGCGTCGTTACAGCGATAAACTGCGACCTCAATTCTCAACGCGTGTCCATGAAATACACGATGCAAGAGGATGTACGTTAGTAAGTTGGGGCGGTTTTGACGGCGTGGACTTTTCATACGATGAAATCGCTAGTTACATTGATCTGATCGTAGCCGCCGTCAACTCTTACTCCCCTGAGCGAGAAGCAGCGTACCAGGCATCCCAAGCAGAAATAGAAGCCTTCTGGACAATGCTTGATCGTTGCTGGGAGATCGAGCCGCGCGAATACTTTGAAACCGAAGCGCCTAAGAACGGCTTTGAACATGCAACCGCGATGGCCGTTCATTATATGTGGAAGCGAGAGACGAAACCTAGCGAGGCGTACCAGGAATTAGTAACAGCAGCGCGTGAAGTGATGACCTGGGGAGTTGAGCACGACGATGCACGGCTCGACTACATCACGGTTCAAGTGGACAGAACCGCCATATCGAATTTGCAGGCTGCTATAGATAGACTGGAAGGAAAGTAGTTATGCCAAATTGTACGAGTTGCGGATCGTCTATTCCAGAGGGGCAAGGCAAGTCTTGTTCGATGTGTTACGGCGACATCGACTACGGCAAAGACGGTTACTATCGTGCTGAGATGGAACGCGCAGAACAAGAACAGCGAGACATAGAGCAGGACTACTACGAGCATCAACCGGAGCAAACCAAATGAATCAGGATGACATTCGTAAATTGTATGGGCCTTTCTGGAAAGCTAACTCCCAATTCGTAAGTGATGAAGCCGTCGCGCTGATTGCTAAATTATCCGTAGAGTCTATTTCAGGACTTGAAGGCGCAGACTTCATCGCATTAACGCCAATACTCAGTGATGCTCTCACTGCTGCCAGAGAAGCACAGAGGGAAGCGTTGGCGGGAATTCAATTCGCTAAAGTCATTCCGGTTGATCAAGGATGGACGGTAAGCATCGATTCGTTGGGAATCAAACTGTACGGGACTGAGAGCGCGGCACAACAAGTCTGTAGCGCAATCAACGTCAATGTCGCTGCTGCTATTCGGCAGGGGGTAAAGAACCAAAGTCCGTAAAAGGAACGTGGGGTGATTCGTAATGAAGGGAGAGGGTAAAATGGCTGAATCTGATAAAGACCGGGCTGACAGACTCGACGCTCAAGATCGCTTGATTGCTCGCGGCTATAAACGAGAGGAATGCCGCGCGTGCAAGGGCATCGGTACGCACCCGCCAACTGATAGACCATGCTTGTCTTGTGATGGTCGTGGGTTTCATTGGCAAGCGCCAATAACAAAGTGCATCGTTGAAGAGCCTTTGGCTGTCGTACCAACGCCTGAGAGTGATATGGACGATTTTTGGGGATTTGGAGGCTGAGTGATGATTGAACCAACAGAGAAGACAGTAGCAGGGGAGCAGGATTCTGGAAATGAAAACAACCCCTCTCAACTTTCAACTATCGAGTCGGAAAGACATTCAGTTGAGGCTTGGCCGCCGGAGCGCGTATGGCTGCCAGAGGGTACGGCGGAGCTAGCCGCCGTTTCGCCGGAGTTACAAAACATCGAGGGTGCGTGGTGGGTAAAAGAAGGTGGCACCCGCCATCACCCCGAAGGCCAGCAGGGAGCAAAACGCATCTTAGGAATCCCAACTGACGTGAACACCGTTGCATGGGCAGAAGAAGCAATTCAATTGCGAACCGCGTTAGAAGATTTGATGAACGTAATTCGTGTCGATGAATTGCTACCTGAAAGTGTCAGCTATATGCGGCAGGCCCAAGATGCGATTGATGCTGTACCGCCCGCTCTCCCCTCTCAGAGCGTAGTAGTTGGGGAACAGTGGCAGGATATTTCAACTGCGCCAAAAACCGGCGAGCACTTCTTAGCAACGGGCGGCAGTTTTGGGATTTGTGGAGGCAAAGAACAGCCGTGGGTAGACGTAGTTCACTATTGGGACGTTAAAGGCGAGGAAGGTTTCTATCCGAGCAACGGGCCTGACGAGCCGTATCTACACCTGACAGGATGGATGCCTTTCCCTTCAGTAGCAGAGGAAAAGGAGTTGGAGAAATGAGCAAAATCAATTTTCAATTTGGGTACGGGCATGCGATTTTCGTTGTGATAATCGTAGTCCTTATTGCTCTAGCACAGAGATGTTAGGCTTTCAAATAAAGCGATTCAGGAGCAATCCAAATGAGCGAAATCAATTCAGCACAAGCACCTTGTCCACATCTTCATACAGACTTCTTCAGCAAGTTACTGGACAGGTGTTCGGACTGTGGATCGTTCATTGCTTCCTTTCAGGGTGGTGGAGAGCAGGAACTATTATCGGCATCAGAAATGATTGACCGTGAACTGGTAGAACTTGCGTTAGAGAGCCACGCACGAGCGTTAATGTACCCGGACAGCAAGATTCAGCACGACCGCGCTAACGAGTGCCGAAATGAATTGCTGAAACGTCTCACCCGCTATCAACCCAACCAAGCCGCAGCCAAAACACATCCAGAGGATTTCTGCCATCGCTGTGGAGGCCGCAACGCTACATGGTTTGCGCCGTCGCCTTTATGGAATTTAGCTGTTCGGGCAAAAGGCGAACCAGAGATTCTTTGTCCCGTTTGTTTCATTCAACTTGCAGAAGAAGCCGGAATCAACGGAATGGCATGGAAGGTTGCACCCGAATCTTATGAATGGGCCTCCGCAGATATAAAACGGCTGGCAAGAGAAGTGATGGACAAGCTAAGAGCGCCGGGGTACTTCGACGAAGAATTATTCGACCACCCTGCTTTCAGTGATGAGGATGTTATTTCTATTATTGAATCAGTCCTTACTGGAGAAAAGAAAGAGGAAGGTTAATGGAGAACAAAGATCAGAAATCGGTTAATGAAGAAACAGATACTAGTCTCCCAGACGTTGTTATTTCCAAAGACAACTTGGAGAGTGCTGATTTGCGACTAGCAAGAGAGGATCACGCCTATGCGGTGGGATTTGCTGAAGGGCTAAGGCTCGCTACAGCAGAAGAACAGTCTCGCATTCACCTGATGGGTGATGGTCTACATTTTGATGATTATTCAGAGGACTATAAAAACAGATTAGCGGCGGTGGAACGACAAAGAGCGGAGGCGTTGCGAGCGATGCGTCAAGAATCCGAGTCGAGCGAAGCGAGCTACACCCCTGACGATACGCCCGCGAGTTCTGTTCCGCATGATCCCAAATCTTCTGAATCTTCATCTATTCCCCTGCCTGCGGAGCGACCACAACTTGTCCACACGGCGCGGCAAATGTTTGAGACGCGATTGGCGAAGTACAACGATCCACACAATCTCGAATGGGATTTTGATGACGTTACTGATAAGTGGGAGCGCCGCGCTTTCAGCGCGTTCATGGACTTAGTTGCAACCGAGGCGCGGTTAGCTGAAGCTCAACAGCAACTCAACCAATTGCAAATCGTAAACAAACAGCTATCAGAAGGTTTAAGTGTTCGAGACGCGCAATATCAGACTCTACGCGCGCAACTCACTGGCTCAGACCGATTCGTGGCGGGAGTTGAAGCAGCAGCAAAATGTGCCGAATCCTTCATCTCAGTCAAGTACGAAAAGTTTACGGAATTGCGTGGAGAGGATTGGTTAATCGCAAATGTTGCAAATGGAATCCGTAGCGAACTCCTTCCTGCTGGCTACCAAGCACTACAACAAGAGAAGGAGAACTGATGCCTGATTACTCAGACGATCCAGAACGCGCGGCGGAAGAGCATGAAGACTGCGCTCGTAAGTTTGCAACTCTGAAACGCGAACTCGCGGATGCGATGTTTGTAGTCAATCTTGCTCGACGGTGGCGGGATGATCCTACAAAGTTCAACTTACAATTACGAGACGTAGTAGATATTTACGAACATTGTGTCTTGACTACTTCAATGCCCCAATCAATGCTACGGCAATCACGGTCAACCCGCTAATGACCGCCAAGATAATCTGGAGTATCTGATGGGCCGTGAAAGTCTTGCTTGGAGGCCGGTTGATCGAACGTTCGCGCGTTAGCCAACCATCCCAAAAGATCGCAATCCCATATACCAAAAGCAAGACTGCTGTGGAGAAGGCCATTGGGGTATGGCCGAATATGATTAACCCAGACTCACCCTCCCAAGCATAACGTAGCGCAGTAATGAAGGAAAAAGAACTGCCGATTACGCCTGAGATCATGCAGCCTGTGCCAATCCACTTGGGTTGGAGGAAAAACCAGCGGTGGGGTGAGTTTGGATCGGTCATTCACTATTGCGCCCGTCTTTCAGTGAGTCTCAAAAACCGTTGAAAACTAGATCGGCAGTAGTAGCTCCACCTGGCGCGTACAGCCAAATCTTCGCAGGATCGACAATCCCTCGGCAGAAATCTTCAAGGTTAAACTTGACCGTCCCTGACGCTAAGACACCCTTATACAATCGCGGTGGCCCTGCCGCTGCGGCGTTGCGGACAAACTCATCATGGCCCACATACACATCAGCGGCAGGTAACAGACTCCCGCTATTTCCAGTGAACGAATCGAGCGATGGTACGGTGCTGATTGCGTTGTTAGCATCCGATTGGAATCCCCAGCCTGCTGTTTTCATTATTGTTTCCATTGAAGTAACAGTGCCGGGAATCGCCACGTTCTCACTGAAAAGTTTTCTACTCGTTGTCATATTTCTCCTTTATGCGCCTGACGCTCCGCTTGCGCCGGATTTGCCGCTAGATCCGCTTGCCCCACTAAATCCAGATGCTCCAGAAAACCCACTGACGCCTGAGTAACCTGAGATGCCGCTGTAACCCGAATACCCCGAATCGCCCTTCGGAATACTTTGAATCAAAGCAACCGTCGCGCTTGCTGTCAAATAGAAGGGATATGTTGCCCCAAACTGCGCGGCGCCCTGATTGAAAACATCAAGTTGATCCCATGTTGTTGTTGCTCCCAAACTCGCTGGGATCATCCATCCTGCATTGGCTTGCGGAAACCCAAAGATTATTACGCTTGCAACATCGTCCACATATAGCTGTCCGGTGAACCGTGATGTTTGAACGTCTACTCCATCGTCCGTGGTACGGATAGTAAATTGTGGGATCGTAAGGAAACCATCGACATCAACTGAGCACTGAACGTCGTAAAAAAATCCGGTCTGCCCGTTTCCCGGCATGATCGGCGTCACGCCATCGCTGTCCAAGAATCGCTGCGAATAATATCCTCGGATATGAGGATCGCCTTCGCCTATCCATATAGGCGGTTCCGGCACTGTCTGGAAAATTAGAATCTCAGCCATAAGAACTAAGGCGACCCGCACGGGAGCAGGCCGCCTAATGGTGGAAAGGCGCAGCCAAGCAGCCCTTCTCAGTTACACCTTCGATCCGGTGATGTACCACTGTGATAAGCCGTCCGATTCCGCGTAGCCTACATTCCCGTCTTCAATGACCGTGGTGGCGTCGGCAGTAGCGAGTGTATCCGGGCTTGTCGGCCCAACTGTAGCGTCGCCTCCTGAGCCAACTATTCGGATGACATTGTTTCCCTGCTCAAGTGTGCAGAGACGCGCGAGGGGTAAAGTGATAGCTTTCGCCGCCGTAACCTTCACCGCGTCTACTGGCTCAGTCAGCACCAAGTCATCAGCAGTGGTGACTATCTGTTGAAAAGGACTCCCAAATAACGGCATAGCAATTCTCCTTGAAAATAGGCTAGAGGGGCGACCGCAAGCATCGCCCTTCTATCCATTAACTCAGCGTTACGCTGCTGCGCCAGATACGCCTGAGAATCCAGAAGCTCCGCTGGCTCCAGATGCGCCTGACTCACCCGAAGCTCCAGAGAAGCCCGAGGTTCCGCTGAACCCAGAGGCTCCAGAGGCTCCAGACTCGCCTGAAACACCCGAGAACCCAGAGGTTCCGCTGAACCCTGAGATTCCGCTTGCTCCGCTTGCGCCTGACTCGCCAGATACTCCACTGAATCCTGACGTTCCGCTGAATCCACTGGTTCCGCTGGTTCCGCTGGTGCCAGAGGTTCCACTAGCTCCGCTAGCTCCACTGAACCCTGAGATACCAGAGAATCCGCTGACCCCGCTGAATCCAGACGTACCGGAAGTACCAGAGAATCCTGAAACGCCAGCCGCGCCTGTTCCGCCAACGCCAGTCCATACCCCAGCTCCGTTACTGGTCATTAACGCCGTTTCACCCGGAAGCAATGAGCCAATGCCAATCAACGCGTCCGAGCCTTGAACTAAAATCGTCACGGCCTGATCTGCCGTTGAGCTAGCACTGTTGATGATCTCTTTTTGGAATTGACTTTGGCCGATCATTCCCGGTAGGCAGGTTGCGGCTAATGGCAATGTAGCGTTCTTGCCAGACGTAATCGTGAAAGTCGCTACATCGTCAGACACGGTTAGCGTGTATGAGTCAGTCTTAGTGACCATCTTTGTGTAAGTTGAATAAAGCGGCATAATTTGTTTCTCCTAAAGCGACAAAGGTGCGGCGGCTCCGGCTATACCAGCCGCAGTCTTCCACGGGCTTTCGCTTTGCGTGACTGTGCCCTGACCTGAAGAACTCATTGTTTCGTTAGTACCGCGGGTGAGTCCTGCAAGTGCTAGATTCTTGGATTGATTTAATCGGTTTACGTCGTATGCGCCTTCGCGGGTTTGCTGTCCCGCCTGTTGCATTAACTCGCGTTGGCCGGAACGACGAATAGCATCCCGGATTTGCGGGGTCACGTAGCCCCCTGTCGGACTAGCTAGAGATTCATCTAATTGTCTTTCTTTTTCGCCTAAGCGATAACCAATGGAAGGATCAATCTGGGCTTTACCAGCGCGAGCGGCAATAATATCGGGTGTGTCTGGAACGGTCTGCGAGGAAGTCCCTGTTGAGGACTGCGTGGATTTCTGTTTTGTGTCGGACATTCCCAAGTAGGGCGTTACCTTTGGGTTGCATATTTCACGAAATTCCGCTCGTCAGACACGGAGTTTAGTATCATATTGTCCTGAGTGCAAGGGAAATCTGCGTCAGGATGACCCGCTACTGGGTTGGCGTGTTATTTGGTAACGAATGAATGGCTTTTGCTGGAATTCCTTTTCTTCGCCGGGTGAGAATCCCAACGCTTCCAAGTATCCCTTTAGTGCGATGTTTCTTTTTGTCACCCATGCACACAGTTCCTGCGCTCCGTTTTCAAAGAAGGCATCGCGTATCAGTTTGCCGCCTTCAATCAATATCTCACGCGATGTGCCCCGTTTTGATGTGAAGTGGGCCTCAAAATGCTGCTCTTTCCACTCGTACAAAAGGAACGCCGCACAGAACTGACCATTAAATACTCCAACTACAATTTGGTGGGGATCGTCAGCAATAAAAGCTTCAAAGGACGCGCGGTCGGGCTGTACATGTTTCTTTGCCGCTCGCCACTTGTACGCCTCTTGGAAAAGATCGAGGTCAGCGGTCGGATCAAGCAGTTGTAATTCTAACTTAGACAAGGGCAAGCCTTCGCGTTAGCGGTAAGGGAGCGAGTTTGTAGACGTGCGGCACTATGTTCTCGGCGTACACAAAAGCCGTTGCGTCATAGTTGATTTCTTCCCACGTCTGGTACTGGTGCTGCCTTAGATAGTCTCTCCCGCGAATCAAATTGATATTTTCAGGATAGCCCCAAACTGTAGGGTCACTCGGCCCCCACAGAACGATGCCGGGTTTCAATTTCTCGCAATGGCAGAAGTGGGCGAAGAAATTATCCACTGCGATCCACGTCGAACAGCCGTTCACCAAAGCTCGCAGGTCTACATAGGACAAGTTCAGGTAACAGTCCATTACACCTTCGATGCGATCCTCGCCGGCGACTCCAATCTGAATTACTTCGTAGCCATCGCGCTTCAGCAATGAGACAAGTTTTGGGAAGTAGGGATAATTCTTCGGGTTCTGATTTCCTGACCGGAGCTTTGAGCTGTAAGGGGAGATAATGATGGTCATTTCCAGAACGCCAACATGGCTTCCGTCATCGGCCGCTTCCAATTATTCCGCGCCATCCAAGCGTACAAATTTGAGTCAGAAAATCTTGCCCCAAGTCTTTGTTGGGCTTCAGCAATCGAGATGATCGGAATATCCTGATCGTCAAAGATTCCTTCATGGCTAACAGCGAGAACTAGACCACGTTCTTTATGAATCTCTTTGAGTTGCGGCAAGATACTGAGGGCTGCAAAATGGTCGCCAATTCCTGCGTCCAAAACAACGAGCTTCGGTGAGTTATCTTCAACCCCACACGATGCCAGCCATTCTCTAAATTTGGCGTCGTCTTGCGCCCACAAACTGCCATCGTTGAACGTTCTTACTCCACCCGTGCTTTGCTGGAGATGCCAAACCGTAATCGTAGGATCAACAATCAACTTGTATCCGGCGCGCTTCAGTTTCATACTGAACCAACTGTCTTCGCGGAAACTAACATTGGTGAGCTTTGGATAGCCGCCAACTTCGCGGCCAGCCTTTACTCTGAAAAGATAGCAACTGTAAAGATGTTCCACGTCTCGTAGTCGATCACCATCAACAAACCACTGCAAGTTTGTTCCGTTGAAAATGTCTTCAACTTTCCCCTCAACGCCTTTTGGTAACGGAGCGATATGTCCCGGTTGCAGAACGAGCGGAGCAACCGCGCCTACCGTTTCATCCTCCATTACCTTCAACAGTTTCTCGATAATGTCAGGCTCAAGGATATGATCGTCATCGACACGGAGTAAAAAGTCGGTCGTACAATTCTCAAGGGCATGTTGATGGTTTGCGGCAAGACCTAATCTCGGAGTCTTGAATGTCTCGAACGGAATTCCCGCGTCTTGGAGTAGGTGAAATAGTTCCGTATAAGGTGAGACTCCTCGCAGTTCGTTTTGCTCACCATCGTCATAGAGAACTAGCTTGTCAGGCTTGCGAGTTTGAGTTGCAACCGAGGCGATGGCCATTGGAAGCGTGGTGAAGTAGCGATTGAGAGTTGAAATTTCAACCGTAACCGTTCGCGACTTTGTGACACGCTTCGCTGGTTCGTACTGGAATCGGACGCCCCGCTCCGTGAATTCAGTTGCATTAGACGCAATCTCATTCATGGCCGCGAGGTTTTCACTCACATATTCCCTGTATTTACTTTCTATGGCTGACTGCACGGTGCCTGCTTGCTTGATTCCCGCAAAGTACAAATCAGCATGATCATTTCGGTAGCCGAGATAAGACTTGGAAAACAGTGTCGCGGGTAAGGCTGAGGCAAAATCTTCGGTTGAAATGTTCCGATAGTAATCAGAGGTAGACGGACTGGCCCATCCCCCATCTGTGCGGATTGTGCCGTGCTCTGCGCGCGTTGGGCCAGCACAGGTGATAAGCAATAGCCCCCCGGGCTTCAGTAGAGCGTGCATCTGCTTCAGCGACTCGTCCCATCGGCTATCGTGCTCCAATGCCTCGGTACTGATAACCACGTCCCAAAGGCCGTCTCCCCGAACTTGTGTGACGTGCTTTACCGCGTCAACGCCCGGGCCTTCGCCTAAGTCGATTCCGTGGTACGTGCAATCAGCGAAGTACTGGCGCACACTTCCGTTAATATCCAGCGAGCCGACTTCAAGAACCTTCTTGCCTGAAAAGAATTCAGGATATTCTCGCTTTACGCTGATAACGAATTGGTTTGCTTCTCGATGCAAAAGAACCCTCCGAATCCTTCTACTGACTCAGTGATATTTGGTTTGTCTAATGCTTCCCAGATGCCTGTTTTGTCTGGTACGCGACTAACCAGTAATTCGTTCACAGCTTGAACGACACCAGGATAGTCGGAACTGTAGTCGTGACCGCATAGTAATCCGCCTTCCACAAGCACTTGTTGCCAATTGAGAATATCTGCCCTGATCGCGTCGTAGTGATGATCGCCGTCTATGAAGATCATCGAAACGCCAATACCCTTTAGGAATTCCGCCGCATTCGCACTGCTTGTTCTTAGTGGGACAACCCTGCCTTCCAGTATGTGATCGGAAAGATTTCCGCAGAACTGAAGGTAAGCCGCATCCCCGTCACGTTCTTTTGCGGACTCAAACGCCGGATCGCCATTTGCTGCCCATGCGTCTACCGCAAACAACCTGCCACCTTCGGGAAGATTATCCGCGAGTGCTCGCGTGCTGCGTCCGTACCACGAACCAATTTCACAGATTATAGGGTGAAGTCTTGCTTGCGTTGCCAGCCAAATCAATTCATCGTGGCCCATCCAACCTTCAATTTGTTCTGCTCGCGCAATATTCACGGGGCCATACCTCGCTCTTAGTTTTGCTTTATTTCGTTCAACTACTTCTACATGGTTCGGGAGTTGAGATAACGTGGTTTCCGCGTCATGCATCACCGGAAAGTTGCCAACCCATCGGTGACGCTTCCACTCTGGTAGATGTTCGCTGTCTGGAACTTCAACTAACTTGCATTCTTCACCAACTGGAACTTGTACCCACTTCCATCCCGCTCGTTCAGCTCTGATAGTGAGGTCGATATCTTCCCCGTAGAACGGCGAGAGGTCTTCGTCCAATACCCCGACTTTATCCAGCATTGTTCGCCGGAGCATTGCGCAGAAAAAGATAATAAATTCATGTTGAGTATCGTTATCCCACAGTTTATGTGAGCCTGTGATTCCTACTTGTGGATCGGAGAATGGCCCAGAGAGTAAGTCGAGCCAATGGTTCTTTGGTTGGTCTAAAAGAACGCAGTCGTCGTTAAGTAGGCAAATTAAGTCGCAATGGCTCTCCTTGATTCCGGCGTTTACTGCTTTTGAAAATCCGATGGGCTTCTCAAACCAGAGCGTTATTCCATCCAGCCCTAAGTCCTGAAGGACGTTGCGAGTCTCAGGAGGTGCACCGTTGGCCACAATGACTATTTCGCACTGCTCAAGGTCGGTATGCTGTTTGAGTGATTCGAGACAGGTGCGGAGGCCAGAGGAATTCAAAAACGAGGGGATTACGATCGAGAAGCGCGGCATCCTGCGTACTTTATCATTGGAATAACGTGGAAGTCACGCGGAATGTCGTGCTTCTAACTTGTTGGCAAACTGAATCCATAAGTATTTGTTCAAGTAGGTGTTCACGATTGGCCCACGCTCTGTTGCTTGATCCAGCACACGGCTGGTACATAATTGGGGCTTCCACAACCCTTATCTACTAATTGAAGTTCACCTAGAGAGGCTTGTGTAACTTTCCATCCTGTATCTTCTGCGCGACAGCAAAGATCGCAATCTTGATGATTGATTCACAACAGGGAATAAGACAGTCTATCAAATGACGGTAGGTGGGAATTACAATACTGAATTTAGACATGACTCTCTAACGCATCCGAATGTTAGTAAAACCGTGGCTCAGGCCACGGGCAGCAGTGGTGCGCGTTTCAACCTCAAAATAATAATCCCCTATCGATCCTGTTGGTAAGTTGGTTGTATGAGTTGCCACCAATGAAAAGCTAACCCCAACATCGGTAGAAATATAAAACTTGATGGAGGATGTACTTTCTACGACTATCACAAGAATATAAGCTGTGCTAAGTGAAACCGTAATACCTGTATCGGTAATAGTTCCACCTCCTGAGTTATCGTTAGTAAATGCCTGCCAAGTGGTGTCGCTCGCAACGGTACTGAAACGAAATCCCATCCCATCTAATGTTGGATCATCTGAACCTGCCGGATTGCTGCTAAAACTGCCAACCCATATTCGCGTTGATGTAATGTCAGTAAAGGTCATCAACTTAGTAAATATCTGAGGTAGCCAGTCCACCCAGATAAACGCACCATTGTTAAAATTAAATCCCGCCGTGTTACCAACTGAGGCTCCCGTATTGCGCCGAAGCCAAGGCCCACTTGCGTTATCTATATTGGCAGAAACATCAAAAAAAGCAGTGATAGCGCAACCATAAGCGTCAGTGGCGGTACTGTTAGGCCGAGCGTTGACACCCATTAGACGATAGGTTTCAAACTGCCCACCAATGAACGTACTGCTTGCACCTGTACCGCTAAAACCACTAAAGCCGGATGTTCCTATACCTGAGAATCCAGAGTACCCACTGATTCCGGAATCACCAGAGAAGCCAGAGACGCCGCTGTACCCGCTTTCACCAGAAGCCCCGCTAGCCCCGGATGCGCCACTCGATCCCGGCCCTCCGGCCTCTGCGGAAAAACCAGAAGTGCCGGAGAACCCTGATACGCCGCTAAATCCTGAAATACCCGAGTAGCCTGACTCTCCCGATGCTCCGCTGAATCCGCTGGTGCCTGTTCCAGAAGCACCACTCGCCCCGGAGAAGCCTGACTCTCCACTAAAACCTGAAGCTCCTGAAACCCCAGACTCGCCGGAGAATCCAGAAACGCCAGAGGTTCCTGAAGTTCCCACTGCTCCGCTAGTTCCAGAAAACCCACTGACGCCGGACGCTCCACTCGCCCCACTTGCCCCTGAAGCGGCTATAGCTCCCGCTGCGCCTGAAACACCTGAGTATCCACTCTGGCCCGAAGCCCCAGATGCGCCAGAAAACCCACTCTTACCCGGCTTGTTTCCTGAGAATCCAGAGAATCCACTTTTACCAGAAGTCCCTGAATAGCCACTGAAGCCTGATTTACCAGATGCCCCGCTCGCTCCGCTTGCGCCTGATGCGCCCGACGTTCCCGAGAATCCGCTTGTACCCGAGAAACCGGAAGTTCCTGAAAATCCGCTAACCCCAGAAAACCCGGATATTCCACTCGCGCCTGACGCCCCACTTTCACCGGGGGTAGCCCCGGAAACACCTGAAGCCCCTGATGCGCCTGACGATCCAACATTGTCGCCGGAGAAACCACTAACACCTGAGAAGCCTGAAGTTCCTGTGGCCCCACTAACCCCGGAGGTGCCAACTCCTGACGTACCAGACGCCCCAGAGGCGCCTGATTCTCCCGACGTGCCTGAGAAGCCGGACACCCCGCTAAATCCGCTTGTGCCGGGGTTGTCGCCACTGAAGCCTGAGACTCCAGAGTATCCTGAAACGCCACTCTCACCGGAGAAGCCAACACCGCTTGCACCACTAAATCCAGATGCGCCAGAGTAGCCGGACGTACCAGGATTGTCGCCGCTAAATCCTGAAACACCTGACGCACCACTTGCGCCGTCGCTGCCCGGAATGCCGACTTCAACTATCCGAATATTGGTGTCGTCAGAAATTATCGTCAAATTTCAACAGTCCTTTGCGAACATCAATCCTGAGATAATGCAGGGGATCGTAAAGCCACTCGTATCAACTACGCTGACGTGGTAATGTCCCGCGTCCCACGTCAATGCCGTAGTGGCAGCTTCATCCAGATTAAACCGCCAAACACCGGGGCTTGCCTCGACGAACAAGTTGTTGCCTGTGTTCCAAGTAAACGCTGAAGCACCGTTAGGCTCACCAATAAATTCGGCTGAGAGCACGGGGATGACAACACCGTCAGCATCGGTGAACGTAATTGTGGGTTGATAAATCCCGCCTCGGGTAATTACCACGGTGAAACTAGCAATGAATACATCGGCCATATTTAAGGTTCTCTTAAGCTATTGTGCTTCCCAGACGAAGTTCTGCGCGGCGGCAGTCCCGGTCTCCGTCCATACTATATCGAATGTTGTAGCCCCCACGTTCTGAATTATTCCCGACACCGTGTTTCCGCTTGAAGTTGCAAGGAACACCGCAAAGGTCGATGATGTTTGGCTTGCCTGTGCTGCCGTTCCCGCCGAGGTCATATACACACATCTGTTTCCACTTGAATTCCAGATGCCCATAGAAAACGGAGTCGGAGTAGCAGAGTTGCTATTTACAAACGCCCCAATACCGTAGATGCGAACAATTACGGGTGTCTTGCCCAAACCATGGGTGATTGTCTGCGTGCCCGTGGCCGTGGGTGATGCTTCTACGCCAGCAGTCGATAAGGGAGTACCAGAGAGTCCACTCGTTCCACTGAAGCCTGATGTACCACTTGCGCCCGCTGCCCCGGAAGTGCCTGATGTTCCGGCACCCGTCGCACCTGAAACTCCCGATGTCCCCTGACTACCTGTTTCACCACTGAATCCGCTAATCCCTGAAAATCCACTTATTCCCGATGCGCCCGTTGCGCCAGATGTCCCGCTCGTTCCTGCTCCTGTCGCTCCCGACACTCCCGAAGCACCCGCAACACCACTGTCCCCAGAGAACCCTGATTCTCCACTAAAACCTGAAACCCCACTTGTTCCTGAGAATCCAGACGTGCCAGAATCGCCAGAAGCACCACTCGCTCCGTCAATTCCTGTGGCCCCTGAAATACCGCTCATCCCCGAATAGCCACTTTGTCCGCTAGTTCCCGACGCTCCATCGGCACCGGCGCCCCCAGCCTCACCTGAAATACCTGATTCCCCGCTGAAACCAGATGTTCCACTCGTACCCGCTCCTGTAGCCCCACTTGTTCCAGAAGTACCCGATGTACCTTGCGTACCCATCGCCCCTGACGTGCCGCTTGCGCCGATAGCACCTGAAACCCCAGACTCGCCTTGAGTTCCAGTCGCTCCGCTAACACCCGAAAATCCTGACTCCCCACCCACACCAGTACTGAGTGTGGTAATTATCGCCGTCCATGTATTAACCTCGTCACTTGACAGAGCCATGGTTTGGTTAGGCTGTAGTGTTGGTGTGCCAACAAAAATATCTCCACCCTGAATTTCAAGGGTTAACACATCAAGAGATTGCGCACTATTGACAACGGTTTTTTGGGCTTGAGCACCTATGCAGGCTGAGGCCGCAGGCAACGTGCCAGTCGCAGCAATCGAAAGAACGAAGCCTATGTAATCGTTATCTGGCACGATTGTATAGTCAGCAGTTTCGATTACGCGAGATGCCATCTTTAACCTTTCGGGAAAATGTCAACAATCATTGCGTAAACAACAATGTGATTGTCAACAATCTGATTTTGGTCGATACTGATGGCTTGAATAGAAGTCCAATCAAATCCAGCGACATTTACCGCTGCAATCGCAAGATCAAGACTTCCGCCAGCCATCGCAATAATGTTTGCGTGAGTTGAGTCAATATAATGCAGCCATGCCTCAGTAATTTGCAGACTTGCTGCGCCAGAGTCTGTAGTTGCTGCTACCGTGACCCCGTTTACTATAGTTGTGCCGGTGATAGGCGATCCAGTATCACCCTTCCAGTAGGATCGCACCCTAAGACGATCATCAACTTGTGTTAAAGTATTAGCGGGCAGATTCGCGGAAACTACAACTTGGGCTGTGTTGTCTACGCCCGCCGTGCCTGTGCCGCTAATGTAGGTAGCCGATGAGCTAAGGTGAACACCGATAGGAAGAACTCCAGAGAACCCACTGGCCCCGCTGAAACCACTTGTCCCGGAATCCCCACTTGCTCCTGAATACCCTGAAACACCGCTTGTTCCAGAAAAACCAGATATACCTGAAAATCCGCTAGCCCCAGAAAAACCTGATGCACCCGAAAATCCAGATACACCAGAAAATCCAGATGTGCCCTCTGCACCAACTGCCCCGCTAACGCCTGAAAATCCAGACTGCCCAGAAAATCCGCTTGTGCCGGAGGTTCCGCTTGCGCCTGAAGCACCCGGATTAGCACCAGAGAAACCAGATTTACCAGAGGCTCCTGAAGTTCCAGAAGTACCTACCCCAGATGCGCCACTCAGACCGATATTGATTTCTATTATGCGAATCGGCATTTAGGTTTCGACGATTCCCGGCGCAAGTAGCGCGGCGACCAAAAACATCATAAATTCCGTCACGTCTTGCATCTTGTCCATTAGCCCCTGCATCTCGGCCTGAACATATCCAACTGAAGCAACCGTAGCAGGGTAGGTTGATTGCGCGCTTCCGTTTGGCGTCCCTGTCCACGGATTTACGCTGCCGTTTCCCGTCAGCGCGGTGAATGAGGTAATGTCAGAATTTGTGCCGCTCTGTGCCGCACTGATGCTTGCCCGCACCGTGGCCGCATTGGCAACAGCCAGCGTTACAAGCCCCATCCCTGCGATAAACTCATAGCCCGTAGCTCCTCCACTTAAGGTAATCGTCGGGCCTGTGGCTTGCCCAGAGTTTCCATTGATTGTGTTGATAACCGTAGTTGTATCGCCCGCGATATTGGTAATCGAGGCGGTGATTAGGGGAGGCGAATACTGCTGATAAGTATAGTCAGACACCAAGCCAAAGTTCTCGTCACCTATGTATGCCATTAGATTTCTACCTCCGTGATGTCCGCGCCTTTGAACTGCTCTTTGATCTGAATCAGAGCCTTGGCTTTCTCGTTTTCCATCAACAGTTTACTATACATCGTTGTCTCTCCGAGCTTTATTGTGTAGCGGTACATTGGGACTTTGTTAGGCACTTTTGAGTCTCCGGTGCGTTCGATTCGATAGGCGTAATTTCCGCCCATGCGTTTGCGAATGTCAGCTAAAGCGTCCGGCGCACAGTTGCGTGTTGTTTCTGGAACCCATTCTCCGATGTGGATAAGGTTGTTACCGTCGTAAACTGAGAAGCGAATTTGATTGCTCATCTTCTAACACCTTGATCTGAAATTTCCATACAAATCTGATCGAGACGATCTCTCGCTGCGTTCCCTGTATCGTCACCAGAGACACGGCAAGTTTGTAACGTCCCTACGATGTTAATAGGCTTGCGCTTCGTCTGTGTTACGTGCGTGGTATCAGGAAACGACTGAGGTCGTGTAATGTTCGTAGTGTTCGTTCTTACTCCATCTTCTAAGTCGGCAACGACAATAGGTTGCTCCACGTCATACGCATATCCCATTGCCTCACAGTTAGTCACACGGCCAACCAAGTAGATTGACTTTGTGTTTTTCGTGGTCAACTCATTGCCGCTGTCTGACAACTGAGGGACAATCCACCACGCACTGCCTTCGCCTGCGTCAAACGTAAGTGTGTCTGCCGTTCCCGCTGTGGTTGTATCCACAAACGGAACCATAATTTCGGCAACTACTTGTGTGACGTTTACCTGACTCATATTCCAAACCGAGTAATTAGCGCGGATTCTATGCTGGCTAAATCCGCTGGTTGCAACTCAATCGACCAAATCTTTGTGAATGGTACTTGCCCCTGCGGTGCGTCGTTTCCATCCCCTCCGTCAAACCCTGCTCCGCTCTGAAGGAAATTCAACTGATTGTTTATTATCGGCTCAGTGCCAACCGCGTAGGTGTCCGAAGCCTCTTCCACGCTATTGATGCGTATTGAAACTGTGGCACCGTCGCAAATAACCGTCACTAAATAGGTGGTATTCTCAGCGATCACTGTAACGGCTTGAGCGACGCAGATAGTCGAGCCAACCGAGTTGACTCGCTGAAAATAAATGAGTCCCGTGCCACCCGGATCTCCGCTGCCCCCCAAAGCCAATAGCCAACCCGTTAAATCTCCTCCTGTATTTCCTTTGCGGTCAATAATCTTCGGCTCGCCGTTCTGCCAACAGCCTTGGAATTGCGTGAGATTAAACACGCACATTAAAGTAAAGGCGCTGGGTAGAAACAAGTCGCTGGCAGTTCCCGTCCCCGTGTTCAGGTAGCCCGCGTTGCGAGTTGTTGGTAGACAGTCCAGCGGTTCAGTAAACCCAACGATACTAGGCTCGTTGTTGACGGCAGGTGAGCTGGTATCAAACGTCTGTTCTACCCAGTCTCCCGAAATCACATGGGCCAGAGAGAGCGTGTACCCGTGAATTCCGGTTTCCACGATTGAGGTAATTGGATCACCGTCACCATAAGTTCCGGTATAATTCGCCGCGTCTACCTCAAAGATTACAGCTTCTTCAGGTGGTGGTGGAGGTGGCGGAGGCACTGGTGCGTCGAGTGCATAGCCAAACTCGCTTCCGTTGAACTTCGCTGTTGACCACACACCTGTATCCGGGGCAGTTTCATAAGGGAACTGATAGATCAAGTAATCTGTTGACGGCGTAATTCCGTCGCTTTCACTGTCAGTAGAACTTTGTCTCGCCACCGCTCCTACTGTATGACCTGCTTCGTCTACCTTTGTGCAAAGATTGACCACCACGGCATCAACACTGGCCGATGTTGTATCCTGCGTGGCAAACGTATCCTTACCCCCAGTCACAATCTGCGCCCGCGCTTTTACCGACACGCAGGATGTACCCCAAGTATCCGGCGCTGCCATCGTTGTACTGGGAGGGATTTCACCGCCAGTGGTAGCCTTCAATTTCGATGAGACGTTGATTAGACCACTTGAGTGACGGTTGATATAACCAGACGGGGTTGCAGGCGCCTGGGATTCAGTCATTTCAATAGCGATGATCAGATCATTGTCTGTAAGGCTGTTTACCTGCGCAAAAGTAATGGTATCGGTTGGAGGCGGCTGTGTTGTTAGTGCCCCTCCCACGCTGGCAGAACTGCCCTCAATAGGGATAGCCTGATTCACTCCAGTAAAGCAGAGCACGACAATTTCATTGACTTGTTCTAATGGCTCCCCGTTATGAGGCAGAGAAGTTAGAAACGTCCAACTCGCTGGTTCGGACGCTCCAGCCAATTTCATAACCACAGTAGAACACCAAAGAATCGCGCTATAAGAACCGGGGACAACAAATGGATCGAACAAAAATAGGCCGCCAACCCCTCCTCCTTCACTTGATGTGGGTATTGGGGTGCCAGTAGTGGTAAAGGGTGATGCGTCGGGAACGACGTTGCTGCTTTCCGAACTCCCGCTAGTGCGAATGATCAGCACCATTAAATCGCCTTCGGTAATTCCTGCTGGAGCGGAGACAGTGGGCGAGAGGGTAGAACTGGACACGCTAACAAATGTTGGCGCGGAACTTGGATCGGTATCAGGAGCAAAGTTGTATGACGTATCGCCATCAGGCGGGTTTTCATCTACGTTACCGTAGTTTGGAATTCCCGGCACGGGCACCCAGTTGGTGTAAAAACCTGCCCCATTGGGAAAATAGGCTCGGAGGTGTTTATTCCCCTGAAAGTCGTTAAAAGCCGAGCCTGTGTCATCACAGGTATAGAAGTCATCCCAACTCGCGGTCGGCGGTACCGCGTCTGTAAGCGTATTGCCATCTGCCCCGTAGCCTACAACGGAGAGCAATCCTGTGCCGCCATTTTGTGTGTCCCCAGTGAAGTCAATAATGGTAGTGACGGTTGTAGAATCCAACCAGAGTTTTATTACAACGCGGCCAGCAACATCGTCGATAAAACCTTGAACCTCAATATAGTAGTACGTTCCAACTTCAACAGGGTCAATAGCGCTCGCTAATAATGCTCCCGCCTGTGTGCCCAAATACGCCTCAATAATTCCAATGCTATCGACCGTGATAGCAATATGAGGCGTAAAGTCCGATTCCATAAACTGAAGAATCGTCGCTCGTCCTGATGGTGGAAGTGCCCCAAGTCGGAATGCGATCCCCTTGAATAAAGTGAGTGATTCCACCGTCTCGCCAAAGAGTTTAAGTTCTTCCAGGAAGTAAGTTGTCCCGTAAAAAGTGACTGCTCCCGAACTGCTATTGCGACCCGCGCCCGCACTGATTATCGCCGTCGATGCAGCCGCGTACTTCTGCGTGATGTCGTTATAGTAATCAAAACTGTCAGTGCTAATTAGTGCCATTTAAGTTCTTCGCCCACTTACCAGTAATTTCAGAGAATCACCTACGGTTGCCACACCGCACACGATCATGTCTTTAGTGTCATTTGTTATTACCCTGCTAAAACACCAAAAGTTTTGCGATAGTCCAAACCCCAACATTCTCGTTGTCCAGAATCCCGCGTCATTCAAATGGTCGGCAATGTGAAATAACACAATCAGGTTGTTCTTCGGATCGTGAGCAATCAGCGACTGGCCCGGATTCCAGTTTCTAGTTATCTCATAAACATCTGCCGCCCAGTCGTGCTCGATATAACTTTCATCTCCATCTCCTGCTGAACGTGTTGGCCCGGCTACCGGAATCATGTAGAGAACGCCGTTGACGAAAACCACTTGTTCCCACGTCGCAAACCCACTGTGGTATAAAGGTCGAATAATGATCGGAACTAAATCACTTGGGGTTGACTGAGCAATCTGCAAGTGATTCGTAGTTTCAAGATAGATGCGTCCTTGTGCTCCAGCTATCGTGCCGATGATCGTTTCAGGCGGTGAGGAGCTAATCGCTAATTCCAACGGAGCAGCTTCAATGTTATTTGGTTTCGCCGGAGAGAGAAACGGCCCCGGTGACGTAGCTTCTGGATTAGTAGCAAACCCTTGTCCCTGAACGCTTGTCCAGATGAGATTCGTATTCATGGACTCGACGCCCATTGCATCTGTAGGGGCATCGTTGTTGAATGAGACGAGAATGTTGTTTTCAACTTCTGCGTCGTAGTATTCAATGTTGACCGTACCCCCGGCGGATGAGACTTCCGTGTCGTCAATCATTCGCAGTCGATGCCACGGGCCATTGAGGTAATTCAGGTCGGCGCCGAGAGTGTCCGTGAAAGTCGTTACCCAGACGATCCAAGCATTCTGCCCGTTCGCTGTGTCCATCGCCGGGAACAAACATGCAATCAGATCGTTGGTGGCGATCGTGACATCAGCCCGATCAGATGGATTGTTATAGCCTACGGTTTCTTTTCTTGCGGGAGTAATGACAAATGAATAATTCCCTCCCTGCATCTTCGATCCACCGCCCACTGCTGAGAGTGTCGGAGGCGCAGAAGTATTCATTCCCAACTCAAACACCGTGTAGGTATTAGTGACCGGATCGTAAAGAGCAATCGTGGGACGGCGGGTAAGAGTTAAAGACGTTCCAGGCAACGTTTGACCATCAAGATAAAATGGCCCTAATCCCGCTCCGACGATTGAACCACGATCAAGTTTGTTGACGTTGCCCCATATCGAGACGCCAAGCTGTTCGTTCACCGCATAGGCGCGCGGCATCAACCATCCAATGAGTCCTAAAACCGTAGCAGTTTGGTCAGCCCACACAGTCATATGTTCATTGTCTATAACGCGCCGGACAAAGATTGGATAGTTGGCTGAATTGTCTGTTGGAATACAAGAAATCCGCATTCCAATGTAAGGGCATTCGGTGAGGAATAAAGTCCCTGAACCAATTACCGCATTTGAACCTTCAGTGAGAGTGATGGTTCCGGTCATCTGAACCATTGGGGCAGACTGTCCGGTGTCGCCTTCGCCTGAATAAGTTTCCCAGTAATATTGATCTTCAATACGGCCACGGACAATCAGGCTGTCCATACGAAAAGAGCCGCGATCACCTGTGTTTCCGGTGTGGGCTACGGTAGGCCGATATGGGCCAGCTTTTATTGTCCGAGGCGGAAGTCGTTCGCCCACTACACTTTTTCTCCTGCAACAGTAGCTAATTGACCTTTCAGAGCTTCTGACAATGCCTCAGTTAAATCACTGATAATCACATCAGGCGCATCCACATCGGTTGTGGCTAACGCTGGTTTGGTGACCACGCATGGAGTAATGAGTGTTCTCGCTCCCGTCGCTGTCAGAGGTACAACGAATTGCTGATTAGGCTCCCGCACCAGCAACTCCATACCACCCTGAATCGTAAACACTCCTAAGCGCGGATCGCTTCGTCGAACAAACTGAGGATAGTCGCGCCATGCATATTTCTTGCTTAGGGAAGCGGGGTCAAACAACGTCGCATCAGCTATGTATCGTACAAGCACATCATCAGCAAGAGTTGCTGCTCCGGCCACTAAAACAAGAGACTTCTCACGTCGCAGAAATGAACGTTTGAATTCATCCGCCGCCGCGCCCTCACTAACCGCTTGCGCCACCTCTGGAAACAAGGTGTCGGCAATTCCAATCGCATCTACCGCCGCAGACTGTTCTGGTAATACGCCTTGTAGAGCGTTGTTGACCGCCGCTAACAATAAATCCGTGTAGATCATAATTATGCGGCCTGCCCTTCCATCTTAGCAGGCGGAATGCTCGCTAAGGTTGTTCCAAAATATGTCGCCCACCTGCCCGACTGTTCAACGAATTCATCGTCTCTAACCAACATCGCGCAACCGCCACAAATCACTGCTTCAGCTAAAGAGTCTGCCAACGTAAAGGTTCCATTATGGTCATAGACTTCTGTTTGTGCGTCCGCATCCCACACACAACACTCTAAGATTGCCGTTGTGCGAGTGTGGAGTATCTGTCCACTTGCTAGTGCAAAGTAATATGCAGGAGCGAGAAAGATTCCAGTTGAAAGCAAGCGATTGCGAACTACGGCAACCGGCATACGAGTGAGAATCTTTGTTTGGTCTGTACCGTCTAATACCGCTCCGAAATTACCAATAATCGGTGCGCCTGCTAAGTCTACCGACGGTAAGTCAGCGCCACTGACAAGCGGATCGGTTTCACTTCGGAGATATGCGCGCAACACTCGGTTGTCAGACAACGCAATGGTCTCTGCCAGCTTTCCTGTCGCCCAAACTAAACTGTCTCGAATTGCATTCATTGGGAGAATGCTGGACTGGAATACCTCGTCCGTGAGCGGACGTTGTGAGTAAGTAATCTGCAACTCTACCGGGTCTGTGCCCTGTAGAGCATTGATTCGGATACTAGCTCCAGCGAGCAAGTCGTGAACGTTCATAAGCTCTGCATTCCCCCACCTGATCCTTCACCCGATCCCCCGCTCATTCCTGTAGTACGCGGCCTCACTGCCCTTGTTCCTCCCGGTGTGTACGTGCTCCCGCCACCTAAGTCAGCCGCTTTATTGCCCATCATTCGCTTTTTCAATAAGTCCACGAAGGAGCCTGTGGCTTGCGCTGTTTGATCCTCTTGATCATCGTCGCCCATCGGCACCCACTGGGGAAGTTGGACTTGAAAGTCGGGTCGAAGTCTTCTGTTATCGTCGTACATTAGAGTTTCCTTTTGACTGCTTCGTTCATAATTCCGTGCGCGGGACTCGAATTTCCGTCTCTGTGAGAATAGCTAATTAGTAAACTAAGGGCTAGCATTTCGGACATGAAGGAAGAAAAGAACCCTCCGTCAGACTTTAATGGAGCCAGTTACGCTCTGTGGCTGGAAACGCAGCAGACTGATGCGTTAGCCGAAAAGCGTGCTACTTCTCGCGGGGTAGACCGGATGGTCTCTACATCGAACGCCGTTCTATTCCTGATTTTCATACTGGGAGTTGGCGGGCTGCTCTGTTATATCGGCTACCGCCTTCTGTTCTAAAACGGACTCGCAAAAGCTCCCTGTCGTCGTGGGCGACCAAATGCAGCCTTGAAGCCAGTTGGTTTATCTCTGGCAATGCCCAGTTTGTCGCGGAGCTTATTCATCTCGTCTTTCGTAATTACCCCTGATTGCTTAGAAAGCTCGTCTTGTGCGTCGTCCTCTGTCATTGTGTCCAGCTTTTGCTGGTTATCCTTGATCCATTGCTTCATGCGTGGCCCCGTCTTGGAGAGCAAATCGTAGTATTCTTCCGGTGTAATTCGTCGTCCCTTCGAAACCTCGCCAGTCTTGCTTGGCACTGGCACGCGTAAACCTTTACTGATTACGAATCGCCACGATGGGTCACTCGTCAGTACGTCAAAAAATCTCTGCCGCTGAAGTCTTACTGGTTCACCAAAGGCATTGAGAGTTGGCTTTAGGTAAATAGACGCGAAAGGCGTGCTGCGCACCAAGTCCTCCATCAGGGTGTTGGACTGGTAACTCTTATTGTCAAACAGTCGGTAGATATCTCTGGCGATGTTTGGGGTTGTTGCCGCTGCGGCGGTCGAACTGAGCGTCTGCTTTACGGCCGTGATAGATTTAGCGGGTTCATTTGAGAGAGCGTCAAACAGTCGGCTCAATCCAGAAAGGAAACTCTGACTGAATACTGTGCTGCCGAGTCTAGCGATCGCGTAAGCTCCGCGCGTGGCTGCGTCCTTTTGCTCTAACTCGTGATACCGCTGAGAATCAGTCATATTCCCCACCACGGAAAGTCCCAAACTGAGCGGCGTGTAAACATAGGAAATGTATTTATCGCCAATTTGAATGCTGTAAGGGCGCCAGCCCGCACCTTGTAACTGTCGGCGTTTTTCTCGATCACTTGGCCCGTTGCCATGAATTTGAATTAGCCCTGCAGCTTGCAGCGTCCCAAGGCCCACTAAGCCGACCGTTCCCATTGTCGCTCTGGTAATCATCAGCCGACGCGCTTCAGGCGTAAGAACCTCACCATGACTGTAGCCCATGAAAGCTCGTTTATAGCCGTAGGGCGTATAATTCAACCCTCTGTTCGTTACGTTCGCGACGATTCGGGTAAATGGGACAAATAATTTCAAGGCTTTGTATTTCTGAGCCCAGTTGCCGATAACCTCTGAGGCGTAACCGAGCGCGCCATGCGGCGTATGGTTGTAGGTGGCTTCCCCCGCAAACTCTGCAGCGTCACTCGAAATATCTTTGTCGCGAACCATCTCGACAAGTTCCGCGGCCCGCACTTTAGCCTCGGCGCCTGTGAACCCTTCCCTCTCTGCTTGCTTGAGAAAGTCAGCGCGACGGTCAAGCGCAAGTATGTCCCGAACGCGAGCGTCCAGCTCGTCGCCACGTAGCCCCTCGTTGCGCGCCATACGATCTGCCAGCAGAGACGCGCGCGCCTCCTTGGCTGAACGGAAGAACACAGCGTCACTGGCTGCCAGCAATCGCGTAACGTACTTATAAGCGTTTAGCGGAGTGCCGATGGGAGACTCGGCTATCAGTTTTGTGGCGCGGCCTACTCGGGTGTCCGTCCTGATCGGCACTCCGCCTTTCTTCCCAAACTTGGAGATGTCCATAAGGCGCGGGACTTCCAGCCATTTTCCGTCCGTAACCATGCGGCCTTGTGTCAGTGCGAGTAGTGCGTCCAACTTGCCATCGGAGAAGCCACGCAGCATTCCTCCGTAAATCTTCGCAGCGGCGCGCGGGTTATTCATCGCCAGCCCGTTGACTTCTGAGATCACATTAAACGCCGTGTCTATCGTGTTGACGATGTGAGTGTTGTACCCGGAAAGAATGTTGCCGTAGTAAATACCTATCGGAAGATCCTCGGCCCCAAACCCTTTCTGTTGAGCGATGAACTTATTCAACTCCAGAACGGCTTTGTCCTTTGGCATGCCTTCGGGAGCCTGCTCGATCAAGTCGGCCAGTTCAGTGATTCGCCGTGCAATCTCCTTGCTGTAGCCCGGAAGACCCAACCTATCCCCCACAATGTCATAGAACAATGTGTCCGTGAGCTTTCCGTCCTTGGCTGCCTCGATCAGCTTTTGCCACGATGGCCGGGCTTTTCTAACGGTTGCGTTCTTCTTGAATAGTTTGTTCAGTTCTGCCAAGCGTTCTTCGTCAGTCAAGCCTTTCTTGTTCAACGTGTCTACCGCCTCACGCACCTCCGGCTCGGCAAACTTCATGTGGCGCTGACGTGCTTTATCTACAGCCCGCTTATAAGAGAGCAGCTTTCCTTGGGGGGTTAGTTTTGCCCACATTGCGAATGACTGAACTCCTTGACCCAACCTCGTTCCATAGTCCATTTGCCACTCAGCGAGATCGGTAGCCTGATCCAGTACGAATTCAGCTTCCTTTGGATTGCTCGTTTTCAGGTTGCGATAGGTTTGGTTGAGTCGCTGGATGACGATCTGCCCCATTGTGGAGCGCACGTGGGGGGCAAGTGCGTTGTTCTCGTCCTTGATGATTTTTATGCTGTCACCGATTCCGCGAGATTCAACTAACTTCGAGGCTTCTTCGGCAGTGACTTTATTAGGGATTGGCTCATAGTATTTTGCTGTCCCGATAGAGTCACGCAGTTCTTGAACCATGCGCTCATCTTCAACAAACCGAGTACCAAACTTTCGCTCTTTTACTTCAGGAAAGGGTTCTTTAGCGGATGCTGCACCAGGGCCAAACTTACCAGGACGTTCTTCAGTAAAAGGCGCGGGCATGTCCCCCACACCCGCACCTTTGCTTGATTCAGGAACAGTTATTTGAGTTTTCGCCAGTTCTACTTTAGTAGTAGTGGCACGTTGTTCTCCTTTCTGTGCGCGAGATTCTTCGATCAATTTTGTCCAATAGGGGATCGAGCCGCGCCTGTTAATGGTAAATCCTTCAGCGCGCGCCATATCGTGTGCTTCTTTTAATGTACGTGGTAGCGGTTCTAGTGCTTTCGACTTAGTGGATAAAGGTAATTCAGAACTATACACACCAGTAGCACGACTAGAAGTGTCTGCATTAGGCGCTCCTTTCAAATCAGGATAGTCTGCTAATACTTCAGGGGGCACAGGTTTCCCTTCGCGCAGTGCTTGTTCGACAGATTGTCGATGGTTGCGGAACCGAGCTTCAGAGGTGCCGCTTCCCCACTTGCCTCGAATGTAAAGCGAGACTGGAACTTGCCAATCTTCTTTGCTGCGCTGGGCAGCCATCGCTTTCACTTCCGACGGATATTCTGTACGTCCTCGCTTAAGAGCCGCTTGAAATGTAGTCGGTTCTTTAGCGGTACTCTCCGAAACTGATTCAGAAACTTTTACTTCAGGAGCGGCGGTTTTCCGTTCGGTGGCGGCGGAGTCTCGTGGTAGAATGCGCGGTGTGCCCGACTTGAGATCAGGCACACCCGACACATTGCTTTCAACCAAAGGAGCAGCAACATGCCGTTGATTGATTGTATCTGCCTGAACTGCGGGATTCAATTTAGCCGCTACCCCACCAACATCGCCAAAAGCGGAAGAACCTTTTGCAGCAGACCCTGCCACTGCGCGTACGAGCGTGTCGGCTACGTCAATGGGAATGGATATCGTATGGTCAGGATTGACGGTCACGCCGTCAGGGAGCACCGACTTATCATGGAGCGACACGTCGGACGCAGACTTGACGCGCATGAGATTGTCCACCACATCGACGGGGACAGACTCAACAACAGCGTCTCGAATCTTCGGATCACGGATTTCGCGGAGCACCAGCGCCATCACCGCCCGTTGACTTGGGACATCGAGGCCGCGAAGGCCATGCTCGCGGAAGGGCTGACTCTCCGTCAAGTCGGCAAGCGCCTGAGGCTTGATATCTCCCACATCCGAACCGCGTTCAAAAGCAGGGGGCTGCCCCTGTGATGGACTAAATACTTTTGGTTCTCCTTTAGGGGAAGGCTTGACCGTGAGAGACGGTTCGCTTTCTAAAACCGGCGCTCCAAATGAAACACCCTTTTGCGTTTGTTCGCGTTTCCAGTCTCTAATAGCATTGATGTCCTCAATTAACTGCCTGCCTCGTGTAATCTGTTCGGGCGAAGCCTCTCCCACAACCGCCGCACGTCGAATGTTCATTAAATCTTTCCGCATCGAGCCTTCAAGCATGTTAACTGCTTTAGTTTGAGGCGTTGTCGGCTCGTAGCCAAGATGAGAAAGCGATTTCGCTAGCGACTCGTCAAGGTTTTGTTGTCGAGCAAGTTCAGCTAACCCTTCAGCGGAGATTTCAATACCTGCACGTTGGGGGAGAAGCGCCGCAAGATTTTCTCCTACAGAAGGCTCAACAGGTTGGGAAGGCGCGATTTGTTTTGGTTGTGGCCTTGTTGGCGTGGTTTCCTTCTTAATAAAGCGATCAAGCATGAATGCGGCGTCTTCAGGGTCGCTAAACCGTTGACCCGCTGCTTTTATCGCCTCGCGTGAGATTGCCTGCGTGTCCCAACCGTTCTCATGTGCGATTCTTGCGGCTTCTCGAAGTGTCCCATACGCAACTTGCTGATCGTGGTTCATCTTTACCGGATCAGTTTCGTTGCCAACTCGACTCACTGCCCAGCGCATACTTTCAGCAAGAGATTGCGGACTGGAATCATCAAGGTTTCCAAGGGACTGCCGATAGCTGCGGAGTTCATCAACCTGTGGGCCGGTTTCACCAATACCGTAGAGACGGTTGCGATCCGTTTCCGATAATGCGGCCTCGATCTTCTCGACTTCCTTGTAGGCAGCATCCGCTTTCTCCGTGTCCCATCCGTTTGCCGTGCGCTGAAGTCGTGCATAACGCTTCGCTAGTTCAGGGCCAAGAATGCTCGCCTCAAGGTTGTTGTCCTCGGCCTTCTTGCGTTGAAACTCTTCTTCGATCTGGGGACGAGTCATCTCCCACGGTTTTACAACTTCTGCTTCTCGGGCAGGTTCAACAGAAGTCTGTGCAGCATTAACCTGTTCGGGTTGGGAAGGCGTACTTACTTTCGCTTGTACGCCTTCTACTGGTATGGTTTCAGCAGGTGGAATAGCAGCTTCCAGCGGAGGTGTTGGTTCCGCTTTGCGGGCTTCAACGGCAGGAACTTCTGGCTTGATTGGGAGTAGTTGAGCGTTTCCCCTTCCTTGTAAATCAGCTTTCTTCACGTAGTGAATAGCTTCGGGATTATTTACTTCTGCAACTCGTAGTTTTCCAGCACGCGCACCTTCTTGAGACGCAGTTACTTCAACGTCACCGAAGCGGAGGGAATGAAATCGCTGCGGTGCTGTCCTTTCCGCAATAACATCAGCAGCCAATTCTGGCCCACCTGTTTCGATTTTGGCTTCAGGGTATTGTTCGGCCATCACCTCAGCTTGCTTACCAACATTCTCAGGTGAAACAGCCGATGATTGAATTTCATTGCCTTGTGCGTCTCGCGCCACAACAGCCTCAGTTGTTGCTGCCGACTTGGGTTGAACGTGGCCTAATAGTTCAGTGGTTGGCGTATTTCTTATCGTTTCTCGGCTGATACGATTAGGATCGTAATAGACAACTCCATCGGGAGTTTTCTCGGTACGATAGCCACGCGGAATAGACGGACGCGGAGTATTATTAGGAATCAACGAATAACCACGTACCTGTAATTGTGCGAAAATTGTTTCAGGACGTTCGGGTACACTGTCTCTCCCTCTTATTGTTTCTGGGTTAAACTTTGGTGTCGGTCGCCACTTAGCTCCACTGGTCAACGCAAATCCCAAAGTAGTTAAGGCATTTGGTATCGCTTGTTCTAGCGGCGTTCCCCTCCCTACGTCTACAGCGACTTGCGGAGCAAGGAAAGCGACTATCTGCCGTTTCATGCTCGGATTCACCCCAGCAATACCGCCCATTGCCGCTCCCATTGCTGTTGACACAGCAATATCTGTGGGGCTCATCGGTTCGCCCGTCTTGGCCGCTTTAATCGCTTCTCTCGCCGTCTCAACTCCACCAAAGGTCAAGGCGGTACGAACAATGTGTGCTCCCCTAGTAGCTCTCGCTAAAGCAGGAATCTTGCTTAATAGTTTTCCTGCCCCAATGTAAGGTGCGACACCAGCTATTGTTTCCCCTGCGCCCATCGCAAGATTTTGCTGCGCTTCAGCATTAGGATTAACAAGACGTTCTTCAGGCGTAATCTCCCGTTCCGCGTCCACGGCCCCCAAAGTTAGCCCGCGTATCGCTCCACGTATCGGGTCGGTCTTAATTCCCATTGGAGCATCAAGACTTGTCAAACCGGGAACATAAGGCTTAATCGCCTCTGTTGCTCGCTCAATAATTCCCGGACGGCGAGCTTGCATCGCAGGTCCACGATCACGTGGTATTCCCGGTTGGCCCCGTTCTGTCTCGGTAAACCCACCAGGGGCTTCAATAGTCTGCGGAGAAACGCCTTTTACTCCTGCTCTTGCTCTTGCAAAAGGATTAACTCGTTTGGTAGGCGCTGTCGGTGCGGCGGTATCCAGCGAATCTAACAATGCATCGTAAGGGTCTACTTGTGTGGCCTTGGAGGTTTCGCCAATACTATCCAACAACTGGTCGTACTTGTCACCCTTTGGCGCAATCTTCTGTACATATCCTCTCGTTTCAGGAATACGTTGGGCAGACCGTCTCGCTTGCTCTGAAGTTTTGTTGTGACCTGAATTATAAGCCGCTAACGCTAACGTTGCATCGCCATGCTTGGCGATCAAGTCCTTCATCATGCGCGCTTGAGCATCCGCAGCTAACCGAGGGTTATAACGGTCATCGCGGCCCTTCCCCACGTAGAGTCCATACTGTCTCGCGGTATTCGGCATAAACTGACTGAGACCAGCCGCACCTTTTGACGACTTTCCCGGCCCAAATACATAATGAGGACTAAAGTTTACTGATTCTTGTTTGGCTTGGTTATAGAGAAGATCGGGATCAACGCCATGCTTTTTGCCGACCTCCTGATAGAGCGCACGATAGTCCATCGGAGGCTTCGCTTTTTTGGCTGGACTTCCGAGATTATCTATCAGGTCATCGTAAGCATCTGGCATTTAGAGTCTGCCTTTGGCCTTAGCACGTCGTACTGCTTCATCAGGATCAAGGCCCGCATCAATGGCAGCTTGTCGAACTGTCCCTTCACTTAACTTCAGCTTGTTACCAACGGGCTTCCCGTAAATAGGTTTGTCTAAATCGCTTCCACCCATCTGCACTTTTGGTTTGCTGTAGGGATAGCCACCTTCGCCTGAACCCCATTCATTATCCGGGTCAATCCTGTTCAACTTGTCAGCCTGCAATGCGCCTTGCGCTACCAATTCTTTGCGCTTGCGCCCCAACACTGGCAATTCTGGATCGGAAGGATTACCTCGCTTGTTAACTTCCCCAATCTGCGCGTCAATGTCTGTTAATTGCCGATGAACTTGGTTGATTATAGCTGCCGTCTCCGCAATGTCTTTTCTCTCCCCTGCGGTTATCTTCCGCCCTTGACCTGTTGTTCCACGTAATCCTGCACGATAATTTGCGCCTGCCTGAGCATTCGCCGCCCGCGTATTTGCCGCTCCTAATTGCGTTTTAGCAAAAGAGCCTTGTGGTACGCCTTCCGCAGTTGTTACTGGAGTTGCTATCCCTGTTTGCTGGTTTATCTGAATCTGATTGCCATTCTCATCAATCGCGCCGCGCATCCGGCCTGCAATAAACTTCTCCCTTATTGGCCCACTGAGTCCCAATTCATCTGCTGCGTATTCCAGTAACTCGGGGCTATTCAATGCGCCAGAATTGTATTCCGAGAGAATCAACCGTTTCCGCCTATCGGTATCCATGCTACCCCAGTGAGCAACCCGTGCTTCATCCATCTTTTTACGGCGCGCACCTTCTGCGTTCTGCTGACGGATTCGCTGTTGTTGGCTCTGAAGCGGCCCCGCACTTCTAGCCGGAGTTTGCACTATCGTTCCATCCTCAAGTTGAACAGGAACCATCTGAGTTAAAGCCTGCTTTTGTAAATCTACATCTAATCCTAGATTCTGTTCCGCACGTTGTAACTCTCGTTCTCTTTTAGTAAGGGTCGTTCGCGGCTTATTTCCAAACCCTGCATTCACTGCGTCAATAATGCTCATTGCGATGTCTTTTTTGCCGCGAGGTTGGTTCTGTAAATCGCGAAGATACTGAGCATCGTCTGCAACCATATCTCTCGGTTGCGTTCTTCGTTGGCGAGTCGATCCGAACGGTTCATCACTTGAACCAAAACCTTCTTGTTGTGGTTGAGATTGGAAACGACGTTTCAGAGCATCGGTAAATGAAGGTTGCGCAGCCTTCCCTTCAATCACTTCAGGCTGTGGGGTTACTGTGCGTGGGCGTGTAATGGGCTGTTGGTTTTGCGGGGTCAGTATTTGACCGTTCGGACTCTGCGCTAACGCGCCTTGGTTGAGTGGAACACGCGGAGCATTTATATCACCAGAGGGAAATAGTTGTTCTTCCAGCGTTCCACCAGCATAACCGGGGGTCTGTCGAAATCTTCGTCTCAATTCATCAAGAAACGCCATTACGCTACCTTCTTTGCTGCTGGCTTAGGTTTAGGTTTTGCTTTTTGCACACGCACGGCATTGTCGCCCGCTATCCGGGTCGTTTTCTCCGCGTTTTCACCCTGAATGCGAGTCACTGATTCTTGTCCAGCAATCTCTTTGTCTTTCATTTTCGACTCATGCTCTTGCTCGCTATCCTGCATCGCCTTTTCGGCTTCCAGTTCCAACTGTTGATCGTCACCCTGCTCCTGTGGCTGTTGTTGTTGAAGCATTGCGCCACCGATTGCCGCTGGCGCGGCTCCCACAGCCTGAATAATTCCCGCATTCACAGCCTGTGGTAGCTGGCTCTGCGTCTCAAGGTTCATGTGGAGATTCACCATCGCCTCCGCAGTTTGTCGTAACACCAACGGGGATTTCTGCGCCGAATCAAGATCCAGCCAATCTCGCCACCATTGCTGTTTCTCGGGCTGCTTGGGTTCGTACATACTGACAGGCGGTTGAAGCATCTGTGTAAGCATGGCCGGATCATCCACGCCACCTTCTAGCTGTTCTTTCATCTGTTGCAAGCGAGAGAGACACAATGTTGAAATGTCGTCGTCTGACTCGTTACCCCAATCGATATTATAGGGCCGCGAGGTAGCACGGAAGAATTCCGGGTCTTGTTTCTTAATTCCCAGCGCAACTTCAGCCCCACCGTATGCAAGAAACATATTTTGCACATCACTCTGTTGGCTAAACGGAGTAACGGGCAACTGCGAGTTTTGCACAAGCTCGAAAATTACCTTCCCTCTCAAGTCTTGCCCTGACACTGAGCGGCCCCGCGCATTACCTTTGCCGGGGAAAAATCTTGCTGCTACTCCATACCTGCCCAAAAGACGGACGATCTTCTTTGCAATCTCAACCCGCGATTCACCCTTGCTTATCAGCATAGGGCCATAAAGGGAGTTTGCAAGTTGGGCTGTAATCTGCGCTCCTGTTGCCGTCCGGTTGTCTACAGGCAGCACGTTCTCGGAGAAGTCTACGGACAGCGCAGACATAGTGAGCATCTGCATCAGGAACTGCCCGCCGTATTGAATGTACTGTTGAGACACCGCACCGGGAGCAGGCATGTAGATGGCATCTGGCAACTTCATTCCCACCGGCAACATGGAAAGATTTACCGCGTGGTTTACTCCCGGCTTGAATAGGTACTGTCCGTTGTCCTCTTGCAGCATTCGCGTATCAACAAACACTGGAGGAGTAGCTGTCGTTGCCAACCCTTTGTAGATATGGCCATCGACGGCGTTGAATCGCTTTTGAACCCCAGCCGTATCTTCCATCCCTCTGCCAGCGCCAGACTCGGCATCCATGAACCATTGCGCGGTGACTACTTCATCCTGATGCGATTCGCCTGCGTAAACTCCGACAATGAGCGACATATCGTTCAGACCAACAATGCAAACGGGCGCACCTTTGAACACATCAGAGAGTCGGCCTTTCGGCATCTTCACTCCCGCAACGGTGTCGCCCTCATCCACTTCAATTTCTGCTTGGTCTTCTGCGGATAGCCAGAACTCTGCCATCGTTGGTCGTTTATCAATCAGGCTTTGATTACCACGATATTGGGTAGCCGAATTTCCTTGAAATGCTTGGCCCGCATAGGCGAGCGCGTGAAGAATGTCCAACCCATAGTCCCCGCTGCTTTGGCTGTCTGGAATAGTGACGTTTCCAAGCATGAGATTGATAGCACCTTGAGAGATTCTCTGACGTTTAATCGCCCACGGAGACTCTTCCAACTGCTTTGAAAGTTCCCATCGCCATGAAGCGAAGGCTGATGAAATTAGCTCCGGCTCACCAACAGGCTTTGGTTGGCCCATGCCTATCTGTGCCATACTCTGTGTCTGCGCTGGCCTTACATCTACAGCCTCGCTTCCACACTGAGGACATTTATTACCGTAGTCGGTTGGCTCAAACTCCTCTGCTTCTCCCTGGTGCTGGCAATCCGCACAAGTACCTTCGCCCGGATCAATTTGCTGATCACGTCGTGAGACGGTGCGCTCTGCTACTTGCGCTTCACCTTTGAAGGGATTCCAGCGCACTTGATGAATGAACATTCCGTCAGTAAGGAGTCGGATAGCTTCGCGGCGAGAAAACTTTGCTGTGTACCAATCACTTTCGTAACAGTCTACGGTAGGACGACATGCCTGAGCACTTGCAATGGCTTCAGGGGTATCGTCACCTGGCCGCATGTTCACATTCGGATTTGAGGCAATGACCTTCGCTTCGCACACCTGCGCGTGGAAAGTCATTAGGTTCATCGCTGTCATGCGATCTGTAGTGTCGTTTGGAAAGGGGCGAACGTAGTAGCCAATACCAGATGGATTGCGCTGAAGTAACTGCTGGCCTTTTCGGAACAAGCTGACCAGCGACGCCATAGAAATCATTTCAGCCCATGCAAGTTTCTCGTAGTTCAGTTTGGCTTGATAGACCTTGCGAACGGCGTCTTCAAATTTCGAAGGGTTCTTTAGGTCTACTTTCTTGTTCTTGATTGTTTCCGCGATTGGACGTGCGGGGGCAAAGTTGGGACTCGTTCTAGCGAGTGGAATGGATAACTGCGTGAAGTATTCTTGAGGCTGCATTCATTCTCAATTTGAATACGGATCGTCCTGTAATGGCTGACGCCGGGGGAGTATTACCTCACTAAGGAATCTTTGTTTTTGTTGTTGAGCCGTTACTATTCCAGCATCTACCTCGGGCTTCCACATCAAGTCGTACTCTTGCCTGTCTGCCCACGTCAAGGTTTCCCACGGATCGGTCGCCGCATTTAATGAGGGCCGCTGATTGATCTGCTTGACTGGCGGAGCCGGAGCCTCGCGCGCTGGCATCCCCCACAAACCAGCCATTCTCATTGGCACTGTTACCAAAGTGTCTTCGCGTTCAAGATTACGATAACGCTCGGCTTCGAGTTGCCCTTCTGCTTTCAATGCGCGGCCACGCCAAAACTTTGCTCGCGCTCGCCAGTGTCGCCATCTGAAGAACCGTCTGATCAACGCTTCTTTGCTCCTTTCTTCGTTGACTTCACAGCTTTCTTTCGAGGTGCGCGTTTTAGTTTCACTTCAGCAACTACCTCAGCTACCAACTCGGCTTTTACTTCAGGAGGCGTCGAAACTGATAACGCAAACGGTCTCGTTATCTTCTGCCACGCATCTCTACAGATTCCAACGATGTTCATTTATCCAAACAGCGTCGGCCCGAGATAGCCTGTTGGAAATTCCGAGGCCCAGGTGTCCTGCACCAAACCCTCTACCGTGGTGGCGGCTTGGATTCTGCTGTCAGACAGATCGCCAAGACGCGCACCCTCACGAATTGCAGCGATGATGTTCTGCCGTTGGGCTTCGGCTTCTGCGCCTGCTGAAACAACCGCTCCCTGCACGTCAGTCACAAGGTCTTCCGCAGTTGTCGCTGCGGCAACTTGTACGTCAGTCAAGTAGCCAGCAACGTCTGCCTGCCGTAGCGCAAAGCCAACAAGCTGTGATGGAACGCGATTCCCTGCTGTGTAGGTCAAAAGTCCAGACATCGTTATTTTCCTCCAATATGTTTCAGACCGCGCTTTTTCTTGGGCGCAGATTCGGGAAGTCCTTTGCGCGGAGTCGCAGCAAAGTCGTGTAATTGCCCGCGCGACATCTTCCGCAACCCTTTGTTGCGAGCAAACAGTTTACTTGGCGCGTGCTCGGCAATCGCCATCGCAATCTGTTGCTTCTTAGATACCGCGGGCATGTCGGTGCACAGTATGGCGCATTATTCCGTTCTATGGCAACGCTTTTTAGCGTGGGAGTGGCTGGCCGTAGTCATCAAGCGGTGGTGGCTTCTTCAAATTCAGGGTTCTCTTGGCAAGCCATGTGGCTATCTCGCCTGTCATTGCGGCTACATCTGGAGGAATGTTTCGCTGCGCTAATTCTTGGCGCGTATAGCCAGACGGTATCAAGGCGTTGAGCTTTTGCTCTTGAGTTAAGGGCATGTCTGTAGGGCCGAACGTGCCGCCCGCAAGCAACATGCGAGTGCTGTCGTTCTCATCATCATCGCGCTTTATTGGCTCATCTACTGTCAGACCGCCTTCTGTGTGTTTCACTGGACGACGTCGCCAGTTGAACGCCCCGTCACGATGTCGCCTCAAGCCATAGTCATCTATTGGAGAAAAGAATTGATCGTCGGCAACAACATCAAACCATGCTGGACAGCCAATCTTCCACAGTCCAGTATTCGTGTTTTTTTCGTCACGATGGAAAGGATGTGGTTTGTTGTGATCGCAGGTTAGAAGGTGTCTCCATTGGGCGAGTCCTGCGGTTTTTGCTGAATCGCATGGTTGGAAGTGCCATGCGTGCTTGGAATTCAAAACCATCCTCTCACCCAGCTTTTCGTGGCTCATAAAGTGGCGTTCTATCATTTCCCCTGGCCAGATTGCCGCTCTTATCGCAATTGACTGCTCGTCAATTCCTACTGCCTGAAAGCTACGACCACGATAGCGAAACACCGAACCTGATAGTTCAGCAACTTGCGGCGCACGCGCGAGAAACGTCCACGCGCTTCGATGTCCAGTGGAATAACCAATATCTAACCCAACATCACACGGCCAATCAGAGGGAATGCGTCTCATGCCGTACTTTGCGTCGAACTGTGACCATGAAATAACGTTCGCGCGAGTAACGCGATCATCATATTCAGGTAAAACTCGTTCTTCTTCGGTCGCGGTGAGGTCATGCATGTACTCCGCTTGGAACGCTTCAAGACCCGAGCGATCAAGAAATACCTGGCACTTCTTGATATCCATGTCTGCCCATGTTGGGGTACCCTTTTTGATGATATGCCGAGGGCCGTGCTCGGTCTGCTCAAACTCGATTTGAAGGTCTTCCTTGAAGGCTGGCACAGGGCCACCCCCGATAACACGTCTTACGGCCAGAACCGAGCTGATTCGAGTAATAATGCGGTTCATCACTGAGTTTGAGTGAATCGGGTTCTGATCGAAGATGATTCGCGTCGAAGCATTGCCCATTGGGAGGATCGAACGCGCAATCATCATCTCCTTGCCTTCAACTATTACAATCGAGTCTCCAATTTCATCTACATCGGAAAAGACAATAAGCGTCGGGCGCATGTCGAGCACCTTGCCGCCGCGCAAGGCGACGTTCAGGCCAGCAGGTCGCACCGCCCATCCGCCACCCCGAGGATCGCCAGTCATCAGGAACTCTCTGCCCCATCCAAACTTATTCCCATGCGCACCGAGCTTTGGTTTGCTCATCCACGGGTAAACTTTGCCGATTTGCTCCGACTCAATACGATCTCTAATGGAAATGACGTGTTCTTCAGCTTGCTCCTGCTTGCCTGATACCCAGAGGACGTAGCCCCGACGCACCAAACATCCTTCTGCTATCGCGCTCCACTCGCTATGGCTCGATTTTCCCGTGTCCCGTGCCCACGGTAGCAGCGCAACCAGATCATCAGAATTCAACTCTTTCCCTTCGCGTAGTCGCATGGCTATAGGCCAATACCAAGCCCAAAACTCGTGGTGAAAGAAAGAGAACGAACCTGTGAAGGTATGCGGGCCAAACTTCCGTAGCCACCATTCGTAGCCTTTGGCTTCATCCAGCATCCCTTTGTTAGCTTGGGCGTACTGATTGAGCTTTTTGTAGCCTTCGGGATTGTTCTTTTCCAGCCAGTCGAGACGTTTCTGAATTTCTTCAGGCGAACGCGAGAAAAACTCACGAGCTATTTCATGGAATGTTGGGGTTGGGGTGTCAGACAATAGGAGCCTCCACACATCTCACGTCAATCGTAACCAAACGGCGGGTATGGAAGATTTTCTTGTCCCTGAGCACGTAGAGATATAAATGGCCGAGTCCACCTACTTCACCATTCATCAACATCCTGATTTCGTTTTCGTGAAGTTTTCCAGTTTCGAGTGGACGGCCGTCGCCATCATCAAAGACTTTTCCGAATTCAATGATTCGCAGAGCGGTAGTGTTGGCAGGATGGTCGGGGAGTGCGGCGCCGTTCGGTAAAGGTTCGGTTGTTTCTTCGATCATCCTGAGTTCATCGTGGGGTCGTAACGATTGTAAATTCTTGGGCCTGAGAAATTCAGCGCGGCCGCTTCGAACTGGCGCGAAAGTTCCCCTTCCTCTGCGCTCAGACTTACAGCCAGATCGCGACGCCGTTCAGCGTTGTACGCTCGCCCTTCCTTGGTTGTTGGATCATTCCATTCAGTTTGCCATACTAGAGCGATGGCACTACGCACTTCGATTAGATCGCAGTCTTCACCCCACGCTGGCGAGCTTGCTAACGCAGCATCGTATGTGTTCAGGGAATTCTGAAGGTATTTCACCTTGTAGGACGCTTGATACATCGGAGTTGGTTGAAACTCGATGTATGGCGTGTTATCGCGCCAGTAGAATGCACAACGCTGGGCTGTACAAAAACTTCCATCACCGGGCAGATAGCCATACGCTGCGAGATTATTTGGCAGTCCCCAGTTGTAGGGCATATTCTGTGGCAGAAAGAATGGAATTAGTCGCGCAATCCAAGTGGGCAATGTCGGAGCATAGGAAATAACCGCCAAGGGAGTTCCAAAGTCTGTTTCATTGATCGTGTAAACCGAAAGATTTGGCTGGACGCTCACTACCAGATCGTTGAAGTTCCACGGGAGCGAAGTGTTGTGCTTGTGACGAAGTACGGTCCTTGTCTGAGTGCAGACCTGATTGAGAAGTTGGGAGTAGCCTGGGCGATTCGCGCGCGGATCACCCAATCGCAAGGCCACGTTGTCCATCATCTCAGTTATGCTGGGCACTTAATGCGTCTCCCAATACCTTACGAAATACTGAATTACTGCTTCCTTCCCGTCGATTTTTACCCACAGGGGATCAAGTTTAATACGTCCCTGTTCCACATATTTTCTAACGGTGTGATCTGCGCCGTTGACAGCTAGACTAAGCCTGAATCTTAACCAAGAATATGTCACGGCAATTACTCTCCTTGCTGCGCAGCCTGTGCTTCGCGCTCGCGTTTGGCTTTTGTACAAACGGTATTTAAGGCTTGGGCATAGCCGGGGCGATTCGCGCGCGAATCGCCCAATCGCAAGGCCACGTTGTCCATCATTTCAGTGATAGTTGGCATTTAGATTCACCAGCGAATCATAAGACCTCCAATTGGCTGGACATCACACTCGAAACCACGCCGTTGAAGTTCGTTGACCACGCCTTCCTGAACCGCCAGGACTCGGCAACTATTTAAGGTGCGTGCGCACCCGGCTATCAATCTTAAAGTTTCTTCAAGAGAGCATATAGGGGGTTCGTACAACTCTCGTGCTTTGGCCGCCGTCATATCCTCTAACATTGTCCCCTCCTTTCAAGATAGGCCGCGTCTCCGGCTTTTACGGAGTAGCGGGATGTGTAAATCAAAAAAGCGTCCACCCTTCGGTTCTGTCCAAAACGCCCTCCGACACGATTCGTTACCTACTCGCCATCCCGCACGACTGCTCGTCACGGCCCGCAAACATTTTCAACCGACGTTGGTGTATCGGCGTTCGGAATTGAAATCCCATTGAACCCTGAGCGCGGATCGTCATACAGCAATTACCCGGCTCACTCCCACACGTCGGGCACTTCGTTGTTGCCACTACCTGATCGTCGGCAATTATCACTTCAGGTTTGGGTGCGGGAGAGGCAAGCACATCGTCGCGCGTCCACGGAACATCGTTAGCTCTTAGCCATTCCGTGACCAGTTTTATCACATCTTCCGCGCACGTTACCTTTGTATCACGCGAGGCCGCACGGCCAAGTTCAATAGAGAGAATCGTGCGAGTCACGCCGCCATGCTCAAATAGCCCGATCTTCATTACTCTCCTTGCTGTGCAGCCTGTGCTTCGCGCTCGCGCTTGGCTTTTGTGGCCCAATGCTCCTTTGCTGGAATCACTGGATTAGGTAACGGATCATCAATCACCGGGATTTCACCGGCCATGAACGCCCCACTTGCCCCGCTCGCTCCTGACGCACCGGATGCGCCTGACGCTCCGGCTTGGCCGGGAGCACCTGTCTCAGCCTTCATCGTGTCTTCGTCGATTTGCACTCCAGTCGCGGTGCGGTTGTCAAACACTGGCTCCAACACCGCTGCGGCGCGGCGGTCGGCTTCGATACGTGCTTGTTTTTCCTCGATTGTCGTTTGCATCCATGCCTTGAACATCTCGCGGAGTTCCGGATCAGTTCCCGCACTTGCAGCCTTCTGAATCTCGCGATCCTGTCGCGCCATGCCCAGCTGTTCGAGTAATACAAGGTCGGTCGCGGTATAGCGCGGAATGTAGCCTTGTGTCTTTGAACCGATCTCTCTCATTTTTGCGTGAGAGTTTTGAATAGTTGCTGAGGCGTAGTCGCGAAATGCCGTGAACGATTCCATGAACTTGTCTACGATTCCCCGGATCATCGTGTGAGCAGTGGCATCATCAAGCAACTGTCCGATGTCATCGAGCAGAACCGGGACAAACGGGTACTGCGGGAAGATCGTTCGCTGGATTTCCCAGACGGTTGGGTCAACGTCAACCCTCAATCCTCCGCCTACGTCTATCGAGCGAGGAACGTAATTCTGAGCTTTCAGGTCTGAGAGTTCAACGATGCCAAGCCGTGTGTTCTCCATGATGTTGTGATGGTCGAGAATCCAGCGGATTTGGTCGCCGGGATAAGCGAGTTTACCCATCATGCTGCCCACCGGGGAAGGTGTGGTGCTGATTCCTGTACCGCGCGCCGGAGGTAACATGGGCGGAACATAGCCGGGAGGTATCGGTGTTGGGAAATAACTGCCATCACCCTCACTGGCTTTCTTTACCCAGTCTGCCGGTCGTGGATCGTGGGTATCCTTCAGGAGTGGAGTAATGCGCCCTTTACGCAGGAAGTTCTTCACGTAGCGAAGGCAGGGATTTGTGACTTCCAGCCCTCCCGCTTTTGTCCACGGGCGATCTGAAGCCGTTTGCGGATCGATTAAACTCCCGACAAACGTCAGATAGCGTGGTGCCTCGTTGTCGAGGTTGGATTGAGGTGGCTCAAATATCCGGCCCTCAGTTGCAATACCTTCAGAAACTTCCATTACTTGACTCACGAATTATCTCCTTTGTTGTCGCTAAAACTGGCTGTTAACCGTGGAATCGCGTTAATGGACACACGGCGCAAATGGATGTCTATATTTTCGCGCCCCGGCACATTGCTCATTAGCTCAATCAGCATGTTGAGGCTTGACTGAGTAAGGCAGGCTCCTGCAAAATCCATCTCGACACTTGGGTTCCTGATCGTAGCCCACGCGAACTCTTTGTTAAGTTGCTCTCGCCTGCGAAGGTAGTGTTTCAAATAGAACGCAGGCGTCCTAAATCTTGGAAACCATTCTTGAAAAGTCGCAATCATTTCACTCCTTTACTAGTTCAAAAGATACAAGCCTGATTCGGTCCTTCGAAGTCCACTTGTTGTCACTGGCTTTCTGGCCCAGAACTCGGCCATCTGCCGCGTGAAATCATCAACGTCCGCTACTTGCCGATCTGCTCGATACTGTTGCGCGTTCACCGCATCTCGTTGCGCTTGCGGGGCACTGAAAAACCTAATGTCGCGTGTCGGCTGAACGTCCGTGTCATTTCGCGCCTCGTATACCGTTTTGCGAACCCAGTCCAACAGCCTCTCATTCGGATCGAGATACTTACCCCAACAATGCGCGTATTGCTCGCCGCACTCACAAGTATCACCATTACAGGGACAACACTCGCCATCGTGATAACTGTGCGCTCGGAGTTCGATGTAGCGTTCAGATGGACATGGGCCTTTCCAGTCCCAAACTGTCCCGTCATAAACGCTGTACCGGCCCATCTCCCATGTCGATGCGTACTGCTCTGGCTCAAGCCGTTCCAGCAGCACCCAGCGAGGAGCAGCTACCTTTTCTCCGTTGGCATCGTTACCGTATACAAAGATCGGAAGTGTGTATCCAATCGGATCTTCGGTCATCCGGTGCGGATACCACCGTAGTTCATCCGGCGCCCACGCAAGTTTGATTAACGGTCGCTCATCGCGTGTTCCGGTAATGCTGTCAATGCGCTTCTGAAACGCTGTTGCGTCCAGCCGAGAATAGCTGGCAGGTGGCCCCATTCGCGGCGACCACCTACTAGCATTATCCAAAGAGTCGTCAAGCTCGCTCATTAGGCGTAACCGAAAATCCGAGCCATTGATACGCCTGTAAACGCGGCACTCGTCAGCGTCACTACTTGCCCGCTGATTGAATACTCGCCTGCCCACAGCACCCGCTGTGGCTGCTTGACGAATTTGGTTGTGTAAGCCCCTGTCGTACCAGCCGTGCCAGTAACTAACACGTCCTCGAAAATCAGACCGCTATCGTCTGGTGATGGGCCACCCAGAGGGGTTGCTAAAGCTATTGCGTGATCTGCCATTTCGACCTCCAAGTTTGCTATAATGCAAAGCGAGCGAGAGAAAAGTTCAAGGCTTCTCTCCCGCTCTAAACACCGAATCCCAGATTAAGGAGATATTCGATGCCTGAGCTGAATCTTACCATCCTGTCAAAACTTCGTCGCCCAACTTCTAAACACGTCAAACGAGTTAGCCTTGCGAGGCAAAAGTTTCATCGTCTTACTGTGTTCGGTCTTATGGGCTATCACGTTAAGACCCTCCATCCGTACTGGCTCTGCCGATGCAGATGCGGCAACTGGAGCATCGTGCTCGGCCAGAAACTAAAGAACGGTAAAACCAAGTCTTGCGGCTGCTACAAGGATGAAAACACAGGCAACAGAAACCGCACTCATGGTATGTCAAAGACCTTGGCGTATAGCCGATGGTCGGACATGCACAGTCGCTGCTACAACGCTAAAGTAAAACATTTCCCCGATTACGGTGGTCGCGGAATCACTATCGAAACCCGATGGCACAGTTTTGAAAATTTCTATGCCGACATGAACGAGCCACCTAATCCGTCCTACGAAATAGAGCGCAGAAACAACGATGGAAACTACGGCCCTGCTAACTGTTATTGGGCTACCAAAAAGCAGCAGGCTCGAAACAAGCGCGGTACTCGATGGATTACCATTAACGGCATTACAAAATGCATGGCCGAATGGTTAGATTCCTCCAGCGTCAAGCAACCCGTCGCTTGGAAGCGCCTAGATCGTGGCTGGACGCCGGAGGAAGCCCTTGGTTTCAAAGAACGTGTAAACCGTTCGTGATAAACGGGTTACGGGTTAATTCCCAGCGCCCGTGCTGACCTGGGTAATAATCCCGGAAAGCGATGCCCGCTTGCAGGTGCTTGCCGCCAGCGTGTTATCAATCGCCAACGTCCAAGAAGTTCCAAAAAACCTGTAGAAGTTGCGCGATCCGGTTGCGTTCACACCCGGCAGGTTTCTCCACTGAAGATCGTCAGGAGCAATGTCTCCAAACGGGAGTTCAGTGTGCTTCTGGAGATTCTGTTGGAACATCGTTACCCGATCTTCATCGAAGTTTGCGATCTCCATTGTGCGGGTTCCCCCGCTATCCTTGTAGATTGGGGAAATACCCACAACCGCATCGTCTCCCTGAGTGCGATGGAAACCGTAGCCCTGTTTACGAATGTCAGACATCAGACCGGGAGTAGTGATCATGGTTAGACCGCTACGCGCGCCTTTGTCCAAGTTCAAAACCACAAGCATGGTTCTAATCGTTTCCAAGTCAGAAACGGTGAACTTGTTGCCGTTCAAATCAATGGTCGGGCAATTAAGGATCGTGTCAACAGCCGTATCACGCCCTTGCATGATGCGATTCGTGTCGTCGATCAGTCCGGTGATACCCATTGGCACGGCGTTGTAGGAACCAACGTCAGTGATAATGTTTCCCGAAGTGATCACGCCGGAAAGCAATGTGATCGTTGCTGTCGTCTTGTTGTTAGACGAGGTGACGAGGAATGTGCCTTCAGGCAGTCCAGATGCCCAACTCTGGTAATACTGGTTCTGCTTCAGTCTAACCGCGCCTTTGGTGTGACCAGGATCGGCTGCCGCTGCGGTTGAGCAGGTTAGTGTCAGCCCCGCGCCAACAACAGCATGGCTGCTCGCCGCGTAAGCAAGTCCTCCATTGCCAGGACCGCAAGCGTAGAATTCCTGACGTTGTGCGGCTGCATCCGTGGTTTCGCGAATGATTCTCTGAGCAGAGAACATCGCATTGGCTTTCTTCGGTCCCTTGGCGCCGCCGGCGTCAAGAAGCAGAAGATAGTCAATCTCAAGTGGGATGGTGTAGAGCTGGGGAACCGCAAACATGGAATCAGATTGCGGGGGAATGGCGCGGTTGTTGTCCGGCTGTGAAAGGGTCGGGTTGCCGTGACCGCCGGCCTGGGTTTTCATAAAGTACATTCTGACGCCGCGCTGCGAAACTACCTCTGCGGAAGTGATCTCATCGATCGCGTTCCAGAGCGGGGCTTTCAGAACGTACCAGTCTTTTGCTTCGATTAACTGCTGGGAATAGAAGTCCAGCCAGTTAGTTACAGTCTCAACTTCTGGCATATTAGCTCCTTAGCCTTAGTAGGCTTGTCGCTCAATGGCGCTGCGATCCCATATTTCACTGGGTTGTCGAGCGGGCCGTTGAGTGGCTTCCCTAGTCGGGTCGAAAGCTGATCCAGTTATCGAGGGTCTGACTGAGGGGGTGCCGTTCAAGGTTGCATTGTAGTTGCCAGCTTTCATCTCAAAATACTTACTCATCAACTCAAACAGCGGCTTGGAGATAATGTTAGCAAAGCCCTTCATGTCTTTCATCGCCCTAGTGGCATTGGACTGTGGGGTCCCTATGTCGGCACGAGGCTGTGCGTTTTCGTTTCCATTTGGCTGTTGTGCTGAATAGTTCAGTTCGCCGTACATTCGAGCGTTGTTGGCATATTCAATGCGAGCCTTGTCGTATTTCTGAAGCATTTGGTCGTCTACTCCAACCGACTTCAAAAACGGCTCCATCATCCAGCGTGTGTCTGGATGCGAGATCGCCGCCGTGATAGCGGCGATCATCTTGCCAACTCCCGTGTTTATTTGTTCGGCTTGCTGGTTGTATTGTTGCAAGACCTGCGGCTCCATTTGCCTTGCGGCATCGGATTGCGGGTCGAGCGGCTGGATGAACTTGCTTCTTTCTACAATAGATTTTTCGAACTCGGTCATTGCCTGTCGAAAACCCTGCTCGACATACTGATTGCCAGCCTGCTCAGCTTGTTGTCGCTGATATTGCTGGCGCACTTGTTCCTGTCGAGTCTCGCGCTCCTGAGCAACACGATTCTGCTCCATTAGGCTCTGCTGAAATTGTTCTTTCTTCAGATAGTTCCTAATAAAGTCAGGGTCGTTTAGTTTCAGGGATTCGGCTTCATCGTAGGGCAGTTTCTTATAGACTTCCTGCAAGGCCAATTCTTCTGTCGTTGGTTTGCTGGGGTCTCGTAAAATTGCCTCAAGGTCTTCGGCAGAGCGTTGCCAAGTAGGTGCAATCGAACTCGGCTCAACCCCTCCCAGTATTTTTAGAGCTTTCGCACGCTCTACCGGATCATCCCGCATACCTTCCAAAGCTACATCTATTCGTGGAACCATTTGGCCCGTTTCAGGATGTTGCGTTAGTCCTTCAGCCATATCGGCCCAAAGGAAATTGGCATGTTGGGGATATTTTTCGGTTAGATACTGAGCAGCACTTTCGGTAGAAGGTACGAGCTGATTTCGATCATCTCGACTCCAACCGAAAAGTTTGTCCTTCAAATCAACGATTTCCTGAACTTCTTCCGGCGAGCTGAAGCGATCCGCGTAGTTCGCAAATTTGGAATAGTTCTGGGTAAGTTCGTCGAGCTGGGGTTTTACCTTGTCATACACACCGCGCAAATTAACAAACGCTTCCTTGGATACCGTGTCGCCTGTGATTTCCTCGATTGAGGGAATACCAGCAAGCGGATCGGCTTCTTGGGTTGTTTGTTGACTTGCGCCTTCTTGAATCGGCGGAGTGGTTGTTACGTTGTCCGACGAGCTTGACTCCGTACCTTGTGTCGATGGCGAATCGACCGCTGTGGAAGCGCCAGCGTCAGGCATCGCGCTGGGTACGCCTATAGAGGCTTGGTCTTGCACGGCGGGAGTGTAGTCCCACTACTCAGCCGAATGCAAGCGAAATCGTGTCGAAGTGACGCGGAATAACGTGCGGCGTGTTAGAATGAGGCGAGTTAAAGCCCCTCCAGACTCTTGAGAAGCCTAGAGGGGCAACACAACATGAAGCCGTATTAAGGAGATCATGTCATGTCTAACCCCTATCTTATCGTCTGTCCAATCTGCGAGACAACTTTTGAAAGTTTGCATTCCTTTCAAAAATATTGCAGTTCAATTTGCAGACATAAATCAATTAACCGTCGATACAAGGTACGGAATGGCATAACACGCGCTACATCATCTCGGAAGAAAAATCGTGCGAAGGGGTTGTGCCACTGTGGAAATGCTGTTTTAGCGGGGCGCGCTCGATGTGTGAAGTGTGCTGAACAAACCAAAACAATGCTCCGCATTTTGAGACAAAGCGTAATCAACGGCTACGGGAGACTGTGTGAGTGCTGCGGAGAAGATCAGTGTGAATTTTTAACCATTGATCACGTTAACAACGACGGAAAAGACGAACGAAAGAAATCGAACTTTGCCGCCGCGAGCCTGCATAGACAAATCAAAGCCGAGAACTTTCCTCCTCGCTATCGACTCCTTTGTTACAACTGCAATATTGGGCGATACAAAAACGGCGGCGTCTGCCCTCACGAAGAAGCCCGATTGGCATTGGTGGCGTAGCGTGTGTCAGAATGTCAGAATGGGCCGAATTTTACCGCTGGGGGAACACGGAATAGCGCGGTCTATCTTAGCCGTTCGTAGACGCTTGGGACGTTCCGGTGCTTGGCGCATCGACTGACTTCGTACTTTTCGGTAACAGTCCCGTCCTTGTCCACCGAGACTCCGTGTGAGTCGTGGCAAGCGCAAGCGCGCACGAGCATCGCGGTAGGACGGACGGCGGGTTCCTTGCTTCTGCGTTCCAAGTCGGCGACCTGCAACCCAATCAGGGCAGCTACCGTTTTCTCGCTCATAGGCTCCTTATCCAGTGTGAGAGTCGATTCAAAAGGCGACGCCAACGGGATGGATGCCGAATCAGATCGCCTTTATGGAAAGTGTAGTATGGACGCTCCCGCTCATATTGCCCGACGACTTCATCGACACATTGAGTTATGCGATCCATCAAGTTTTCTTTTATCTCAGCCATCTATTACCTCCGCATCCAGAATGTCTTCGTAGATGATTTCAGCGTCCAAGGGGTCGGACTGCTTAACATGTTGGGCGCTTAGTTCCGCCATGCTTAATTCCGCCATTCGTTCGGCATAGTACCGCAGCCAAGCGTCAAACTTCTCTTGATTAGGCGTTATACAAGCCATCAATCCTGCTCCTTCTCTACCTGCTCACGAGGGACACTTGCAAAACTTAAACGGCTTGTGAAACCAATCGTCACAAACGGGGCAAATATAATGCGGAAAGGGAACGTCTGGACGCGAATGTTCTACTTTCTCTCTTGCTGCAATAAGAGCGTCAACTGCTTTTCCCCACGCTTCACACAGCGGCAATAATGAAGGCCAGTCAGTGTCCAGCTTATTTGCCATCGCGTTGGCTGCTTCTCGATACGCGACGCTGGCAGAAACCACTCTTTCTTCTAAATTAGAGATTTCAGAGTTGCGGTCCATGTGGGAATTGGGAGCGATGTCAATTCGGGCACTCATCAAAATACTCCGTTCGGTAAAATCTTGGTCACAAATCGGCGTAGAAGCGGTTCGGCTGTAAATAAGAGTCGCTCCCACCAACTAAGACGTGGCTGAGTATTTAGAATGTCAATGCACTTTTGAATAACCGTTCTCTCACTCATTGGTCAACCTCACGAATGAATTCATCACACAACCACGAAAAACTAGCGCGGTCAAATTTCTCACAAGTCTCGGGCAAGAATTCGTAAGTAGTATCAACAACAGCGGGAACATAAAACACACACACACCACAACAGTCTGGGAAGTCGATCTCCCGATAATTTGGCGGACTAGCTTTTTGTTCCATTTTCAGCACCTTGCCGCGCTGTTTCAGCAATCGAGCCGGCAATAAAAGATCGTAGCGCGATAAGTCTTACTAGATTCTTGCGCCCCGTAGAAAATTCCACCAAGCAAGACTTCCCTTGTTTGGAAGATTCCCACGCGCCGAAGTATTTAACAAATGTTGTTATAAGGAGTTGCTCTCGCTGCTCATTCGTAAAGTTGTTTATTCGTTCCATGCCACTCATTGGTTAACCTCAACCGTCTATAAATTCTTCGTCAATCACTTCGAACATTTTGCAGGGCTGAGAGCCATCTTTGATAACATCACAGAGCCAAGGGCGGTCACAGTCTTGGCAGTGCCCGTGACACTCTATTGTGGCATGGCGTTGCTGCTCATTGATGTCTGCTTCAGTTATCACGGAATAGTATTACTCCCTCAATCAATTCTACTGCTCCTCTGCTGAAGTAGATGGAGTGGAAAATAGTTCGGGAAATAAATCTACCGCTTTCATTTTGACGGTGTACCGATAGGTACGCTTCGGGAAAAAGTAGTCGATTTCAATTTCATCTTCCACTACATCATCATCGACGTAAATTTCCACGGCGTCTATAATTCGAGTACTGTAAACTAATTCCTTTCCCATTTCCCCTCTCCCCTTGAATTCCTGAATTCTGATTGACTACTCACGCCTTCGCTTCGCCTCGATCTAAGCATTCGTCAAAGCGGCCTGATTAGATTGAATCAATTGCTTGCAGTATTCAGTCTTTCGGTCCCATACTTGAAATTCCCAAGTGCGTTGCGCTTCAGCGTCAGCCTTTGAGTGAAATAGGCAGTTACCTAATTGATGTGGGTCAATCGTCTCGATCTTGTTGTGGTGTCCCTCAAAGGCCCAGTCTTTTGCGGTCTTGGCAATCAGCCTGACTGGGTAACCTCTACTCAAGTCACGGTTGATGCTGCCCCAAAGCACGTACATTTCCGCGCCAATTTCAGGCTCCGACTTGTCGATTTCAGGCGTGTCTTCCTGAAACATATTTTCCAAGCTGTGGTAAATGTCCGACGATAACGAAGCCTCGCGAGTGCACTCCGTTTCAACGATAGTGGTCAAGATTCCGTCAACAAAGGTGGCCTCGTAAGTAACGCCTTCGTGGTCGCACCCGTCCGGGGTGAACGTCATTCCATAAGACATCGAACTCCAATTGCTGTGATAGAACTCCAGCACGCCGTGGAATCGCTGCTGCACCCATCGCTTATTAACGCGTGACATGCAGCCAACAAATCCCGACAAGGGGTTATCCGCTAACTCCTGCGGCAGTTCTTCGTTAGGGTGTTCGGCTTTCCACTTAGCGCGCTCGCTGTGGTCTTCAGTGTCATATTCTTCAATCCATAGTGTGCCGTCATCTCGGATTTCATATAAATCCATCCGACAGCCCAAGCTTTTGGTCTGATACTGATAGTCAGGCGTGGCCCACGCTGGCGGCACAGTCGGCAGCGGATACCGACAGACGATATGATCGTACATTCCCATCTACTCCACCTTCTTCCCTTTCTCCTCCAGTCAGTGATTCAAATTCGCCAACTTGCGCCAGATCGCGCACACGTCCTCAAATAGTTCCCAAGTACGCTCGTAGTAACGCCACATCGCCGCCAAGTTCTCTTCGGTCGGATTCGCGTGATAACGTTGGCAGGCAGTTTTATGTTCTGCCAGCGCGACTTCGTGGCGACTGTCAGCGTCTTTCCAATCTCGTTCAAGTTGCGCCTTTCGCAACCGTTGATTCTCCGCCACGCTTGCCCGATCCCGTACGCGCTGGATAAATTTACTAACGTATGGAATGTTCATTTCTTACCCCGCTCCTTCAGCTTCAATAAAATCTTCCACCACAACACCAACGGAAGCAGAAAAGCATACCAGCCATTAACCCAGTCTCCTCGCAGAAAAATGTAACGCGGTCGTTCGCCCATCGCGTCTTATCCCCTTTCTCCTTCTGTGGTAAAGTATCAGTCAGTTATTTGACACCTCGGATGCAGGCGCAAGTAGGTTGTGATCAAGAATTGATTCTAACCTCTCTATCCAGAAATGCGCCGGATCGTCAACCGAAAGCGGATCGGAAGAGAACAATTTCCAGATTCGTAGGGCACATTGCTGGTATCGCTCAACCAAGTTCGGAACCCTATCCGCCTCTGGCGGCAGAAAAGATTTATCAGCGCTCACCGTGTCTTATCTCCCTCTACAGCAGTGTTTAGCTTACGTACTATGCCCTCGCATTCATCGCCGCCCACGATAACTCTCCATTTATCGCCCTTGCTCCAACGCCGGATGTTCCATTTTAAGGTAGAGAGGAACGCTTCGTCAGGAATATATGTCGGAATGTCCAAATTTTTACAGTGAACACAAGTCCAGTTACCGTTCTTGCCGCGATGTACATCCGGCTCCGCTAAGGTGAGATGGTCAATACACTCAGGAAGTACCCACATATCAGGATATTCGTCCGACTCTCCGTAGAAAATCGCCACAGTATTTGTTCCATCCCAACCATATTTTGAAACTGGCATTATCTGGACTTATCTCCCTTCTCCCGAACGCCCCCAGTATTACCGGCGCCCCCACTCTTCGACAGGTCGTCGGCCAGCGCCTTCTCATCTTCATAACGGCTCATCGGCAGCCCCTTATCAACCCGCATCCGACTCCCCGCCTGGTACTCCGGCGTCGTCTTGTAAATCCGTGCGCGCGCTACACCCAAAGCCGAAACCTGATCTCGATCTCCAACCCGCCCCGACGACTCCCGTATCACACTCGTAATCGCGTCCGCCAGCTCGTCCCGACTCTTTGGTGTCGGAATTTGTATTACACTTTGCGCCCCAGATTGTATTTCACCTGCCCTTTGTATTTCACCGCTCGACGAATTTGTAATACGTTTCTCGTCCCCAGCAGCCTCCCGCACGCAAGTTGTAATACAACCCGCAATGCTCTTCTGCCCCGTTTCCTCTTTCCACCGCTCCAGTATCTCAATCACATCCACCGGAAGCCGCACACTCGTTGCCTTTGTCTCTATTTGTTCAAGATTTTCCATGTACCACACCCTATCAGAAATGTATTTCACGCGTCAACATAATTCCGCACTCCCTTAACGAAATTCTAAAATTTGCGAAATTTATTTTTAGGATGACGTCCGTCTGGAATAGCTGTGCAGCGATGTATAGCCGAGCCGTGGAAAGCCGCCGGCCTCGCGAAAGGGCCGGGGTCAAACTCCGTTCGCCAGGGAACGATCAAGGCCGGGGAGGGGTCGCCAAGCGCAAGCGAGCACCTAACCGGTTGCTCACCTAAGCGCATGGTGCGCAGTAAGATAGCGCGTTATAACGTGTGCGATGTGTGGTATAATGTGCGCCATGAGTCGATACTTCCGGGCAGCAATGATCATGTGTGAAGGATGTAAGGAATGGATACCTAAGCGGCGTAGGCCGTGCCACAGGTGCGGTGTAATACCGCTCATTCCCGGCCCTCAGCGCCCAGTCAAAACCCGACAGACACACACGGCTAAGCCTCGAATCATGCTCCCCACGCTGACAGATAGGTCACTGACGTTCGTTTACCTGATAACGGATGGTAAGTTCTGCAAGATAGGGTTTGCAAAGGATTTAGCGCGACGATTCCAAGCGCTTCAGAATGCAACCCCTTACGAGCTGCGTCTCGTTGACTCCGTAGAGACGAACGATCCGCGGGCGCTGGAGGCTTTCCTGCATGGACTCTTTGCGGCCAAGCATCACCGGAACGAACGGTTCAGACTGATTGGGATTGACGAATGGAAGGTAAAACTCGGTGAGGCGCAATCACTACTCACGACCACAATATCTAGTGCAATTTCATCCGCGCAACAAGACTCGTTAAACACTGGCTCAATCTAAACAGCTTACCTCGATAACGCCTTACATAATAACAATTATCAGCCACCAGACGTTAAACCGTGCCGTCCGTGATACACCTCGGATCCGGTTCTGGCGTCACATCGATCACTTCCCCTTCCAAGCCGGCTGCCAGTGCTGATTGCAGGATAATTACCAGCTCCTGGCGCTCTACTTCCGCGCTGATTGAGGTCGGAAGGCCCAATATAAGCTGCCTTTTCTCGATACTTTGCCCCATTGCCCCAACGACTTCGCGCACAGACGCGGACGGAAGCATCGCAGGAAGCATATCAGCGCATTGGTGAGCGATATTATGGAGCTTTTCAGCGAGGTCTATTTGTTTACTCTGCCGAATTTTAGCAAATCGGTCCGAGTTGGCTAACCAGTATTGGATAGTGGCGTGATGGATGCCGGTTTCTTTGGATGTCTGCAGAACGTTGCCGCCATTGGCTTCTACAAGGGCGAGAACTTCGGCTTTGCGGTCCAGTGAATAATCCTGGTAGATAGTTTGAGAGGGGCTGGATTCCAGAACTGCGCTCATGGGCGAGAGAATAACATAAGAGAGATTCTGGGCGATATAGCAATGTTTTGGGATTGTAGATTGACCTGTGCGGGGTTTTTAGGAAGTGAGTAAGGGGTTAGTATGGCCTAATTCTACCTGTTTGTAACAACTTACGAGCGTTTAGGTTTCAGGACGAGCACACATTCCACGTTCAGGTACGCCGCGAGACTTGACGCGCTCGCTTTCCGCTCGCAAAGACCTTTAAGTAGATTCTTAGATTTATTTCGCCTTACCCTATTGACAGACCGATATACCTTCCTGTAGATTGCTTGACATGGCAAAGCGAACAAAGATTGAAGCGGAAATCAAAGGGCTAACGGCGATTGTCCGCGAAGTCTACGTTGATTCAGGCCGCACAAAGCGCGTGATAGCAAAGCTTGATTGCCGTAATGATTCAGTCGAAGATTTCCAAATGCAGCTGGAAGGTTTCCTGAAGGCCGCGAATGAAACCGAAATAGGCCGGACATTGGATTTAGTCTTAGGCCGCATTTACAACTAAAGGAGATAACAATGCATTACTGGAACGATAACAATCACGTAACCGCGCAAGGCCCTGAAACACAAATGGATCTCTACCTCGGTGACAGTCTCATTCTTGACGGTGATGAGTATAAAATCATTGAGATCGGCGACGAGGGTATCAACTTGCAAGCCGTTCGTGATTGTATTTACCCGGCCCGCACGCGCCGTCTGTCACCTAATCAGGTTGACGCTCTACAGTTCTGACTGGAATCAAAGCACCTGAACGTGTCTACCGTGGCCGAGTTTCAGCTTATGGCGACTGGGCAATAATCGCTAAAATCAACCACATTCGTTAAAGGAGCGTTTTACTTATGGACACGCAAACAATCGAGATAGTAAGCGTAAGAGACGGAAAGTTTCACCGGCCTGACAGCACGTCATTTACCGGACGCGGCAACGACTTAAGAGACGCAAGGCTGATGCGTTGTGGCCGCTCGCTAGTGCCAGACAATTTCTTTGAAACGGTTGCCGATGCCGATAGGTATACCGGCGGGCGATTAGAGAACCATATCTGTCAGCAGTGCGAGAGGAAAGTCAGCCATTTGTGGCGAGTGCCCGCAGTGCTGAAGAGCGGAATCCCCATGTTCTAATCCGTTACTCCAATTCACGGCCAAACTCACTAGGGAGCAAATAAAATGAATCGCACAACCAGGGCACAGAGAATCAACAAACGATATGATGCTATTTGGGAGCATTACGATAAACAGCGAAACGAGCATTTTACTTGTGACTGTAATAGCGGCGCGACTCGCATCCTGTCCGCTGATCGGGTTGAGCATAAATGCGGGTTTCGGCCAAGTGCCAACTATGGAACACTAGGCAGTTGGGTGCCTTATCGTCGCGTGCAAATCAATGGTACTGACCGCTTCAACTGGTTTGTTGACTACCAGTCTACTCCGAAGGTGCAAGTATGAAACGCGAAAATTCTCAAAACGACGCGATCGCCAACGGCATACTTAAAGCCATTGAGATGCGAGCGATTGTGCTAGTGCATCCGCGATACTTGCCGCAGGTTCTTGCGCTTCAGGTGCAGGGGTTAGTCGATCAACAAATAGGTAGTCTGAAACTGATTGAGGTTCGCAAGACGAACGCAAAAAGACAGTAAAGGAAAGACAGGTGTTTCGGAGCGTGAATAACCTAACCGTCGAACTTGGCCCCAAAGATAACGTAATCAGCATTGAGGTTAAGCGCAAGCATAGATTCCAGCGCAATGCTTGTCAGCACCACAGAGTTGACGTTGACGAAACTTTAGCCAACGTAATGTGCCGAGACTGTGGAAAAGAAGTAAACGCTATCGCGTGGATCGTGATGATGACAACAGAATGGTGGCGAGTAAAAGACCTCTATCAGTTGTATAAGGATGCCGCTGAGGTGTGGGAGGCAAAGCAGCGAACGCAATGCCAGCATTGCAAGAAACTAACGCCCGTCAATGCACCGTCAGAGTTTAGCCAGAAAATGAGAGAGCGAGGACACGTCGTATGAAAATAATTGAAGCAAATTCCGCATCCGAACTGTACTCGACACTTGAAAACCTCTACGGCGATTTGTTTTTACTGGGCCTTGCCGAAATTACCCTAGAGTCCATTTACGAAGGCTCATTCCGAGACGCGGGGAAGGCTCTCAAGCGGTTACAGTCTCACCGTTCCGATACGTTAATAGAACATGCTATCGGTTGCGCAAGACGCGACGGCCAACGAGTTTGAGAAATGCAAAAATTGAGGGATCGGCTGCCCAAACTCCGGCCAACGATTGATACCGGCGAGGTTTACGTGCTAAAGCGTGGCGATGCTTACAAGATAGGTTTCTCGCGATCAGACGTGGACAGACGCGCGCGCGCTAATCAGGGCGAGCTACTTTTCACTATTCCGACCGGCCAGCAGCCCGGACAGCTAGAGTGCATCATAAACCATCGCTTTGCGGCCAAGCGAATGAGAGGTGGCAAACGAGCATGGTTCGCGCTCGATACCTCAGACCTTGAATGGTTGCAGGGATTAGCGCATTTCATGGCTGACACGGTTAGCTATCTACCTGACAAAATAAAGGCAAACCGCATAGCAAACAAAGGAGTGGATCATGACTAACGAGATAGAGCAAATAATTAAGATTGAGCACGAAATCTTAATCGCCGTGTTCTGCGATTCCTGCCAGAAGCCCGTCGGCGTTTCAAATGTTGTTCAGTTCATAACCACGGACACCGGGAAGAAAGACGGGATGGAGCTACACGTCCAGCCTTGCGAGTGTAAAACAAAATGACTGAAACTCTCAAACAACTCCTCTGCCTCCGCTGTGGTCATAAATGGTGGCCCAAGTCACCAGCTAAACCACGAACGTGCGCGAGTTGTAATTCACCTTACTTTTCAACGCCCGCGAAGCATACAAACAGGGCAACTTGTAAGTGTGCTGCCTGTAAGAAAAAGATTGCGTAACTATATCGCTTGCCCTACAATGTTGGGCGTGAACAAAGAACGTGAATTACTAAGTTACCTAGCTGGGCTTTTAGATGCTGACGGGAGTTTTAGCATTATCTTGAACACTTCAATTCAAAAGAAGTTCGGTCGGCCTAACCCACAGTGGTATGAGTCTATAGCATTCAAACAGGTCACTGCGGTTGGGACAAAACTCCTGAAACGGACATTCGGGGGCTGTGCCTACTCGGAAAAACCTAGTATCGCGGGAGGTAAGCCGCTTTTTTGTTGGCGAGCTAATGGGCGGACGGGCGCTAAAGCATGCGAGCGTCTTATTCCATTCTTGCGCATCAAAAAACGCCAAGCGCGGCTTCTGCTTTTATTGTCAGTACGCAAGGCCGCGAACGGCACTAAGCGTCTCAGTGTGCGAGAGGTGGCAGCAAGACAACGATTGCGCAACCAAGTGCGAAAGCTCAATTCCACCGGAACCGCACCCCGCATCCAGAGACAAAGGAAGTTCAAAGAAGGCAGCATCCACCGGGTAGTAGAATTTCAGGGAACCAAAAAGACCGTTGAGCAATGGGCACACTTGAAGGGAATGAAGCCGCACACCTTGGTTACGCGATTGCGCAGAATGTCCTCAGAACGCGCGCTCATTATGAAAGCGGCTTAAAGGCTATTGGGACCTTCCCAAACGAGCAAAGAAGTTTAAACAATAAGTCCCTACTGGGGATATACCGAAGAAGGAGAAGAAGCAATGACATTCCAGACGCAAACCGATAAGAACCGCGCATGGAAAAAGGTGCTAATCGCTATCGACAAAATGATTGACCTTGAGGATATGGGCGCAGGATGCGATGCGGTAGCTCGTTTGCTGGATTCACTTCGCGGCCTTGAGTCAACTATTGCAGCAGCCGATGTTCACCTTCAGGAGAATGTGATGCGCAAGCAAGATGTTATCGGACGAAAAATCGTGGGCATTAAGCGAGAAGGTCTACATACAACCGCAGGCTATGAGAACTGCGTTGTGTCGCTAATCCTAGACAACGGCAACATGATTTATGCGCGGGCTCACGAAATGCAGGATGTTGCTGCGGCGTCACTAGAACTCGTAGATACTAAACCTAAAAGCTAAGGCCCGATGCCTTAAAGGAGATGAAATGAAATACGAAGAAACACCTATTGGCGAAGTTACAACCCGCGCCAAAAACGATATGGCTTTGATTCAGCAAGACGTTGAGCAAAAACGCTGGTCCTCAGTTATTGAAGGCGTGAAGTATCAAGTCAGTGCTTTCACCGAATTGCTGGCAGACTTAGAAACGCTGCAAAAGCGCGGAGTCCTTCGCGGCTAAACAATAAAGGCCCTGGAAACCTCCAAGTAAAGTGATTAAGATACTTATTTTGTGCGCAATAGCTTGGATTAGTGGATTGCTTTTCGGAATTGGCACCGGAATAAAGTGGGCAAACCGACGGCGCGAGGCTAACAGTTCCGAAATGCCTTGCATTGATCTGGAAACAGCAAAACATCATGGCGGCGAGGATTGATTTTATCATCAAGGAACAGGAAACAGTCTTCAGTTCCCTCTGGAACTTTGTCCATAGTGACCCAAGCCCCATCGTCTTGTATGCGTAAGTTGGATACAGTTCCAGTCACACCGTATAACACATGCTTGCTTTCGCCCACTTGAATCCGTTGGTTATTTTGAAAACATTTCATTGGCCGCCTTCCCTCAACTCCCAATTTCTCAAAGAGCTTTTATTTCCTCAACTGTCATCAAACAGAGCGGCCAGCCGTGCTCCCCGTGATAGCCCATTCCTTCAATCACCGCTCGCTGGAATTCAAACGCCGCATTCTCGGCTACGATTAGTTTCTCAATGATCGTCCCAACATTTTCCAGTGTGCCGCCATTGTCCTGAAACCGCTCGATTGATTCGCAGGTAGAAGTAAAAAGACTCGCAACCAAGTCGCCGTCCAACACGACCTTACACTCTGGGCATGGTTTAGGCATTGAAACTCCTTTACTGAGATAGTCGAATTCCTTTTTGACTCATTGCGGCTTTCACGTCGCGCATCTCGTCTCTCTGCTTCTCACGCTGAAGCTCTGCAACTCTGCGCTCAGTAGCAAGATCATTCTTAATTTCGGCCTGCTGTTCCTTGAATGTTTGGGTACGTTCATTTAGCAGCGTTTTCATCTCGATTATGGCGTCCCGCGTGTCACGCTGATCCGAGGTGTTTGATTTGTAAGCCCAGCCAACCGCGCCGATAAATGCTGCTAACAGCACCGCCGCGATAGTGGGCGTCAATACAAAACCCTTCTCTAGGTTTCTGCCTGCCACGGTGAGGTTCTCCCATTGGAAATACTTGCGCCACCATTCTGTTGACGCAGTAAGGATTGGGATAGAATGCAAAGGACGTTGCCCATTGCTACTAGCACGCGCTCTTTCTGTCGCTCGAATAGAGTGTCGTGTTGCATCCACGTTTTCTACCAGATCGTCTTCTGCTCGCATAAGCCTATCATAAACTGTTTATTCTGCCAGCGAGGTTTCAATTGTCTTTCATTTCGCTTATTTAAGCGGGCCAACCAGTTCGTGCCAGTCGGCCCGCCCCTCATGAAGTTCCCCAACACGGCTATTCACCTGTCAAAGAACTATCTGCATCACGTAGATGCTCCTTGGTTTTAGCCACTTGTCAAATGTTTGGCTCCTCTGCATGGACTGGGGACGCCAACTCCTCGATAACTTCTGAATAATCTATGATGCTTTGCACTATTTTCCAGCCACAGAAGGGACAAAGGATCTCAACATCGGGATAGTCCGACACGTCTACCGTGGGCATTTGACAGCGAGGACAAAAGTATTCAGCCATAAAACACACTCACCAAATTATTCATGTCCTTCGGTTAATATAAACAGCCCACAGAATTAGACCCGCAGGCAGCGTTGCTGCTATCAAAACAATATTAAGAATTGGCTGGACAGAACCCGACCACAAGATAGCGACATTCGCGAATGCGATTAAAACCAACAGAAGCGCCAACATTTTCATTAACATACTGGACCTCACATAAACACACTCACCATGTAAACCACCATAATGATCACTCCGCTTGCCACGGCAGGAAAGAATTGCCAGTCCCAGTGTTTCATGCTTTATCAGGCCGACATCGCTTGCATGCCCGATAACCATCTGCCTTCGCATCTGCAAATTCGGGGAAATGCTCTGAATTTCCCAACGCTAAGGCCCGCTCGAAGCAAGGGTCTCCGCGTTTGCCTCGGCGGTGCGCTACCTTAGTCGTGCGGTTGCCGTAGATTTTATCAGCCATTCAGATTCCTCAACTTTCATCTCACTGCGATTATAATCGGCGGCACGAATGTAACTGGAAGTCTTACGTACCACTTATCCAAGAAGCTGTTGATGCGTGAAGGACGCTTGATGAAAACTTGCATGTCCGTTCGCAGTTTATGTTCGCCGTCGTAGAGCGAATGCCAGCCGCTTGTTTCTTTCATTGCTGTGTCTAGTCGTTTGGCATAGTCGATGTTTAGTTGCTGGCAGACTGGCAACGCGGCTTCCATCTGATCAAGTCGATCCAACTTGCGATTCAATTCCGCAACTTGCTCCGATTTGAGCATGATGTAGCGTTGCTCTCGATAGGTGGCTATCGGATCGCCCGAGGACGTTACGCCTATTACCTCTGCGGTAGATTGAGCGCAGATAGGAACGGAAAAAAGCAGGAGTAACAGGAAAAGTTTCACGCGAGCGAATATCCTTCCTCAAACGCTTGCGCGGGTGAATAGGACTTGTAACCATCCTTGTAGACCACGTAGTAACCGCCATCTTGCGGATCGTGTTTCCGGTAGTAGTCCGCATCGACAGGGATAGGCGCATATCTCTTATCCTCTGGAAATAAATGCGCGCCCTGAAACTCCGCCGACGCCTCGAACGCCGCATCGTTGGCGTCGGGATCAGGATGTGCGTGCTTAATCACTCTCTCAATCTTCAAAGCCCACACTTCTTTGTGGCATTTGTAACGCGGCATTTCTCGTGAGACCTCATCCATCACTTAATCCTTTCACTTAGTCTGTCAAATTCTTCACCTTCCGTCCGCTCAACCTTTGGCAGAGGCTTCAATATCTCATCCAGCTTCTTTTGCCCCGCCACGATTGCCGCATCCTCTTCCCTTGCTTGTGCTGTCAGAACCTTGTCAATGGCCGTGTGCTGCTCAATAACAGCGTTCTGCGTGGCCGTTTGGGCTTCTACCTTCTCCCGCTCTGCCTTTTGCTCCGGGTGGGCCCAGTCGGAGAGTAGGAGCGCAAGCCAGTCAGCAATCCAGACCAGTAATTGCTTCATTGCTGGCTATTCGGGAACGCAAACACCAGCACAGCATTCAGCGCCGCGATCCCAACAGGCTTCAGGTCTGCGGCCTGAAATCCGTCAATAGCCGCTGACGATGCCGCAACGAGGCCCGCACCCAACGCAGCCATGATGAACTTCGTGTAAAGGCCCGAACCAAGAGCGGTGTTTGGTCCAAAATAGACCGCCGCTGCTGTGAACCCAGCGGTCAGAATCGTCACCCACTCCACCGGATCAACATGGCCGTCACCTGTGAACGCGGCAAAGGCTGCTTGAGCTAAGGCAAAGCCAATCGCGATAATCGTCTTGCTGTACTTCATAGGGTTTCCTCTCAGAAGGTTTCAGAGTTAGACATCAGCCTCAGATGGTGCTTATAGGTAGGCACAGAGTGGAGTTTAGTCTTTATGGCCGGTCAACGCAATAAAGTTCTGTGGGCGCGGTATTTCGAGGGGTAGGTTTTATACGTCTTTTTCGCGGGACGCTCTTAGCTGCTCTATCTCGCGGCCGGTGAGTAGGTCGTTTGTTTTAAGGTGTTCTTCGATTGCGATGAGGGCTTCTTCCTTAATAGGGCGACGGCTGACCGAAGCCAGCCGCCTGAGTTTGGCCCACAAATCTACGGGCCACGTTGGTACGTGAATGTGAAACGGATGCGGTTTTTTCACTGTTCTGATTCGCGCACGAAGTCTAAAACCGCTTCCGACCATCCATCAATGTGCAACCATTGACCATAGCCTATTCCGTTCTTGTAGGCAGCAACGTTAATCATGGTTGCCTTTGTACCCACAAGCGGGTTGCTCACACTCTGATGGCTCTGTTCGTCAGTTATCACGATGATTCGATCATAACCACGGTTCGCGGCTAGCATGATCGCGTCCTGCGTATTAGTGGAATTCGGTGACACTGCTTTCTTGATCGCATCTCGTAATGCAAAGCCGCGTCTCGCGGGAACTACCGCCGGAGTTGTGCTGTAACTAATCACGCACACGTCCTCGCATATCTCTCTCGCAAGAATCGCCAAAGCGCACGCTGCGTCGGAGCGGTCTATCTCTGAGCGTGCGGAAACATTCGTGCCATACATAGAACCGGAATTGTCTACAACAAGCACAGTCTTACCCTTCAGCTTCGGCATTGACTCACAAGCACGAAGCATTGCTTGTTCGATCTGATTCTCCCACTCAGGAACGTGATTAGCTGCTGCAATAAACCGAAAAGGTAAAATACGATCCAGCTTCAGTCCCGCTAATGCACCAAACACGATTGCCGGATCGACCTTCGCTTCGCGCATATTGCGGAGATTTCTCAATAATGCCAATGCGCCCAAGTTCCTCTCGGCAATTAACCGCTCGAAAGTTTCTTTCTTATCGCTACCAGCCGACAACGCGACTTCCCACGTGTCGGGCGCGGTCAGCGTTCCGTCAATCAACTGTTTCCAAATCGCAGCTTGCTCTTGATTCTTTGGTTTCGCATGACACAGGAAAAGCACATCACGCAGCTTGACGCCAGAATCGCGGTTGTACTTTGCTAACTGATAAGCGTCGAATTTTGTGAATGCTTCTGCCAGTCCGCGCTTTGACTGTGCGGATAGCGGTTGCCGTTCGCCCGATCCGCGTTTTAGATAGGATGGGTCGTAAAGCGAAATATATTCAGCTAATTCATCAGGACGTTGAATTACTCGCGCAAGTGTCTCAGCGACCACACTTCGATGCGACGGAAGCGCGGCCATTTCCCGACAAATGAACAGAGGAACGTGTCGAAGTTTTTGACGCTCGCGAGCTTCAATCGCAATCGCTGAAACCTTCTCAGAGGGAACGGCTTTGATAGCTTCGCGGATTAGGTCAGCCGCAGAATTACCGTCAACATAAAATTGGTCTTCCCAAAGCATGTGGGCTAGAACCAACCGTCGTAATTGCTGTTCAGGGTTGACGTGTTGCGCGGTCGCGCCTTCGTGGGTATAGATATGGGACTGTCTAGTTGCTAGGTTTGTTTTCGCCATAGCATCTCCTTAGATTTTAAGAGCAAGGAATAAACGGCTTCAGAGTGCCCTTTCGGGCTTCTTTTCAAGAGAAGTATCTGAACCCTTCGCCATTGCTCACAATTAAAGGGCAGAGAACAGGCGACAAGAGGTATTGGCAGGAGTTTCACCCGCCTCTCGTTTTAGCATCGAAGTAACTCTTTATCTTCGCTACTGCCCAAATTATCAAATGCAGATACACGGTAGTACAAGACTGTATTTCTGTCAACGTCTTATTTCGGGCATGGAAAAGGCCTCCAGCCATTCTTAGTTCCCCTTTCGTTTAAGATGATAAAGCCGGATTACTTCTTAACGTGCTTTGACTTCATGTGCCGCTCGACGTTCTTAAAACAACGGTTACACTTTGGGCAGACACCCTTCTCGATGCGCTTTAGCTGGCGTTCGGCTTTCTCTCGCTGCTCCCGCTCCATGCGAACTTGGTCAGCCAACATTTGAGACTTGCGACGTTCTTTCTCTAAGTCGGTTTCACTTGGATACCATTGGCTGTGTCCATTCGGGCAATACCAAGTCGCATGATCTTCCCGCCGCTTATTGTTCCAGTGAACGGGTAAACCAAACTGAATGCCGCATGAAGAACACGTTTGCACCACCAGTTGAAACTCGAAATTTGCTAATGGTAATCCCATACTGCCCTCCTATTCCTCATCCGAATCGTCTGACTTACTACCAGCCTTCAAAACTATTTCTGTTAAGGCTGAGAATGCGCCGTGCTTTTCCACGGTTGTTATCTTACAATCATTGTTCGGCTGAAAGCTGCTCAACGTCTTTCACTAACTCAAAACGCTTTTGGAGATTGGCCGTCTTAATTCGCGTCGTTTTTCCGCGCCGCATTAGTGCTCCCGAAACCGAACAAGGCTGCACCCACATCGCAGGCTCACGGTCTTTGAATGCTCGATCATCAATCCGCACGTAGCGCGTAAAACGGCTATCACGCTCGCGCCACACTTGCCCAACTTTAACTTCCGGCTTGTCCATAAAGCCTCCTTTGAATCTCACCCTTCTCAGGTCGTATGACAAAAGCATTCAGAAACGCTCGCACTACATCTGGAGGCCAGCCACGATGATCGAATCGCTCGCCAATAAATCCCCGTGGAATAAACGGCTTCTTGCGATACCGCTTCACCGCTTCTCGCGCTTCCTGCTGATTAGATTTTTGCTTGTCGGCTACTACGAAGAGTCTGGACATAGGCTACCTCAGAACGGAATTTCATCGTCGCTCATATCTGTTCGGCCTTCAGGTTCTGATTGTTGGTACACACCATTCATAATCTGGGGGTACTCTTCCGACTTCTCGATTATCTTTTTCAGCCCGTCACTGAGTTCGTCGTACTTATCTTGGTCAAACTCATCCAGCCAAAACGCCGAAGGCGGGTTGAATGGCTGCGGGCAAACCGTGTTCTTTGGCACGCCACTGACTGTGGCGACCTTTGTTTTCCCATTCTCGCCTCCTACTACGGTTAACATACAGGGCTTGCCAAGAATGCCCTCAAGGTCAAATTTGCGGAGTTCATCTTCGGTGAAAGAACGTCCGCGCCAGGACTCTAAATCCCTTCGCAGATTTGCTTTCTCCCCGAGTGAGTTTGTATAGAACTTGCTGGTAGTCACTGGCCGCTGCTCGCCTTCAATCTCAATCAATTCGTCGGGCAACTCCCACGACACCAAAACTTGATTTCTTCGTGTCGGTTGGCCTTTGTACTCACCATGCTGAGTTCCCAAATCCACAATCCGAAAACATCGGGCAACATGAGTGCCAACTGGTGCTGGCGTAAAACTACCGCCGCCTGAATCCGAAGCATAACGTCCCATTTTCTTCTTCTCCTTCTGCTAAGTTTTGTACTTCTGTAGATCGTTTTCTTGGCGTAAATTTGAGCCAATACTTTCTAATGCGACAAGCTGGTCGCGCGTCGTATCTAATGCAAGTTTCAAATACTTAAATCTTGTCTCGGCTTGAATGAACTTCAGAAATTCGGATTTGCAATCCATATCCGCTCGCGCCTTTTTCTCTTGCACGGTGCCGTCTGCTAATAAAATGCAATGCGCAAATTTGTTTTCGTAAATATCCCGCGCCGTACTGAAGTCGCCGCCTGCACCATGATGCTCTCGCAAGAGATCATCACATCGCTTGCAGTATTGCCACAACGCGGCATTAACCTCCGCAGTAGATACGGGTTCTTTACGCTTGTGCGGCAACCTTTGCCCCCTTTGCCATATTGTCTTTTTCATTTTCGCGTTTCCGTTGGGAACAAACAGACGCCACTGCGCAGTAAGACTCGCACCGTACATTTTCACCAGGACGTTCCACCACTTCAAACGCGCCCTTGATCATTGAGAGTAATCGATCGTGGGCCTCTTCCTTCTTATCGAATAGCTTAACGGCCTTCTTCTGCGTTTTCTTCATTAACGCCCACTGTGTCTTACGTGACCACTTCTCTTCATCTGTGCAATCAGACCACGTTCCGTTTGCCGCTTCCTGGTGAAGCCTCACACGCTCCTCGATAAACTCTGTGGTTTCTTCGGGTGTCCATAACGGGACGGCCATTACCTTCACTTGTTGTTGGGGGTAGGTCGCATCAAACTTTGCTTTGTTCTTTGACCAGTCCCGACCGATAGCAACAATCTGAAGTTGACTCACATTTCGCCTGGCACGGCGAATCAATTCCGCGTAGCAGTTTAATTGCTGCTCCCATTCTGCTTTTACTCCATCTTTAACACTCCAAACGGAGGTTAGTTTCCAATCAGTGAGTAGTTCACCGTCAAGAATCATCTCGCTCAAATCGTAGTGTCCAACGACTTTCCAGCCAAGAAATTCAGCCTCTAATGCTTCCTCAGAAATGGTATCTTTCAAACCTTTGGCATTGCGCTCCAAGACACCATGTAGAAGCGTTCCAAGCAGCGCCCAAAGCCTGTCTGCTGCGTCCTCAGATAACTCGTTATCATGCAGAATAGACAGAGCGCGAATTTGTGGCGGCTGAATAATTTCAGAGACACTAATGCGATTAGGAATCCGCTCGCGGGGATGCCGACTGACAGCGCGAACCAAAGGCTCCGGCAAGTTGTTAAGATTCGTTATCTGCATCAAACTCTACCTCAGCCTCGCTCGGCCACGGATAATCTTCAGGCCGATCATCATCGTCAATCTGTGCTCCATAGCCCCGTGCCTCAGCTTCAATTTGTTTTGCTTCACCCATCCGATTTACGCCCACATGGCGCGTGCTCTCGCAAAAGACACAGAGGTCAAAGTTCCATTCATCGCCGTCAATATCCTCACAGCCACGATTGTGTTCCTCGATCATTTGATCGGTAACACCGGGCGGTAAATTGAAGTTTGGCGGTAGGCAGCTCATCGCTGGCCCCGCCGATGAATCGCTGAACGCGCTCCCAATAACTCCTGATGTCGGTGCTCGATCATGTAACCAAGTGCTTGATACGAGATTCCGAGAAACTCTGCCGTTTGGGTAACTTTTCCATCGTGCGCTTTGAGGGCCGCAGCAATCAGAAAACCCTCGTACTTCAGAACGGCCTCAAAGAGCGATTCGGTTCCGTTCAACAGTCGGGAGCGCAGGGCTTCTATCTGCTCAACCGCAACTCGCAACGCTTCGGCTTGCTGAATTCGCTCGTTCGCTTTTGCCATGATCGTTTGGGTCATCGCGGAAGCGTACTCATCGCTGCTTGGTGCGCTTCAATCTGCGCCACAATTCGAGCCTCTGTGATCAATCGCTGTCCCGTAAACATGATGTCGGTGAACTTGGTCACGAAGCTGGCAGGACATTCCTCCATTGCCGACGTGCAAGCCGCTACCCATTGCTGATTGATCTTCTGTAGGTCAGTTAAGGCCGGGACTATTTCGTCTCTTGTGATTGTCTGCGTGCTCATGGCTATCCACCTTTCCTTGTGACAACGAGGTCACAGTGCCCCTACCGTGACGCTACGCTCTGAATTCAATTCATGCGCTGGGCTGCTTTCTTAATTGCGCAGTTGACGACCGCGATCACGTCTTTCTTTTTAGTAGAGTCAGCGTCGTTAAACATTTCCACCGTGAACGATTCGGGAACGCAAGACTCAATCAGCCGCTTCGCGTCAGCCGTGCCAGCGCGCTTCAGCTCCTTTTCAGCAAGAAACCGCGCGCCGGTTAGGCAGTAACCAACCGCTGCCCTGCTATAGAACTCCACTATGTCTCCGCGTTTATTCTTGGCGTAATATCCTTGCACCCACCCACGCCTAGTCAGAATCGACTTGATCCGTTTCAGCACGGCAATAACCGTTGGTTCTTTCTTTGCCACCTCTCATCTCCCTTCAATCTGGTAATCCAACGGATCTGGTTCCGTTGCGTAGTAGGCGAATAGCCCAAAATAGATAACCGCCAGCAGGAACATTGCAAAATACAGAAACATCCGTGCGGGCTTGCCCAGCCTCGGCTCACTGTTCTGGACTATTAAGTAGCGTTGGCGTTGCTGCACCGGAATATCCTTTCATGCGGCCCAGCGTGGAATAGCCCTCGAACTCAAAACATCTCTCTAGTATTCGGTTGTTATCTCCGCGTCCCGCTCAGGCGCGTTGAGTGCTGCTAAATCGGGTATTCATCCATCGGGTAATCGTAGTCTTGCCCCTCCGCATCTTCCGCTTCGTGGTCCTGTTGTGGGCCGCATCGCATACATGCCAAATCTCCGCCTGTGGTCACGTACGGCCCAGCAATCACGTCATCAAAAGATTTATCGCCCCAGTCTAAAAACTCCATCGCGCAGTTTTCGCAGGTCTTCGTTGAAAGCATCGTTCCGCAATAGGATGCGTCCCCGCAAGGTGTGAGATGAGATGTCGGCGGCAATAACGCGGTTCGTTGTCACACTCATCATACCCACAGGCGAGTTCCGCGTTTAGTCCACAATCGTCGCCAGCGCAAGAGAAGCATTCGAGGATCGTTGGCCGGCCCGACTCCAGCGCGGGACGCGGGGACTCAGTAGGTACGCCAGAAGGGTTCTTTTCCTCATTAACAGAATTCATCTTAAAAACTCCTCGTGCTTCCCTAAGCGAGAATAAATTTGAATGAAGAACATAATCATTATTGCGAGTGTCACGGGAGTCTCCTTTTCAGCCACCGGAAGAAACGAAAGCCACTTTCCTTTTTCGCCTTCGCGTGGCCTGTCCCGTTGGTTACTGCCGAGTAAAAGTCGGACTCTTGGAGTTCAAAGTTGTGAACCTGCGCCCAGTCAAGCCCGAGAAGCCTTGCGATCGGGTAAGCCTGCTTTGCAGACGCCTTCCCGGCAAAAACATCTTGAGCCGTCCTCTCCCGCAGGTTTAACTGAAGTGCCACTTTCGCAATAGACAGGTCTAAGACCCTTCGTCGCCAGTCAAGTAAGTCGTGCCGGTAGTAATGTGCGGACACCGATTTATTTATCGGACGTGGCCCGCGCGCTCTGAGATAATCCGAGGCGCACAAGCCGCTAGCTTTAATCTCACGGCCACACCCAGGCTCTTTGCATTTGTGAACGAATGCAAGTGTCATGGAGCACATCCTAGACTCGATTCTAATTCTTGTCAAGCAAATTCCGCAGCTTGGCCGCGAAATTCTGTAACCGCTTAGAACTCAAGGGGTTGCAAATAGTTGTTGCTTTCTAGAATTGAGTCTAGTAGGATAGCGGCATGGACATTTCGGGATTCGTCACCGTAAACAAGGCCGCAAAGCTGGTAAGGCTGTCCAACAAACGGGTCTATCAGTTAATCCTAGAGCATAAACTGGAAACGGTTAGGCTGGGGCGTGAGTATTTAGTGAAGGTCAAGAGCGTGGAGAAATATCTGCGTTCCCGCAATGGAGCTAAGGCAAACGGAAAGAAACGAAAGACCAAACAAAAGGAGTTGAGATGAAATCACAAACAGCAGTTGCTCGGCGTACACCGTCACCAACGCCGTGGCGAGCCGATGACGGGGCGATCCTCTCAGGCAAACACGCGGTTGGGCTGATGTCCCCTCAAGACGCGCGCCTCACCGTGCAAGTGGTAAACCTCCATAGAGATTCGTTGCTTGGGGACTCAAACGTGCGAGATCTACTACGAGCAGCGGCCAAAAAAGCGGGATCACAGCGGAAGTTAGCGCAGCAAATCAACGAAATTGGCGAAGAGTGTTTAGGTGCCATAATGACGGGACAGAATCCTCCAAACAAAATAATACTTAATTGGCTTGGTTTAGAGCGGGAAGTGGTCTATCGGAAGCGGCGAGCGAACGGTGGGTGAACAGTAAATTCTTTACGCGTGGGAAAATAAAACAAAGTGTGCGGCACTATTTGTGAAAAGGGTTGTATTATGCTCGTGTTAAAGTGCGGCATTTCATTTCCCCTTTTCTCAACCCCCACCGGGGAGGGTGGCCGTAAACAATGATTGAACCTCAAATATGCGCCGAACAAATTCTCCTCAACAATCCAAGTTTGGCTATTCCGTTATTCGATCTGATGCTCAAAGCTGTGGAACCCGGCTTCAAGCACAGTAATGAGTACGATAGCGTTATGGAGGCTTGCTGGCTGAAAATTCAGAACTGCCGAGAGGCAATGGATATTTACGCCAAGAGTCGAGCAGCTTAGACAACAGCAAAGCCGCCGTAGCGTCCTAGGGCGGCTTAAAACTGTAGCGGGTTGGTTTCCCAGCCCCGGCCTCCACCAGCCTATTTGAAAGCGGTCAGGCTGGATGCCGCCAATAATGGAGCCCACTATCCACTGTGACGTTGCTAACAGAACATGCGACTGAGGCTTACTGGTAAACCAGAGCACGAATCGCAAGCGACTCTCTCAGACGCAGAAGAATTATACAACCTAAACGCAATCAACGCCACTTATCTATTTTCAGAATCAGCGATCTATCCTCTCAATGAGCATTTTTAGGTTTTCGTCGTAAAACGCTCGTTCTGCGCGCTCAAGCTTGGAATACTTTTTCCAGAATTGTGCGAGCTGGCTGATTTTGAAGCCCGGCTCCAACTCGGGCGGATCGTCCAAACCCAGGCCAATTACTTCCAGCGGGTCCAGTCCTACTCCTAACGCAATGAATTCGACGGTCTTGAAGCCCGGGTTGGGTGTTTTATCTTTTTCGATGTCTCGGATCGTGCTCTCGCCTATCTCTGCACGATGATCTGAAAATATTTTTTGACGTAGCTGGGGCACACTCATCCCCTGTTCTAAACGCGCGTTATTCAGGCGTTTTCCTATAGTTTCCCGCTTTGCCATATCTGAGTCGGGGAGTATTACATACTCGTCCAACGGGATTTCGCCGTTCGGACACATAATTTTGCTTGACATCATATTTTGCTCCGTCTATTCTCCACGTCGCTATGGCACGAAATTCCACGCTCGCTAATCGGTTCCCCGCGTATTACCGTCACGACTTATTGACGTGGCGGCGCAAGGAACTCGGCTTGCGGGTTCGTGATGCTGCTAAAAGGTCTGGGGTCAATCGTGAAACCGTGCGGCACGTCTTCCGTGGAAGCGCAACGAGCAAGCACGTCTACCCCGTCGCCAAAAGTCTGGGTCTTGATTGGACTCAAGTTCATAACCTTAAACTCAAAATGTCTGATTTTCACTTGGCTGTAACGAATGGATCAAGTGGGTCTAGTGCGGCGGTCAAGTGAGGGAGGGGGCGGGTCTTTTCAACGGGTCCGCCCCTTTTAGTTTTCCGAGGTATCTGAATTGTTACACGAAAAGCGAAATCTAGTCAACGAAATATATGACGTGACCCGTCCTCCTGATTGGTTAATGCAGGGCGAGTTTTCATTGCTGGCAGAGAGTCACGGTATGACCCAGCCCCCGAGTGCAAGGGAGTTATCGCGGTATGAGAACGCCGGGAACCAGAAGGCCGTCTGATGTCGAGCCTAACCAGCACGGCTAAGTTTGACGGGTGCACAGACTATGGCGTGACAGGTGGGGAGAGACCCACTTTGATAACAATTTCCCCCGGCGGTAGGTGAGGTGCCGTCAGGGGCCGGTGGGTAGGCTTGGGGGCAGGCTTGCCCGCCTTTAACTTGGAAATTCCGTGTTGTATGAACGAAATAACGTGCATAAATCTGAATTCCATGATAATCATTAGTTGTTCTTTGAGAATGCCGTTGGACCCGGCACTGAATCTGACATTGAACGACTTATTAGGGGTCGTGCTCGCACGTTTCTATCTGCTTTCAATGTCAGCAGCGGAGGCGGTCCAGCGCGGCGCGACTTCTAATAAGTCGTTTTTGTTTTGTCAGGCTCGGTTATCAGTCGAGGCCAGCAAACTGTCTGAGGACCGGATGGGACAGCAAACCTCCGTCGCCCAAAAGAGTATCAGGACGCAGAAGCAAACCCTTCCAAAAGGTGGGCGAGAAAGCGTTGACCCCAATGACCGCTGGTTTTAGCCTGACGCGCGTTTTCAAAAGAATAGGGCCGGGAGAATTGGCGCACCTGCCTCAAATCCTTCCGGCCCACAACTAACGGCTATCTAAGAGTAACACGTTATGCGTTTCTCCTACAACCCCGAAATCGCGATGTCAATCAAAAATCAGGGTTTCTTTGATAGCAACTGCACAGACAAACGAAATCCGGGCGACGGGACGGTGGTTGATCCGTCAGTCAGGGCTACGCCCCGGTCCTAATCTGAGACTGCGGAAGCAGAAAGACTAAGTTTGTTGGTAGCGGTTACACGGCACGAGCCGATTCTGAGGGTATCTCAGAAGGGAAGCCCTTTGTCCGAAACATGATTTTCTTCTTGGTGCGAATGCAGAGGTTTGACACGGGCGAGGCATGTTGTCTTTGTCTCAAGTTTATTAACCCCGGCCAGCGTTACGTTCGCGCAGAAAGCAAGGTAGCTCATTACAAATGCGCCAAAAAACGTGGCTGGAAACGGAAGTCCAGAGCCAAGCCAAAACCGAAGGTGATCGAATGTCGAGAGATTCCAAAACGGTCAATAAAGGTGCTTCGGAACGGAAAACTCGTGACCCAAACTTAGACAATCCTGCGGTTAAAAAGTACCGCGACATTATACACTTGCAGACCAACTATTTACAGCGAGAAGAAATTGCACTCACTGTCAAAAACGTAAGAATCTGGGAGGCCGTTTTGTTGGAATGGATGCTTGAAGGGCGAAACCCTAAAAACGTGCTGAGTATGTTGAAAATCTATCGAAACATGAACGGCAACGGCTGACTGTCCGCAGTGTGGAGGGAAATTAAAGTGAGCAAACTCGCCACAAAGATTGTTGAAATCGCGAAATCTAACGAGACGGGTTTAGCGATTTATCTTATAGACCATGAGTTACCGAAAGTCCGCGAAGATCGCCGTTTAGACTTAATAGCCGATGTAATTAAGCATGCATTTTGGTGGCAAGCAGAAATAAACCGTACTCGCGGCGGTGCAATCAGCGTGGCTTTAGAGGATTTTGAGTTACCTCTATTTCGTGCCATGAACGATCTACTTAAACATGACTTGACCACGCCCGTGGAAGAGCGTTATTGGGAAACGGCTACAGAAAAACCCTTTGATTAGAAATTGTGATGGAACTTATTAGTCCTGAGATGGCCGCAAAGGTCGCGCGGAACGGTTTCCCAGACGGCGGGTATCGTATCTGTCGCTTCTGTAAAAGAAACCACAAGGCCACGTTAGAGCAGATTATCGAGTGGACCCAGCACGGTAGGCCGCTTTGCAAACTTTGTGCGGGGAGAACAGAGTTACTGACACCTGAGGAAATGGAGCGCATGAAATGAGTGAACACCAGTCACAGTGTGAACTTATAAAACATCACTTTGATAATGGTGGCTCATTAACCGTGCTTGAAGCTATCTATGAGCCCTTCCGTTGTTACGCATTATCACAGAGATGTGGGGAGCTTAAACGAGGAGGCTATCCCGTTAGGGATGAATGGCAGACGTTGCCAAACAAGAAGCGGATAAAGCGATACTCAAAAGAACTTGGTGAATTTAGGTTAGAAGCATGAAGCCCTATTATGAGGAAAATGGAATTGTTATTTACCACGCGGATTGCCGCGAAGTATTACCGTCTTTGCCGAAGGTTGATTTAGTGCTTACTGACCCGCCGTATGGCGTGACTGAGAACGGATGGGACAGTTTCGCTGTGACGGTTGAATGCTTCGACGCCCTGCAGGACGTGCCGCTGGTTTGCACCTGTCAGAATCCCGCATCTGCGGCATTGATCACAAGGTACGGAAAGCGGTTCAAGTGGTCTGATGTTTGGGAGAAAACACAGGCGGTCGGGTTTCTTAACGCCAGCGTGATGCCGCTCAGAAAGCACGAAGATATTCTGATGTTTTGTAGTGGTCGAATGCCCTACGTTCCGCAGTTGTCTAAGAAACCGCGAGAGAATATTAGGCCGCACGGAAACACCGCAGAGAGCAGCAACTACGGGGCTTTCAAAGCAGCGCGGGTGCGGACTATCGCATTGGATGAGACTTACCCCCAGAGCATCGTAAGATTTGCGAACTGTCAGGACGGTGATCATCCGACGCAAAAACCGTTGCCGTTCTTCTCTTACCTTATTCGGAGCTACTCCAACGAAGGTCAAACGATCCTCGATCCCTTCATGGGCAGCGGTACAACCCTGCGAGCGGCAAAAGATTTGGGCCGCAAGGCAATAGGAATCGAGATTGAAGAGAAGTATTGCGAGATTGCGGCAAATCGGCTGCGGCAAGAGGTGTTAAGTTTTGAAAGTGTAGAAGCATGAAGGACAAAGCCTACTTTAACATTGACCCGTTGACGATGAGTGATTGCAGCGCGGCGGGTTAAAGGGGTACGGGCTGGCCTGAGATCGTGATGGACTCCTTCGGGCACGACCATAAATCACCTGTACCCCGCTTAAAACAGAGCAGCTTGACTGACGGAGAGTATCCACAATGGGTGACAAGCTCGCGGAGATAGA
>Ga0214473_10000233_pt1 | contig 79188 bp, 59 predicted proteins | sample RVTome_7_FD_203509 | JGI IMG/M metagenome (GOLD analysis project Ga0214473, IMG submission 203509) | Soil microbial communities from uranium-contaminated site in the Upper Colorado River Basin, Wyoming, United States - RVT98D197 | ecosystem: Environmental > Terrestrial > Soil > Contaminated >...
GCTTTATCGAGTATGGGGGATTGGCCAGTACCACATCGAACTTCATCAGCCTGTCACCCTCTACAAAAGCGGGTCGCGCCAGAGTATCGCTGCGGATTATCTTAAAATCCTCTATGCCGTGAAGGAAAAGATTCATCCGTCCAATTGCAGAGGTCAGTAAGTTTCGCTCCTGGCCGTAAAGACCCAAATTTCTCCATTCTTGATTCTGGCGTTTCAGGTGCGCTACAGCCGAGAGCAGCATGCCCGCTGAACCGCAGGTAGGATCATAAATCGATTCGCCAGGTTGAGGCTGTAGCAATTCTGTCATCAGGTGTACCACTGTGCGGTTGGTATAAAACTCGGCCGCAGTATGTCCGGAATCATCCGCGAATTTTTTGATCAGGAATTCGTATCCGACGCCGAGTTCATCCTCCGGGCAATTGGCCAATGAAAGCGTCTGCGAACTGAAATGCTCGATCAGCTCCCGCAGCATCCTGTCCGGTAACCGGTTCTTGTTGGTCCATTGGGCATCACCAAACACTCCATACAACTTATCCGGATTGGCCACTTCGATTGCTCTCAGGGCGTCATGGATTGCTTTTCCAATGTCTTTTACTTCGGTTCGGATTACCTTCCAGTGAGCATCTGGTGGAATCTGGAAACGGTGCTGCTCAGGTAACTCGGCATACTCCCGGTCACCACGGGATTCCCCCAAAGCGTTTTGAAGCTCTTCGTCATAGACATCACACAGACGCTTGTAGAACAACAATGGGAAGATGTACTGCTTGTATTCCCCTGCATCGATATGGCCACGCAGAAGGTTTGCTGCTCCCCAGAGATAGGATTCGAGTTCTGACTGGGAGATAACATAATTTTTATTAAAATCTGTCATAGCTATCTCTATTTAGCCTGCTAATGCGCTCCGCCGCTTCCTGATCCCGTCTCTTTCGTTCTTCGGTTTGATAGGTATAATCACATTCGCGACTTGGGCAACTTACATTGCCCTCATCATCTATCATCCGCATCAACTGCCCCTTCCCATCCCAACAAGGAACACAAAAAGGACCATCATCATCTGATTTTTTCCAATAAGCATTATCTTTAAATTCCACATCCTCTTGGATTTTAAGCTTCTCTTCTAAATCATGGACTTTTTCCTTCAACTCTCGATTATCATCCAAGATTTTCATTGCATCTGCCTGCAGATTAAGCACTTGCTTATAGAGTTCGATATTATCGGCCTTTTGTAGGACTTCGGCGATATCTTTGATGTCCCCGACTATACTCATTTTATTTCCTCCAGTAAACCGTTTTCGTTTAGGAGCTTTTTGAGCCTGTCTTCGGCATCGCAAGTTGCCTGAAATGAACTCTTGAGATTCGCAAGCGCTTCATCCACGGTTATGTTTTCTTCCTCGATCACCGGCTCCACATATCGGGGGATGTTCAGGTTATATTCGTTCTCCCGGATTTCGTCCATTGTAACAACCCTGCACTTGCCCTTCACATCTTTGAAATCCGAATACCATTGATGGATACGCTCGATGTGTTCCGGGAGCAACTCATTCTGGGCCCTGCCAGTCTTGAATTCCTTCGATGCATCGATGAACAGTACTTGTTGACTATGTTCTTTTGGCTTCGTCTGTCTGAGGACGAGTATGCACGCCGCAAGACCGGCACCATAGAACAGGTTCGGCCCCAACCCGATCACCGCTTCAAGAATATTCATTCCTAATATCTTCTGTCGGATTTTACCTTCTTTAGACATTCGGAACAGCACCCCGTGAGGCAGAACCACGGCCATCCGGCCTGACCTCGGCACCATTGACTTGATCATGTGCTGCACCCAAGCGAAATCACCATACTTGGAAGGAGGCACCCCCGCAAAATTGCGGCCGTATGGATCATTGGCCCATAGGTCGTCACCCCAGTTTTTTAGCGAGAACGGTGGATTGGCGATCACACAGTCAAATTCCGCTAGGCTGTCACCGGTATAAAAGGCCGGCTTACGAAGAGTATCCCCTCGTTCAATATGAAAATCCTCCGCGCCGTGCAGAAATAGGTTCATTCTTGCAATTGCCGATGTGGTCAGATTTTTTTCCTGGCCATAGAGCTTTCCGAGCATCAGTTTTTCGTCACCACCGTGCTCTTTTACATGATGGAGGGCTTCCAAAAGCATACCGCCCGTCCCGCATGCCGGATCGTAAATCGATTCTCCTTCTTTGGGAGCCAATATCCTGACCATCAATGACACTACTGCTCGAGGAGTATAGAATTCACCGGCTTTCTTATTTGTCAGGTCGGCAAACTTTTTAATCAGATACTCGTATGCTTGGCCCAATACATCTGAGCGGCAGATTCCATTTCCGAGATTGAGTTGAGAGAAATGCTCGACCAGATCTTTAAGGAGGGAATCAGAAAGACGGTCTTTATTTGTCCACTGGGCATCTCCGAAGATACCATGCAGTGTATCAGGATTTGCCTGCTCTATCCCGCGCATGGCTTTTTGGAGAGCGTGGCCGATATTCTCGGTCTTCTGCCGAATGTCATTCCAGTGACAGCTTACCGGAATCTGAAATCGGTGATTCTCGGGAAACTGGGCATATTCCAAATCTCCCTCAGACTCTTTAAGTGCCACATGCACTTCATCGTCATAGACATCTGAAATTCTTTTAAAAAACAGGAGAGGAAAGATGTAGGTTTTAAAATCCGCGGCATCCACAGGTCCACGTAGAATATTAGCCGCTTCCCATAGATAAGAAGAGAGGGTCGATAGTTCCATAAATCCACCCCAAAAACAAAACTGGCATGTTCAGAATTGAACTCGAAGGACCTATTGCAAGCTGCTTTTTAGATTAGATGTAAGAAATTGAGGAGTTTTTACAGACGACAAACCAAATCAAAATTGACGACATTATCTAAGCTTTATTTTTTTAATTTTTTATATAGGCTTTTGCTCCTTCCGACTCGAACCAAGAGGCTGGCGCAACGCTTACGTCAAACTCCGAACGCTACAAAAGAGAATTCCGAGCCTATACCGAGGAACGCCGGACTTGGAAACCGAAGCTCTTTCTGAAATCTACAGCGGAATTCTGGTGTCCATATGGTGTCCATAGAAGAGCTAAATAGACCTAAAAGCATCCGACAGAATCTAAAACAGAAACAATCGTAAAACTGTAAAATACAAAGGCTTATGTTCTTTTTCTTTGACTATCAATAATTTAGCAAAATCGCTCAAAACGGTTTAGGAAACCGCTGCTCTATCCACCTGAGCTATAGGGGCTAATTGGCTGATTGAAGAGGAGTTGGAATATAAGAGGATTGCGAAAGATACGCAAGGAATTGAAGTTAAACTCTTTGGCCGCTTTTCGGACTGCCAGCCGCCGAACCCGTTGAAATATGGGGAAAATCAGGCTAAATTCCCTCCAGTCCCTTTTCCACTCAATCTGCCCAAGGAGGCTCCGAATATGAAACTCTTCAGCCCGATCATCATCGCGGTAATAGCCGCCCTGGCCCTGGCAACTTGTCCGGCCCGGGCTGGGAACGAACAGTTCACCGCCCTGCAGAACTATTTCGAGCGGGACACCAGGGAACGCACCGCGAAAGCCTTCGAGGGAATCCAGACCGTCCAGCAGTGGGAGAAGCGCCGGGAAGAAATCAAGCGCAAGCTCCTGGCCGTCATGGGCCAAGACCGCATCTGGCCGGCCGAACCCCCGAAAGCGCAGGTCACCCATCAGGTCGAGCGGGACGGCTACCGGCTCGAATGCCTGGTCCTGGAAACCGCCCCCGGCGTTTATATCACCGCCAACCTCTACATCCCGCGCCAGGGCGACGGCCCGTTCCCGGTGGTACTCTATCAGTCAGGGCACAGCCCGCGGGGGCCGTACGGCAACAAGGACGCCTTCAAGCACCACGGCGCCTGGTTAGCCAGCCGGGGGATCGCGGTACTCATCATGGACACGATCGAGATGGGAGAGCTGACCGTAACCCACCACGGCCTTTACTACAACCACTGGTACGACTGGCTCAGCCGGGGTTACTCGCCCCTGGCGATGGAGCTGTTCAACGCCCGCCGGGTGCTGGATTACCTGGCCACCCGGCCGGAAATCGACATGAAGCGGGTGGGGGCCACCGGCATTTCGGGCGGGGGCGTGACCACCTTCTTCATCACCGTGATGGACGACCGGATCGCGGCGGGAGCCGAGGTGAGCGGGGTGTGCAGTTCGATGGGGCACATCGAGGGCCGGCTGGCGGTCGAGCACTGCGACTGCATGTACCCGATCAATTCGGCCGGCCTCCTGTTCAGCCAGATGGGCGCCCTGGCCGCTCCCCGGCCGTTCCTGCTCTGCAACTCCCTCTCCGATCCACTCTATCCGATGCCCTATTTCAACCAGCTCGTCGCCAAGATCGGTGAAATCTACGAGCTGTACGGCAAGCGGGAAAACCTGACGACCGCCACCGCTCCCGGCGGGCACGCGGACAAGGAGGCGATCCGGCTGCCGGTCTACCAGTTTTTCCTCAAGCAGTTCCTCGGCCAGGACGTCACTCTCACCCAGCACGGACCGGTGGACACCCTGGCGGGGGCGGAACTGGTCTGCTTCCGCAACGGCTTTCCCACCAATGAACGGCTCACCCGGATCCACGACGAATTCATGCCACGGCCGGTGGTGAGACTGTCGCCTGTCAGCGCCGCCGACCGGAAAAAGCTTGCCGAGGGACGGGCCCAGGAGCTGAGGACGGACGTGTTCAATTATTTCCCCGCCAAGTCGGCGGCGCCCGTTCCGGCGTGGGGCGAGGAACGGGTGATCTGGGGCCGGCGCATCCGGGAAGTGACTTTCGAGGGCTTCTCCGGCCTGAAAGTGACCGGGTCGTATTCGCTGCCCGAGCACCCGACGGAAGGGACGAAAATGCCGGCGGTGCTGGTGGTGAAAGACGAAAGGCTGGCAGGTTGGTTTCCGGACGTCCGCCGGAGCGAAGGCTACGACTGGGGTAACCGGGCCGTGCTGGCGATCGAAGTGCTGGACAACGGCCGGCGCGCCGTGGATGACAGCCTGCGCCACCAGATGATCCGCGAGGCGAACATTATCGGCTACTGTTTCGATGGGATGCGGGTCTATGAAATCCTGCGTGCGGTGGACCTGCTGAGGGGCCTGCCGGAAGTGGACCCCCAGCGGATAGCGCTTTTCGGCAAGAAGGCCCTGGGAGTCAACTGTCTGTACGCCGGCTTCCTGGACGGCAACCTCGAGCGGGTGATCGTGGAATCGCCCACCGCCAGCCACACCCAGGGCCCGTACTACCTGGGAATCCTCACCCATACGGATATCCCCGAGGTGGCCTGGCTGATGGCGGACAAATTGAAGCTGATCGGCGAGGTGCCGGTGGAAATAGCCGAGGCCCTGCAGAAAAGCGGTTCACAGGCCAGATGGAGCTACGATACCCTGGCCGAATGCATTCAGTGACCGGTGGAGGCTGTCCGGAATTTAACCGAAAAGAGTTTCCCGAAGCTCTGCTTCGGGAAACCCCGTCCCGGGCAAGCCGCACGGGCGACCGGCGGCCGCCCGTGATAGGCTTATGAATAGTCCGAGGGCGAACCTGCGGAGTTGGTGAAAAACAAATTCCGGGCGACGGTCTATTTTTTCAGCACGTTGATCCCTGCCTCGGTGCCGATCCAGACAGACCCGTCCGGGGCCGCGGCCACGCAGTTGACGTCATCGGAAAGCAGGCCGTCCTTGCTGGTGTAGGCAGTCCACTTTCCTTTCTTGAGCAGGCTGACACCGTGCTTGGTGGCGAACCACATGCCGCCGGTGGAATCCTCCGCCATCCCCCACACCATGTCGTTCACCAGCCCGTCGCTGGGCTTGAAGGTGGTCCAGCTGCGGCCATCGAAGCGGCTCACTCCGCCGAAACGGGTGGCGAACCAGAGGTTGCCTGACCTGTCCCTGAGGATCATGCGCACTTCGTTGGAAGCCAGGCCGTTGTCTTTATTAAAGACCGTCCAGTTCTTCCGGTCGTAGCGGGCGGCGCCCCCGGCTTTGGTGGCGAACCAGAGGTTGCCGGCGTTGTCTTCTTCGATCCAGAAGACGTAGTTGTCCGGCAGACCGTCCGCGGTGGTGATTACGTTGAATAACCCGCCGTCACTGTACGCTACTCCCTGTCGAGTGGCGACCCAGATCAGGCCCTTGGAATCCTCCATTACCTGAAAGACGTTGTCGGACGGCAAGCCGTTGGCGCTGGTGAAAAGTTTCCACTTCCTGTCGCCGTAGCGTGAAAGTCCGGTGTTGCAGGCGAACCAGACGTTGCCTTTTCTATCGCGGGTGATACTGCGCACCGGCGCGCCGCCGAATCCCTCGCTGTTCTGCGTGGTGATTTTGAACCACTTTGCACCATTGAACCAGCCGGCTCCGCCATCCTTGGCTCCGAACCAGACCCTGCCGTCCGGATCGATGAGCAGGCATTTCACCGAGCCTGCCACCAGACCGTCGAGCGTGGTATAGGAAATGAACTTGCTTGCGGCCAATACCGGATGCAGGGTAATGACAAAACAGACCAATAGAATTGCAGAAATTCTCGAAACCATATCTCCTCCGCGGTTTTCCGTAAAGTCGCGGCGAAAGATAAAAAGGTGAGAAGCAGGGGTCAATAGATAAAAGGGTACGGAAATGTACGGGCCGGCGGGGCCGATATGCCGCTCGAGCTCAGGGACAGCCGCCGCCGGAAATTTCGCGCAACAGCGCGACCACGTCCTGGATGTTCGCCCGGCCGTCGCCGTCGCGGTCGGCGCGCGGGTCGGCGGAATTGCGGAGGATGATCTGCAGCAGGGCCAGTACGTCGAGCACGTTGTTCCGGCCGTCGAGGTTGATGTCGCAACTGGCGAAGTGCTTCATGTTGTCGCGCGGCAGGAAGCTGATTCCACCCTCACTGACCACCCAGAGGTTGCCGTTGCGGTCCACCGCTACGTCGTCGGTCCAATTCTGCAGCAGGCCGTCCGCCCGGGTATAGTTGTACCAGCGTAAGCCGTCGAACATGCTCACTCCGCCGCTGTAAGTAGCAAACCACATGTTGCCGGTGCTGTCTGCCGCCATGCCCCAGACGTTGCTGCTGTTCAGGCCGCTCAGGCTGTCGTAGGCCGTAAAGCTGGTCCCGTCGTAGACCGCCGCGCCCTTGAGCCGCGTGCCGATCCAAAGCCGTCCCCGGCGGTCTTCCTGGATCACCCGGATTTCGGCGGGAGTGCCAGCGGGGGGCCAGTCCATTTTCCGGAAGCTGGTGCCGTCGTAACGCACCAGGCCCTGAGTCTTGGTGCCGATCCAGATCACGTTCTGACGGTCGGCGTAGACGTAGCTCAGCGTATCGTCGGGCAGGCCGTTGGCCTTGGTGTACAGGGTCCAGGTCGCGCCCTTGGAAGCGAACAGGCCATCCTTGGTGGCAACCCAGAAGCGGCCCTGGCGGTCCTCGGCCACCCGGTAGGAATCGGCTGCCGGCAACACGCTCGACCAGATCGTGCCGTCGTAGCGATGGACCCCGAAAGTGGTGGCGAACCAGATCAGGTTTCTCGAATCGATCGTGATGTAGCGGATGGAGGCATAATCCACCGGTGTACTGGTGGCTTCATACTTGGTCCATTTCTTACCATCGAAGCTGTTGGCGCCGAAGCCCTTGGAGCCGACCCAGACGATGCCCTTGCTGTCGATCGCCACGCACTTGAAAACGTCAGTCACCAGGCCGTCGAAGATGCCGTAATTGACGAAAAGGCTTTCGGCGTGGCCCGCTGCGGCCCGGGTCAGGATAAACAGAAGCAGCAAGGAATATACTCTGTATGTCATTCTCATTCCGTGCAGAATAAATAATCAACCGCTCAGAATGATACCTCCAGAGCCCGGCAGTTGTTCCTTAGGCCGAGCAAGATACCACGGGTCCTGAAATCAACCAGGGGATCTCGCGTGTCGGTCATTTCGGCCCGATGTACTGGGTGCCGATCGCCACGTCGTCGAACCAGCAAGTATTGTCCTGGCGCGCCTGATGGATGTAAACGCTCAGGGAGATCGCATTGAACTTGAGCACGTCCGAATCGCGCCAGCGCAGGCCGTCCTGATGGTAAATCTCCTTGCCGTCGATCCAGAAAGCCTGCTCGCCGTCGGCCTGGCCCGGCTCGTTCAGCTTGACCATCGCCTCGAAGCAGTACCACTTCCCCCGCTCGATCACCAACGGCGTCTCGGGTTCGAAACGATTGCCGTAGTAATGCACGCCGTCGTTTGAAATTTTCATATCGGGCCAGTAGGTATAGAAGCCCATTGCCCCCGGAGTCGGATACTTGCCCCAGGCCACCGAGGGTTCCAGATGAGTCACGGCGAAGTCGGTACCGTTCGGCCGCAGGCCGGCCTTCCCGAATCCGGACCACTTGTCATCGATACGGCTGGCGGTCATGAAGCACCAGTGCATGAGGTTGCCCTGGTTGAAATCCGCAGCGAATTTTGCATACCAGCGGTAGTAAACCTTGTCCTGTCCCGGCATGAAAAAGTGGGTGATATTGCTGCCGGATTCGTTCCCGCCGTTGGTGGTGGCTGTCACTCGGAACGACCGGCCGCCGCCGTGGACGAACTCCGGCCTGGTTTCGAAGCCTCCCCGCTCGGGCGAGCGGATGTTGGTCCCCCAGACCGTGCTGTCCAGCGCTCCCGCTTCGAAATCCTCGGTCAGCAGGACCTCGGCCTTCATCTGCGCCGTCACTGCCAGAAAGAGGGCCAGCAGCAACGACAGGGCCGGCCGCGCCGGTATTCGCAAACCGATTCTCTCCATTCTTCAACTCCATTTCGATTGTTTACCGGAGATCTACGGGTCGTTCAGCCGTGCAGCTTCATTGTATAACCGGAAAGGCGGCTCAGGCAAGCCGGAAGTGAGCAACGCCGAACAGATCGGGCAGGGGCGGGCGGCGCTAAGTGCTTTAATTCACTATACGGTGACGTTTTAATGATTCCGCGGGCGAGTTGCCGTATAATACCTGCAGCGCCTCAATTTTGTGTTCGAAATTCGAGCTTTGCCAAGAATAGAATGATCTCATGTAGGGGCGCACCCGCGTGTGCGCCCGGATCCACCGGCGGTGGGCGGACACATGGGTCCGCCCCTACGCTAAAGATAACACCATGCAAATAATGCGGCGTAATCACAGGGAAATTCAATTGAGTGTAACGTAACCAAATTTAAGAAAACCTGTACTAAGGCTGGTCTACAGGGTGAAAAAAGAGGGCCTCCCACGGCCGTGGGAGGCCCTCTTTTTGTAAGAATGATGACCGGAAGACAGCTCAGGCGAGTGACGCCCGGGCCTGGCGCAACAGCTCACGGATCGGCAGGGAGCGCTTGCAGACAGTTTCGCACAGGCCGCATTCGCTGCAGGCCGCTGCATCGCAGCCCTCGGAGAGCAGGCCGTACTTCGTGCGGGCGTAGTCGGCCAGGCCGTAGTCGCGCTGGTACATCCGGTAGCGCAGGATGCGGCGGATTTCCACTCCGTTGGGGCAAACGCCGGAGCAGCGGTCGCACATGCTGCAGTAGGTCCCCTGCTGGCTGGCCCAGTAACGCTCCTCGGCGGCCGGGCTGACCCAGCCGAGCCTGTTTTCGAGGATGTCGAGGTATAAATCCAGGGCCTGGAAGCTGCCCATGGTGGCCAGCACACAGTGAGCGTGTTCGGTGGTGACCATCGAGCTGCAGCGGGAGGTGATCTGCGCCACTTCTGCCGGTTTCAGGCCCTCGCCGCCCCGTTTGGGCAGCCCCTTCATGGTCAGTATCCCCATCCCGGCTTCGCGCGCTTTTTTGGCCGCTTCGAGGAAAACCGGGTTGGAGGCATCGCTGTAGCCCATCAGGGTGACGTGGTACCAGCCGAGCTCCCGGGAACGGTTGAGGATCGAGGCCATGTCGTTGTGGCAGGCGTAACCCATGAACCCGCACTTGCCGGCTTTCCTGGCCTTTTCAAAGTTTTCCGGGACTGAGTCGTTGCTGACATCCGCCAGGCTTTCGACCGGCGGGACGAGCATTTCGACGTAGTCGGTGTTGAGGACCTTGAGCCAGCGGTCGAGCTCTTCCGGGCGGGCCTTGAGCGCGATCACCACTTTCTGGCGGTGGGTCTTCATTACCTTGCCGAACGCCTCGATGCTGCGGCCGTTGGTGTAATAGGGCGAGGTGTGGATGAAGTTGATGCCGCTGTCGATGGCCCGCATCAGCACGGTCGGCTCGCTGGTCTGGATGCCGCCGAAAGCGATTTTGGTCACCTTGAGGCCGGTGTTGCCGAAAGTTGTGGCCGGCAGGCCGTTGACTGTCAGTTCCTGGGCCGCGGCCGGCCCGGCGAGAGCGCCCACCGCTGCCGCGCCCACTGCGGCCGCCGCGCTTTTCCGGATAAACTCACGGCGGGTGATCCTGCTGTCCATTCGTCTTGACCCGGGCAGTTCAGGCATGATACCTCCGCGAAGAGAAAGGCTTGCCAGTAATAGCAAGCTCAATGACACTGATTTTCAATATGACGCTGGGGCATGAAAGAGTTAACGCGGGAAACAGCAAGAATGATACAAGATTATCAAGCGCGGGTCAATACTCCCGGCCGAGCCCATAGACCACCGCCGCCAGGGTGCGGCCCACCGCCTCGAGGCTGGCGGCCGAAAGCTTGTCCGGGGTGTCGGCCTGGGTGTGCCAGTAGGGCAGGCCCATCTGCACGATGTCGATACAGGGGATGCCGGCCTGGAGCAGCGGGTAGTGGTCATCGATCACACTTGGCCCGAGCTGGCGGACGAAAATCCCGCCGTAGCCCAGCCGGTCGGCGGTGTCCCAGACCAGCTCCACCTGGTCGCGCACCCAGCTCCAGGAATTGCCCTCGTAGGGGAAACTCGCCTGAGCGTCGCCCACCATGTCGAGCAGCACGCCGAGAGCCGGCCGGTAGCCGCGGGCCGCGGCGGCGAACCGGGTGGAACCCAACAGGACGTCGGTCATGGCGTAAAAATCTCCGTAGTCCTCGCCATCGAAGAGCACGATGTCCACTCCCACTTCCGGCGGATTACCGCCGAAAATCCGGGCCAGCTCCAGCAGCACCGACACTCCGCTGGCGCCGTCGTTGGCTCCCGGGATCGGCAGGTCGCGACTGGCCGGGTCCGGGTCGTGCTCGGCGCGCGGCCGGGTGTCCCAGTGGGCGCAGAGCAGCACCCGGCGGCCGGCGGCGGGGTTGAACACCGCGCCGATATTGGCCAGGGACAGGGTGTCGCCGGCGCTGGTGACGTGTACCCACTGGTCGGTCCAGACCGAATCGGCAGACTGACTTAATTGTCCGGTCAGGTAGTTCCGGCAGGCGGCGTGGCCGGCGGTTCCCGGCACCCGCGGCCCGAAACCGACCTGCGCCCGGACGTGTTCGAGCGCTCGGCTGCCCTCGAAGGCAGAGTAAGCCTCGGAACCCGGCTGTTTCGTATCGCTGCAGCCGCCAGCGCTCAAGATAATCGCCAGCATCAGGACTGCGGACTTCAACTCTTTTTCCTCTCCACCACGGTGTTTTTCAGGTACCGGCGGTCGTTGCGGTTGGGATAGTCGGTGTTCTGATGCAGGCCGCGACTCTCTTTTCTCATCTGCGCGCATTTGATGATCAGGTTGGCCACGGTCACCAGGTTGCGCAGTTCCACCAGGTCCGGGTTGAGCGGCGAGTTGTTGTAGAACTTTTCGGTTTCGGTCGAAAGGGTCTTGAGCCACTTGCGCGCCTCGGCCAGCCGCTTGTCGCTGCGCATGATGCCGACGTAGTCCCACATGGTAAGCCGCAGCAGCTGGCGGTCGTGGGCGATGAAAACGCCGTCGTAATCGAGAGTGCCCACCTTGCCGTATTCATAGACACTGCGGTCCGGCGCTTCCGCGGGAAGCTCGTCCAGGAGCTGGATGGCGGTGCGGCAGGCGCGGTTGGCGAAGACCACGGCTTCCAGCAGGCTGTTGCTGGCCAGGCGGTTGGCGCCGTGGACTCCGGTGCAGGTCACCTCTCCGGCGGCCAGCAGCCCCTCGATGTTGGTCCGGCCGTCGATGTCGGTCACGACTCCGCCGCAGACGTAGTGGGCCGCGGGCACCACCGGGATCGGCTGGCGGGTGATGTCGAGTCCCCGGGAGAGACATTCGGCAGTGATGTTGGGAAAGCGCTCGCGGATCACTTCCGGCTGGATGGGCGAGAGGTCCAGGAGCACGTTCCGGTCCCCGGACAGTTTCATTTCACGGTCGATCGCGCGGGCCACCACGTCCCGCGGAGCCAGGCAGCCCATGGTATGGTAGCGCTCCATGAACGTGCTGCCGTCCAGCCGGCGCAGGACTGCCCCCTCCCCCCGCACCGCCTCGCTGATCAGAAAGGCTTTTTCATCGCCGGAGTAGAGCGTGGTGGGGTGAAACTGGATGAACTCCATGTTGGCGATCTGCGCCCCGGCGCGCCAGGCCATGGCAATCCCGTCCCCGGTGGCGATCGAGGGGTTGGTGGTATGCAGATAGACCTGGCCGCAGCCGCCGGCCGCCAGCAGAGTGATCCGCGAAACGAAGGCTTTGACGCTGCCGGTGGTCCGGTCCAGGGCGAAAGCGCCGATACAGCGGGTTCCGCCGCCGGTTTCGCTGCGGGTGATCAGGTCGACCGCGATGTGGTTTTCAAAGACCGTGACGTTGTCCCGCTTTTTCAGCTCCTCCAGCAGCGCCCGTTCGACCTCGCGGCCGGTGAGGTCATCGGCGCGCACGATCCGCCGGCGCGAATGGCCGCCCTCGCGGCCCAGGGACAGCTTCTCCGGGTGGTTCTTGTCGCGGGTGAAGCGCACGCCCCAGCTGTTGAGCTCCTTTACCCCCTGCGGACCCTCCCGGACCAGCACGTCCACCGCCTTCATGTCGCTGAGCCCGACTCCGCATTCGATCGTGTCCTGGATGTGCAGCTCGAAGCTGTCGCTTTCGTCCTGGACCGCGGCTATCCCGCCCTGGGCGTAGTTGGTGTTGCTTTCGTAATTCTCTTTCTTGGTGATGAGGATCACGTCCCCGTACTGGCAGGCCTTGAGAGAGAAGGATAGCCCCGCGATCCCGCTGCCGACTACCAGGAAATCGGTCTGGAATATGTTGGTGGGCCCGGGGTGGTACATGCGTGTGCGGCCGGTCCCGCCGTTGGATTGTTTCGATTCAGCCATTCAGGTTTTTCCTTTCGACTTGTATGGCGTAAAATTCGACTTGGCGATTACTCCGATTTGAACCAGGATTATTCAAAAATTTTTCCGTTCACGTTTTTTGCGAGGGCGCACCAGCGGGTGCGCCCGATTGCCATCGAGAAATTCCCGAATAACGGGCGGACTCAGGGGTCCGCCCCTACAGGGTTTTACGATAATGTGTGAATCATCCAGTTTTATACCCCCGCCGGATCAAAATGTAGCGCCGGATGGTCTCTTTCAAGGTTTTTCCGGCTGGCCGGGGAGCCGGTCGAGCAGGCGGTCGAGGCTGCCGGGCTCTTCTTCTTCCAGGTCGAGGCAGAGCACGAGGCAATCGGCTCCCACCAGGCGCGGATCGAGCTTGACCGCGTCCTTTTCGGTAGTGACCAGATGCGCCTTCATTTCACAGGCCGTGGCGGCGAGGTTTAGCTGGTCGGCTTCGCTGTAAGGGTGGTGGTCGCCGAAAACGGCCAGATCGACCCGGCCGGGGCCGAGCCGGACCAGGGTTTCGCGGAAAGCTTCCGGGTCGGCGATCCCGCAGAAAGCCAGCAGCCGCCGGCCCGCAACCGCCTCGTCAGGGCCCGCGCCGCCGAGCCAGCCGTCCAGTCTCACCAGGCCGGTCACTCGGCGGCGCAGGTAGATCACCTCCAGGCCCAGGGCCCAACGGGGGAGCTTTATCCGGCCAGCCCCGGGGCGGTCTCGGATCACCACCAGGCCAGCGGCCCGGCGGGCCGCCCGGCCCGGCTCGCGCAGGTATCCGGCCGGAAGCAAGTGGCCGGTGGCCTCCAGCAGCGCGGGAGTGGAGCCGAGCAGGTCGAGATGGCGGCCCAGCCTCCGGTGGCCGAAACCGTCATCCAGAACCAGGGCCCGGGCGCCGGTCCTTTCCACCGCGGCGCGAGCTGCCCGGACCCGGTCGGCGGATACGACCACCGCAACCTCCGGCAGGGAGCGGGCAACCAGCGCCGGTTCATCGCCGGCCGAACGGGCGAGCCGGGCGAGGCTTTCACCGGAAACATCGCCGGGCGGGATTATCAGCGGAACCTCCCTCCGGCCGGCCTTCGCCCGGTATCCCCGGGAAATAACAGCGGGAGCCAGACCCCTGGCTGCCAGCCGGCGGGCCAGCTCCACCGCCAGCGGGGTTTTGCCTGCTCCCCCGGCAAAAAGGCTGCCGGCGCAGACCGTGGGCACGGACGGTGGAAAGCTTTTCACCAGGTCCGCGGCGTAGAGCCGGTCCCTGAACCACCAAAGCAGGCGATAGACCAGTTCCAGTGGAAAAAGCAAGATGACGAGTGGCAAATACGGGCTGAAGTCGCTCCTGCGCCGGAGGAACCCGGCTGCGAAACGGGAAAGAGCCGGCCGCCGGTCAAACAGGGGTGGCCGGGCCAGATCATCGCAGAGTGCCGCCATCCGGTCGATCGCCTCTCCCAGCCGGGCGGACCATTGCGTCCCGGTACTTTCATCCACCTCGCCTGGCACGACGATCGGTTCGCCGTAGCCTACTGTCATCCGGCAGAACGGCCTGGGGAACTGGAAGCTGTCCCAGCTGGCGAACTGCCAGCAGCGGCTGTACCCCACGCTCACCGGCACCAGCGGGCAGCCCGAGCGGGCGGCGGCGTAAACTGCGCCCGGCTTGGCCACCCGCGGCGGGCCGATGGGGCCGTCCACGGTGAGGGCGAGGTCGCGGCCGGAGCCCAGGGCGCGGAGCATGGCTTTCAGGGCCGGGGCCGCTCCCCGGGTGGAGCTGCCGCGGGCGGTGAGAAAGCCGAGCCGCTCGACGATACGCGCGATGATTTCGCCATCCGTGTGCCGGCTGATCAGCGCGCAGGCCCCAAGCTTGCGGTCGTTGTAGCAATGGCCCAGCAGGCGGCCGTGCCAGGCCGCGAAAATAACCGGCCCGGAGCCGAGCTGGCGGGCCTGGTCCAGATTCTCCAGGCCGTAGCGGGTCGTTCTTATCGTGAGGTAGACCAGCCGCACCAGCAGGCTGCCGGCCAGGCCGACCAGCCACCACTTGAGGGGCCTGAAAAGGCCCCTGTTGTACGGTTCAGCCATCAGGCACCTCGCGGCCGGTCATTTCCAGGACGATTTCGGCGACCCGGCGGCTGGCGCCTTTTTCCGTGGTAAGGAGCCTGCGGACCCGGGCGTACTGGTCCAGCACCCGGCGGCGCAGGGGCGATGACTCGTCGAGCAGTTCGAGAGCCATTTCGGCGATCGCTTCGGGCTGGAGGTCGTCCTGCACCAGTTCGGGTACGGCCGGGTTTTCCACCAGGAGGTTCGGCATACCGATATTGCGGACCCTGACCAGCCGGCGGGCGATGAGATAGCTCAGCCGGCTGGTGCGGTAGCCGATTACCATGGGGGTGCCGAGCAGGGCGGCTTCCATGGTGGTGGTGCCGCTCTTGGTGATCAGGACGTCACTGTGGCCGACCAGGCTCAGCGAGTCATCGAGGACCCGGCGGACGTCGAGCCGGTCGAAAAGCTCGCGGGCTCTCCCGGGCAGGGCCGCCGCCGTATGCGGGAGCATACCCGCGGCGAACTGGAGTTCGCCGCGGCGGGCGCGCATGCGCCCGGCGGCGGCCCCGAACGGCACGGAGTGCCGAAGTACCTCCTGGACCCGGCTCCCCGGCATCAGCCCCACCAGCGGTCGCCCGGGGTCGAGTCCATGCGCGGCGAAAAATTCCTCCCGGCCCGGGCCCGGCTCGATCTCTCCCGCCAGAGGATGGCCCACGAACTCGATCCTGACCGCGCAATCGCTGAATAAGTCCACCTCGAACGGAAAAACCACGGCGATCCGGTCCGAGAGTTCGGCCAGGGTATGGCGGCGGCCGCTGCGCCAGGCCCAGACCTGCGGGCAGATGTAGTACAGCACGGGAATCCGCAGTTTCCTGGCGATACGGGCCAGGCGGAAGTTAAAGTCCGGAAAGTCGATCAGGATAACCAGCTCGGGACGGCGGGCTCTGAGATGGTCTTCAAGCCGCCGCAGGAGCTTGAGGAAGAAGCCGAGGTGGGAGATCACCTCGACCAGGCCCATCACGGCCAAACGGTCCTGTGGGCAGAGAAGTTCCACGCCGGCTGCTTCCATGGCCGGGCCGCCGATACCGGTCGCGTGGACCGGGCCGGCCATGGCCGCGAGTTGGCCGAGTAGTCGGGCGGCGTGTCGCTCACCGCTCGGATCGCCGGCAGAAATGAAGAGTTCCAGTCGTGCCATCCGGGATTATCTACAGGGTTGAAGTCACCGGTACGCCCATTCCCTCCGGCCCGGCAGCCGCAACCACGCCGGGGACTCCCTTTTCCGTGGAGGAGGATGCGCAGACGATCTCTCCACTGCCGTCAGGCGCTCTGCCGGCTGTCGCGGGCCGCCAGGGACAGGGAGCGCTCGATAGCCTGCATGATCCGGTCGGCCACTTCCAGGGCCCGAAAGCCGTCCTCGCCGCTCACCACCGGAGCGCTGCCCCGGGCCACGCAGTCGATGAAATTTTCCAGCTCCAGCTCCAGCGGCTCGCGCTTCTTGTCGCAGCGCAGCTTCCGGACCTGCACCAGCTTGCTCATTTCCGGAATGGACAGGCCGCTGCGGTCGAGTGGAATATCGGCCCCCGGCTTCTTGCGGTAGCAGTTTGCCGAACGCTTGAGCAGGTCCACGGAGACGTAGCTGTCCCGGCTGAAAAACCTCATCTTGCGCACCTTCTTGATACTCACCCGGCTGGCGGAGACCTTTGCCACTGCGCCGTTCTCGAATACCAGCCTGGCGTCGGCGATGTCCACGCTGCCGGTGAAGACCGGCAATCCCACCGCGCTCACCTCGGCTACCGGCTGACGGATCAAGCTGAGGATGATGTCTATGTCGTGGATCATCAGGTCCAGCACCACCGGGACCTCGGTCCCGCGTGGAGTGAATGGCGCCAGCCGCTCGCTTTCGACGAATATGGTATCGGCGATCTCATCCGCAGCCGCCACCAGCACCGGGTTGAACCGTTCGACGTGGCCCACTGCCAGCACCAGGTGTTTTTCCCGCGCCGTCTCGACCAGCTCGCGTGCGTGGGCGGTTTCCGAGGTGATCGGCTTTTCCACCAGCAAGTGGATTCCCTTCTCCAGCAGGTGGCGGCCGATTTCGTAATGCCGGTCGGTGGGGACCGCCAGGCTGGCCGCCTCGATGTCGCCGGCTGCCGCCTCGAGCGAGTCGAAGGCCCTCACCCCGTAGGCGTGGGCGCACTCCTCGGCCCTGGACCGCTCGCTGTCGTATACGCCGGCCAGCTCGCAGCCTGCCAGTTGACTGTAAATCCGGGCGTGCTGGCTTCCCAGGTGCCCCACGCCGATAACCGCTGTGCGGATTTTTTTCACGGGGCCTTACTCTGAGGTATTGAAAAAATGAACAAAAACGGGGGTAATCCCTGTAAATATATAAGACTTTGCCGCGGCGGGCAAAGGGTTTAGCTCCGGCTTTTCGATATTCTAACTCATTCAGGTTAAAGTAATTATGCTTTCTTTCAGCCGCTTATCACGGCTTGCCGCGCTTGACACCCGCCGAACGGCTCGACTATATTAACCAATCCTGGCGTACCACTTTTCAGCTTGCGAGCGGCAACTTGAAACGATTCGCTCATCCGGTTCTCCGTTTTCTGAGCCTTCTGCTGCTGGTTTCGGCCCCCGCTTCTCCGGCTGCCGCCGGCGGCCAGCCCGCCTTCGACAGTGAGGCGGTCAGGGAGATGATCGAGGGCTACGACTGTTTCCTGGCTCAGAAATACGACCAGGCCCTCGGACACCTTGAACGGGCCCGCGAGCTCGACAAAAAAGACACCTACCTGGTTACCCTGCTGGCCGAGGTGCATTACCAAAGGCAGGAGTTCGAGCGGGTGATCGACCTGCTCGAACCGCTGGCCGAAGAAAAGGGCGAAGTCGACTCGAAGGTCTGGCTGCTGCTGGCCTACAGTTGCCAGGCAAAGGGACAGGCCGCCCGGGCGATTGATTATTACAAGAAGCTGATCGAACAGGAACCGGACGACGAATGGAACCGCAGGCGGCTTCTCGAACTGCTCAAGAACGAGGGCCGCTACCAGGAGCTGATTACCTACTACAAGCCCCTGCTCGATCCCGACAGCCACAACTACGGCTTCGACCTGCAGCAGCTCGGTGCCCTCTATATCCGGCTGGGCGGCTACCCCACCGCCCGTGAGTACTTGCAGAAAGCGCTTGCGGTGGACAGCTCCCTGGCCGATGCCCATTTTCTGCTCGGCAACCTGAACGAAAGAGAGAGGCGCTGGAGCGAAGCCCTGGCCGACTATCTCCAGTACATCTCGCTCAATCCCGAGGCGGCCGGACAGGTGTTCGGCAGCGTGTTGAAAACGGCCCAGCAGGCCATGCACAGCCGGGGTGAGGAGACCGCGAATCTCGAAGGCAACGACATCGCCGCCTGGACCAAGTTCCTCGAACGCCTCGAGGCCCGGCGCAGCCAGGGCGATTCACTCGACACCGATATCATGCGGGTGATGGCGATCGGCGCGGAGGCGCTCGGTCAGCAGGAGAAGGCGATCCGCTACAACCGGGAAATCTTCACTAGGCATCCGGCGGACAAGTTCTCCCGCCGCAGCCTGATCCGGCTGCTTTATGCCGAAAAAAAATTCGATGAAATGATCGAGATCTACAACAGCCTGATCGATCCGGCGGATGGGAACTACTCCGCCGATCTGCTCCAGCTCGGCGCCCTCTACCTCAAGACCGGCGACCGGGGCAAGGCCCGCGAAGCCCTGGAAAAGGCCATCGATGCGAACGAGGAGCAGGCGGATGCCTACCGGCTGCTGGGTTATCTCGATGAGCTGGATGGAAAAGCCGCGGCCGCGCTGGAAAATTACACCAGGCACGTCATGCTCGATCCCGAGGCGATCCGCGACCAGTTCGAGGAGATCAAGAGGGTCGCCGACCAGGCCGGACAGCCGAAGGCGCCGCGGGAAATCCTGGAGCGGCTGGCTGAGATGGGCGACTCCAGCGCCTGGATGCTCGAACAGCTCGGGATAGCATATTTCCTCTATGACAGCCAGGGGGAGCGGGCGCAGAAGATGCTCGAGGGGCTCGCCGGCCGCGACTCGCTCACCGAGGAGGGGTACAACGCTCTGGGTTACATCTACAACGCCGGGCGGCAGTACGAAAAAGCCCTCGCGGCCTTCCGCCGGGTCCAGCAGGCACGGCCGGACTACCTGCTGGTCTACCTGAACCTCGGTAACATCTACCTCGCCCAAAAAAAATTCGATCTGGCGGTCGGCATACTGACGGAGGGGCTGAACCGTGCCGGCCAGGACCATGCGAAAGACCGCCTGGATCTGATGTTCGCCCTGGGCAACGTCTATCACGAAAGCGGAGACGACGCTAAGACCGAGGCCTGTCTGCGCAGCGCCCTTCAGCTCGATCCCGATTTCTCTCCGGCCCTAAATTACCTCGGCTACTTCTTCGCCGAACGCGACCGCAACCTGGAAGAGGCTTACAACCTGATCCAGAAGGCCCTGGTAAAGGAGCCGGATAACGGCCATTATCTCGACAGCATGGGCTGGGTCCTCTATAAGATGGGACGATTCGAATCCGCGCTCGACTATATCCTCAACTCCCTGGAGAACCTCGAGGGCCGCAAGGAACAACAGCAGCAGGTTTTCGCGGAAGTGTTCGAGCACCTGGGTGACATCTACCAAGCCCTCGGCCGGCGGGATCAGGCCAGGGAGGCCTGGAGCAAGAGCCTGGAGATAAACCGCGAAAACACTGACCTCCAGTCGAAACTGAAAAAACTGATCAGGGAAGAACGGAATAAATAGGAGCCGGGGTGGGAATAGTCAACTTGACAGGCCGTTTGAACAAGCTGAAGCCAGTCCTGCTGCTGGCCGCGCTGCACCTGGCGGGATGTTCGGTGGGCATGCGCGGTACGCTGCCGGGCGTGGCGCTGGACCCGGAGGCGGTGATCAGCGATCTCGAACGGATCGCCGGCCAACTCAGGACCGACAAGCAGATCTTCCGGGTCCACCTGCTGGACAAGGGCCGAACTTTCAGCGGAGACGGCGCCCTGGTGTACAGCGCCCCCGACACCCTGCAGCTTTCGATCTACGGTCCTCCCTTCACCACCCTCTGGATGCAGATGCTGACCCGGGGAGATTCGATCACGGTCGTCCTGCCCAAGGAAAACAAGGTGGTGAGGACCACCCGGAACGACCCGTCGCAGATCACCGACATGGCCGGCAGCCGGGGACTCACCGATGCCGAGTTCCTGGGCGGAGTGACCGGCGTTTTCCATCTCGACCTTTTCCGCACCGAGGGCATGCGCTTGCTGGCGGCCCGCGATGGATCGCTGACCAGGCTGCGTCTTTTCGACGAGGACCGGGCTTACGAGTTCGCTTACGACAGCCAGCTGGATGCGGTGGTCCAGTTCATCCATTACCGCAACGGGAAGAAGCAGAGCGAAATAACCCGGACGGACTTCAGGCGTATCGAGTCTCTGGCTCGGGCCGCCAAAACGGTTTACCGCGACTATTACGAGGACCGGGAAATAACGGTGCTGGTGGGCAAGGAAGAGGTTAATCTCAAGCTTTCGGTAGAAGCCTTTCAAATCTTGCTGCCGGATGGTTCTTGAATTATTTTGTCATTCCCGTATCATTCCGGGACCCGTGCCGGACACTGCCGGCGGTGGCTGAGTCGGACCTTCCCGGGCTGATACGGATAAAGGGAATATGTCAGGATCGGCCGGACACTGCTCCGCCCGGCGGCTGGCCGCAATCGCCGTAGCGGTTTTTCTTGCCTGCAGCCACTACAGCGCCAGCGGCAGGCTCCCGGAGCATATCAAGACTGTATACATCCCCACTTTCGAAAACGAGACGGCGGAGTTCTACCTTCATCAGTTGATAACCGACGAGGTGACGAAACGTTTCCTGAGTGATGCCAACCTGCGTCTGGGAGACGCCGAGGGGGCGGATGCGGCCCTGATCGGCAGGGTCACGCGCTACTGGGAGGAGGCGGAAACCTACGGCCGCACCGGCGCCCTGGACGTTTCGGGACGCAGGGTAACCATCGTCCTGTCGGTCGAGCTCGACGACAGGGTGCAGAACAAAACCATCTGGCAAAGCGGGAACTTTTCCCGGTGGGTCGTTTACGAACCTGACAAGGAATCCGAACGCCAGGCCGCCGAGCGGGTGGTGACCCTGATGGCGGACGATATGATCTCGAGTATTCTCCAGCAGTGGTGATTTCTCCCGGCGCGCGCTTGACTCCACGTCGCCTTTTTGAGTCGACAGGCGGCTACCATGCTCAATGCCAACGTACTTGTCCTGAACAGCAGCTTCCAGCCCCTTCACGTCTGCCACGCCCGGCGGGCGCTGGTGCTGATCATGTGCGGCAAAGCGGAAGTGGTGGAGTACGAGGAAAGCCAGTTCGTCCGTACGGTTTCCCGCCGCTATCCCCTGCCCAGCGTGGTGCGGCTGCGCATCTATATCCAGCCCAACCGCCGTTCGGTGGCCCTCAACCGCCGCAATGTCATGCGCCGAGATAAGTTCCACTGCCAGTACTGCGGCACCGCCAATGACGAGCTGACCACCGACCACATCGTCCCGCGCTCGCGCGGCGGCGAGGACACCTGGGAAAACCTGGTCACCGCCTGTACCCGCTGCAACAACCGCAAGGGCAACCGCACTCTCGAAGACGCCGGTATGCGGCTGCTGTCCAGGCCACGGCGGCCTGCCTTCTATTCTTTCATCCGCTACTACCATCCCCGCAACCATGAAAAATGGGGGCCTTACCTGTTCATGGACTGAAATACGGATCAAAAGCAAGTGAAGGTATCGCCCCGGCCGGCGCCGGGGTTTTTTGTCGTTCAGGGTTCGGGCCTGGAGTGCCCGGCGGGCTTCAAGATAATCCCGGTTTATAGTCGCGGGGGAGTAGAGCTGGAGAAGATAATCGATAGCGGTGGTTTCAGGAGCCTGGTTTTTGAACCGTGGCTGAAGTACCCCGGGCTGGTGCAGGGGGTAACAGTCAGGCCGGCGGCGCAAGCCGGCGGGGTGACGCGGGAGGTGGTCGCCGGCCGTTTCCGGCGGGAGGGTTTCCGGGCTGCTCCCCGGATAAAGCAGGTGCACGGCAGCCGAGTGGTCGAGGCGTCTTCTCTGTCGGCGGCGGATACGGCGCCGGAGGCGGACGGAGTGGCCTCTGCCGAGGCCGGTGTGCTGGGCCTGCTGACAATCGCCGACTGCGTGCCGGTGTTCGTGCTCGACCCGCACCGCCGGGCCTGGGCCCTGGTGCATGCGGGCTGGCGGGGTACAGTGGCCGGGGCGCTTGAAAGCGGTATTGCCCGGCTGGCCGGACTGACCGGTTCCTCTTTGCCGGCCATCGAAGTCTACCTCGGTCCGGCGGTCTGCGGGAATTGCTACGAAGTGGGCCCGGAGGTAGCCGATGCGCTCGGCCGGCCGGCCGCCGGCGCGGGGATCGCGGAGCGGGACGGCAGGATAACCGCCGACCTGCGGGCCATCCTGGGTGCCCGGGCCCTGGCGCTCGGCATCCCGCCGGCTAACCTCCATTCCAGCGGCTATTGCACGATCTGCCATAACGAGCTGTTCAGTTCCTACCGGGCTGAGGGAAAGCGGGCGCTGAAAGAGATGTGGGCCTTCCTGGGCTGGAAAAACCAGGCCGGGCCGTGAAGGGAATGGCCCGGAATATGAGTGAGATCAGTCCATGCGGGGATCGGCGATCTGGATTTTCCTCTTGAAGATGAACATGGAGTTGATCACGTAAACAGCGGCCAGGCAGAGATTCATTAAAAAGACGGTTTTCACTTCGGCCACCGGAAAAATTTTTAATTACAGGTGAAAAAGACTTGACAAATACAATTTAGTGGTGTATTGTTGATATGTAAATAATAATTTGGAGGTAATAAGTGGGAATTCAGGAGGAGTTGAGACTGCAGAATCCGATACTGAACCAGGCCCATGAAACGGTGCTGGGAATAGTGTTTACCGGTTCTCTGCTGACCAAGCTGGGCGGTCGCCTGCTTCGCCGCTTCGATCTGACCGATGCACAGTTTAACATCCTGATGCTGCTGCGACACCAGGCGGAAGGCGGCCGGATGACCCAGACTCGCCTGGGTGAGATGCTCCTGGTCAACCGCTCGAATGTGACCGGACTGGTGGACCGCTTGGAGCGCGACGGCCTGGTGCGCCGGATCGCTGACCCCGAAGACCGGCGCATCAACCTGGTGGAGCTGACTGTGGCCGGCCTGGAAAGGCTCGAACAGGCCAAACAGGATTATTACGACTATATCGAGACGGTGATGGCCGGGTTGTCCGAGGAGCAGCGGAAGGCGCTGGCCGGACTCCTGGAAAACGTTCGTCGGCAGGTCCGCAATAACGGATACGGGCAGTGATATTTTTTTACGAGCGATAGTTTATATATAAACAGTTCTTATAAGAATATAATCTTCGATTCGGGTATATTTTAAGCCAATTGCGTTCCAGTTTCAACAATTCAACCACTGGAGGTTGCCATGAACGGCCAGGAGGCAGTAAAAGTCGGCAGGAAAAGGACCGCCACTACTGCAATCCGCTGGAGCGCCAGGGTGCTGGGACTGGCTGTGTTCCTTTTCTGGGGAGCGTTCTTCGTCGGACATCTACAGTGGTTCAGCCATCCCTCGCAGCTGCCGCCGGCGTGAACGGGAGCATCGAGATCAAGAGGGCCGGGATCCCTGTGAATTGGTACATCCATCATCGCCCTCTCGAGAATGGGGACGTCACGCTGGGATTCGATACAACCACGTTGGTTGGGAGTTTAAAATGCCTGAAAGTTTCTTTAGAAAGAAACTAAGCAGATTGTTTACCGGCGCGAACGAGATTGCGCTGGTAAATAGAATCCCGTCGCTCGAACAGTTATGCAATAAGTTCCGGGATATCGCTGAATTAGGGATTTATCTTCATATACCTTTCTGTGAGCAGATATGCCCTTACTGCCCCTATAACAAGGAGATCTATAATCCGGAGGCGGCAGAAAAATACACGATTGCCGTCAAAAAGGAGATTGACTTCTATTCTGCTGTCATTGGCAACAGACCGGTAACATCTTTTTACATTGGTGGTGGAACTCCTACAACGATGATTAATAAGGGCATTGAAGAAATACTGAAGCACGTCTTTAGTAAGTTTAATATGCAGTGCGAAATACACATGGAAAGCCACCCGAATCATTTAAGTAAAGGCAATCTGAATACTATTTTGTCCATGGGCGTAAAACATCTGAGTGTGGGAGTGGAAGCACTGCAAGACAGGCATTTAAGGGCGCTTAGAAGGCCATATACTACAGTAGAAGTAAAGAAAGCGGTCAATCGGGCTGTCAGCAGGAACTTTAAATGCGTCAATGTGGACCTCATTTTTGCCTTACCGGATCAGACTTATGACGAAATAGAGCGTGCCGGGCAAGACCTGGCTGAGATGGGTGTACACCAGGTTGCAGCCTATCCTCTTTTCAGATTTCCTTATACCGAAATGGGCAGGGAGGCCGGGGGAAGCGGCTGTCAAATATCCTCGATCCTTAAGCGCAGAAAGATGCTCGGCATTCTGGAGGATATTTTTTACGCTGCCGGCTTTGAAAGAACCTCTGTCTGGGCATTCACCAGGCGGGGAGTTGCAAAGTACTGTTCCGTTTCAGTACCTCTCTACCTTGGCTTGGGCGCAAGTGGCGGCTCTTTCCTTAAGGATGTTTTCTACCTCAACACCTTCAACGTCGCCGAGTATATCGGGGCCCTCGAAAATGAGAGAAGGCCCATTGCGCTGTCGCTCGATCTGTCGGAAAAGATGCAAATGGCGGGCTGGCTCTACTGGAGGATTTATGAGACGAGATTTGCCAGGGGGGATTTCAAGATAAGATTTGAGAAAGAGTTCGATAGCGTATATGGAAAATATTTTAAGCCGTTAGCTCTCCTCGGATTCCTGAAATGCGACGGGGAGCGGGTAGCTCTTTCCGACAGGGGCGCTTATTGGCTCCACCTGCTCGAAGATTTATTCTCGATCGAATACATCAGCCGGCTTTGGGGAACTTCGAAGCTGGAGCCATGGCCGGAGAGAGTGGTTCTGTAAGAACAAATGGATGAACTTACACTGACATGATAGTAATAGGGAGTAGTCGGAGGAGGGAGAGCCGGCCGGTGGCTGGGATCGCGAACGCTCGGCAGAAAGCGTACTTCGAGAATAAGATCGGCAGTCTCTTTTAATCAAGTAAGGCTGAAGTAAAATCAAGCTTATCGACATGTTAAAACTGAATTCGTTTAAGCTGAACATCTTCCGGAGGTTGCCATGAACGGCCAGGAGGCGGTAAAAGTCGGCAGGAAAAGGACCGCCACTACTGTAATCCGCTGGAGCGCCAGGGTGCTGGGACTGGTAGTGTTCCTCTTCTGGGGAGCGTTCTTTCTCGAGCACCTCGAGTGGTTCCGCGACTCCTCACAGCTTCCGCCGGCGCGGGTTTTCCTTAACATGTTCTATCATCTGGCCATGCTCCTCGGTTTCCTCGCGGCCTTGAAATGGGAGTTGGCCGGCGGCCTGGTCATGATCGCCGCCAGCGGACTTTTCTTTATCGGCCTCGGCGTACCGCATTGTTACCTTTTCTGGGCGACCTATGCGATTCCGGCGCTGCTTTTCATCGCCGACTGGAGGCTGCGCAGAGCCGCTGTTTCACCGCCTGCGCCCCAGGCCGGGGTAGCGTGATGTGTACCGGAGGAATGAAGCCCGCCGGAAGTTCAAGCCGACTTACCGGGAGGTCACTTTGAAGAACGAATGAATATTTTCGCTTGTCCCAGGTTATTTTCGGTTTCAGCAGTCACAGTAATCGAGATCGCAAACAGTACTCCGAAAGGAGGGTAAAGCCATGACCGGGGAAGAGAGCCGGAAAGAATTGCTCCAGCGCCTGGAGCGGCTGGAAAACGAGCTTCGTCAGCTCAGGCGCGAATTCGTAAGTCTTGCCCCGGAGGAAAGCCCGGCAGGTCCGGTCCCGGCGCAGGAAAAGCTCCGGGAAACCGTGGCGGAACGGCCGGTGGCCGTTGAGGAAAGCGTTCCCGCCCCCGGACCAGCCGCTCCCTGGAAGACCAGCGAATACTGGCTGGGCCGGATCGGGATCGGGCTGGTGCTGTTCGGCGTGATTTTCCTGTTCAAGTACGCGGTGGACCAGGGCTGGCTGACTCCTCTGGCCCGGGTGGCGGGCGGGGTGGCGATCGGCGCGGGGCTATTGGGCTGGGGCCTGGCGGTGCGCAGGAGCCGGACCGTGCTGAGCCGCCTGTTGGCCGGCGGCGGGATCGCCGCCTGGTACATCACCGGCTACGCGGCTTTCCAGGTTTACGGTCTGGTGAGCCACACGACTGCGTTCGTCCTGCTCTCGGCGGTGACCGCCCTGGCCCTGGGTCTGGGTGCGGCGGTGAGCGATCCGCTCCTGAGTGTGATCGGCACCGGCGGCGGGCTGTCGACTCCGTTCATGCTCTACGCCGGCAGCGGCAGCGTGGCCGGGCTGGTGGGCTACACCAGCTTGGTGCTGGCCGGCGCGGGAGTGATTTTCCTGGTCAAAGGCTGGCGCTCGCTCTTCGTGGTGGCGGCCGTGAGCGGCTGGAGCGTATTCTGTCTGGCAGCCGGCCAGGCGGGGCACTGGAAGACAACGGCCTCCAGTCTCGACCGGATAGTTCTGGAGACGGCGATAGTCCTGATCGGCTGGCTGGCCTTCTGGCTCATGCCCCTGGCGCGGGAGGTTGTCGAGGGCGGCCGCTGGCGCGCTCCGGAATTCGGCGGAGCGCTGGGCCACGACCTGAACCGATTGGCCACGCTGTCGGAAAAGGCCATTGTACCGCTGGCGGCTTTACTGACTCCGCTTCTGGCCTTGGCTGTTTCGACGAACGTCTGGAAGCTGCCGAACGAGACCTGGGGCTGGTGTGCGTTCGGCGCAGCTATGGTTTATGCGGCCGGCTATGTCCTTGAAGCTGGGGTCTCGGTGGCCGGTCATGTCCTTTTGCACGGCCGGGAACACCGGCAGCGGCTGCCGGTCCATTCTTTCACCGCGGCGTTTCTGCTTACGCTCGCGTTCACCCTGTGGTTTTCCGGCAACCTGCTCCTGGCGGTGGTGGCAGCCGAGGCGGTAGGGCTGCATCTGCTGTCCCGGCGTCTGAATGAACGGCCGCTGGTGGTCCTGGCCTTCCTGATCCAGGCGATTATCACGGTAGCGGTGGCGGTCCGCCTTTTCGCGGATATCCCGCCCGCTAATCCCGCGTACGTGCTCTGGAACGCGCGCACCGCCGCCGACCTGTTCGCCATAGCAACGCTCGTGGCTACCTCATTCCTGGTTAAGGATAAAAATTTGACACTGGCCTACCGCGTGGTGGTGCACGTGTTGTTTATGGGTCTCTTGCTGCGCGAGCTGTCGGTTCTGCCGCAGGGCCAGGCCTGGGTGAGTGCGTCCTGGGGCGCTTACGGCATAGCGCTGCTTCTGGCCGGCCTGCGGCTGGCGAATGTGGACCTGCGCCGGGCCGGGATGCTGACCCTGATTGTAGTGGTGGGCAAGCTGTTCCTGGTGGACCTCTCCCGGATCGCGGCGATCTGGCGGATCGTGTTGTTCCTGTGTTTCGGCGGGCTGTTCCTCGCGCTTAGCCACTGGGTACGGAATCTGTGGCGGGAAACTGCCGGTGTGGAGGCTGCCCGGCCCGCGAACGCCGGTTCGGCGGAAAATATTCCCGGTGGAACACAGATTTAGTTTGAGTGTATTTCTCTATATCAGCCAGAAAGCCGTATCTCAATAACGGCGGATGATGTTTGACAGCCGAACTGTATAATGGTCAAACTCCATACTTCGGAACAGGAGTATATGGTGGGATTCAAAGGATTGAAGGAGGTGATCAGGATGATGAGGAATTTGACTATGTACGCCAACGTAGTGGGAGTCATGCTCGCCTACTTGGCTGCTGTGGCGATTCTCCTCACGCCCATTCTGGTTGTCTGAAGGCGAGAGGTTTACATAGATGGCCGGCGGCCGTTTTTCCAGCCGTCGGCTTTTTTGTTTCCGGGCTTGCGGTTAAATGGAAGAACGGTGCAATCAGGCCGGGAAATTTATTTTCTGTAACAAAGAATGATTCTCAGAGTTAAACAAGATTCAGGCAATCCGGCTGAGGGTGGGTGGGTAGAAAATATGCCGGATGGAATGCAATGACGAACCAAAGGAGAAAAGAATCATGGGTGATTTGGGAATGAAGGGTAAAGCCAAGGCTTGGATTAGGACTGTAGTCGGAATTCTGGCATACTTCGCAGTTATTTCCTTTCTGCTGATGCCTTTTGTTGCGGGCTTCTGAAACCGGAGTTCAGCCGGTGGCGGTCAGGGTCAGCTTGCCGTGCTTGACGCCCCGGGTGGCGACCAGCCGGTCGGCTACTTTCTTGATCCAGCAGTTGGGACCTTTCAGGATCACCACCTCCAGGCAGTTGTCGTGGTCGATGTGGACGTGCAGGGAGCTGACCACGAGCTGATGGTATTCGTGTTCGAGCTGGTTGAGGGTATCCTGGAGGTTGTGCTGATGGTGGTCGTAGATCAGGCTCAGCGAGCCGACCGCCGGAGTGCGGTCGTGGCTGAGCTGTTCGGTGGCGAGGTGCTCGCGGATCAGGTCGCGCAACGCCTCGCTGCGGTTCGAATACCCCTCGCTGCGGATGTGCTGGTCGAAGCGGCTGGCGAGGTCATCTTCGATCGAGACCCCGAAGCGGACTATCCTGGCCATCGTCGGTCCTCCTTGCGCCTTCCGCGTCCGGCCGGACCGCCGGATTGACACGGCCCCGGCCCGCGGCTAAATTTGGAGCTGTCCGTACAGTTTACCCGGCGCATCCAATTTAGCGGTTTGGAGCGGCCCGGGCAAACCTCACGTAATCCGCCGTCTGAAACCTTCACCCCGGCCGGCTCGTTCTGAGTGGTAGGTAGTCAGGCTGCGGGTCGCGGTTTCCGGAGGACAGATGATCGACATTACCAAGCTGCTGGTGGGTGACAGTTGGGGCGGGGACGCCATCCGCTACGGACAGGCCCCGGCCGTGGATTCGAGCCGGCAAGCGGAAACCGGCCGGCTGATCCCCAGAAGCGCCGCCGAGCGCAGCCCGGTGGTTGTCTGGAATATCACCCGCCGCTGCAACCTGCACTGCGTGCACTGCTACACCGACAGCGAGAACGTGCGCTACAAAGGCGAGATGACCACCGCGGAAGGCAAGGTACTGCTGGACGACCTGGCCGAATTCAAAGTGCCGGCGGTGCTGTTTTCAGGCGGCGAGCCATTGGTGCGCAAGGACGTGTTCGAGCTGGTGCGCTATGCCGTGGACAAGAGCCTGCGGCCCACGCTGTCCACCAACGGCACGCTGATAGACGCCAGGAACGCAAAAAAGATCAAGGAAGCCGGGTTCACTTACGTGGGCGTGAGCCTGGACGGGATCGGCGAGGTGAACGACTGCTTCCGCGGGATGAAGGGCGCGTTCGAACTGGCGATGAGGGGATTCCGCAACCTGGTGGAAGTGGGCCAGCGGGTGGGCCTGCGCCTGACCCTCACCCGGCAGAACTACCAGGACCTGGAAAAAATCTTCGATTTCATCGAAGTGGAGAAGATCAACCGGGCCTGCTTCTACCACCTGGTGTATTCCGGCCGGGGCGCCCGGATCAGCGACTCCGACCTCACCCACCGCGAAACCCGCCAGGCGCTGGATATCATCCTGAAGCGCACGCTGGACTTCCACAGCCGCGGCCTGAACGTCAACGTCCTCACCGTGGACAACCACGTGGACAGTATCTACCTCCTGCGCCGGCTGGAAGCGGAAGGCTCGCCGCGGGCCGCTGAGGTCCGCAGGCTGCTGGAATGGAACCAGGGCGGGATGTATTCGACCGGAGTGGGCGTGGGCGAAGTGGACTGGTTCGGCAACGTGCATCCGGACCAGTTCTGGATGGACTACTCTTTCGGCAACGTGCGCGAGCGGAAATTTTCCGAAATCTGGGCCGACACCTCGGACCCCCTGATGGCCGGGCTCAAGAACCGGCCCTCGGTGATCAAGGGCCGCTGCCGCCTCTGCAAATATTTCAAGCTCTGCGGCGGCTCGATGAGAGTCCGCTCCCAGCGCGTATACGACGATCCGTTCGGGCCGGACCCGGCCTGCTACCTCACCGACGAGGAGATCGGCCTGGACGAGGAGAAGAAAAAAGAGCTCGAGCGCAACGGTGAAATTTACCCGTTCCCGGAAAGGCTCCTCGAATAGGAGAGGCTCTAACGGGCAATCAGCAGAATAATCCCAGAGGGGCGGCCCGCCGACCGCCCCTTTTTATTTCCCCTGGCGGGGCCGGCAATTGATTTGAAGTTTGAATGGCCCGGATGTATCTTTCGGGGCATTTGAGGGGTAGATAAAAGCTGTACCGTAATACTTCCGAAAAGGCGGCCGGTTGATAAGTTTCCTCAATCCCCTGGCCCTGCTGGGCCTGGTGGCGGCAGCCCTGCCGCTGATCATACATTTTCTGAGCCGCTGGCGCACCCGGCGGATGGATTTCAGCTCGCTGATGCTGTTGCGCCAGGTGCAGAGCCGCAACGTGCGCCGGCTGAGGACCCGCCAGTGGCTGCTCCTGGTGCTGCGCACGCTGATCGTGGCCCTGTTGGTACTGGTGCCGGCCCGGCCGGCCGTGCGGGGCCTGTTCGGCACCGGGCCGGAAGACCACCTGGCGACATCGGCCGTGCTGGTACTGGACGTTTCGGCCAGCACCCGCTACGTGAGCCAGACCGGCCGGCTGGCGGATGGGCTGGCCGACCAGGCCGGGCGCCTGGCCGGCTGGATGAACCCCGCCGACCGCTACCGCCTGCTGGCTGCCGACCGCCGTTTCCGGGAAGTGACCGAAGATTGGATCAGTGCGGGCGGGCCGGCCCCCGGAGTTCCGGCCCTCGGCCGGGCCAGTGCCGGGTTCGGCGGCACGGACCTGGGGCCGGCAATCGAGGCGGCGGCGCGGCTGGCGGCCGGGGAAAGCCCGACCCAGGCGCGCGAAGTCTACGTCTTCACCGACCGCCGGCGGGGGATAATCGACGCCGACAGCCTGCGGCTCCCGCCGGACGCTTCGATCAGATACTACATCGTCGATCCGGGAAACGGGCCGCAGCGTAACCTGGCGGTGCAGAGCGTGGGCCTGCCGGGCGAGCTGGTCCGGCCGGCCGCACCGATCAAGCTGACCGCAATAATCGCGCACTACGGCGGCACTGAGGCGGCGCAGGTGTTCCCACGGGTGTACCTGGACGGCAGGCTGGTGGGCCAGGGCGAGGCGGTGGTGCCGCCGGAGGATTCGGTGCCGGCGGTGATCGAATTGCCGCCCTTGGAGCCGGGGCTCCACGAGCTGGCCGTGGAGATAGACGCCGATGGCCTGGCCGCGGACAACCGCCGCAGTTTGACCGTGGATGTGCCGGAGCGCTCGCGGGTGGTCTTGGTCGAACCGGCCCGGCCCCCGATCGATTACCTGGGCGCCGCCCTCGAAGTGCTCTCCCGCGGACAGTCGCCGGCGATCAGCCTGGCCCGCAGTCCGCAACTGCCCGCCTCGGCCGGAGAAATATCACGGGCCGATGTGTTCATCCTCCACGGCACCTCGTTCTCCCGCAGCCGGCTGACCGCCTTTCTGGGCGAGGCCGCCCGGGCGGGCGCCGGTATCCTGGTGCTCCCGAACGCAGCCGAGGGTGAGGACGCGGACCGGGAGTTCAGCGCCGCAGCCACGCGGCTGGCCCTGCCGGTCGAGCTGGGTGTCCCGACCGGATTCGGGAGCGGGGGCTACGATACTCCGGCCGGGCCCGCGGCGGGGGCCGCCGCCTCGGCCGCGCAATTCGGCGCTCTGTTCGAGGCGATGGCGGGCCTGGAGCGGGTCCGGCTGTTCACCCTGCGCGGCCTGCCGCCCGGAACGGGCGAGAGTGCTGAAAGCACTCAGGCGGCGGCCCCCCCAGCCGCGGCTGACCTCACCACCAAGGGCGGCTCGACCCTCCTCAGGCTCGTCCGGACCGGCCGGGCCAGGCTCCTGGTGGCGGCTGTCGACCTGGCCAGCCCCGAGGAAACCGAACTGCCCGGGACTCCTCTTTTCGTGCCTCTGCTGCATTCGGTCATCACGCTCCTGACCGATACCGGCCCGCTGGTCAGAAAGGAGCTGACCGTTGGGGAACCGGCCGGGATCTATTTCGGCGAGCCGGCCGCGGACGGCAGTCTCCAGGTCCAGGCTCCCGAGGGAGGAATTCACCTCCTGCTGGCCGGCAGCGACGGCCGGGTGTCTTTCGATGCGGTGGACCGGCCTGGCACCTACCGGATTTTCCGCGACCAGCGCCAGGTCGGCGCATTTTCAGCCGGGCTAGATCCCGCGGAATCGGACGTCCGGCCGGAAAGCGAGGAAGTCCTGCGCAGGAAGTTCGGTGATGTGCCCTTGACGTTTGTCGACGGCCGGGAAGAGCTGGCGGAAAAGGTTTTTCTGGCGCGCGGCGGAGTGGAAGTCTGGCCGGGTCTATTGATTGCGGCACTGGTTTTGCTGGGTGTGGAACAGGTATTGGCGAACAGGAAAGAAAAGAGCGAAGATAAATAGGTATGTCAGGCCTGTCGCAGCTTCTCGATCTGCTCTACGACTCGAAACCCTTTAGCCGGACCCTGGAAAGTTTTTCACGGGCGGAAAGTAAAGGGCAAAGGGCCGATCTGCGCCTGGGGAACCTTTACGGCTCGGCCCGGAACCTGGTCGCCGCCGGGATCTACGCCGGACTCGGCCGCACCGTGCTTTACGTTACCCGCGGCTCGCGCCAGGCCGAAAAAATCGAAGCCGACCTGGTCAATTTCCTCCCCGAACCGGAAGTCCTCAACTATCCCCAGTGGGAAATCCTGCCCTACGAAGAAGCCACGCCGGAAGCCGGTATCGCCGGTCAGCGCATGGAAGTTTTCCTTTCGCTGCTGGACAGCCGGCGGTCCCTGACCGTCGCCTCGGTGCGCAGCCTGATGCAGAGGGTGTCGCCGCCCGAGGAGTTCTGCGGAAAAGTGCGCACCCTTCGTGCTGGCGAGACTCTCGACCTGGAGGGCCTGCTTGCCGAGCTGGTAGGGATGGGCTTCCGCAGGGAAGCGATGGTCGAGGAGGTGGGCACTTTCAGCCTGCGCGGCGGCATCCTGGACGTCTACGGCTACGGGATGGCCAATCCCGTGCGGGTGGAGCTGTTCGGGGATCAGATCGAGGAGATTCGCAGCTTCGAGATTATCGACCAGCGCTCGGTGGGCCGGCTCGGCGAGGTGGTGCTGCTGCCGGTGAGCGAATTCGTTTCCTGGAGCCGGACGTCCGAGGGAGACTCCCCGCCGCTGTCCGACCTGCTGGCCTACCTCGATGAAAAAAGTGTAGTGCTGTTCGACGATTACGAGGCAGTGCTGCAGGAGGCCGAGCGTTTCCGGGAGGAAGTGGAAGGCTATTACCGGACCGCAGTCGACCGCCGGGGCTCGCTGGTCAGGCCCCCGGCGGAGCTCTATCTGGCCCCGGCGGACCTGGCCGGAACTTTCTCCCGCTTCGCCCGCGCCGACCTCTGCTCCCTGCACCAGCAGGCCGGGGAAAGGACTTCGATCCGTTTCGAGACCCGCGAGCCGCCCGGGGTCAACCGCGACCTCGATACCTTGCGCGGCCGCCTGCGCGCAAACAGCGATGCCGGCCGGCGCACCCTGATCGTCTGCGACAACCGCGGCCAGCACGACCGCCTGGAAGAACTGCTGGGGGATGCCGCCGAACTCACCGAACTGGCGATCGGCAGCCTCGAAACCGGCTTCGTCCTCGGCGACCTCGACCTGACCGTCTTCACCGACCACGAGATTTTCCGCCGCTTCCGTCACCTGCGCGCCCGCCGCCGCTATAAGCGCGCCCTGGCCCTGGAAAGCTTTTCCAGCCTGGCCGAGGGGGATTTCGTGGTGCACATCGACTACGGAATCGGCCGCTACCGCGGGATGAAAAAGATCGCCACCGAGGGGATCTCGGTCGAATGCCTCTGGCTGGAATACGCCGATGGCGATTTCCTCTACGTGCCGGTGGACCAGCTTTCCCTGGTCGAGCGCTATACGGCCGAGGATGGAGCCGTGCCTGCCGTGCACAAGATCGGCGGGGTGCAGTGGGCCAGGCTCAAGTCTAAAACGGTCAAGGCTATCGAGGACATGACCGATGAGCTGATCGAAATCTACGCCAACCGCAAGGTGCACGGCGGCCACCCGTTCAGCCCGGACACCGATTGGCAGCGCGATCTGGAGGACAGCTTCGTCTACGAGGAGACCCCGGACCAGGACCGGGCGATCCGGGAGATCAAGGACGACATGGAGGCCGAGGCCTGCATGGACCGGTTGCTTTGCGGCGACGTGGGTTTCGGTAAGACCGAGGTCGCGCTGCGGGCGGCGTTCAAGGCCATTCAGGACGGTAAACAGGTGGCGGTGCTGGTGCCCACTACGGTGCTGGCCCAGCAGCATAACATCACTTTCTGCCAGCGCCTGGCCGATTTCCCGGTGGCGGTGGAAACCCTCAGCCGCTTCAAGACCCCGGCCGAACAGAAAGACATCCTCAGGCGGCTCGCCGCCGGCCGGGTGGACATCGTCATCGGCACCCACCGGCTGCTCAGCCGCGACGTGAAATTCCAGGACCTGGGCCTGCTGGTGATCGACGAGGAGCAGCGCTTCGGCGTGCGCCAGAAGGAGAAGCTGCGCAAGATCAAAAGCTCGGTTGACACCCTGGCGATGACCGCCACGCCCATTCCGCGCACGCTGCACATGAGCCTGATGGGGGTGCGCGACCTGTCTCTCATCACCACCCCGCCCCAGGACCGCCTGCCGATAGTCACCCAGGTTTGCCCGTTCGGCGAGGAGATAGTCGCAGAGGCGATCCACCGCGAGCTGGCCCGCGACGGCCAGGTGTTCTTCGTCCACAACCGGATCGGCTCGATCTACGCGGTCTTCGACATGCTGCGCCGGATGGTGCCGATGGCGCGGATCGGAGTGGCGCACGGGCAGATGCCGGAGCGGGAGCTGGAGTTGGCGATGCGGCGTTTCCAGGGCCGGGAGATCGACGTGCTGCTGAGCACGATGATAGTCGAGAACGGCCTGGACTTCCCCAACGCCAATACCATTATCGTCAACCGCGCCGACCGTTTCGGCCTGAGCCAGCTCTACCAGCTCCGGGGCCGTGTGGGCCGCAGCTACCACCGCGCTTACGCCTACCTGCTGGTGCCGCCCCGCCGGCTGATCACGGACGAGGCAGTAAAGAGGCTGCGCGTGCTCGAGGAGTACACCGAACTGGGCAGCGGGTACGAGATCGCCATGCGGGACCTGGAGCTGCGCGGCACCGGCAACATCCTCGGCAGCCAGCAGCACGGTTTCATCAACGCCGTCGGCTTCGATACCTACCTCAAGCTGCTCCAGGATGCCATCGCCGGGCTCCAGCGGCAGGGGGTCGAGAAAGCGCCGGCCGGCCAGGCCCGGATCAACCTCGACCTGCCCGCTTTCCTGCCGGACGACTACGTGCCGGACTCCAAGCAGAAGCTGGCCCTCTACCGCAAAATCTCACGGGTCACCGATGTCGGGGAGCTGGCGGAAATGGCCGGCGAGCTGGCGGACCGTTTCGGCAGTCTGCCGGCCGAGGCCGAGGGCCTGCTGGCCAAGGCCCGGCTCAAGGTCTTCGCCTCGCGCCTGGCTATGGAAGCCGTCTTCATATCTGACAGCTACTGCAAGCTCGATTTCGGCCGGCAGGTGAAATACCGGCTGGCCCAGGTGAGTTCGGCCCTCGAACCGGTGTCCGGCGAAAAGAAAATGCTCTCGCTCGAGCCCCTGGCGGTAATGATCCGCCCCGCCTCGAAAGCCGTCGCTTTGACGCAGATCGTGGCGGCGCTGGAGCGGATGTCCGCCAGTCCGGAAGAATATATCGAAGAAATTTCAGCGCCGGCTCCGGCGCGCCAGTGACCAGGTCTTGCCCGCCCGCCCCCGCACTCCTGCGGTTTATCCTTGGATTGTTACCTGTCTGGATACAATCGCTGATTCCCGGTCAAAAGAAATCGGTCGCCAAGATAATTGAAACATTGGCACGTATCGTGCTGTATTAAGATTATGAAAACTGGCAGCCGAGGCTGAGGTTCAGGGAGCCGAGAAAGCGAGGTGGTCAAGATGAAAAAGGGAATCAACATGGCGCTGGAGCTGCTGGGGCACAAACTCCGCATCGGTTTTCAGATCAAGCCGAACGGCCGCGAATCGCTGGAAAAGCGCAATGAAAGAATCCTCCGGGATTTCGATCAGGGCTATTCGCTCAAGCGGCTGGCTGAAAAATACAACCTGACTGAAAACCGTATCTCTCAGGTGCTTACCTCCAGCGGCGCGCGTCAGCCGAAATGGAAGAAGATGAGCCCGGAAACCCGCCGGATCATCTTCCAGCTCGATAAAAAAGGCTTGTCCAAGGCTGAAATCGGGCGGAAGGTGGGCGTCTCGCGCGAGAGAGTGCGGCAGATTCTCCAGCAGGATGCCTGAAAAAAGAACGGCATGCCTCAAATGAGAAGTCGGATTCCGCGAAAAGGGCCAGTGAGGGCCCTTTTTTTTGCCTGCCGGTGGATTCGTGATTAATATAATAATAAACTCTACCACTGTTGCCCGGTCCGGCGGTCGGATGCCTGGCCGGGTGTCACCGGATCGGGAGAAGGCGGTCATGCTGCTTTTCGAAGAGATTGAACAGATTCTCGATGAACTCGACCAGGCTGAAAGCCGGCTGGAGAAGATCAGGATCGACGGAGTGGAGAGTGTCGATGCCGGTCAGTGCAGGGAGCTGGCCCTTGAGATCAAGAAGCTGGTGGTCCGGGTGGTGAACAATGTCGAGGCTTGCGGCGGCGCTGCGGAAAAACTCGGCGGAGCCCTGGTATTGATGGACCTGACCGAGGTGCTCAGGCGCTATGGAGAAATCTTCGAGGTGGAGGGGTTGGACGCCAGCCTGAAAAAACTGGAAAAGGCTTGATTGAGGGCCGAATTCAGGCGATCTTCCGGCTTTCAGCCGCCGGGGCGGTAAGCCTGCCCGGCAGCGGAGTATCGGTTATGATGAAAAGATCTTCGATCAGCTTCTGTTCTTCCGATCCCCTCATCGCGACCTTCCAGGAATGGAGCAGTTGCTGAATCTGTTCGTTCGTCAGTAGCCTGTAGTGCATACCTTTCCTCCTCTCCGTGGTTGCCAATCACTCTCCTGAATCTCCAGCCTCACTGTACCGCAAATTCCGTGCACAATTCGCCAGGGGAAAAATATCGATTCTCCCTTTTCCCCTTTTCCCGGCCGGTCGTAGCGAACCTCGTGTTCACCCGTAAGCCGCCCCGGGCCAGCCGTGGGGCGCTCGCTGGTCAAGTCAGCAGCAGCCGGTCCGGGCGTGCGGATTTTTATCTGTGAGCGTGAGAATACGCCCAAGGGGAGATAAAAAACGGGTGGCCATTCGATCCCAGGGAACGACTCCCGGAGTGTGAATGGTCTGGGGAAATTGTTACTCGATTAGTAACAAAGCGCTAATCGGGAATACATACACTCATCCGGCCGGCCCGGCCGCTTAATTGACAGCATAGTCGCAACGGTTGTATTTTGACTGAGAAGATGACGTGGCTTTCTCCAAAGGCCGTAAACGTTTCCGGAGAAACAAACCGTGAGTGCGAGGTCCGGGCAGAACAGATCAGGGGACAGGCGGGAGGAAGTCCTCGGCATCCTGCTGGTGGCGATCGGCCTGCTGGTCGGGCTGAGTCTCTTGCCGCAGGCGGCGCTGAGGTTGATGGGCCAGGCGGGTGAGGCCGGCTATCAGAACCTGGTGGGCCTGGCCGGCAAGTTCGTCAACGAATCGGCCAAGGACCTGATCGGCGTGCTGGCCTACGCCCTGCCGGTGGCGATAGCGGCCTGGGGCGTGAGGCTGTTTGCCGGCAAGCCTTCCCCGGTCTACGCCAGGGTGGCGCTGACCGCCCTGGTGCTGGGCCTGGCGGCGGTGCTCTTGATCGGGCTGAGTACCGGGCCGGAAAGCCAGCATTTCGACTGGAGCGCCGGCCGTCTGGGCCGGCTCTGCGCGGGCTCCCTCCAGGCCGGCCTCGGCCTGGCCGGAGCCTACGTGGTGACCCTGGTCGCCCTGCTGATATTCCTGATCTTTTTTACCGGCCTGTCGCTCCGGCCGCTGGTGCGCGCAACGGCCTCCGGAGTGATGCTGGCGGCTGCCGGGTTAGGCTGGCTTGCTGCCAAGGCTTTCGCGCAGCTTAAATCCGGCAGGCCCAGGACCAGGCGGAAACCGGCCGATAGCCGTGAGCCGGAGGCGGAAGAAGAATGGCAGGAGGCCGAACTGGACGGAGAGACGCCGGCGGAAGCCGCGGCCGGGACAGAAAGCCCCCCGGTGGAAGAACAGGAAGAGTTCACTTTCGACCTGGGGGAAGGGGACGACAAGCCGGACCGGGAAGCCGAGGCACGTCAGCGGAAAGTGGCTGATGACCTTTCCGCCGGCCTCAGGCGCGGCGCCGCCCCGGACGGCGAGGGGCCGGGCTACGAGCTGCCGCCGCTGGACCTTCTGGACCCGCCCGACCCGCAGAAAAAGGTGGTCAGCGAGGATGAGCTGGCCCGCATGGGCCGGGTGCTGATGGCCAAGCTGGCGGATTTCAGCGTGGAAGGGGAGCTGGTCAATATCACCCGCGGCCCCCAGGTCTCCACTTTCGAAATTAAACCCGCCCCGGGCGTCAAGATCAACCGGATCGCCGCCCTGGCCGATGACCTGGCCATGGCGATGCACGCCAAGCGGGTGCGGATAATCGCCCCCATCCCAGGCAAGGGTGCGGTGGGCGTGGAACTGCCGAACCCGGTGCTCGAGATCGTTCGCGGCCGGGAGGTTTTCGAATCCGATTCCTTCCGGCACAGCAACCTGCACCTGCCGATCGGCCTGGGCAAGGACCTGGAGGGCCGCATCCGCGTGACCGACCTCACCCGCATGCCTCACCTGCTGATCGCCGGCACCACCGGCAGCGGCAAGAGCGTCTGCATGAACATGGTTATCTCGAGCGTCCTTTTCCTGTTTGGCCCGGACCAGGTGCGGCTGTTGATGATCGACCCCAAGATGATCGAGCTCAACCTCTACAACGGCGTCCCGCACCTCCTGCACCCGGTGGTGACCGATGCCAAGGAGACTGCGGCCATCCTCAAATGGACCACTTTCGAGATGGAGCGGCGCTACCGGCTCCTGAGCCGTAACAGCGTGCGCAGCATCGAGGATTTCAACACCCGGGCGGCTTCCGGTAAGCCGCTGCGGAGCCTCTCCGACGATCCCGCCGATGCGGTCGGCCGGATGCCCTACATCATTATTCTGGTGGACGAGCTGAGCGATCTGATGTGCAGCGAGGTGAAGAACGAGATCGAGGCGGGGCTGGTGCGGCTGGCCCAGATGGCGCGCGCCGTGGGAATCCACCTGGTGGTCGCCACCCAGCGGCCCTCGGTGGACGTCATCACCGGCCTGATCAAGGCCAACTTCCCCAGCCGGCTCAGTTTCCAGGTCTACTCCAAGATCGACTCCCGCACTATCCTCGATGCCAGCGGCGCCGAACAGCTCCTGCGTAACGGCGACATGCTCTTCGTGCCCTCCGGCCAGAGCGATCCGATCCGCATTCAGGGAGCGTACCTTTCGAGCGGGGAGAGCGAGCGGCTGGCCGCGTATTGGCGCAGCCAGCCCTGGTACGAGGGCGAGGAGGAGCCGGGCGAGGAGGGCGGGGCCGCGCCCGAGGTCCGCCGCAAGACCATCCTCGACCAGCTGGGCGACTCCCCCGCCCTGGACGGGGAAGACGGCGAGCGGGACGAGCTGTTCAACGAGGCGGCCAGGCTGGTGGTGCGCCACGACCAGGGCTCCACCTCGCTCATCCAGCGCCGGCTCAAGGTGGGCTACGCCCGCGCCGGCCGGATCGTCGACCAGCTCGAGCGCGCCGGCATCCTCGGCCCGCCCGACGGCAGCAAGGCCCGCGAGGTGCTCGTCTCCGAAGAAGACCTGCCGGACTACGGTGTTGAATAGCCGGCCCCGGCCGGGCGACTAACCAATAAAAGAACGTGACGGCGGATAATAATCCCCTGCACCCTTGGAGCCTTTCCCATGACCAAACTCGAGCGGACGGTGCTGGTCCTCTGTTTCGCCCTTCTCACCCTCTGGCGGAGCTGCCTAGCCGGGGAGACGGGCTTCGCGGAAGTGCTGGCCGGGATCGACCGCTGGTACGAGCGGATCAACTCGCTCAGCGCCGCTTTCACCCAACTCGTGGAAGTGCCGGCCCTGGAAAAGAGCGAGCGGTTCCGCGGCCGGCTTTACTTCCTCAAGCCCAGGTTCCTGCGCCTGGAATACGACGTTCCCCGCGGCCAGCTCCTGGTGGCCGACGGCCAATGGTACTGGTTCTACATGCCGCAGGAGGACGTGCCCCAGGCGATGCGCGCTCCCATGGAAGACCTTCCCGGCGCGCCCCTCTACCTGCTGGGGGGCGGCATGGCCGAACGCTTCGAGGGCAGGCTGGTGGGCAGCGAAGAGCACGGCGGCTCACTCTGCCGGGTGCTGGACCTCGAACCGAAAGACCCCGGAGCGCATTACAAGAGCCTGCGCGCCTGGGTGGACAGCCGGACTTTCGCCACCCGCAGCTTGCGCTACATCGACGAGAGCGGCAATTTCAACACTTTCGACCTGAGCCGGACCGAAGAAAACGCGAAGATCGACCCCGGCCGGTTCAGCTTCACTCCCCCGCCCGGCACCCAGATACTCGATGCGGACTGACACGTCCTGGGGAGACTGGCAATGGCCGAAGAAAAATTTGAGTTCCTGCCCCTGACCCCCGAACGCTGGCCTGACTTCGAACGGCTGTTCGGGCCGAAAGGCGCCTGCGCCGGCTGCTGGTGCATGTCGTGGCGGACGACCGCCCGGGAGTTCAAAAAGAACAGTGGTGAGGGTAACCGCAGGACGATGAAGGCGCTGGTCGAGGCGGGGGTGGTGCCGGGAGTCCTGGCCTATGCCGACGGCCGGCCGGTGGGCTGGTGCTCGGTGGGCCCCCGGGAAGATTTCGTGCGCTTCGCCGGCTCCCGCACCCTCCAGCCCCTGGATGACACGCCGGTCTGGAGCATCGTCTGCCTGTTCATCGAGAAAAGCTGGCGCCGGCGCGGCTTGTCCGTGGAGCTGATCCACTCGGCCGTCCGGTTTGCCCGCTCCCGGGGCGCGAGAGTTGTGGAAGGCTATCCGAGCGTTCCGCGCTCCGGACGCTCTCCCGATACTTTCGTCTATATGGGCCTGCCGCAGATGTTCAGCCGGGCGGGCTTTCGCGAAGCGGCCCGCCCCACCCAGGCGCGCTCGATTATGCGCAGCTACCCGGATGATGCCTGATCTTTTACATTGAGCCGGCGAAGGGGAATCCGTTTGACCGTCGAACAGATTCTGGCCCGGCTGGCCGAAATGTCCAGCCGGGAGAACGTCGAGGGGATGGCGCGCTATGGGATCCGGCCCGCGCGGGCGCTGGGCGTGCCGAGCGCCAGGCTGAAGATGCTGGCCCGGGAGATCGGCAAAAGCCACGAGCTGGCCGCCGCGCTCTGGGACACCGGAATCCACGAGGCGCGCCTGCTGGCCGGCCTGGTGGACCTGCCGGCGCAGGTCACTGCCGAACAGATGGAAGCCTGGGCCGCCGAGTTCGACAACTGGGCGCTCTGCGACAGTGTCTGCGGCTGGCTGTTCGACAAGGCCCCGGCGGCCCGGGAAAAAATCGGAGCCTGGACCGCCCGGCCCGAGGAATTTGTCAAGCGGGCGGGCTTCGCCCTGATCGCCTGGACCGCGGTGCACGACAAAAAGGCTGCGGACGAGGCGTTCCAGCCCTGGCTCGAAATGATCCTCCGCGAGGCGGGCGACGGCCGCAACTACGTGCAGAAGGCGGTCAACTGGGCTCTGCGCCAGATCGGCAAGCGCAACGAGCGGCTGAATTCCCGGGCGATCGAAACCGCCTGCCGGCTGCTTGAAAACGGCGGCGCCGCCGGCCGCCGGGTGGCTATCGACGCGCTGCGGGAACTGACCAGCGCTAAAGTCCAGAAAAAATTCAGGAAGCAGAAATGACCGAAAGAGTCATATTCGCCCTGCGCCGGGCGGGGAAAATGATGTTCGTCAATCCGTGGCTTCTGGGCCTGGCCGCGCTCTACACCCTGCTCGGCCCCCTGCTGATGGTGGTCGGCACCGGCCTGCCGATACTCATCTGGTGGGCCAGCGGCAGGCGTTTCGAGCCTGAGCTTTTCTGGAGGGACCTCCCGGCTTTTATCCTGGGCCACTGGCAGTTGATCCTTTTCTCCATGGCCGGCTGCTTCGTGGGATTCACTCTCTACCTGCTGGTCTTTCTTTTCTACCACGGCGGCCTGATCGGCGCGGTGTGTGAGGCCATGCCGGCGGGGGAAACGGGCAGCCGGAAGGTGGGCGCGCACGTATTCTGGAAATACGGCCGGGAGCTGTTCAGCCAGAGCGGGTTGCTGGCGACCCTGGCCTCGCTGGTGCCGCTCCTGCCGGCAGCGGGCCTGCTGGCGGTGGCTTCCGTTGCGGCGTTTCGTCTGTCGGCTGTGGTCGCCAATGGTATCCGGGCGGCGTTGCCGGCGTTGGCGGTGCTGGCCCTTCTCGGCCTGGTCTTTCTGGTCCTGACTGTCATCACGGGGTGGATCGCGCTGATCTGGTACAGGCTGGCCCTCTGCGCGGTGTGCGTGGATGGAGTCCACGGCAGTGCGGCTCTCGGCCGGGCTCTCCGCTTCGCCGCCGGCAACTGGCGGCTTGTGCTGCTTTACGTTATCGCCGTCCTGCTCCTGACTTTCCTGAGCTTCGGGGTGACCGCGCCGTTCATGGTTGTCAGCCGGCTGCTGAGAGGCAGCCACCTGGCGCTGTCGATAATGGTTCAGTTGCTGACGGCCCCGCTCAGTTTCGCTCTCGGCATCCTGCTGGAGGTCTGGCTCAAGGGCGCGCTGGTGGCCCTCTACGTGGACAACCGGTGAATTCCGGACCTGATAGCGGTTGTGTCAGCCGGTCGATTTGAACACTGAAATCCTGACATAAGAGCTGCAGGCAGATCGGCTGGTGGAGCTGGGTGGACCCGTTAGTCTTTACTCAACCTATACCGGGCCAACGTAGGGGCGAACCTCGTGTTCGCCCACGGGTAGGGGCGGGTTTGAAACCCGCCCGTACATTTTTTTCCCCAGCCGATTGTAGGGGCGGACCCCCGTGTCCGCCCTTAACCCATCACGGACCAAAGGGCGCGGCCTGTTCACCCTGTATTATGAGGGCCGTGCCCTTTGACTGTTCGGAGCCTTGAACGTGGAGCGGAGAGATAAAATCCCGGTGGGCCTGGTCACCCTGGGCTGCGCCAAAAACGCGGTGGACAGCGAATACATGCTGGCCGACCTCGAAAGAATGGGCTTCGAGCTGGTGGGGGACCTGGCGAGAGCCGAGGCGGTGGTGGTGAACACCTGCGCTTTTATCGAGCCGGCCAGGGAGGAGAGCGTCGAAACCGTGCTCGAAGCCGCCCGGCTCAAAGAAACCGGCCGCTGCCGGGTGCTGGCGGTGGTTGGCTGCCTGGCCCAGCGCTACCGCGACCGCCTGGGTAAGCTCCTGCCCGAAGTGGACATCTTTGTGGGCGTGGGTGCCGAACAGAGGGGCCTGGGCGAGCTTCTGGCCGAACGGCTGGGAGTGCTGCCGCCGGCCGGCTGCGGGCCGGAAACTGCGGCCCGCCAGGTGGAGACCGCCAACGAGGGCTGGGCCTACCTGAAGATTTCCGAGGGCTGCGACAACCGCTGCAGCTACTGCGCCATCCCGCTCATCCGGGGCGGCCTGGCGAGCCGGCCGGCGAAGGAGATAATCGCCGAGGCGCGCTACCTGGAAAGCCTGGGGGTCAGGGAGATAAACCTGATCGCCCAGGACGTCACCGCCTGGGGCGCCGACCGCGAGGGCAGCCGGTTCGGGCTGGCGGGGCTCCTGGAGCGGCTGCTGGCCCGAACCTCCGTGCCGTGGATCAGGCTCCTGTACGCTCACCCGGCCCACCTGGACTGGAGCCTGCTGGAGCTGATGGCCGTCGAACCCCGGATCGTGCCCTACCTCGACCTGCCCGTGCAGCACGCCTCGGACAGGGTCCTGGAGCGGATGGGCCGGGGAGTGACCCGGCGGAGGGTTCTGGAAGTGATCGAAAAGGCGCGCAAGCTCCTGCCGCAAGTGGTGCTGCGCACCACGGTGATGGTGGGGTTTCCGGGCGAGGGGAAAAGGGAGTTCGACCAACTGCTGGATTTTATCGAACAGGTGCGCTTCGACCGGCTGGGCGGCTTTCTCTATTCGAAGGAAGAGGACACCCGGGCCGCGGCCTGGCGCGATTCGGTGCCGAGAGCGGAGAAAGAGAGACGGCTGGCGCTGGTGCTCGAGCTGCAGCGGCAGATCAGCGCCGAAAAAAACGCCGGGCGGGTGGGAACGGCTCTGCCGGTGCTGGTGGAGCGGCCGGCGGCGGCGGATGAATCGCCGGGGGAAGAATACCACTGGATCGGCCGCAGCCCGGCCCACGCCCCGGAAGTGGACGGGTGGGTCTACCTCGCCGGTTCAGCCGCCGGCGGCAATATAAAGATTGCCCCGGGAGTGATCGTGCCGGCGGTGGTGACCGGCTCCGGGGATTATGATTTGTTTGCCGCTCCGGGTGGATGACATATAAATAATGCAATAAAGTTGTTTTTTGCGGCCAAAGGGATTAAAATAAGCTAAACTCGGGGATATCCTTTTTCTGCGGGCACGGGTGAGGACGCCCGCCGGGAGAGTTCGCGCTCCAGACCGCTTCACGCACCCCAAGGCCGATCATGCCCTCGAATCCGCAGCCGATAGCCTGCCGCCCGGCGGTATTCGCCGCTTTTGCCCTGCTTGCCCTTTCCGTCTCTTTCACCCCCCGCCGGGCTTTTAGCCAGGACCAGCCCACGGTGGTTTCCAACGTCAAGGTCGAGCCGAACCCGTTCAGCCCGAATGGGGACGGGATCAACGAGACCGCCAAGTTCAGCTTCTCGATCAGCGAGGCCAGCCGGATCACCATCGAGATCGTCTTTTTCAGCACCAACGTCAACGTTGCCGGCAAGCAACTCTATTTCAGCATCCTGCCCGATACGCTCCAGCTCGGCGACAGCCAGGTCGCTTTCGGCAGCGACACGATCTACAGCAACACCAATGCCGCCGCCGGGCTCAACGAATTCGTCTGGAACGGCAAAATCAAGACCCTGGTGCCACCGCCGGATTCTACGCTGATACCGGATTCGACCTACACCTACCTGATCCGGGCCAGGAACCTCATCACACAAAAGATTACGAAGGTCACCGGCCAGGTGACGGTCGACAAAATTCCGCCGGTGATCAGCGCGGTCTCCGCCGGCCCGAACCCGTTCAGCCCGAATAACGATGGGATCAATGATGTCACCAAGATAAAATTTTCGCTGACCGGGCTGCCGAACAATGCGAGTTTAGGTCGGCTGGGATTCAAAACCACTTTCAACGCGGTGACCAATCAGTGGGATGTGGCGCCGGATCCGGCGAACACCGATTCATCCGGGTTCTTCGATGGCGGTTCCGATTCAGTGCTTGTACCATTTGCGCCCATCGCGCTGCAGTTCATCAAGCGCAGCACCAACCAAGGGACGATCAGTTTCAATGTGCGCGGGAGGAGAAAACTCGACAGCGGAGATCTCGTACTCGTTATCACCGGCACGATCACCATCAATCCCGCAGACCCGGTCGGTACGTCCTACCGCGATCCTAACGGAACCCTCTTCAGCGTTATCGATCAGGCAAGCGTGGCGGGGGGAACGAGTACTATTAGCGAGAACAACACAGTGGAAGTCCGGACTTCGTCCGGCGCGGTCAAGGTGGAGGTGCGCGACAGCCAAAGCGCCCTGGTGGATACCAGCCTGTCACTCGATCCACCCTTTATCGGCAACGGGACTTACTCGGCAGGTTTCGGCTCGACCACCTTGCGCCCCAGATTGGACGACGGTAATTACACTTACAACATCGTCGCCGCGGACGAAAGCGGCAACCTGGCCAATATTTCCGGGTCGGTCACCGCTGTCAGCACGCCGATCAGTATCAGCGGCCTGCAGGCCAATCCGGATACGATCAGCCCGGCCGATGCCAACAACCACTTCGATTTTTCCACGATCAGCTATAGCCTGAACCGCCAGGCCAACGTTACCTTGCAGATTTTCCGCGACAGCACCGCTTTTGTCTCCAATAACCTCGTCCGGACAGTTTTCAGCAACCAATCCCAGACGGATGGGCTGCACAACCTGACCTGGGACGGCAAGAACGACGCCGGCGCCTACGTCAGCCCGGGAGCGGAAAAAAACTACCGGATAATCGTTTCAGCCATCGATCCTTTGACTGCTGAAACGATCGAAGCCAGGTCGCAGGTGTTCGTGGACAACAAACGGCCGGAGACTATTTCGATATCCCGTATCCCGACCAGAACCAGCGAAGCCGGCCTGAAAGTAAGCGGCCGGGCAAGCGTGGGAGATTCGGTGGTGCTGTTCGTAAATTCGGAATTTACCGCCCGGCCTTTGCTCGATGAATTCGGTACTTTCAATGCCACAGTAGCGTTGGGCGCCGACGGCCTGAAAAAGCTATTCGCCCACGCGTTCGACAAGGTCTGGAACGGCCCGACCGTGAGCGATACGCAGAGCTTCGTGCTGGACACGAAGCCGCCAATCATGGTGGACACGCTGATCCGGGTGGCGGGCCAGCCGCGCAGCCTGGTGGCGATCCCGCCATTGACCAAAATCACCCGCCGCGACACGATCGTGGTCCGCCTGCAGGACGACAAGGAGGCGGGCGTCTACAGCGGCCTCGACCTGCAGAAAACCATAGTCCGGCTGTTCCGGCCCTCGGGCAGCGAAGTCCCGGGAACCACGCTTTTCGCCGTTCGGGATACGGTCAGGTTCGTAATCACCGACAGCCTTGACGTTCCGGGTACGTACAAACTCCGGGTGACGGCTCTGGACAGCCTGGCCAACCGGGGTGTGGATTCTGTTTTTATCCGGTTGGGGACCTCCAGCCCGGCGCCCGGCCTCGTGGGCGTTACGATTAATCCGAACCGCAACGGCTTCTTCAACAGCCGCCTGGACAACCAGGCCGACTGGACTTTCACCGTCACGCTGGCCGACAACAGCAGCACCGGGATCGATACGGCACACTCAACGCTCAAGCTGGTGATCCAGAGCACCGGCAGGGAAGTCGGCGGCAGCCTGACCAAGGCCGCGAACACCCTTACCCTCACCACGAGCGAAAAGATCGCCACCGACGGCACGGGCGACGGCCGGTACGTGCTGCAGATCACCGCCAACGACAACGATCCCACCAGCGACAGTCTCACTGCCAGCGCCGCTTTCATCAACGACACTCGCCCGCCGGACACCACCTCGTTCTTCGCCGATGCCAACCTGGTGCGCGCCACTCTCAGCGACCCGGGAACCTTCCACTCGGGAGTGGACATCGTGAACTCCAGGATCGAGGTCCGTGACGTAACCCTCCAGCTGATCCAGGGCCAATTGACCAACGATGGCAACAGCACTCTCTACTTTACGTTCAATAAGCCGCTGGTCGCCACCGGCGTTTACACGGTAACTGTTACCGCCCTGGACCGGGCGCAGAACAGCAAGAGTACACAGCGGCTCTTCGTGGTGGGAGGGATTTCGCTCAAGCCGGCCGTGACCATTAATCCCGGCCAGCCAACCGTATTTCCGTTCCAGAGCGCCCTGCGGGCCCAGGCCCTGACTCAGCCCCTGATAGTGAGAATCCAGGTGACCGATGTCAGCGGCAGCGGGATAAACTGGGACAGCACCCGCACCCGGATACTGCGGCCGGATTCCACTGAATTCACGATGACCTCCAGCCGCAGCGAAAACCAGCTTACCCTGACCGCCGCCGGACTCCTGTCCAACAGCGGCACGGACGACGGCCTCTACAGCCTCGCCATCCACATCGCAGACAATTCCCCGGCCACCGCCGACCTGGACACGAGCTTCTATTTCATCTTCGACAACCGCGCTCCGGACACGACTGCCGTCGTATTCGTGGGCGATACTTCCCAGGTGAGGCTTACCCTGGCCGACCAGCCGGCCGTGGCCGGGGTGGCGACCGCCGGCCTGGACCTGGTCGGTACGGTCATCGCGGTTACCGGTGCGGACGGCCAGGCGGTGCCGGCCACGACTACTCACGATGGCAAAAGCAGCGTGACCGTGGTTTTCGAGGGCGGCAAGCCATCCGCCGCCGGAATTTACACGATCGCCGCGACACTTCGGGACTTCGCCGGAAATACCCGCAACCGCTCGATAAGCTTCCCGCTCAACGTCACCGGCCGGATCGATTTCTACCCGCCTGACAGCTCGATCGTCACCGGGCCGCTGACGAGGGTGAAGGCCTGGGTGACCGGCGCCTCCGGCGGAGTGGCGCCCGGCCCGGCCGCCGACCTGACCGTCACTCGTTCGACGCAGACCGTGCCGGGAGTTAAATCGGCGGCCGGCGACAGCCTGCTCTATGTTTTCACCGATACTCTGACTACCAGCGGCGCGGATGATGGCCGCTACGAAATGCGCGCCAGCGTGGACATCGCCAATCTGGGCACCCGCGCGAACAGAACCGGCTTTTTCGTGTTCGACAACACGCCTCCTGACACGCAGTCGGTGACCGTGACCCTGACCGACCAAGCCGCGACCGTGGCGGTGGTGTTCACCGATGGCGGTTTTTACCCGGAGGTGGCCGGTATCGACCCCGGCCGGAGTTCGGCGGTGTTCGAGGACCCACGAGGGCAGACGATCCAGCCGGCCGATACGGCCTGGCTCGACAACGAGCGGCTCCAGGCCACTTTCGGCCGCCTGGAAGCCACCGGGCTGCACTACCTGCGCCTGGTCGTGGCCGACCGGGCCGGGCATACCGCCACGCTCCGCAAGCCGGTGATCAACAACCTGGGAATCAAGCCGGGCAGCTCGACATCGATAGTGGAGGACGTCCCGGCCCGCACCTCGGCGCGGATCAAGTTCTACTCCGGCCACTCCGGCAGGACAATTACACGGGCGGTGATCAGGATTTTCAACCTGCGCGGCGACCTGGTGCGAAGGCTCGACGTGACCGACCGGATCGAGGCGGGCGGGGCGAGCGTGAGCGCGGAATGGCTGCTGGAGAACGATTCGGGGAGCCTGGTCACCAACGGCGTTTTCATCTACTACTGGGAAGTCACTTACAACGACGGCAGCACTGACAGGATCCGTAAAACCCTGGCCGTGGCGCGCCGGTAGTTCGGAGGCCAATTTGAGAGCTGAGACAAGGGGACTTTAACGAAGAAATCCCGTATGAAATAAAAATTCCAGGGAAAAAGCATAAAATTTCCCTCTATTAAGAGGGGTGCCCTGCGCAGCGGCGTTAGCCGCGATGCAGGGCGGGGTGTGTCATGCATGCAATTCAGTTTGTGGATAATTCAGGTTAGCAGATGAAACCTCTATATTTGTTGTCAAATGTGTAAAATGCCAATGCTTACAGTTCGAAAAATAATCCCGGCCCTTGGCCTGCTTCTGGCCGCCTCATTCGGCAGCCTGACTGCGGCCGGGTCGTCTATCACCGCCGGCGCCTTCGCCAGCTACCCGGTCAGCGTGCGCGGGGCCGGGATGGGCGGCACTTACACGGCTGTGGTGAACCGTACCGGCGCCACCTATCACAATCCCGCCATGCTCGGATTTGCCGAAACCCGCAGCGCCGGGATGAGCTACGCCGACCTGAGTTCGCTGGGCCTGGTGCGCAACGTCTTCCTCGAATACCAGCAACCGGACCGCGGCTACGGCGCCAGCGGCCTCTACTGGAACTGGCGCGGCACGGAAGTGGAGGGTCCCGAGGGGATCGGCAAGCTGGGGTATGCCGAAAACGCGATTGCCTACGCGATCGGCAGGAAAATCGGCGACTACGTGGCGATTGGGGCCGCAGTCAAGGGTTATTTCATCACCACCGACATCGAACAGGCCGGCGGCAAGGGCGGCGGCCTGGACCTGGCTCTCTATGCCGTGCCCGATCCTTTCACCACCGTGGGCTTACTGGTGCGTAATGCGTTCAGCCGGGTGGAATGGGACACCGGCCTGGGCGACAACCTGCCGTTGGAGATCGAGGCGGGAGCCAGCTACCTGATGCTGGACCAGCTTCTGGCCGCCGCTGAAATCCGCTTCGAACGGGGGCATTACTCCAGTTTCGGGGTCGGCGCGGAATACGAGCTGGTGCGGGAGACAGTCCAGGCCCGCGGCGGAATCACCCACAAGTTCGACCGCACTTACCCGTCGTTCGGCCTGGGCTTCCGCCACGAGACGTTCCGCGTGGATTATGCGGTCGAAGTGGACGCCGGCCACACCGGTATCGGTTCGACCCACCGGCTGGGACTGAGCCTGGATTTTTAAAGGAGTGTCGACAAACTGAAGGCCAACTCCTGACAGCCTGATTCCCAAATTTTTCCAGATTTTCAGCACGTTTTAAAAAAAAAGTTGACTAACGGTGCATGTTTGAGGTAAAATGATAACCGTTAAAGGGTTAGTCGGGTGGTTCGGCGGGCGGTCGAACGCTGCATCGAAAAATCCGGGGGGAGTAATGAAAAAGAAGCTGGCTGTTGTCGGTAGGATTCTGGTTCTGGCCTGCGGGCTGTCCCTGGCCGCGCTGAGCCTGGTGGTGATGGCCACCGCGGGCGAGATGGCCGTGAGAGTGACCGCCGCAGCCGTGTTCGCCGCCGGGGTCATCATCGTCCTACTGATGCTCCTGGTCGAACGGCTCGCGATTTTCTCCACCATGCACCGGCACCTGCAGTACCTGGCGCAGAACAGCCAGTACACGGCCGGCCTGCTGCGGGAGATCACCGAGGTGATGCGGGCGATCCAGGAGATGGAGGAACAGGGGCAGAAAGCGAAACCGGTTCGTAAGAAAAGCCAGTCCTACGAGGATGAGCTGACCAAGGAGGAACTGGCCCTGGAAAGCACGGTGCGTCAGTTCGAAAGCTGATAGTTTTTTAATTCCGGTATCAGAGAAAGCGCGGGCAGCCCCCGCGCTTTTTTTATTCCCGGTTGGCGAGCAAATTCTTTGGTAGGGGAGGGTTTGAAACCCTCCCCTACTTTTAATTCCGGCGGAGGGCGTGTTCACTGGATGTGAAACAACACTCTCCAAAAGTTGGCTGGAACTGCATTTAATGCGCCCGCTATGGCTGTGAATAATCGTTTACGCATAATAAAGGAGCGGCCCGGGGATTATTTCCCGAAGGCTGCTGTTCCGTAGGACTCCATTTCCAATATCAACCAAAGAAAAGACTTATTTTTTCCCGCCTCTGGCTATCCCTTTATAAATCTGATCCCTTTTGCCTATCCTCAATACGAACACCAGCAGAACTTTGCCTCTGACCTGATAGACAACGCGGTAGTCGCCGGCGCGCAGACGGTAGAGGTCCTTGTACTTGGTTCCGGTTATCTTGCGGCAGCCGGCCGGGTGCGGATTCTCGACCAGGCCGTCGATTAAAGCAGCAATACGCCGCTGGATTTTTCCGGGCAGGGACAGGAAGCTTTTTTCAGCGTCTGGATGAAATTCGACCCGGTAACTCACAAGCCGGCCTTCTTTTTTACGGTCTCCCAAGGGATGGTCCGCTCCTTGCCGCTTCCAATATCGGCTATGGCTTTTTCCACTTCCCGGAGGTCGAGATAGTCCTCCAACATCTCCAGCAGCTCCACATCCTCTGCGCTGACAATATAGACCGTTTCCCGGCCGTGGCGGGTGACTTTCACTCGTTCGTTACGGTAGGCCACCTCACTGAATATTTCCGGTGGTATCCTGACATCCTTTGCCGTAAGACTGGTCATTCCGTTTCTCCTGTTTCGAGTATTGTCAAGTATTTACAATCTGTCAATATTGTACAATAAATCACCGGATATGTCAAGTACTTGGGAATATATTGTATAATTTCGCCAGGACGGACATTCGGCTCCCCGCCTGCCAGGGTTTGATTTTTCCGTGCGGGAGTCAGACTAATTATCCGGCAATCGCCTTAGCCGACAACAAACAGAAAAGGCCGTCCGCGGACGGCCCTTAATCCGTTTTCAATCAGAATTTAAATGTCTACTGCTTTTCAAGCAGCTATTTCCCCAGCTCCCGCACTGCCAGGGCCTGCCGCCGCCAGATTTCATCCAGGGTCAATAAATCCGATAATATCTCGAACATCCGCACCCCGGCCTGGTGGTAGAGCTTGACGTTTTCCTGTTCGGTGGGCGCCCCTACGAACACCCCGTGCTTTTTGGCCGCGGCGATCACCCGCTCCATGGCCGCCATGACCTGCGGATGGTAGCGATCGGGCTTACGCAGGCCGATACTCATGGAAAAATCCGCCGCGCCCCAGAGCACCCAGTCGAGCCCCTGGACGGCCATGATTTCATCCAGGTGGTCGAGGGCCGCCGCATTCTCGATCATGATCCCGATCATCGGTTCGGCGTCGCTCCACTCCACCCACTCGCGGCCGGCCCGGGTGCCCCAGTAAGCGGAAAAGCAGTCGCCGGCGTAGCCTCGAACGCCGCGGGGCGGGAACTTGGCGGCCTGCACCACCGCCTCGCACTCTTCGGCGCTGTTGACGTTCGGCACCAGCACGGCCCCGGCTCCGATCTCGAGGGCCTTGCGCACCAGGTAGGGGTCGTCCTTGTCCACGCGCAGGACAGGCACTACGTCTGCGATTACGGCCGCGCGCATCAGGCTTTCGGCGGTGAAATCGCGCCGCCAGGAGTGCTCGCCGTCGATTCGCACAAAATCGAATCCCGCGTAGCCGGCGATCTCCACCACGTTCGGGCTCCAGGAGTGGACCGCCGTGCCCACGGCCAGCCCACCCTCGGCGAGAATTTTACGGAGCTTGTTGGCTTTCCTGATCATTGGACTGTCCGGTTCAGGGTTCTACGTTTTCAGCGCGCACCCGCAGGTTTGTAGCCCGGCCCGTGGACAAACCGGCCAAACTTGGCCCCGGTGTGCCTGCCGTCGGTTACCACCGGCGTGCCGTTGACCACCACGTGCACCACTCCGGTGGCGAACTGTTTCGGCTGTTCGAAAGTGGCGTGGTCCTGGATTTTGGCCGGGTCGAACACGACCACGTCGGCGAAATTGTTCACGGCCAGGCGGCCCCGGTCGGTCAGGGCCAGGTTTTCCGCCGGCAGGCCGCTCATGCGGCGCACCGCCTCCTCCAGAGTCATCACCCCCTCGTCCCGCGCGTACTGGCCCAGCACCTTGGCGAATGAGCCGTAGGCGCGCGGATGAGTGCTCGACAGCAGGAAGACCCCCTCGGGAGCGCTGGACTCCATGTCGCTGCCGATACTGACCCAGGGCAGAGACAGCTTGCGCCGTACGTTGTCCTCGCTCATCACGAAATACACCATCTGCACCCGGCTGTCGTCCTTCACCACCAGGTCCATCACCGCCTCGGCCGGGGGCATCTTCCACAGCTCGGCGATTTCGGCCAGAGTTTTGCCGGTGAGGACTTTCAGCGAGTCCTGCTTGAGGCCCACCACCAGGCTGCCGGCCGGGCCGGCCAGGTGGAAGAAGTTCTCCCAGCCGATACCGCGCTGGCTCATCTCGACCGCCACTTTCCGGCGGACAGCGGGGTCTTTCAGCCGCTTCACCCATTCGGCGTGGCCGCCTTCCTGCACCCAGGGCGGCATGGCCGCATCCAGGCCGGTGCTGGCCGCGGTATAGGGATAGACGTCGGCGGTGACGTGCATCCCGGCAGCTCTGGCCGCCTCGATCCGCTCGATGGCGGCCTCCAGCTTGGGCCAGTTCTCTTCGCCGGCGGCCTTGAGATGGTAGATTTCGCCCCGGATCCCGGCTTCGCGGACGATGGTGAGGAATTCATCGAGAGCTTCAAGAAGGTTGTAGCTTTCGTTGCGGATGTGGCTGATATACAGCCCGTTGTAGCTGGCGGCGACCTTGCAAAGCGCGATCAGCTCATCGGTTTTGGCGTAGAAGCCGGGGGCGTAGATCAGTGAGCTGGCCACTCCCATCGCGCCTTCCTGCATGGCCTGGTCCACCAGGGCGCACATCCGCTCGAGCTCTTCATCGGTAGGGGGACGGTCCTCGTAGCCCAGCACGTAGACCCTCGGGGTGGCCGCGCCGATAAAAGAGGCCACGTTGCAGCTGACGCCGCGGCGTTCGAGGTAGGTGAGGTATTCACCCAGCGTGCTCCATTCGATGTCGTAGTGGATGTCGAACTGGCGGGCGGCCAGGCTGGGCTTCATCGTATCGTTGAGCGGCCCCATCGATTCGCCTTCGCCCATCACCTCCAGGGTCACCCCCTGCAGAATGTCGCTCATGCTCCGGCCGTCCTCGATCAGGGACTCGTTGGCCCAGCTCAGCATGTTGATGAAACCCGGGCAGACCGCCAGCCCGGTGGCGTCGATGACTGTCCCGGCCAGTGTATTTTCCGGCAGGTCGCCCAGCGCGACGATCCTGTCGCCGGAGACAGCCAGGTCCCCCCGGTAACCGGGCTTGCCGGTGCCATCGTAGAGCGTGCCGCCGCGGATAAGCAGGTCGTAACGCGGGCCTGTCGAAGTACAGGCGGCAGCCAGCAGGATCGAAACCAGAGCGGTGACCGGGAGAATCAGGCGTGGCATGGCAAACCTCCTTCCGGCGGCCCGGAAATCAGCAGGGAGAGAACCGTCAGTGAGAATAGATCGACGGCTTGTGGACGTAGCACTCTTCGTAGTCTGCCGGCTCGGTGCCGACTTTGAAAATTTCGGTGTAAACGTTTTCCGGCGGGCAGAACTGAGTGGCCAACAGCCCGCTGCTCTTGCAGATCAGCCTGGAGGTAAGACCCTCCGGCGCTTCCGGGAATTCCTTCAGCTTCAGTCCCTGGTGCGCCTCTTTCATGAAATTCGCCCAGGCCGGCAGGGCCAGGACGCTGCCCGTGCCCTTGTTTACGATCCGCCGCGGCTTGTCGAAGCCCATCCAGACACCGGCGACCAGGTTGGCGGTGTAGCCCACGAACCAGGCATCGGTGTAGTCGTTGGTGGTGCCGGTCTTGCCGCCGGCCGGCAGGGTAAAGCCCAGGCTGCGCGTGGCGGAGCCGGTGCCGTAGTCCACCACGTCGCGCATCATGGAGAGCATGATGTAGCAGGTCTGCGGGCTCAGCACCTCTTCGCGCACCGGGTAGTAGCGGCGGATCAGGCCGCCGGTGCGGTCGCGGATTTCGGTGATCGCCATCGGCTCGACTTTGACCCCCAGGTTGGGGAATACCGTATAGGCCGCCACCAGCTCGATGGGATAGACGTCCGCGCTGCCCACGGCGATTGACTCGACCGGCGGAATCCGCGAAGTGATACCCATCCGGCGCGCGTAGGCCGCCACCGTTTCGGCGCCCACGGTCATCAGGGTCTTGATCGCCACCAGGTTGATCGAGCTGACCAGGCCGGAGCGCATGGTCACCGACCCGCGGAAGTCGCCGGTGTAGTTCGATGGCCGCCAGATCGTGCCATCCGCCTGCTCGATCGAGATCGGCGAGTCCTCGACCACCTGGCAGGCCGGGATGCCGTTGTCGATCGCGGCGGTGTAGACGAACGGCTTGAAGGCGCTGCCGGGCTGGCGTAGGGCCTGCACCACGCGGTTGAATTTGCTCTCCCAGAAGCTGCGGCCTCCCACCATCACCCGGATGGCCCCGTCCGCCGGGTCCAGCGCCAGCAGAGCGGCCTGCAGGTAGTCCGTGGATTTGAGCTCCACTGCGGCCAGCGTGTCACTGCCGACTATCTGGGCCCGGCTGCGGTGGCGGAACGGGACGACCTGCCCGCTCTCGATGGCCAGCAACTGGCCTTCCAGAGCTTTTTCAGCGGCCCGCTGCATCTTCACGTTCAGGGTGGTGTAAATCTGGAATCCCTGCTGGTAAATCTCTTCTTCCGTGTACTCTCCCATCAGCAGGCTTTTAACGTATTCGATGAAATAGGGTGCGATCCACTTGCGGTTGGTGCGCGGGCTCACCCTGATCGGCAGGGCCTTGAGGCTGTCGGCCTGGGATTTCTTGAGCGCGCCGGTCTCGACCATGCAGGTCAGGGCCCAGTTGCGGCGTTCGAGGGCGTTTTCCGGGTTGATCAGCGGACTGTTGCGGCTGGGCGCGTTCGGCAGGCCGGCCAGCACGGCGCACTCGTTGAGGTCCAGGTCGCTGACTTCCTTGCTGAAGTAAGTCGTGGCCGCCTCCCCGATCCCCCAGGCTCCGCTGCCGAAATAAATCTGGTTGAAATAGCGTTCGAGGATTTCATCCTTGGTGTAGGTGCTTTCGATCTGCCAGGAGAGGATCGCTTCCCTGATCTTGCGCGTGTAGGTGCGCTCCCGGGTCAGGAACAGCTCGCGGGCCAGTTGCTGGGTGATGGTGGAACCGCCCTGGACGATTTTGCCCGAAACCTGGTTGACGTAGAAGGCGCGGAAGATGCCCCAGACGTCGATCCCCCAGTGCGAATAGAACTTGCGGTCTTCCACGGATAAAAGCGCCGCTTTCAGGGCCGATGGTATCCGGTCCAGAGGCACGGGGACCCTGCGCTCGGTGTAGAGCTCGGCCATCAGCACGCTGTCCGAGGACCAGACGCGGGTCACCAGGTTGGGCGGTTCGAGCTCCATCTTGGCGATCGACGGCAGCTCGCTCTTGTAAAAGCGGAACAGCTGGTAGCACATGCCCAGCCCGAAAAACACCGTGCTGGTGGCTACCAGCATCACGATCCGGAAGATAGTCCAGAACCTGGGATCGTTCCGGCGGCCGGCTGACCGGCCATCTTCGATTTCGGCCATCATCAGGTCCTTTAGGGGCGAAAAACCGAAACCGAAGATAACGGATAAAGCCAAATCAGGCAAGGATTTATAGTTTCACTCCGCGCCCGTGCCCCTATCGGCTACGTCGAATAAATGGCTTGCATTTTACGAATTGTCATGTTAATTAAATCTTTATACATTAGTTAATTAGGTAATTGAACCAGGGGTAACTGAAGATGGCGTTTCCGCCGCTCAAAGAACAGATGGACCTGATCCGGCGCGGGTGTTCGGAAATTATCAGTGAAGAGGAGCTGGAAAAAAAGATCAGCCGCTCTATCGGCTCCGGCAAGCCGCTGACCGTCAAGCAGGGGTTCGATCCCACCGCCCCGGACATCCACCTGGGTCACACGGTATCGATCCAGAAACTCCGGGATTTCCAGGAGCTGGGTCACCGGGTGGTGTTCCTGATCGGCGACTTCACCGCGATGATCGGCGACCCCACCGGCCGCACCGAAACGCGCAGGCGGATGACCCGCGAACAGGTGCTGGCCAATGCCGAGACCTACAAGCAGCAGGTGTTCAGGATCCTCGACCCGGACCGCACGGTGGTCGATTTCAACAGCCGCTGGCTGGATAAGCTGGGCGTGGAGGGAGTGCTCCAGCTCTGCGGACTCTACACCGTGGCGCGCATGCTCGAACGGGACGACTTCGCCAAACGCTACTCTGACGGCCGGCCGATTTCGATTGTCGAGTTCCTCTACCCGCTGTTCCAAGGCTACGACTCCGTGGCCCTGGCCGCAGACGTCGAGTTCGGCGGCAACGACCAGAAGTTCAATCTGCTGGTGGGCCGCGAGCTGCAGCGGCACTGGAACCAGGACCCGCAGGTGGTGATCACCGTACCGCTGCTGCTGGGCACCGACGGTACGCTCAAGATGAGCAAGAGCTACGGTAATTACGTGGGGATCGAGGACGACCCGGAGAACATGTACGGCAAGCTGATGTCGATCCCGGACGCGCTGATCTACCCCTATTTCGAGCTGGTCTCGCGCGTGCCGCTGGAGCGGCTGGCCCAGGTGAAAAGGGCGCTCGAGGACGGCAGCGTCAACCCGCGCGACCTGAAGCACGAGCTGGCCCTGGAGGTGACCTCGATTTACCACGGCCACGGAAGGGCCGCCGAGGCGCGGGCGCATTTCGAGCGCGTCTTCGTCAGGAAAGACCGGCCTCAAGAGGTGCCGGAGCACAGGATCGAGGCGGGCCGGGACCCGGTCTGGCTGGCCGGGCTGTTGCGCGACATCGGCCTGGTCACCTCTTCCAGTGAGGCCAACCGCATGATCAGGCAGGGTGCAGTGATGGTGAACGACCAAAGGGTGGAGGATGCCGCATTCCAGATCGAACCTAAAGGCAGCGCTTTTATCCGGGTAGGCAAAAGGCGCTTCGTAAAGGTGATCTTCGAGGAAAAATAAAGTGCAGCAGAGGCCACTGCAGTCCAGGATTATTTACGGCCCGGTCAATTCCCGGCGTCTGGGCCGTTCCCTGGGCGTGAACATTCTTCCCACCGAACGGAAAGTCTGCTCTTTCGACTGCCTGTACTGCCAGTACGGGTACACCGAGGCGCAGATGGTGCGGGCCAGTGTCGCGGAGGTGAAGCTGCCTATCCCGGCGGAGGTCGCAGAAGCCCTGATGGATGCGCTGCCGGGGGCCGGCGAGCTCGACTCGATCACCCTGGCCGGCAACGGCGAACCGACCCTGCACCCGCATTTCCGGCAGATCGTCGAGGTGGTGGTCCGCCAGCGGAACCGGCTCAAGCCCGGGGTGCAGGTCACGATCCTGTCCAATTCCTCCACCGTGGACGACATGGACGTCCGCCTGGCGCTGTCGAAGATCGACCGGCGGATCATGAAGCTGGAGGCCGGTACTCAGACCGCCTTCGAAAAGATCAACCGTCCCCGGCCCGGCACCCTGCTGAAAAAGATCGTCGAGGGGCTGGCCCGGCTGGGCCTGGTGGAAATCCAGGCGCTGTTCATCGACGGCCCGGTGAGTAATGCCACCCCGGCGGAAATCGAGGCCTGGTGCGGACACCTGGCCCTGATTAAGCCGGTCGCCGTACAGATTTACACCTTCGAGCGGGTGCCAGCCGATGCCACCATCCAGCAGGTTCCACCGGCAAGGCTGCAGGAAATCTCTCGGGCGGCGCAACTGGCAGTACCGACAGCTAAAATTATTGTCTATTGAGTTTCTGACATTGATTATTCACAAATTATCGCAAATCCTTAAAAAACTTGAAAAGAATAATTTTTGTGAATAATCCCGGCTGAAAAGAGAACCTATCGGTATGGAAAAACTGGCGATCACAGGCGGCGCCCCGGTGCGCAGCCGGCCCTTCCCGGCCTGGCCGGTCTGGGGCGAAGAGGAAATCCGCGCGGCTGAACAAGTTATCCGCAGCGGCCGCTGGGGCAGTACCGCGGGCGACCGGGTGAATGAGCTGGAAAAGCGGTTCGCCGCCTACCAGGATGCGGCCTGGGGCATAGCCTCCACCAGCGGCACGGCCGCCCTGCGCACTGCGTTACTGGCTTGCGGGATCGAATACGGGGCGGAGGTGGTGGTGCCGGCCTACACTTTCGTCGCCAGCGCCACCGCCGCGCTGGAGGCCAATGCCGTGCCCGTGTTCTGCGACATCGACCCGCACACTTACAACCTGGACCCCCGGTCGCTCGAAGCGGCGATCACCCCTCGCACCCAGGCGATCATGCCAGTCCATCTGGCCGGCCTGCCGGCCGACATGGACCGGATCGGACAGATCGCCGCCCGGCACGGGCTGGCGGTGGTCGAGGATGCCTGCCAGGCGTGGGGAAGCAGCCACCGGGGCCGGAAAGTGGGTGCCATCGGGAAAGTCGGCGCGTTCAGCTTCCAAAGCTCGAAGCACATCACCGCCGGCGAGGGCGGGATGCTGGTAACCGATGACCCTGACACAGCCAGGGTCTGCCGGTCGCTGGCCAATTGCGGCCGCACCGAAAGCGGGGCCTGGCACGAACACCACCTGCTGGGCGGCAACTACCGGCTCACCGAACTCCAGGCCGCCGTGATCCTGGTGCAGCTGGCCCGCTACGACCGGATGCTCGAACGCCGGCAGGAAGCAGCCCGTTACCTGCGCCGGGAGCTCTCGAAGATAGAGGGCCTCAGCCCGCTGGCGGTCCCGGACTACGTCACCGCCACGAGCTGCCACCTCTTCATCCTCCGCTACGACAAACAGGCCTTCGGCGGACTGCCCAAGGCCAGGTTCATCGAGGCGCTCAACGCCGAGGGGATCAGGCCGGCCCACGGCGGCTATTACATCCCGGTCTGCCGCCAGCCGCTGCTGCTGGAAAAGAACGTGGGTCCCTTCGATGCCATCCGGCGCCATGTCTATCGCGGCCGGCTGATCGACTACGCCGGTTTCGACTGTCCGGTGGCGGAGAGGGCCTGCGCGGATGAGGCGGTGTGGCTGTTGCAGAACCTGCTGCTGGCCGATAAGCCCGACCTCGATGACATCGTGACGGCGTTCGCCAGGATCGCCCGCCACTTCGACCAACTGCTGGAGTAGCCAGCCTCATGCCGGGACTTTCCTACGCCGAGGCGGTGGAGCGCATCTACGGGCTGCAGCGTTTCGGCGTCAAGCTTGGCCTCGAAAAGATTTCCTCCCTGCTCGCCGAAATCGGCGATCCCCAGGACAGCTTCACCTCCTGCCACCTGGCGGGAACCAACGGCAAAGGCACCACCGCCGCCGTGGTGGACACCCTGCTGCGCGCTCACCGGGTGAGCTGCGGCCTTTACACCAGTCCGCACCTGGTGGACCTGCGGGAGAGGATCGTTGCCGGCGGGCGCAAGGTCCCGGAGAGCTTCGTCGCCGGCTGGGTGGACCGCCGTTACGCCTGGATCGAGCAAAGGAAGGTGACTTTCTTCGAAGCGGTGACCGCCCTGGCATTCGACTGGTTCCGCCGGGCCGGAGTGCGGGCGGCCAGCATCGAGGTGGGCCTGGGCGGCCGGTTCGATGCCACCAACGTGATCGTCCCGGCCGTGACCGTGATCACTTCGATCGACCTCGAACACACGCAGCACCTGGGCCGCACCCTGACCCTTATCGCCGGTGAAAAGGCGGGTATCGCCAAGCCGGGAGTGCCGCTGTTGTGCGGCGAGCGAAAGAAGCGGGCCGTGGCGGCGATCGCCGCGGTCTGCCGGGAGAAGGGAGCTCCGCTGCTGTTACTGGACGATGAGATTTCCTGCCGCGGCCTGAAAATCGACGGCCGGGGAACCGTGTTCAGCTACCGGAGCGGCCGGTTTTCGCTGAGCCGGGCGCGGGTTCCGCTCTATGGCCTCCACGCGGTGCGTAACGTCTGCCTGGGCCTCTGGGCCGCGGAAATCCTGCTGGCCGGTTTCGGAGCGGGACTCGACCCGGAGACCACGGCCGGCGCCCTGGAAAACCTGCGCTGGCCCGGCCGCTTCCAGCGAGTCAGGCTGGCCGGGGGAGGTGAAGCGGTGCTGGATGCGGCGCACAACCCGGCGGCCGCCTCCCGGCTGGTGCAGGTGTTCCGGCGGGTGTTTCCCGGCAGGAAGGCGGCCGTGGTGCTGGCTATCGCCGGAGACAAGGATTACCGCAGATTTTTGCGGCATTTGAGCGGGATCGCCGGGGAATTTATCTTTCCGCGGGTGGATTTCGGCCGGGCGGATTCCCAGGCCGGCTGCCGGGCGCCGGAGGCATTGGCCGCCTATCTGGGCGATCACTGCCCCCGGGTGCCTGTGCAAACTGTGGCGGAGATCAGCCGGGCCCTCGAAATCGCCGAAAAGACCGCCCGCGGCGGACCGGTCCTGGTCACCGGGTCATTCCACACGGTGGGCGCCGTGCTGAAAGAATTGCAAATCGAACCCTGACCTCCGGTGTACCGTTACTAACGGATGGTACTGCGCAGGAGAAAATTTGAGCGAGCTGACGTTGAATTTCATGGGTGGACGGCCGGCATGGCTGGTGATTCTGCCGGTCGCGGTGCTGGCCGTGGTCTGGTGGACCTACCGCAGCACTTACCCGCCGGTGTCCCGTCCCTACCGGCTGCTGCTGATCCTGTTGCGCGTGGCCGCGGTCGTTCTGCTGGGGGTTTTCATTTTCGAGCCGGCCCTGCTGGCTACCCGCCGGGTCGAAAGGAAAGAGCGGGTGGCGCTGGTGCTGGACCATTCGGCAAGCATGCTGCTGCCGGCCACGGCGGCGGGGGGAGAGGGAGCGCCCTCCCGGCTGGAGCGGGCGCTGGAGGCGGCGCGGGAGACCGGCCGGAAGGGCGATGTGGCCCTTTTCGCGTTCGGCGCCGGACTGGTCCAGCTGGCTGATTCGAGCGATTCGAATGTGATGGCGGTGGAGGACCGCACCGATCTCGGATCGGCCCTTCTGCAACTGACGCGCCAGAGCGCACGGGCCTGGGACCGGGTGGTGGTGGTCACCGACGGCGCGGTGAATTCCGGCCCCGATCCTGTATCGGCGGTCGATTCGGCGCTGGTGGTCGAGGCCGTGCTGACCGGAGAGTCACCGGAGGTCCCCGACCTGGTCCTGTCCGGCGTGGAACTGGCAAGGCCGGTCTATGCCGGGGGACGAGCCGAGGTCGACCTGGCGGTGTCACGCGCCGGAAAGTGGGCCGGCGGCGGAGCCGGCGCCACGGTCTGCGACTTCTACCTGGATGGACGCAAGATCGCCGAACAGAGAATAGAGCTGGCCCAAACTTCGGCCAGGTTCGTCTCTGCGCGGGCGAGTTTTCCCGCACCCGAGCCCGGCTCTTACTGGCTCCGGGCTGTGCTGCGGCCGGTCGAAAGGGAGTGGAGCACACTCAACAACGAAAGACTGGTGAAGCTCGCGGTGCGTAAGAGCAAGCGCCGGGCCCTTTTCGTCTCCGACCGGCCCGACTGGGATTTCACTTTCAGCCAGCGGGCGGTGGAAGCCGGCGAGGATTGGGAGGTCGAGGCGATCATGCTCCTGCGCGGCCAGGACGGCATAACCCGGGCCAGGACCCGGCTGGCCGACGGCGCCTTCCGGGAGGGCCGGCTGCCGGAAGCCGGAGAGCTGTCCGAGATCGAGCTGATGGTGCTTCACGGCCGGATTGACCGGCTGGATGGAGAATTCCTGCGGCGGGTGGCTTCGGCGGCAGCGCGAGGGGGTCCGGCGCTGGTATTCTGGCCGGCCGGCGATGTCGATTTTTCGCGCCTGCCCGAGCAAATTGCCCGTTTTATGCCGTTTACCGCCGAGGGAAAGCCGGAGCTGGTCCGGGCGCCGGACGTCCCCGCGGTCCTTTTCACCCTCGACCGGTTCGGCGTGCTCTCCGCCATGGGATCGGGAACGCAGATCGAAGGCCTGCCGCCGGTGCAGGAAATCTGGCGCGGACTCGCGCTCAAAAGGAACGCGGAGGTGCTGGCGCGCCTGGACAGAAAAACTCCCGGCCGCACATTCGACCTGCCCTTGATCGCCGCCTGCCAGACCGGCGGAGTGAGAAGCGCGGGCTTCCTGGCCCAGGGCCTCTGGCGCTGGCACATGCTCACCCGGGACTCCGGCGCTGAAAGCCGCAGCTACTTCAGGATGTGGGATCTCCTGGCCGAATGGCTGGTCTCCGGGGAAAAGCATCAGGAGCTGGTGATCGCGCCGGCAAGCGAAGTGTTCGGCCGCGGCAGCGAGGTCAGGCTGAATGGTCGGGTCCCGCCGCCGGACAACGATACTTCTTCCTCAGCCGGCACTCTTTCCCTGACTGTCCGGAAGGCCGGGAAAAGCGCGACGGCCGATACGGTGTTTTCCACCCAGGCCCGGATCGGCCAGGCGGACGGGGGATTCAGCATCGGGGTCGGCCGGGTCGAGCCGGGGATCTATGGCTACGAGGCAGTCTATCGTGGAAACGGCAAGGAAATCACCGCCGGGGGACAGTTTGCCGTCGAGGCCTACAGCCCCGAACTGTCGGTGGTGGAGCCGGATTCCGCGGAGGTGAGCCGTCTCGTGGGATCCTCGAAGGGCAAAATCTACCGTCCCGGCGCGGCTGCACCGGGCCTGCTGGCCGGCAGCGTAGTCGAATCGGTCAGCGCCGGTTTCCGGCCCTCCCTCGCCGAATGGAGCTACCTGGTCGTGGTGGGCCTGCTGGCCGCCGAATGGGCCCTGCGCCGCCGGAAAGCCCTTTCCTGAAGCGGATAATCGCTTTCTTCGCTCCTGATTTTATAAATGTTGACAAAGCCCGAAAGCCCCTCTATTTTTTTTAACATCCTTTAAATTGAGTATTTATCATCAGATTACCCCCCGCCATATCGGATTCCGGGACCTAACCACCCGGGGAAACAGCCGGGCCGGCCGACAAAGATTGGCGCTTAAATCAAGGAACGGAGTCGAGTACACAATGAGTGAGAACCGAAGCCAGGACATACAACTTATAAAACTCGCGATCCAGATTGAAAAAGACGGCATCGCCTTTTTCGGCAGATTCATCGAGAAGGCGGGAGAAGAGAGCAACCTGACGCCATTCATCCAGCAGTTGCGCGAGGAAAACCAGTCGGATCAGGATAAGCTCGATTTGCTGCTCGGACCGCTGGAGGCTGGACAAACCACCGAAAAAATCGAGGATATTTCGCTGGATGATTACGTCCGGGATATGCAGAAAGCCCGTAGCGAAAAGTTTTTCGCGGGCGGCCGGATCAAAGAGATGTTCGACCTCTTTTACAACCCGATCCGCCTGCTCGGCTGCATGAGCGAAACCTTCAACGAGCTGGCCGACTTCTACTCCACCAACGCCAGCAATATCTTTTACGACAACGAAAAGAAGGCGTTCGTCGAAATAGCGGCCAACAAGAAAAACCAGGCGGACCAGGCGAGCAAGAAGAAAAAGGAAATTATCGCCCGCTTTCCCTGATCCGGCCCGGCCTGGTTTCGAGATGACAGTTTACGCGCCTCCTGCAGAGCCGGGAGGCGTTTTTTTATCAAGTTGCAGAGGGAGGACAGGATGAAACTGGAAATCGCGGGAAAGCTGGACCTTTCTGTCAGGCAGGATGCCCTGCTGGTGCCGGTGATACAGGACTGCGTGAGCGAGGATCCGCTGGTGGCCGGACTGGACGGCAGGCTGGATGGAGCGCTGGGAAAGCTGATCTTGCAGGAGGAGTTCAAGGGAAAGCCGGGCCAGGTTCTCTCCTTCAACACCCTGGGCCGGATCGGTGTGGAGACGGTTTGCCTGATGGGCCTGGGGCCGGAGCAGAAGCTTAGTGCCGAGGCCTATCGCCGGGCGGCCGGCCGCGCTGCGGACTGCCTGCGCCGGATGCGCGCGAAAAAGGCCGTAATCGCCTGCCAGGTCCCGGCCGGGAAAATGGTCAGCGCGGAAGACATTGCCGGGGGACTGGTCCAGGGTGTCTGGCTGGGGCTCTACCGGTTCGACAAATATAAAAGCCGTAACGACAACGGCGGCGAAAAGTACGCCGGGCCGGATAAAGCGGCGCTCTTTTTCTGCGATTCGAAAGGCCGCCCCGCGAAACTCTCGCATCCAGGGCTGAAAGAAGCAGCGGCCCGGGAGTTGACTATCGCCGAGGGAGTGGCCGGCGCCCGCGACCTGGTAAACGAAATCCCGGAAGAGCTTTTCCCCGCCTCCCTGGCGAAAAAAGCCGGGGAGCTGACCGGGGGAATCAAGGGCCTGACCTGCCGGGTCCTGGACGAAAAACAGATGAAGAAGGAAAAAATGGAGGCCGCTTTGGCTGTCGGCCGGGGCAGCGGTCACGGCCCCCGCTTTATCGAAATCGTCTACAAACCGGTCGGGAGGGTCCGGCGGGATGAGTTGCTGGTGCTGGTGGGCAAGGGAGTGACTTTCGACAGCGGCGGGCTCAATATCAAGCCCGGCGAACATATGGTGACGATGAAAATGGATATGTCCGGGGCGGCGGTGGTGATCAACGCGATCGCGCTCATCGCCCGGCTGCGCCTGCCGGTCCGCTGCGCCGCGGTAGTAGCAGCGGTGGAGAACATGCCGAGCGGCAGGAGCTACAAGCCGGACGATGTCGTGCGCTCGATGAACGGGATGACGATCGAGGTGGGCAATACGGACGCCGAGGGCCGGGTGACCCTGGCGGATTCGCTGAGCTGGGCGGTGCAAAAACTGGGCGCCACCCGGATCGTGGACCTGGCTACCCTGACCGGCGCCTGCGTGGTGGGGCTGGGACCGACCACCGCCGGCGTTTTCGGCAACGACGGGACGTGGACCGAGGCGGTGGTCGAGGCGGCCGGGCGGGCGGGGGAAAAAGTCTGTCGGCTTCCGCTGGACGAGGACATGGCGGATGACATCAAGAGCGAGGTGGCGGACGTCAAAAACGTGGGCGCCACGCGTTTCGGCGGCGCTATCGCGGGTGCGCTGTTCCTGCAGAAATTTGTCGGAGAGGTGCCCTGGGTGCACCTGGACATCGCCGGGCCCTCTTGGGCGGACAAGAAGCGCCACTACGAACCGGTGGGCGGGACGGGGTTCGGCGTGCGGACCCTGGTGCGTCTGGCCGAAAAACTGGCGGCGGAGGGCCGGAAGAAGAAGTAATACACAGGGGAGTGAAAAATCGGGTGGCTATTATTGATAATCCCCCGGACCTCACTTTGCGAAAGTGGGGAATTAACTTCTACCTCTTGAAAAGACTGAAGTAAGCCTGTACTGGAGAGTCTATCCCTTGATAGTTAACGTGTTAATAAATAAAAAGTTCTCAAACAAACTCTCTTTGGGTCCGAATTCGTTAGGAATTACCTAAAATCAATCTCTTGACCCTCTGCCTAATGTGACATAAAATCAATTATCAAAGAATTTCTTTTTTCAGATTCCTACCGATATTGTAATTCTCCCAGTTGAATGAAACAGGCCTAAAAATGGAAATGTTGGCACAAGTTCATACAGCCTGATTTTTTCCTTCTTCTATTCCTTATCAAGGAGGTATTTGATGAGGTTTCTACGCGTACTGTTATCATCTCTAGTTTTCTTACCCGTCATGGCCTTTGCAGATATGTGGACGGATATTCAAAACGAAATCCGCAATACTTATGAAGAGAGAACTTTGTATTTGCGCGAGACATTCAATTCCTCTCCAAAGGTGTATTGCCAGGACGGTGAGTCAATTTGCTGGTATGTGCATGATCGAAGTCGGCTATTCCCTGTACCGAAACGCGAGCCTGTTTCCCAGGAGAAGGTAGAATTCCCCAACTGGGGAGAGGTGAAAGTTATATTCAAGCACCAGTACCTCGGTAAGGGAGAAATACTGTTCTGCCTTGCGGACGTGAAACCGGAGAAAATGTTAGAAACTTTCCACAAGGTTTTCGGATATGCATTCGCTGCAGCAGCGGAGGACGACTTCGAACCATTTGTCGGAAACAGCGAGTCGAAAATGGTGCATTTCGTTGGGTGCAATCATCTGTCTCCCCCAGGGAACCGCGTGAGTTTCAAGACCGTGGAGGCCGCTACGGAACAGGGATACGAGAAATGTAGTTTATGTTTCAATAATATTCCACGGATGCCGGACTACGATTTTGAGATGCTGATAGGCCGCGAAGTGGCCGCAAAAGTCCGTTATTATTATTCAGTAAATGGCGATGACGAAGTAAACAAGAGAGTCCAGACTATTGGAAATCAAGTTCTTCAGAACTGGCCCACCCCTCTACGTGGGTACACCTACGGATTTCAGGTACTTAATTCAGATGTTTGTAACGCGTTCGCATGTCCTGGTGGTGCCATATTCATTACGACGGGTTTATTGAACACTTTTGAGTCGGACGAAGAAATCGAGGCGACTCTGGCACATGAAATTACTCACGTAGAGAGACGCCACGGACTCAGACAGTACAAAAAAGCTCAATCCCGAGCGTTTTGGGCTGGTCTGGCCAGCATTGCAGCAGGAGCTGCGGTGAGCGCGAAAACGAAGGACGTCACAACTGGATATGTAGTTGCGGATTTTATAGCGACGATCTCCGCACTCGCAACGCAGATCGCATTAGCTGGCTACTCCAGAGATAATGAACGGGAATCGGATTTTTACGCAATTGCCTATCTAAAGAAAAAAAACGATAATGTGGCTATGGCAAAGTTACTTCGCAAGTTACAATACTCTTCAAACCTCAGGGGGATACTTGATAGAGATGAATCGACCAGTTCCTCCACAAAATCGAGTTTGAGTGGTTGGGCAGATACAGGGAACAATGGAAATGCCATGAATACTTTTGCTACGCACCCGGATATAGGCGAAAGGATCAAGACAGCTTTAAACGCTCAGTTTCAGATCTTCCCGGAAGACTGTCTGTTTACAGGGTATAATGACGCCGGGGAGGTCATGGCGCAAGCAAGGATTGAATCACAGTGCTTGTCCGAGGGGAAGTTAAAGTTGTTCATTACGATCCAGACCACGGCGGCAATGCTAAAGGAGCAGAAAATTAAGTCTGGAAAACTGTTCTTTGGAGGCCGTGAGTATAAGCTTGATAACAAAGAAGATACAGTCGTCTATCCGAATGATGAAGTTGGATGCACGTTCGAAGCTGAAGTGAGTGAAATGGTGCCCGGAATCGAAGGTATTACACTAGTTTTTGGAGATGTAAAGAAATGGGAGAAGTAATACGAGGATAAACAGAAGGATCAGGGGAAAAAAAGTTTTCGTGATTTTGGAGGCTATTGCGACCGAGCGTGGCCTGCCGGAGATGATCTTCTGTGATAATGCTTTGGATTTTAATCTAAAGTTTTGGATAAGTGAGCATATGAAAATGGATTTCTTTAAACTTCTCCCCTCTTGGTAAACTCACGGTCAATGCGCCTATCGATAGTATCAACGAAAGCTTCCGTGACGAATGACTGAATACCAACTTGTTCCTGCCCATCGAAGATGCCCGTACCAATATCCAAACTTGGTTTGAACACTGCAGCCGGCCTCTTTCCCGGCCCCGGTTCACCCCCGGCCGCCGAGTTTTTTCGCCAGCCGCGGCGCCAGCCACAACATCAGCAGACCAGCCAAAAGCCACTGAAACACTACGCTGCCGATACTGAATGTGGACAGGGGGTTCCACCAGTTCTGCGGGTCCCAGCCCACCGACTGGTAAAACCACCAGCCCAGCAGGACGACGAACTGCAGGGGTATCAGTACGATCAGCAGCCAGAATAACGCTCCCGGCAGACGGAGGTCGTGGCCGGAACAATCGTCTTCGCTTTCCAACATCTTTTCGCGGAAATTTTTCACTCCGAAAATCATCACCGCCAGGCAGAACAGCAGGCCGTTGACCAGCAGTCCCAGGCCCCAGACCCAGTCCTGGTTGTCGAAGAAGGCGCCGTACAGGGCGCTCGGCACCCCGCAGGCTCCGATCAGCACGGTTACCGCCAGGGTTGGCTGCCTTCCGGCCGATGCCCAGGTCAATCAGGTTGCGCACCAGCATCTCGACCATCGAAATCAGGCTCGTGAGCGCGGCCAGTACCAGGGCCAGGAAAAACAGGGCCAGGGTGAACCGGCCTCCCGCGCTTCCGCCCAGCAGCCTGGGGATCCAGATAAAGGTCAGGCCGGTGCTGTTTTCTCCCGGGGTGCGGGCCACTGCCATCGCCTGGTCGAACGGCAGCAGGGCGAACACCGTGGGGATTACCGCCAGCGCGGCTATGATACTCGCCGTATTGTCGGCCAGGCCCATGATGATGGAGTTTTCCACCACGCGTTCCCTGGGACGGGCGTATACCGAATAAGTCAGCAACAGACCCCAGCCGGCGCCGGTAGACCAGGCGGACTGGCTGAGGGCTTCGAGGTAGACTTTCGGTTTGAGGAAATCCGCCGGATCGAACTGGAAGAGATAGCTCACGCCCCGGAGCGCTCCCGGCAGGAACAGCGCACGCACTGCGGAATAAACCAGGATCGCCGCCAGTACCGGGATACAGACTTTGGCCGAGCCCTCGATCCCATGCCTTACCCCCGCCAGTACGATCACGCCGGTGACCAGTGCGGCGAACAGATGGTAGCCCACCGCTTCCGGGCTTCCCGCAAAGCCGTGCCAGTACTCGATGCCGGTGGTTTCGTTGACCGAGCCGGTCAGGGAAGAAATGAGGTACTTGAAGCACCAGCCGGTGACCACCGAGTAGTAACACATGATCCCGGTGGTGGTGAGAGCCACGAAGCCGCCAAGCCAGGCCCCACGCGGGCCCACCAGCGCGGTGAAAGCGCCCAGCGTACCCCGCCGCGTGGTCCTGCCGATCGCGCTTTCGGCGGTCAACAGGGGGATCGACCAGAGAAAGAGAAACACCGTCCAGAGCAGGATGAACACTCCGCCGCCGTTGGCGGCCGCCACCCGCGGGAAGCGCCAGATATTGCCCGTGCCGATCGCGATCCCGATCGCGGTCATGAGCATTCCCCAGCGCGAAGTGAAGAATTCGGGGGGCGACGTATCAGTGGTTCCGTGCGAATTTTTTTCAGCCAAGCCGTCTCTCCGTAGAAACCGAAAAGGGCCGGTTCTCCCTCGGCGGAGAGCCGGCCCTCGGTGCAATCGAGCTTCGATTCAGCTTACAGAGCCGGGTTTACTGCCATTTGTCCGGCTGGCCGTCGCCATCGGTGTCGAAGCCGGCCTTGTCCTTGCTGCCGTCCTCTTTGAAAGTCTGCCAGACGTTCGGCTTGCCGGTTTTTTTGGTGTCATAGCCGACCTGCTTCATCTTGCCGTTGAGATAGTATTCGGTCCAGACGTTGATGTTGCCGTCGCCGTCGGAGTCCTGTTCCATCCTGGCCTTGGTCTTGCCATCCTCGGCGTAATAGACGAAGGTGTCGTACTGGCCGTTCTTCTTGCTGGCGATTTCCGCTTTGGTCAGGTTGCCGCTGGCCGGCTCGAAATACTGGATCTGGTCCAGCTTGCCGTCGTTGTTCTCATCTTTTTCGGTGCGGATCTTGTTGCCCGCTTCATCGAAAATGATCCACAGGTCGAGCGTGCCGTCGAAATCGCTGTCCGACTCGGTTTTGGTGGCCACGCCTTCCTTGGTGAAATAGCGCCATTTGTCCGCTTTGCCGTCGGCGTTGTTGTCGCTCTCGATCAGCTCGATCTTGGAGTTGTTGTTGATGTAGGTCCAGGTGTCTTCCTTGCCGTCACCCGTCGTGTCTTTGCCTTCCTTGAACAATCCGGTGGTGTCCGGGGCGGCGATTAGCCCGGCGGCCGCCAGCGAAATTACTGCCGCCAGACTATAGATAGTCGGCAAACGCATCAATTACCTCCATCCGACAGGGTTGAGATTTATTTGAAAGAGAATCTATTTGCCGAAACTGCCATATTTTAATCGCATCGAGGGTGGTACGCAAGAGTTTGAGCCTGAAAACCGCCGGCGCTCAGACGAAAGCCCCTGCCTCGGCACTTCCCCGCAGGCAAGGGCTCGTCCAATCCCGATCCGGGCTTTCTGCGGATCAGAAATCCGAACCGATCGAAAAGAATGTCCGCCTTCTGCTGTTGACCTTTTCCATGGCACGGTAAAGCTGGTACCCGGAATAATAGTAATTGTAACCGTAGTGGGGGAGCGTCTTGGCCGTGTCCAGCCGCAGAATCAGATAGCCCATATTCATCCGCAGGCCGAAGCCGTAAGCCGCCTGTGCGTTCTTCAGCTTGAACAGCTTGGCGTTGGTGGTGGTGAACGGCTGGAAAGGCTCGTTGTCGGGCCAGGCTCCCGCTACGTCGAAAAATATCACCCCGCCGATGCCCCGCAATAGGATCGGCGCCGGCCAGCCCATCACCAGGTAGTCGATCAGCGGGAAACGCAACTCGGCGTTGCCCACGAATATCTTGTTGCCCGCCAGATCGCCGTACCAGGCGCCTCGGTAAGTGTAGGGCCCGCCGATGTAAAACAGGCGCGGGTCATTGCCCCAACGCACGCCCCCGATCCCCCGCACGGCGACCGTGACCCGGTGCCAGAACAGCCAGTACTTGCGCCAGTCGGCGATCAGTTCGTTGTAGCTGATCTCCCCGAAAAATTTCTCGATGCTCAGCCGGTAGCGTCCGCCATCCACCGGGCCGGTGATTCCGTAGGCGGTGTTGTCGTAGACCAGGGCCGCGTTGGGACCGGCGAAATAAATCTTTCCTAATTCGGCGACCGTGGATTCCTGGGGCGGATAATAGCTGTAATAATAGTCGAAGCTGTAGGCAATCGCCTTCTGGCTGAGCATGTAGGCGCTGGCGCCGAATTCGAGCCGGCGGAAGCGGTTGAACGGCCGGCTGAAAATCAGGCCCGTGCCGCGCCAGATGTTTGCCAGGAATTGCGATGAACTGCCCATGGAATTGTAGTAATTAAGGTCGCGGAACTGGGAAATGAAGAACCCGTAGTTGGTGCGATGCTGCAGATTCAGGTACTGGAAAAACAGGTCGCTGTCCTGGATCTTGCCGTAAATGTTGGCGCCGATCTGGAAATTATGGTTACCCAGATGGTCGCTCAGCGCCAGGAACACTCCCCCGCTGGCGCCAATGTTACCCATGTAGCCGCCGTAGCCGGACACATAGTCGATCGTGAAGCGGGGCTTGTACTTGGTATAAGTGAAAGCGGATGTATCCGGCAGCGGGATGTCTTTTTTCGGTACATCAAAATCGAAACTGATCGGCGGCAGGGAATCCGGCTTGCTCTGGATGATCAGCAGCGAATCCGAAAGTTCTTCCGGTCTGGCTCCGCTTTCTGCGGCCACCTCGGTTCCCTCTTCCTTTTTGGCGCTATCCTGGGGCGTAGCGGTCGAATCGGTCCCGGCCGCGACGTCGGCGGAATCGGTTTTCTCGGGCTCAGTGGTCGCCACCTTGCCGTCCAGCTCCGGTACGCTGCCGGCCACCGGCATTATCGAAGTGTTCAGCAGGGTGTCGGACTCCGTGGGCGGGAGGTTTTGTTCCTCGGCCATCTTTTCATGAACTGTTTCAGTGGGGGAAAACGCAGCGGCGAGAAGCGGGTGCGCTTCGTCAGGCTTCTTTGGGGTGAGCGCCGAAAGGGTTGCGGTCCCACCGGCCAATTGGCGCAACTGTTCGCGGACTGCGGTCCTTCTGGCCTTGGTGGCGTTCAGGTGGACGGTTTCATAAGTGAAATCGAGCGTAGTGTCCGGCTCCCAGGGATGGGACATCCCTTCCGGGTTGTTCACCACGAACACGTCCCAGCCGGCGTTGAAAAAGGCGCTGAACGCCAGGCGGCCGCTGCCGGTCGACCAACTGATACAGGGACTGGTTTCGGTGATGCCCGAGATACCGGTCAGGATATTCGTCACCTGGTATTCCCGGCCATCGTTGAAATCGTGGTAGTAGATGTTGGAGATGCCCGAACGGTCGGACACGTAGGCCAGCTTGCTGCCGTCCGGCGACCACTGCGGGCTGATATTGTCGCCGAAACTGTTGGGCAGCAGCTCGTACTGGCCGCTGTCGAGGTCCAGCACGGCAATCCGGTAGTCGGAGAAGATCAGGTTCTCCATGTCCGTACCGGGTCCGTATTCGGTGGTGAAGGCGATCTTTTTGCCGTCCGGCGAAAAAGTGGGATCGCGCTGGGTGTATTTATCGTCGGTGAGCTGGGTCATCTTGCCGGATTCGATGTCGATCAGGTACAGATTCGACCGCCCGCCGTCTATTCCACTGAATACGATCTTCTTGCCGTCCGGCGAGAAATTGGGAGTGAGGACTCCGTCCAGTCCGGTGGTGAACTTATTCACCACCTTGCGATTGAAGTAGTTGTAGACGAAAATCGCATCCTCGGCGCCCGCCTTGGCCACATAGGTGATGAAGCGGTCATCGTCGCTCCAGTCGAGGCTGGTGTAGAGGAAGCGGACGTTTTCCATGCTCGGGTTGCGCTGGCCGCCCACCAGGGTGTGGCCGTGTTTGCCGTCGATCGCGCTGGCGGTCCGGATGTCGATGTAGCCGCTTTTGTTGGTGAACCAGGCGACTGTCTCGCCGCTGGAATTGAGGGCGGGCGAGGTGTTGAAGTAACTGCCGTCCCGTGTGTGGTCGGTGAGCTTGCGGCTGAAATCATCCGGCTTCTCGTAATGCACGATCTGCGGGAGGTAGGTCTTACGGATGTCCTCGTCCCACTGCTCGCTGAGAGTTTTCATTTTGGCCCCGACCGAGCTCTTGAAGGCGTTGTCGAGATTGCCGAAGACCGAGGATTTCTGCAGGATCTCGCCGATCTTGCGCGTGCCGTAGCGCTGGGCGATGAAATACCAGAACGAATGGCCGAACGTGTAAGCTCCCTGCGGCATATAGCTCAATTCGCTCAGCGACATCAGGTAGCCATTGAGGGCCGAATCCCTCAGCCACATTTCGTGTATCGGCGTCATCCCATCCAGCGAGAGCTGCTCGACCATCCCCTCGATGAACCACAGCGGTGGACTGAAGGCGAAGGGATTGGAGATCGGGGTGGTGTCGCCCCAGAGGATGTCGATCTGGAAAGCGTGGGCCAGCTCATGGGTCAGCACGTGCTCGAAGTCCTTCCAGCTTCCGGTGAAAGGCAGGATAACCCGCTTTTTCATGAACTCGTTGACCCCCGCCAGTCCCTCGTCCACTTCCTCGGGCAGCACGTTGGTCTGGGAGAAGTCCGAATGGCTGGCATAGAGAATCAGCGGGATGCGCCGCTTGAGCTTGAAGTTGAGCTCGTTGCTGTAGCGCGTATACGCCCGCTCGGCCAGCCGGGCCGCATCCAGCACCATCGGACGCTCTTTTTCGTAAAAATATATGTCGAAATGCTCGGTCTTGAGCACCTGCCATTGGAAGCGCTTGTACTGGACCTTGTTCTGGCCGAACTGTGCAAGGGATTGGCTGGAGACAGTGGCCAGCAGGCAGGCGGCTATTAACAGAGCGAGTGCGTTGCGGCAGCCCGAAATTCGTGCGGCAGTCCGCAGGACTTTTGCCCTGGTGGTTGACTTACACATCCTGACCAGTCCTTGTGGAGTTGAAACTTTTCCCGGCCCGTCACACATTTGGGGACAAACGGCAGCGTTCGAGGGATACCTGATTCCCGAGCCGGCGCCGTCTGTCTTGCGTGCTGCCCGCTCCGAGTGCGCGGAGTCAGCCACGGTAAAGGATTATACTCATCGTGAACGATTTGGTTCCTCTTTACCCGGGTTCGTGGAAAAGTCAATCTGCTTGCATCGGTACAACGGTGGGAATATCTTACTAATAGATACCTGTCTCATTTTATCGGATATTGACCGGCGGGTCAACCGGATCAATCAGCGGCCGGCCGGGTAGAGAGTTTAGCAGCCGAGCCGAGGATGACCGATTACCTGGCGGCATACGGTACGATCTCGCAGGCGGCCGATGAAGCGGTCGATCATCTGTTGGGTCTCAAGGCCAAGATCAAGGGGAAGTGTTTCGGGCCGAGCCGTGAGCTGCAGGCGGAGGTGCGTGGAATCTACCGCCGGGAGATCGACGAGCGGCTGCAGTTGATCAGCCGGCTGATTGTCGAGCTGGGGGAAAACCGACCGCGCCGTTTCGCGGTGGCGCTCAGCCGCCTCTCCCTTAACCTCGGCGATACCGGCGAGCAGATGGTGGGCCTGCTTTACCTGCCAGGCTATCGTAGTCTGCAGAAAATGGCGATCGCCCTGCTTGACCACCTTCAACGCTCTCTTGTATATTTCCGGAAAACGATCACCAGAAAGGAAGACTCCACCACTTTCAACGTCAATTACCTGCTGCGGGATATCGCGCTCGCCGGCTGCCCCTGGCGCGGCGAATTCCTGCCGGCGGGGGAGGAACGAATGGTGGCGGTTTCTTTTCGTGAAAAGCTGGACGAGGAAGTCCCGCACATGGTGGGGGAAGCCGATGCCGTTTACCTCGCCCTCTACCAGATCGTGAATAACGCGGTTACCGCCGCGACCGGCGGCGGCATGGTCAGCACCTACACCCGCTACTACGACCGTTTCCGGCAGTTGCAGATCACCGTCGCCGACAACGGGGCCGGGGTCGATCGTATCGCCGTGCTGAAGAGCGCCCTGGAAGCCGAGGTGATTAACCCGAAGGAAGCCGACGGCATCCGGCAGGACACCTCCGACCACAATAATCGCGTGTTCGAGTTGATGTTTCAGCCGCGGGTGAGCGGTTTTTCGTATCGGAACAAGTCTTTCAAGGGAATCGGCCTGGCCCTGGCCCGGGAAGAAATAATCAGGCACCGGGGCAAAATCGAAGTCTACAGCAAGCCGGGCCGCGGCACGACGATACAGATTTTTTTCACGGTGAAATGAACTGAAAGTCACGTTATTCAACCCTAAGTCGAAGGGGTGTGCAGTGAAAAGACAATTCCAACCGGTACCTCAGGCAATCCGGGCCCTGGCCCTGGTCACGGTTCTGGGGCTGGCCCTCACCACCAGCTGCAAAATGTTCGGGTACAAACCCACTCCGCTCGAACTGGACTCGGGAAAGCTTTACAGCGACATTATGGCTTACGCCGGAACGGAAGCCAGCAAGGCGTTCGGCAGGCTGAACGGGGGTTTCCCGACTTATGCGGTCGGGGACCGCTGGCAGGATTCGGAAGATTTCGGCTGGGCCCGCGGGCTCTACCCGGGGATGGTCTGGCTGCTTTACCAGAGCAGCGACGATACGACTTACTTTAAACTGGCGCGCACCTGGACCGAGGGGTTGGAGAAGTTCACCGGCGATGCCTCCGGTTTCGGGCTGGGCCTGGTGTTCTATCCCAGCTACGTGACCGGCTACCAGATTACCGGCAACCGGACATACCGGGAGGGCGCGCTGCGGGCCGCCGAGATGCTGGCATCGCGCTTTACTCCGGCCGGCTTCTTTCCGGCGTTCGGCGAGCCGGGAGACACCGTTCTGGGCCGCCGCCTGTCGATCGAATCGATGATGGACGTGGAGCTGCTCTACTGGGCGAGCGAAGCGACCGGCAACAAACAATACGCGCGCATGGCCAGCCAGCACGCCTTTTTCACCCTCCAGACCCTGGTCGGCTCCGACGGCCGGATCCTCCACATGGCTGATTTCGATCCGAACACCGGCCGCATCCAGGGCGAAAAAACCCCGCAGCTGGCCGAAAACGATAAATATAATCCCAAGGGCTACAGTCCGTCCTCAGTCTGGTCACTCGGCCAGGCCTGGGCGATCTACGGCTTTACCACCGCCTACCGCCACGATGGCAACACCCTTTTCCTCAATGCCGCCGAACGGGTGGCGGATTTCTTTATCAATAACCTGCCGGAAGATGGGATCCCGCTTTGGGATTTCGAGCTGCCGGAGGGAGCTCCCCGGCAGAAAGATTCCTCCGCGGCCGCAGTGGCCGCCGCCGGCCTGCTGAAATTGGCCCTGGCCTGTCCCAGCCAGGAGGAAGCTCAGCGCTACCGGAACGCCGCCTTCCGCATAATCAAGGGACTCAATGCGACCTACTTCGGCAAGGCGGGCGGCAGCGGCATCCTGGCCGAGGGAGTTTACGGCAAGATAAACGACAGCGGCGGCGAGGGAGCCACTTCCTGGGGCGATTATTTCTACATCGAGGCGCTCTTGCTGCTGCAGGACCGGAAGGGGTGAGGGGATAGGGAATAAAGATAGTGACAAAGGAAAGGCACAGAGTAGGGGCGACCGCCGGTCGCCCTTTGCTTTGGCAGGCTGGGCGCCCTTCTGAATACTGACTACCCGGCTGCTGACTACCCGGCGAGACTGCCTTGCAGCAATCTTTGCAAACTTAAAAAGATTTACCGGCGTGGCGCAAGCCACTATTTGCTTACGAATTCCCGGTATCCGGCGCACCCGCCTATGCCAACAAAATAGCCTGCTGGCAAGCCGTTTTCATCGATCAGCGTATATTGCCCGCAGAGCTTGGGGAGAGCGTAACGGGTCTTGACATTATCCGCACCAACCCGGACGTAGATAGAATTTTCCCATTCAGGTATCCCCTCCGGCCAGTTCTTCAGGATGTAATCCTGCAAGAATAACGTGTCGCCGGTAATGAATCCCTCCGGATAACGGGAAGTGTCATCGCATGCGCTGTTACTTTCGTACATTTTTACAACCACACCGTTGCTGTCTATTATTGAAAACTTTGCACACCCCTGGGTAATAGCACAATAGTAAATAATGTTGCCGGCAATGAAGCCTAACATGCCAAAATCGCCCAATTTACTTAATTCCGCCCTAACTAAAGAATCTTCCTGATGTAGTATTATTCCTGTGTATTTATCCAGGATGCAGTCGTCGAGAAGCAGGAACGCGTTTTCCACGAAATTCGCTGGATTGGTACTGTCAGGCGGCGGGGATACCAATTGCATTGACGGCTCATTGTTTCCGCATTTCAGGAATAGAGGTAATAAGCTGCAGGCAATGGTGAGAATGATAAAGTATTTCATTTTACCTCCATGAATCTGTGCATAGTTACATGGAAGTCGGAAACATTGTGTATTAAACGGATCAAAGATGATGAGATTAAATCCTTTTCCGCCGGAACTAATACCTGTTATTTATTCAGGCAAAACCAGGTCTGCGCCGGAAAAGAATGATGTTTTGGGGAATGAGTTATAGTGGGAAGTACCCCGCCAAATGAAAAAGTTTCATCATTCTGCTTCCGTCTTGGTTTGATCCGGCCGGCCTTGCAGACTCACGATTGAATATTTGTTCATAAGTCTGCAAGGCCGGCTCCATCGGGTGGCTGTGATTTACTGCTGACAACCTTTCGCATCTTCATCCCACCAGTACCCTAAGGTATGGCTCAGGAAGCAGGTCGCATTCATACCGATAGGAACTTCAGAACATTTAGGGTTTACATGTATATCGGTGATATGAGCTTGACAGTCATAATGTATTGAGTCTGACTCTACTACATGATGCTCGGGATAATCATCTATAGCAGCCCAATGCCAGCTAAAGCATGGATCTGCCTCTTCACTTGGCTCATATATGTAGCAATAGGCGTACAATTCGTTACCGTTTTGATAAACTCCTGAATCTACGTATGGACTGAAAGCCAACCGGCTTGATCCCAGAGCTTTCACTTTGCCGCTCGTCCGTGAAGCTTTACGAAGATCGTCCATTTTTTTCAGCATCTGGTATTTATCCGGGCGGTGGATTTTATATACAGCCATCATCTCTTCAAAGCTGTTCCATTGGTACACCACTCCTTGCTTTAATTCACTTACTCCATCCCAAATTACCGGGGTTACTACTCGTTCTACCCATGGGCCATCTCCATCTTTTTTGATAATTGTAACTTGAAGAAACCTTTGATTTAATCGCTGTATAATTTTTCTCGCAAAATTCGATAAAGTTTATTAACTTGTTGTGGTACATAAAGTTAAACCACAACAAGGGGATTTAAATGGTTGGTCAGC